>Ga0209491_10011977_pt1 | contig 10122 bp, 12 predicted proteins | sample BON02_FD_187213 | JGI IMG/M metagenome (GOLD analysis project Ga0209491, IMG submission 187213) | Freshwater microbial communities from Lake Bonney liftoff mats and glacier meltwater in Antarctica - BON-02 (SPAdes) (version 2) | ecosystem: Environmental > Aquatic > Freshwater > Ice > Glacier...
GAACAGAAGATCACACACAAAAAAAACACATGTATTAAAAAAGTTTTCTTAACAGCATTTTAATAAATCACATGCGCGACAGTGCCGATTTGTCAATCGAAAACCAAGGGCTATCACGCTGCAATTGCCTGCAGTCCCGGTGGCCAAAATAGTTGTGCTCTGCCCCTCCGGGCCCCGGGGGGGTTGTAGGCAAAGCAAATGTGGAGTTTGCATATCGCCAACAAACGCTTTCTGGATTCATCCCAACAATGCCAGAGGCGGACAACAATGTTGCATTTGTCTGCACCCACAAGAAATTGTCTATATCGCGAAAGACCACGGGACACTGGCGCAATTCTGTGATTTGCTCCGATTGATACACACACATTGCCCACACTTTGAGTAGCATGGCGTCTGGCCTATGTGCAAGTGGGAAGACCGACCTGGAAACCGCAGGAATGACCACATTGTTGACCATTTCTCGGATAATTCCCGGTATTGATGTCTCGTTGTTGCTGTGGTGTTGCACATAGGGAACAGGGAATCGAAAAACGACATGCTTGACGTATCGAAACGACGACAGTAGGAAACGGTCTTGTGCAAAATAATACGCCCCCTGACCGGAAATGGCTGCCAGGGCCATTCCGCACTCGATACGCGACCAGGTATATACATAACGGCGCTGTGTCGCTCGCAGCCAGGATACCCCGCTCGACCACAGAACTGTTGGTAACGCAGGCGTGATATCTAGCAGGTCCAAGATGGTTGGCATTATGTCTACTGCTGATGTAAGATTCATGCCAAGAGCAGCTTCAGCGAACTTGGGAGAAACACCAGATTTTTGTGGGCATATCCACAAGGGGATGTGTGAGACTTGCTGGGTAGCGTGGTTGCCATGCACAGCAAAGCCATGCGAGACACACCTCTCCTGGCAATCTTTATCGACATATGGCATCGCGTCTCCATGGTCTGTGGTGATCAGAGTCATTGGTGAAAATCTGGCAGCTGCTGCGGTTATAATGCGAGCATCTCGCATGCTCTTGTCGGCAAGCCGCTCGTATATGGACTTTTCTTTGTGATATCGTAAATGCGGGCCTTGCAAATAAATCACCAAGAAAATAGGTCTGGTCTGTGTATGCAGCCACTCGACTGCTGCCTTGACTACTTTGTCGTCATTTTCAACATTCTTTGACGTTTCGAAAGTCAGCGTGCCTCCACCGTCGCGCAACTTTCGCAGTCGGCAAAAGTCAAACCCAAGTAGTCCGTAATGGAACATGGCCGTTGCATGTCCACTGTGGCGCAACGCGTGTATGGGATAATTTGCCTGGTGCCCACGTTCCTCGCCGCTGTATAGTACGGAATGCATACCGTTCAAAATTGCATAAATGCCGTCATACGTGTAGCTCGAGCCAGCAAAATGATTTTGTAACAGCGAGCATTGACGCAAGTCATGGTGCGTGCGGTTCCTGAACGCAACAGACGTCAACTTGTTTTCTTCTGGCACGTATGCAGAAAATTCCCGCATGGGAAGACCATCAATAATGAACAATATCACACTCAAGTTTGAGTTGCGCGGAAACATGGCACGCAGTGCTGCTGCTGGGGTGTGCTGGTTGTGTAGCACACTGCGCATAATAAGTGTCGCATTCGTGTGCAAAAACACACCATCTACCGTCCGTAAACAACTGCACACGATTGCGCTTACTGCTAACAGAAACATGGGGACCCCGTATACAATTACAGGGATTGTACGATTTCTTACAGAATTCAGGTATACCACCAGATTTCCAACCAGAACATCCGCAATGCGAGCCATAAGGCCCACAATGCAAAGCGTCGTGACAATTTCCATGTGCATGCCCTCAGAATTCTCCCATACCTTAGAAAACATCATCCATACTGTCTGAACCCCCAAGTTGGTCTCTCTGATGATGTACAGATCCAGCAAGACCACCCCCCATGCCAATATTCCTGTTGCAGCGACGAAGGCGTCGCGTAAACGACTTTGACCATGTGTGTGGATTCCTCGTGGCAGCGATATACAGATTGTCAATGTAACTATGCTCATTGAGAAATTGGCCATCATACACCCATCAGGGGGACGACGTCTCGTACAGTAAATATTGATTTGCACAATTCCATGTAGCATGATCAAAATGTTGCCAACCACGCATGAAGAGAACCATAAGTTCTCGAGTGTCATAGGCGTAGGCGTATAATGAATTCGAGTGTAATCGTGATTTTTCATCACGAACTTTGTGAAATCCACATAGCACGCTTTGGCATGCTCCAGAGTTTTCATCACAAACTTTGTGAAATCCACATAGCACGCTCTGGCATGCTCCAGATTTTTCATCACAAACTTTGTGAAATCCACATAGCACGCTTTGGCGTGCTCCAGATTTTTCATCAAAAGGTACGAGGTATTATGATAAGATTCCGTCGACGTGTTCGATCGCGAATTGTTTTTATTTTTTGAGGCTTCTGTATATGTTTTTATTTTTTTACAAAACACGGTCCGGGAAACCGGCTCTGAACCCGCGCTCGGAACGTGCTGAGAGCATAGTTGAATCGAATCGTTGACTCTTCCCTGCAGTTAGCGCTCCCTGCTGGGACGACTCGGAATGGTCCTTGCTTGTCGCCGGAACCAAACGTCGGATTCGAGGAACTTGAGCTGATCTTTCGTGCAGGATTGAATGGTCACAACTCCTTTCCCAGCAAGCCGCCACTGTCGCAGTAGAGCGCACACGTCCTTGTGCCACACTTCCTTCTGCATATTGCCGTGCTGTTGTGAGGCCATGGCCTGGTGCTCCGCATTACAGAAGCGCGCCACCTTGCAGCCGCCACAACGTAGCATGGGCGGCTGTCCTCCCAAGGCAGCCCCCCCTGGTTGGGGGGAGGGGTGGTCTCGTCCTCGTCCTCTTGCACAGCCTCCGCAAATAATGCGCGCAGTGTCGACCAGTGACTGTAGAAATCTGTGCAGGTAAAGAAGTGCTTGATGCACATCGTCCAAGTCAAAGCTGACAAATGCAAGGTGTAGCAGGATGCTCTGCTTGAGGACAGTGTGCTCGTCTGTTGTGTCGAGTCCCCTACTCCCGACCCCGGAGGGGCCCAGTGCGTCCAGGAACCACTGCCTGGCACGTTTCATCTGCCGCTGGAAGATGAACCCTGCGATGGGCAAGTCACAGCGTGTCTGTGCCCACAGAACGACGCCAATGTTGAACATCGCCCTGTTCTGCTTCGCCGGCTCCTCGATCAGGATTTTGGCAACCGTCAATTCTGCAAAGTACCACGTGAGGGCATCGTTATACTCAAACAGTGCTTTGCTGCAGGCGGCCAGCTCTGTGTAGATCAGCAGCCTTTGGCGCAGGCGGGGTCTGTTTTGCGTGGGTTCTGCACACAGTGGCAGCAGCGATTCCAAATGCTTCCTTGCTGCTTCGTAATCCCCGAGCTGCAGACTGCACTGCCCGATACCAAGACATAGTGAGGCGTCCAACCGCGCTTTGTCGGCAAAGGCCGGCATAGAAGCCAGCAATGCCCTACACCGCACCGTCATCTGTAAACTTTTCTCGTACTGCTGCAGCGCAAAGTAGCACTCTGCCAGCTCTGAACACACCAAAATCTTGACTTGCGCGTCCAGGCACGCATCGTGCACGTGCAGGGCGGTTTCAAACTGTTGCACCGCCCTCGCCCGGTGCTGGTGGTCCACGGTTGCCTTGCCGACTGTGGCGTGTGCCATTCCTAGGACTGCGTAGATCAAGCTTGCTGGGGTTGGGTTCGCAATCGTCAGCTGGGACGCTGCTGTCGTTGCGCTCGCTTCGAGCGCCAGCAGCGTCTCCCACTGCTTGTTCTCGTACAGCTGTGTCACCTGGTGCAGGACTCTTTGTGCGTGGGCGTGGGCACGGTGGGACATCCTGTGGGCTGTGGGACGTTGGGTTGAACAAATGCGCTTATATAGACACACCCCCTGAAGCCGCGCCGCGTGCGGTTTGCTGCTTGGGGTGGCCGAATGCAGGGTGGGGGTCGTCTATCATCCTGAAAAATGGCTTCTCATGCGGTGCCAGCTTGTTCTTGTACGTTGTGCGCATGGCCTGGCAGGCACTACAACGGCACGTCCACGCCCTGCAACGGCACTCGTTTGGCATCTCGTGGCACATGGAGCAGTTGTTCAAGACGCACCCCACGGTGCTGCCAAAGAGGGCCATTTCTTGTTTGAGCTCATGCAGCTCCCTGCACATGTCGGTGTGCGCCTGCTGGGCGGCATACTCGGTGAAGATGGCAAATGCTTCCCGGGACGTGTGCGCCAAGGGCCTGCTGCTAGTCATGTCGTGCATGGCGTCGATCGAGTTCACCCAACACACCAACACACCAACACAACTGTTCTCGTGTAGCCACACAGTACGGTGGAGACACACGAACACGACCATGTCCAAAAAACTCTTTTTACTCCGTCTCTGTCTCTGGCTCTGTCCCTGTCCCTGGCTGACAAAGCCACATATGCTAACATTTCTCTCGTAGGCCTCGATATCCGAGTATTGTAAGCCTATATGCGCACAGATATATTGGCTCAGCTCTTGCCTGGGCACTTGCCTTCCCTGAGCTCTTCTTGTATAGACTCCTCCACCACCGTCACCTCCGGGGCGCTTTTCTTAATGGTTATCCATGACAGCATGCATGACGGTACGCACTGCTGGTTCTGGAGCCCCCGCGCACCATGGTGTCGATAGCAGATACTCTTTGGCGTCGTGGGTGAAGTTGTACGACACAATTTTGTTGCGCTCTGCTTGCAACTGCTTGGTGTCGAGCTGCCACCCGCACGACACAAAGTCCTCCAAGAGAATGAAATCCTCGAGCACGAGTATGCTCTTTGCACACAGGTCGCCCTTGGCATACGCATGCTTCGCACAGTACAAATTGACCGCCTCTTCCGTCTCCTGCGCCATGAAACCCATCGCCCTGGCCATGCTGCCCTCCATACCTTCTCTGGCGGTGGCGGTGTGGGTGGTTGTCGTCTGCACTTCTCTGCAGGGCGACGCCATGCCTGGATCACGGTACCCAGAAGCTGCAGCTGCACACACACACGCCTTTCATCTCCTGTGTTTATATATAAACGAATGGCTTGCGCTTGTCGAGCGCGCAGGCTGGGGGCACGGGCAAGCCGCCCTCGAAACGCGGGCGAACTGGCGGTTCTCGTTCCCGAGGACCTAGACGGTGCCGTCGTCGTTGTGATGCGGCTGGCGGCAGGGCACATGTTGCTCGTGCTGCTCGTGCTGCTCGTGCTGCTCCTGGATCTCAGGCTGGTGCGGTTCTTGCAGACCCTCCGCTTCCTGCGGTTCGTGAACCTCATACGATCCCAGTGTCTCGTGGTGCGGTTCGTTTGAGTAGTACGAAACAAGATAGGGTTGGTGGCTATAGGCCTGCACGAGGTGCCTGGAGAAATCGACAAAGATGAGCCTGATGTTGTTGTTGCTGGGCGGCCCGTGGTGTGTTTCCTGTTCCTGCGACTCGAGCGACTGCGCTCTGCTGCTCGCATGATTCCCGAGACCACACAGAATCCGCCACAGTACCGCAGAGAGGTTGGCTGGAGCGTATGACGCGTCCGAGGTATCAACGCTCTGGCCCCCACCATATCTGCACAGAGGGCACGAGAACCCCTGTGACACAAACGCATACAACAGCGGAATGGCAGAAAACACGTGGCCGCACCCTGTAATCTTGGTACACGTTATCTTGCCAGCCTCCTCGGGCTCACACAGAGCTTGTATGTCTTGGCCGATGATCTTCAGGGCCCAGGAGGGGCCCTGGAGGGCTGCCTGCTGCGGTTTATCTTGGCCGTGCTGCAATTCCGCAGTCATGGTGGCAAGCCGCTCCAGGAGGAACTCATGGTTGTCGCAGACCACCACGCTTTGCAGCATCAGGGAGCAGGGGGTGTCGGAGAATGCTGCGCAGTCGCTGGCATCGAAGACCTGCAGACCCCCCTGCAGCAGACAGCCCGGCAACACAACATCCACTGGCATTCACTGTGTAATTACCACGACTCGTGCAAAAAGGTGGCGGGGAAACCGATCCCCGAGTATCTTCCTGAATGAGTTTGCATTTATATACTACTGCGGGGAGCGCCCCGCGCGCGCTCATAGCCCATGTGCGCGCGCGGGGCGCCCCCCGCAAAAAACAAAAAGAATCCCCACACGCGTGCCACCCGAGGCACACGCCCCGGCACACTGGTCGCCCGTCTGAACTCCGAAATCCGCGCCACAGCGATGCAGGACGAGACGTGGGAATCGCACGCTTACCGCTGCCCGATCTGCATGCAGATTTTCTCCGAGGAGTGCAACTCGAACATGACACCACTTATCCTGTGCATGCACATGCACACCGTGTGCCGCGGGTGCTGCAACACCATCAAAGAACAGCAGCGCTCAGGCGAGCCCACGTGCCCACAATGCCGAGTGGAAATGTGGAAACACGAGGTGGTGAACCGCGAAAAAATCTACTTCCTGGACAAATGCTTGCTGGTGTGCGGGAGCTGCGACAACACGACACCCATGTCGTGTGCGACGGCGCGCCAACACTCGCGCGAATGTGTGGAGAACCACATCACGTGCCCCCTGCTCAACAACGACGTGGTGCTGTCACGGTGCGCCCAAGGCATGAACATCAGCGCACTTTGGGAGCACTGCCAGAAATTCCACGTGCAGGAAGGCTCGCCGCCCACCATGCTGGTCAAGGCACAGAAATCCGACAACAGCAACAACGGAGACTTGACTGCCAGCATGTCCTTTGCTGTCAACTTTGAAAAGAACAACTACTTCTTCTTCACCGTCACAACGGACAACAAGTCCTACAACCTGTGCCTGCACGTCACCAAAGAGATGCCACGCGACAGCCACAACCACAACCACCACGCCTATCGCGACAGTGCCGCCACCGACAACAGCCACGAAAACACCACCATGTTTTTCATTGTGCGCCGCTTCTTCCCCGAACTGGAACTCACCTTCGGCACCATGCTGCTCTCCATCGAGGTGGGCCCCGTGTGCGGCATGCTCTTGCGCGTGCCAAGCGTCGTGTCGTCCTACGAGGACACCACGTCGCTCAAGGACATGCCCCTGCACGACCGTTGCCAGAGGATAGTGCAGGTCCCGATTTCCATGCTGCGCCAGATGACAATACCATCAAACTCTGCTGCTGCTGCAGCGAATTCCACCAGCGCTCCTCCTGTCGGCAACCTCAAAATGATGCTCTCGCTGCAGTTGTACTTCACGGAGTGTGTGCCGGCCCCCCCCCCCACTCTGCACACCGGAGCCTAGTCTGTTTGTTTTGGGCGTTTTTTTTTGCAAAAATACCCGAAATAGCCCCAGATTGCCCATAAAACGCATTGGGCTGCGCGCCCCGAACAATCTTCGACAGGAGCATGGCATCCAAGCAAGCTGCTTATTTGCTGGCAGAAGCACTTGAGAACCGTCTGTGCGAGGATGTCGCCTTGGCAAGGGATTGGGTGTCGTCGACGTTATATTGCACTGCTGAAGAACAGTGTGCCCCTCAAGCCGCCCTCTGCCGTGCTATACTGGTGCTGGAGCAGAAAAAGAAAGAACGCTACATCCGCCAAATGCAGGCAGACGTCGACTCCATCAAGGCCAAACTCGCCTTCCTCGACAACAATGTCATTCACAACGTTGGCCTCTATGAGAATTTGATGATGACTGGAGTGGATCTGCAAGAGCTCGTCTTGCTCAACGAGAAGGAAAAAAAGACGCTGTAGGAAAGTTCAGGCCAACGTCGAGGTGTGTTTCAAAAGGAGGAAAATGCATGCGCGTGGGATTTGATCCATGCCCTGACACAGGCGCATCTCGGCTTGAGCATTTGTTTTGTATATAAACAACTGCAAAGTGTCCAACCTAGAAAACACGTCACAGAGCCAAAAAATAACACATCTGACACACGCATGCCGGTACATTTGCAAAGGGGCGTGTGCCGCAAATAGCATTTGTGCGTTTTCAAATCCAGGGGGGTCCCAAAACCCTTTTTTTTTGCCAAATTTTATTTGGCACGTTTCTTATTCTGGACACTGCCAGCGCACGAACTTGTTTTTGACTTTTTTTTTCTATAAAAAGCTTTCGAACGCAACGCAGAGGCCAGCCGTGCTCGCATGTCGCTGGTACGCAAGTGCGCATGGTGTGAGGCGACACACTTGCCGCTGTCATGCTGTGGCAAATGCCATTTGGTGTCATATTGTGGACGCGACTGTCAAAAAGCACACTGGAAACACGGACACAAAGCGAGCTGCAGCAAGACCGATGTACAAACGACTTTCAGAGTTGCGGGAGCGAGAGAAGGAATTTTACGCAAAGTCCTTGGAGACAGTTCACCCGAGAACATTTCGCTGCATCTGTTTCGTAAAATGACCAAAGCAGCGCAGGAGCAGACAATTGTCAAGTTCACAGAGGCGACTCGGTCGACCCGCAAATACAAGATGAGTGACGTGTCATTACGCTGGGCTGCCGCGAGTACGACAGCACGACTTGCGATGATGTGTATGGTGCTTGACGACTGGGATGCAGCGGACCGGCGTCTACGTGCCTTTTTCCGTCTTGTCAAGAGAGTGGAAGAGCTTGAACCTTCCGAGGCGCAGCGCGATGAATGGGACTTCGACAGTTTTGTTACAACAATGACCCAAAATCACAGCGTGGTGGAAGAAATTATATTGGAGGCCGAAATTTTCGTTACTCGCAAACGCGTCTGGGATTTGGAACCAGGAAGGAACAAGTCCGAGCAAACTTATGCCTTCTTGGAACGCGTAATTTTCTCGCAGGCACAGTATGCAAAACTTGGGCCCGACTACATTCAAATGAACGTGTCGTGTCGGATCCGGCTGATTTGCACGTGCGTGGCTTTTCTGGTGGACCTTGGCTGCACGGATGCGGATGTCGAGAATGGAGTAGAGCTTAGCAGGAGCTTTGAAATGATGGACAACCAACTCGCACTGGCCTTTGCAATTTTGGACAATGCCCTCGAACATTACCCACAGCGCGAGGAGCAAATTTCCAAGCTAGAATTCTTTGTGGGCGTCGTTGAGCGCATGAAGGAATTTGTGCTGCTTGGCGAATAATCAAATCCATTTTGAGGATTTGAAAATGGTCTCGCAGGACTCTGACCAAGATTCATATGAAAGTTGTATTTTGTTCTCAACTCATTAAAATACCAAAATTTATCCTTGTTCGCAAGACTTGTCACATGACACGTTTACGCTTGATTGATGAATGTTGTCACGCCATATCACCACGCTAGTTTCTTCTGAATTTGGATCTATTCGATTTTTATTCAAAACAAATCAAAAATAAATCCTAGTTCGACTCTCTCGTGGTCTTCGGAGAACAGTCGCTGTATATATGCATATATACTGCAAAGAGCAGAGACAGCCAATCCTGCCAGTGCCGGTAATATGGTCAAGACCGTCAGAACTAACAAAATAGGATACAGTGAAGCGACGCCCAAGGCTACATCTTCCACAGACAGCCTTGTGAAGATTAAATAGATAGTCCACCACGACAAAAAGCACCAGAGCAAACACGAGCCTCCTGGTGTACAACGCATGTGTCGTGTTGGTCTATCCCAGTAGAGGTGTTCTGCACATAACCATGTGCGATGCAGGACTCTTATAATATAAGAGAAACTGAGACCCCCCATATAAACAGACCTCTCGGTATTCTTGTTTTCGCTCTTCTTCACTGAATGTTGTTTTGATCTAATCACGCCGAGACTTTTTTGGTTTCGGGCTGTAGCAAACATCGCTGCCGGCACCCTCACCTTCACTTTCACTCTCAGGAACAACACATTTTTCCTCGGTTTTGTTGGGCTCTTTCTGGTCTACAGCATTTTTTTCCTTGTGAGACGCGATTATTGCTTGAATTACCTGTGTTCTTGTCTGAACCTCCTTCTGACCCTCCCCAACAACCTTTTCCTTTGGCTGAACAAACTCCTCCCACTCATCATCGGTGTCCTCACCGTCTGAGTAGTAGAAAATCTCTTCTGCACGCGTGGCCCTGTCAAGCTTGATTTTTTTGAATGAAATGCTAAAAAGTATCTCAACTTTGTTTTCAGCATCCTTGTCCATGTTCCAAATCCTCCATACACTGTCGCAGT
>Ga0209491_10011981_pt1 | contig 10119 bp, 19 predicted proteins | sample BON02_FD_187213 | JGI IMG/M metagenome (GOLD analysis project Ga0209491, IMG submission 187213) | Freshwater microbial communities from Lake Bonney liftoff mats and glacier meltwater in Antarctica - BON-02 (SPAdes) (version 2) | ecosystem: Environmental > Aquatic > Freshwater > Ice > Glacier...
CCCTCCCCCCCCCCACGACGTTTACCTGGTTTCTGTCTCGTCGCTTTTGCAGCATGCAGCGTGAGCGAGAGAGCTATAGAGAAGTTTTACGCGGGCGGGCCAAGCGCTAGCACTTTTGCGAAGGCAGAGGGCAGTTGTTTGTGGTGGAAAGGGGAGTGGAAAGAGGGTTGCTTGAAGCAAAAGCGGCAACGGCTCCCTCGCCGAACCGACGTGATGATCCTGCCTTCAGTCTAGAACAGAAGTATATAGGGTGTCTATCCCGCCTACCTTTTAGAGAGTTCATCAACCAAATACAAAGCCCCATTGAGCTAGGAGACAGGAGGTTGATCTGCATGACAGAGCTTGAACGCTAGACAACACCTCTCACCCCAACCATCCACAGTCTCCCCCACCAGACATGTCGATGCTCATACACGCACGCATCAGAATTTGATCAAACAGTACGATATTTCGACACACTTAACCGTGGTCCGTGTCGATCTCAAGAACAAAGAATCAACTCAATAACTCAACTCTAAGAGAAGTACACATACACACCCTTACCCACGCACACCCCACCCACCACCCACAAACCCCTCCACAGCAGCAGCACCATGATGCTTCACAGCCTCGCCCGGGGCACTTTGCTCCGTCGGTCCCTTGTGGCCACCTCTGCCTTGGCCGCTCCCTCGACCCGTTCCGCCACTGCCTTGGCTGCCTCGACAATGACCCGCGCGATGGGCACGGTCACTTACTCGCCTCCCGCCGTCAAGATTGGCAAGCCTGCACCCCATTTCACTGCGGTACGTGCGGGAGAGCGGTGGGGGTGATGGTTGCGTGGCTTGTTTTGGCATTCTTTGTGAGCGCGCGGGTTAGGCATTCTTGGAATGATGGAGGCACGCGGCATGTTTTCATTCTTCCTCCTGACAACTGCGTTGTAAATGGTGTTGGCACATTTGTTTTACCCCCTTTTTTGTGGCTTGTTTTCTTTCATCCCTAATCCTTACTGCGTTTGTGTCTTGTGCGTGTGTGGGAAAGGACGTGGGCATGCCGCTGAATTGGTGGGGGGTGGTGCTGGCTCATTTGCTTTGTTTGTGCGTGATTAGCTGCCTATTAATCAATTATTTTAGTTGTCTTGTGATGTCGATAAGGACATCGACATGCTGCTGTTGGCATGACAGGTTGATGCTGGCATTTGGTTTGAATCTGTCCTGCTGGCCTGCTCCTCCTCCCCCCCTCCTCCTTCGCACATGCATACAGGGCGAAGTAATTGACGGCGGATGACAACAGTGGCGAACGTGTCGTGTTACTTCTCTGCCCATACCATTTGATCATCTTTCTTCCTCTCCTCTCATTGCGATTTGCTAACCAATCCCTGTTCCCCCCCCCTCTCCTTCACACATCAACAGAATGCCGTCGTAGATGGCGAAATCAAGGAGATCTCCCTCGCGGACTACCGTGGCAAATACGTCGCGTTGATGTGGTTTCCAAAATCATTCACTTTCGTCTGCCCGTAAGTAATGGAAACAGTAAAAGAACGGGCGGGCGTGTCGTATCATCTTTTTCCCCTCCTTTTTTTCCTTTTTCTTTTTTTGGGGGGGGGGGAGTTGAATTGAGTTGATTCCTTTTCTTTTAATCGACACAACTGTATCCCCTTTTTTTTAATATTCTCATTTGACCTCCCCACCCCCCCTTTCTTCCCAACCTCCCCCATCTGCCCCTCCTTCCCATCTACAGCACCGAGATCATCGCCTACTCCGACGCCTTCCAACGCTTCGAGGCAGTCAACGCCAAGGTGATCGCCATCTCCACCGACACGGAAGAGACTCACCTCGCTTGGATCCGCACCCCTCGCAAGAAAGGCGGGCTGGGGCACATGCAGATCCCTCTCGTCGGAGACATCACTAAAACCATCGCTGCTGATTATGGCGTGCTGCTGGAAGATATCGGGGTCGCCTTGCGTGGCACCTTTTTGATCGACCCTGAGGGGGTGCTGCAACAGATCACGGTGAACAACTTGCCCGTGGGGCGGAACGTGGACGAGACCATTCGCTTGATCCAGGCTTTTCAGTTTGTGGCGAAACATGGCGAGGTAGGGAGGGAGGGAGACAGGGGTGGGCGGGTGGGAGGGAGGGACCAAGGGAGAGAGTGCGAGTTTGGCTAGCTACGTAAGTAAGAGAAATGGGAGGATCGGAGAAATCTCTCCTACCACTGACACGTGTCGTTCTTTCCTAACCACACCCTCACCTCTCCCTCCCTCCCTTCCCACCCTCCCTCCCACCCTCCTCTCCCTCCCTCCACCACACACACCCCAGGTCTGCCCAGCCGGCTGGCAGCCCGGCGACAAGACGATGAAGGCCGATCCGGAGGGCTCGCTGGAGTACTTTGCCTCAGGGGCGACGGAAGAGAGTGAGGTGGACCCGCTGGCAGGAGGGCCGCGGGTGGTGACGGCCAAGGATGGGAAGCATTTGAAGGAGCTGCTGGGGAAGAAGGGGAAGATGGTGTTGGACTTTGTAGCGGGGTGGTGCGGGAAATGCAAGCAGATCATGCCGTTTGTGAATGAGTTGAGCGAGACGCATGCGGGGGAGGTGACATTTGTTAAGGTGGACACGACGGAGGATTCGCTGGCGGAGGCGGTGGCGGAGCACGGGGTCTCGGTGCTGCCTGCCTTCCATTTCTTCAAGGATGGGAAGGCGTTCCATACCCCTGTAGTGGGCTACAAGAAGACCCCACTCAAGGATGCGGTTGCGTTGTTGGCCAAGAATTAAGTAGAGATGCGATGAAGGAGTGGAGGAAGGGAGAGACGAGTACAGGAAGGAAGCAGGATTAGGAGGCAAAATGGGGGTGTTTGGCAGAGAGGGGTAGTGGAAAGAGGAACAAGGGAAAGGAGGCAAGATGGGGTGTTTGTTTCTATTTTTGGCAAAGGGGAGAGACAACTTTGTTGAGGTTGAGGTTTTAGGAAGGGAAAAGGCGGAGAGAGAAGCGCCTGGTGTGGCAGGGTGGGGAAGGACGGACTAAGGCAAAGACGCAGGGAAGGATGATGAAAAAATAGAAAAGTAGTAAATGCGTGGGCGCACTTCTTAAATAAAAATATACGCCAAAAACTTATCGCTCTCAATTTTGCTCTGTCTTTTTGTTACTGGCGGTCCTTTGATTGTTTGTTTTTGATGGTGTGTGCGGGGGAGGTTGAGATCTGGCAAAACGTACGTTCCTGCTCTGCCCCTGCCTTCTCGCTCTTTGCTCGTTCTCCACACGCCTGCGAGAAAATGCTGGGGCACGTGTCATGAGTATGTCCCTTATATGGTTGTCAAGCAAAGGCTCATAATAAAGCACAAAGCATAGCGTGGCCGTATTGCTAACATGTCCCTCCCCCACCACAAACAGCACTGTTACTAACAACTCCCGAACGCGTCTCCATCAAAGCAGCCTCCCAGGCATTCAGCACCTCATCAACCGCAAATCACGCGCAAGACCACGCCCGCGACGTATTCCCGGCAAGCAGCAAGCACTCATATAACAGAACCCCCTGCCAAAGCTCTCCCCAACCGCAAACCACCCGCCTTATCATCCAGCAGGCGGCCGCGCGTAGCCAAATCAAGCCTCCATCTCTCCGCCCTTGCTGCTACATCACCACTCATAATGACGACGTTGATTGCGGAGGAGAAGGATGAGGATGCGACGTTGGGAAGGGGAAATAAGACTGCCGCGACACTTGCGCCCTTGCCGTCGTCCTTTGTGCGTGCCTCCGCAGCGCCGCAGCCCAAGGCCTCCTACTGGGCATTGCTGAAGCAGGAGATTCGGCGGGAGGAACGCTGGTCCTGGTTGCCCGTCCCGCCTCGACGCCATTTGATCAACTTCAAGGGTCAAGATCACGACCAACCCTTGTCCTTTTTCGCGTCGGTGTGCTGCTGTATTGGTCCTGCTGGTTGGCGGTGTCGGTGGTGGGCTCCGCCAAGGGCATCCACCTACCGCCCCAGCTTTACGAGTACCTTGGTTATGGTGTCATGTGGCTCATTTACGCAACCAACTGGACGACCACCTTTTTGTGGGTGCACCTGGTGATGGCGTGCCTGGCAATGGTGGTGGCCATGCGCACCAGCAACAGCGGCCTCGATGGCCACCGACAGTCCAAGGTTGCGTCGTACACGGGTGTGGCGTCCTGGATCATCCGCGACACGGTGGCACCGGCAGCCGTCATGTTGACGCTTCTCTATTGGCTCCTCCTCTTTCCCATTTTCCGCTACACTACATTTGTTGATGTTCACTTGCATTTGATCAATACTCTCATCATTCTTGTTGATTTGTGGCTCTCGCGTTTGCCCATCTGGCTCCTCCACTTCCCTGCCCCGATGGCCTATTTGTGCACCTACATCTTGTTCGCCGGCATCTACTACGCCGCGGGGGGCAAAGCCCCGAAGGAGAAGGATTACATCTACCCGTGGCTGGACTTTGGGCGCTTGGGCGTGACGATTCCAATTATTTTTCTGGTGCTCTTTGTCCCCTGGTGCACGGTAGTCTGTGGGCTTTTGAACGCAAAGCCCGGCAGCGGGTGATACGCGACAGGCGAACGAGGCACGGCAGAGGGCAGAGGCAAGACAGGCTGACACACAAAGCGAGACGGAAGAGGCGTGGAAAACAGAAGGACGCGGGAGAGGACGCGAGGAGTAAACATACGTTGGCGTTTCACTCCATGGATAGTTCCGAGGATGGCGAAGGGCGACGTGGGCTCTTTTGGGACGCAGCAGCGACCCCAGAAGGTTTGTTGGGAGGCTCTCGCTGGGGGGGAGGAGAGAGAGACACACGTAAGCATGATACTAATCTCCCTTTACATCCCTCATACAATGCACCAGGGACTCCTAGAAGTGGAAGCTGGTCGAGCTGGACGCCCTGGAAAAAGAGCCCCAAGAAAGATGGCACAGAGAAGCAGCGGGCTTGGCAGCGTCGCCCCTACGTCCGCCCAGTGACCCTAGACGAATTGCAGCACCTTCGCGAAGAGCTTTTGGGAGAGGCTGTAGAGGAAGCCGAGTTTGAAGAGGCGGTGGATGAAGCTGCATGTGAAGAAGAAGAGGAGTGGGTTTCTTTTCAGGATGCGGAGCAAATGAGTGTGTAGATGGAGTTGAAGGGGATGGGAGGGAGGGAGGGAGACAAAATTGAAAACGGCATCCACAGGCAAAAGACTCATTATTTAGAAATATCAGCAACAAAAGAGCAATTGGTTACGCCTTATCTTCGCTTTCTTCTTTGGTTTTTGTTTGGGCTTTAATAGTCTCTTTTGCTTTGCTTTTTGTCCGTAAACTTTGTAAATGTCACTTTTGTTGCTTGCGCGCTACTGACAAGATGTATTTTATCATCGAGGCTCCTTCTCTTCCACTGATTGCGGCGAGGGTATTTCTCTTTTGCATTCTCATCGATATCTGCATTTTGCCGCTGTCTCTGAACTTTTCAGCTTTCCTTCATCCCTCTCGAATTGCTCACATTCTATGTACATACACACATGATGTCCTTCTTTCTCCTCCCTTTGCTCCCTGCTCTTCCTCCGTCCTTCCCTCCCTCCCGTTGATCTCCTACTCACTCCCCCTCCGCTTTCATCTCCAGGGCCTTATCTTGCTTCAAACGGCACGCCCGATTTAGCATCACATCGCCCGCCTTATATTGAAACGCACAACTCTCGGCCGGCTCACACACCATCTTCCGCTGCGCCACGCTCTTGACCATATCGAACTTGCACTCCTTATCAGTTTCCGGCAGCTTGGCCTTCACCTTGCCCAGCGCTGTCTTGAAGCCCCTCACCGTATGATGCAGCGCCCGGTCCCTCACATTATCCACCTTCCGCCACGCCCCACCCATCCCTCCCTTCAACTTGCCCCAGGCCGCCCCCACCCATTTCGTCGCCCTCCCCTCCCCCCCTCCCTCCTTTTTCTTCTCCTCCTCCTCCTCGCTCGTCTGCAGGCGGCAGGAACGGCCCAAATGCAAGTCACCAAAGCACGGCTTGAGCTTGCAGGACTCGCTTGGCGCACACTTGAACTGCGACCAACTCCAATCACACGCGGCGTCCGACGACGCGAGGAATCGACCAAGGGCCGCGGAGACTTGCTGCTTCAGGCGGGCAAACACGGCGCTAGCGCTGTTGTTGCTCTTGCCGTTGCTGCTGGTGAAGATGGGGAGGAGGTTGGCGCCGAGCTTGGTCTCGTCGAGGGTGGCGGGAAAGATGTCCTCAGCGGCGTCGTCAGTGGTGGCGGTGGTGGTGGGGTCGGCTGAGAGGTGGGGCTCGCTGGCGTGTGTCTGGAGCAGGGGAAGGGGAAAGGGAGGAGGGGAAGGGGGGAGGGGGAGGTGAGTTTGAGTAGAAGGAAAAGGAGGACGGTGGAATGGTAAGGTGAGGGATGATTGTCCCTGGAGGTGGAGAAAGAAAGAATGAGGGTGAGGGGCAGAGCAAGACCACTTTGAACGTTGAAATAGAAGAGGGAATCGTCAAAGCACCGGCGAGGAGGGGTAGACTGAGGCATGACGCGGCGAGAGGCGGAGGCGGCTGAGATCGGCGTGGCGGAGAGGGAGGGGAGGGAGGGGAGGGAGGGGGGGCAGGAAAGGAGGGAGAGGAGCGGCCACGTACCAGGACCAGGAGCACCGAGACCATGGCCACCGCCCCAAAGAGGAAGGCACGGTTGCGTCTGGAGCTGCTGGCGCGGCTGCAAAAGCTTCGGGAACGATTGCTGCTGCGGCTGCTGCGGCGGCTGGAGCGGGCCATAATTTTGAAGGGAGCGGAGTTTCTTGCTTGCTGCCTTGTGCCTGTGTGTTGTGGATGTGGAGGAAGCAGAGGGGGATGAGTGATAAGTGAGCGAATGCACCTTAAGCTTTCCAAGGAACGTGTCCCCTTTCCCCTCGTGGTGACTTGTGTTATCACAAGGCACACAGAGTGAAGAAGCACGATGACGCACTGCGGGTTTTTTGGGCGGGAATAATTTGCTTCGAACAAACACAAGAAGGCACAAGGCATTCCATCACGTCCAGGCACTCATCCTCCTCGTCTACCATCATATCCCTACTCTCCACAGAGCGTGCGCCGTCCTTCTTGTCTTGCCCAGGGCCTCGTCCGTTGCCGCTCGCTTTATTTCATCCGGCGAGTGCTTCTTTTCCCTCCCCTTCGTCGTGGCCTCCAACAACACAGCTCTACGACGCCCTTCGACTGCACAAGAACGCCAAAAAAGCACATAATCAACAAACGTGCCAAGACCATGGGCTTCCTCTCCTCAAGCACCTGTCGCCCCCCAAGCAAGGGCAGTACTAGCCACCGCCCACCCCAACGCTCCTCCTCCTCCTCCTCCTCTGCCTCCTCCGCCTCCTCTCCCTTCCCCCTCCTCGCGCCCTCCCCCTTGGCCACCGTCCGCGGCCTCCGGTCGCCAGCATCCCGTGTATCCGTCAAGAAGCCACTCCAGGACGCAGTGGGGGAGCACAACGAGACGGATGCGTTCTCTGTTTCTTCTTCTTCCTGCTCCTCCTCCTCCCTCTCCTTCACCCCCCACACCAAGAAACGCGAAAGGCCATCCAGTTCTTCCTCCCTCAATGCTCGTCCTGCCTGGGATTCAAGCCAAAAGGACCCAGAAATATACCGTCTTCCTCCCAAAGAACAAGCCCGACGGAAAGCCACCCTCCAATCTCCGCACAATGTCCTACTCCAAAGGAAGAGAGAGGAGGAGGAAGGGAGGGAGGAAGGCCTAGCGAGGTCATCGACGGCCAAGCGGCAGCAAGGGGTATTTGCGGCGTCGGCCACTATCGTGAGCGGGGGAAGAGGGACAAGAAAGGCAAGTTTGAGTGCGAGCACGGGTACGAGCAGGCCGCTCTCTTCCTTCTCCTCTTCCGTCTTTTCTCGTTCCTTGCAAGATGGTGGTTTTGGAGGAGGAGGAGGAGGAGGGGAGGGAGGAGGAGGAGGAGGGAGGGCGAGTACTGGCGAAGGACTTCGCGACGCATTTTCCTCGTCGCTCTCAAAGGCCTTGGCGGCTGTAAAACGAGTCGAGGGGAAGAGCATTAGCAGCACGACGAGAACCACCACCACCACCACCACCACCAGCAGCAGCAGCAGCAGCAGCAATACCACCACCGCCACCACGACTGCTAGCACCAGCAGTGGCACTAGCAGCAGTAGCAGCAACAGCAACAGCAGCAACAAAGGACGAAAAAAGCAAGCCCGCATCTTCTCTTCTTCCGCCTCCGCCGCTCTCGCCTCCTCCTCCTCCTTCCGTCCCTCCTCCTCACATTCAGACGCCATCGACTTATCCCTCGAAGCAGAAATCGCCGCTTTTGAACGACGTCTCCTCCAGGAAGTACGTCAGCAAGACAAGAAGGGACTCTCCTCCACGGCCTTGCCCTCTCGCTCGCAGCAAGACAAGAAGGAAAAGAATGGGTCGTCCTTACCCTCTTCCTCGTCTGCCTTGCCTTCCCGCTCTCCCTCCACCTCGTCCGCACGGCCCTCCTCCTCCTTGTCTTCCTCTTCCTCCCACCCAGCGCCACGAGCATCAGCCGCCGCACCAACCGAGAAGAAAAGCCGCCCTCCCTCCTCCCTCCGCCCTCTCTCCTCCTCCTCCTCCTCCTCCTCCCTTCCTCCACCACCACCACACCGCCGTCCCACCAGCGCACCTCCCTCTTCCTCCCTCCCTCCCTTGTCCTCCCTCGCTCCCTCCCCTCAAGACGTGGCCGCCTTCCTCCGAGCCCTTGAAGCCTGCGACTCCTCCTCCTCTTCCTCCCTCCACGCCTCGTCCGCCCTCCCTTCCTCCTCCCTCCTCACCCCCCAGGAACAACAAACCCTCATCTCCTCCTTCAGCCCCAACTCGCCCTCCCTCCCTCCCTCCCTCCTCCTCGCCCTCGCCACCCGTCTAGTAAATCGTCTCACCTCTTTACAAGAAGGAAAACAAGAGTTGGAAAAACGCGTAGCTCGACTAGAAGAAGCAGGGAGGGAGGGCGGGAGGGAGGGAGGGAAGGAGGGGTTGCCACTTCCTTCTTATTCCTCGTCTGTGGATATGGGAAGGAGAAGAGTGTGGGAGAGACGACTGCAACAGCAGCAGCAGCAGCAGCAGCAGCAGCAGCAGCAGCAGCAGCGGTCTGCATTGATGTCTATCCCTCTTTCGAGGTACCAGCATGACGAGAATGGGAGGGAGGGGGAGGAGGAGGGGAAGGAGGAGCAGCGACCTGTCTTGGCGTCAATGGAAGTTTTCAGAGCAACAAGGAAGGCGAGCGTGGGCAAGACGGCGGGTAAGAGCAGCAGCAGCAGCAGTAGGAGCAGCAGCAGCAAGTTAGGGAAGGCAAGGCAGGGAGGAAGAAGAAGAGGAGGAGGAGGAGGAGGAGGAGGAGGAGGAGGAGGGGTGGAGGCGGAGGAGAGAGAAATGCTAATGGAGATGATGAAGAACATTTTCCCATGTTCTCCTTCTGACGACGCTTCGTCTGCTACTGCTCCTGCTCCTGCTTTTGCTCCTGCCGGTGGTATTGCTGCTGCTGTTTTTTCAATTGACGAAGATGTGGAAGACGAGGAGGAGGAGGAGGAGGAGGAGGAGGAGGAGGAGGAGGAGGAGGAGGATGAGGAAGAGGAGGAGTTGGATCCGCGCGCCCGTCCCCCTCCTCCTCCTTTCTCATCCTTCCCCGTGGCTCCTGCTTTTACACAGCTGGGGAAGTGGACAGTGCCCGGGTCGTGGCGTCATGTGCCAGGACAGGGACAAGAGCATAGGCGAAGGAACGAGGGCAGAGAAAACGCGAGAGTTTTATTTAAGTTGATATAAAGAGTGACTGGAGATACAACCATAAGGAAATGGGGAAAAGGGGGGAAAAACGAATGATTTTGACCTCATTATACGTACCCCTCTCCTTTGCAAAAGCACAGATATTTCAAACCACTCCTTTTAGCAACTCTCTCTTTCTTTGTTTTCCATCTCTTCTTCTTGCTCTGGTTGAATTTCTTCTTTGCTTCTCCTGTATCTCTGCACACCCAATGAATCTGTGATCTGGAACCCGGCCAGCTCGCCGAGCACACCCTCACACGCAAAAAGATACGCATCATTTCTCCTTGTCTCTGTACACAACCAATCTCTCCCTCCCTCCCTCCCTCCCTCCCTCCCTCCCTCCCTCCCTACCCTCACCCTCGACTTTTCAAAACATCAG
>Ga0209491_10011987_pt1 | contig 10115 bp, 8 predicted proteins | sample BON02_FD_187213 | JGI IMG/M metagenome (GOLD analysis project Ga0209491, IMG submission 187213) | Freshwater microbial communities from Lake Bonney liftoff mats and glacier meltwater in Antarctica - BON-02 (SPAdes) (version 2) | ecosystem: Environmental > Aquatic > Freshwater > Ice > Glacier...
ATATATATATATATATATATATATATATATATATATATATATATTTATATATATATATATATATACATATATATGTCTATGTCGGTCTGTATCTATCTATATATATAACTCACAGCCAATGCCACTGTCTGTTTGCCACGGTATTCGGCCTCAAGATGACGAATCGTAAACACGGATCGCATCATATATCGATCCATCTCTATCTATCTATCACTATCTATCTATCTACCTATCTATCTATATCTATATATGTAGATCTATCTATCTATCTATCTATGTATATATACCTGTACACACATATACATATTAATATACATGTATATAACATATGTATATATACCTACATATATATATATATATATATATATGTATATATATATGTATATATATGCATACACATATAGCTTACCGCCAACGCCACTGTCTGTCTGCCACGGAATTCGGCCTCCAGCTCACGAATAGCAAATACGGATCGCATCTATCTATCTATATTTCTAGCGATCGATCGATCTTCCTATCTTTATCTATCTATGCATATATATACATATCTATGAACACATACACACACACAAACACATACACACACGCAGACATATATATATATACATACATATATAAATTTATATATGTATATGTATATGTATCTATCTATCTATCTATCTATCTAGATCTACATATCTATATATATAAATATAGCTCACCGCCAATGCCACGGTTTGTCTGCCGCGGTACTTAGCCTCAAGTTGACGAATCGCAAACACGGATCGCATCATCTCCTTGTACCGCTCCGTCTTTCGGATCTCGAGCCGCGCCAACGCCTGATAAATAAGGTGTGAATGGGTGCTGTGAACACGCGACTAACTAACTAAAACGAGAAGAAACCGGGCGTGAGAAGAAACACAGTGCCACAGAGTGACAGGCCATACACACACACACGACAAGAACAACACCACGGACGCACACAGGACCGACTCCCCCACAACACACTCAACAACGATCGAAGGTGGCGCGACGACGGTGCGCACCACCTCCTAAGACACACGCTGTGAATGGGAGGTGTGAACACCGAGCGCATCATCTCCTTGTACCGCTCCGTCTTTCGGATCTCGAGTCGCGCCAACGCCTGCCACACCAGGTGTGAATGAGTGCTGTGAATATGCGACTAGCGGTGCGTGGCGTCCCTAAGGGCGCGCTTCGCACGCACTCTGCCTAGCAGGCTCCCCTCGGGATGGCCTCGTTCCTTGTAGAGTTGCGCGTGCGCCGGTGTTAGGGCTGTGTTTCTTTGTTTCCGTGAACACCGATTCAATGTGTAGGGCTTTATTCCGAACTGGGTAACTCGTGTGAATGGGAGGTGTGAACACGGATCGCATCATCTCCTTGTACCGCTCCGTCTTTCGGATCTCAAGTCGCGCCAACGCCTGATAAACAGGGTGTGAATAGGGTGCTGTGAACACGTAAACTAGCTAACAGATGCAAGCAGCACGGCGCGTACGATCGTGGGTTACTTTGAGGCTCCCCTACGGGGTAGCTTAGTTATTTGTGTAGAGTATTGTTTGCGCGTGCGCCAGTGTTAGGGCTGTGTTTCTTTGTTTCTGTGAACACCGATTCAATGTGTAGGGGGTTACCCCGAACAGGAAAGATACAACCAGGTGTGAATGGGAGGTGTGAACACCGATTGCATCATCTCCTTGTACCGCTCCGTCTTTCAGATATCGAGCCGCGACAGCGCCTGATAAACAAGGTGTGAATAGGTGCTGTGAACACGCGACTCGGGTTGACCCTAAACAAGAAGTAGACACACCGTGCCAAAGAGAAACAGGCCACACACACACACACACTCACTCACACACGCACGACACGAACAACACCACGGACGAAGACACGACCCCCCCCCCCCACGCGCGACGTGGACCGCGGGTGCATCCACGTGGCGCGGTCGCTCCGCGTCGGTGGCCACACCGCGCCCGGTGAGTCGGGTGTGGCGCCGTGTAGCCAGATGCACAGGTTCCACCGGACTGGCCGTACGGGCGATCCCTCCGGCGTGCAGCGCGCAGTGCGCTGCACGGCGCCCGTCACGGAACCAGCGCGCGCGCGACACACAGACGCGTTCATGCGCCACGGTTGTGCAGCCCCCCCCCCCCCCCCCCCCCCCCCCGCGCCGCATGTCTGGTCCACCCAGCGCCGCGCAGGCCGCGCGTCTGGTGGCGTGCCGAGCCGAGCACCGCGCACGCCATACCCAACACCGGGCACGCCGCACCCCTCCCGCTCTGGTAGTAGGTGGTGACCCGTCCGACCCCTGGGCCCCCCAAAAAAACGCCGCCGGCCCGCGCGGTGGGCCAAGGGCGGCCGACCAGCGGGTATGTCCCCTCTGTCCAGGTCGGGGGCGATACGCGCGCTCACATCATGTACCAAATGCCCAGTGCGACCATCAACAGGATAAATGCGATCACGATTGCCATGATGGTCCGGGAGTTTTGTCGCATAGGCGCCTTCACCGCGGTGGCGCTCGGCTCCACGTCGACTTCGTCTGACTGCATCATAGTGGCGCCTTGATAGTGCCACACAAAATTATTTGTGGGCGGGTTACCTGCCTACCGGGGGCCCCGTCGCGCGGCGGGTCGGTCGTGGCACGGCGGCGGCCAGGCCCGTCGCCACGTCCCCCCGCCAGACGGGCCGTCACACGGTCACCGGCGTGGCGGCGACTCCTGTCCGATGTGAAGGCGCCTCTCGTCCCTCTCGCCCCTTACGGTACGGATCCCGTGTGCATGCAAGGTGGGCCAACAACTATCCCGGGCCCCCCACTCGAGCATCACATGCACTGGCGTGTGGTCCGACCCTTCCGCCGCACGGGGGGCGAGTGCGGGTCGGATGCATTCACGTGCGTGTCTACACAAACGGCGCCCGCACCGGATGCCGTGACCCAGTCGAACCGGGCGGTGGCGTCGCTGTGAAACGTCGGGGCATCCGGGGAGAGCGTCGTGTACTTTGGGCCAAATGGGGTTGCGAGGAAGGTGCGCGCTTGTCACACAGAAGACGCAGCCGGTGCGCCGGTTCCGCAGGCGGACGGTCACAACGCGGTCGGCCGGCACCCCCGCCAACTTGTGCACGAGCTCGAACCTCGCATGGTTCCAGAAGCTGCCCCAAGCAGCCTGGGTGTCCCGCTGTGTGTTGGCGCAGGAGCCCACCGGCTGCGGCAAGGCCAACGCGGCGCTCTGCATGGCCGTCCGTCACACCTTGGTGGCCGACTCGGACACGCTGGACGAGTCGGACGAGTCGGACAAGTCGGACGAGTCGGACGAGTCGGTCGGACGGGTACGTCCGCCCCCCCCCGGGCGCGCCGGGGGGTCCAGGCGAGCCATGCAACACTGGGCGCCGTCCACCGAGGCCATCACACATAAAATGCCGAGCCATGATAGCATGCAATCGACCGTCTCATGTTGGCGGTCGGGGCTGTCATAGGCCTTCTCGTCGTCATCGTCAGCGCAATTGTGTTTTTGATCGCCGTGAGCGCGCGCCTGGGCTCGGGCACAGACGTGGGCACAGGCACAACCGCAGCCGAGGCGGCGGCGAAGCCTGTGGCCACGACGCAGGCGGCCGAGCCGGCCGAGGCGAAAGCTGTGGCCCAGCCGGCCGAGACGGCCTGGGCGGCCGAGGTGGCGGCGAATGCTGGGGCCAATGCGACCGAGGCGGCCGATGCGAAGGCTGTGGCCGAGCCGGCCGTAGCGGGTCTGGGCGATTTTTCTGGTCTTGTCATCGGACCAGACGCAGAGGTGTTGGACCAACACAATGGGCCCGTGTCCCAGACTGCGCCTGCGCATGCGCCGCCGCCGACTGCGTCGCCCGGCGTCACCTCCACAACCGACCCCATCAACGCTCTCGCCGCCTTCACCGCCTCCGACGACGACCCGCCCTCGCCCGAACCGCCTGCGCCGACTGCGCCGCCTGCGTCGCCCGGCGTCACCTCCACAACCGACCCCATCGACGCTCTCACCGCCTTCACCGCCTCCGACGACGACCCGCCCTCGCCCGAACCGCCTGCGCCGCCTGCGCCGACTGTGTCCACCGGCGGCAACCCCACAGCCGACCCCATCGACGCTCTCGCCGCCTTCACCGCCCCCGACGACGACCCGCCCTCGCCCGAACCGCCTGCGCCGCCTGCGCCGACTGCGTCAACCGGCGGCAACCCCACAGCCGACCCCATCGACGCTCTCGCCGCCTTCACCACCCCCGACCGGGGTTCCCGCCACGAACCGCCCTCCAAGGAGTGGTGCGAGTCAACAACTCGATTTCCGTGGAAATATGACCAGCAGTCGTGTTGTGAACTGCACGATCTACAGTGCCCGTCAGGCGAACCGCCTGCGCCGCCTGCGCCGCCTGCGCCGCCTGCGCCGCCCGCGCCGCCATTGCCGCCTGCGCCGCCTTTGCCGCCTGCGCCGCCCGCGCCGCCCGCGCCGCCCGCGCCGCCTGGAGGCCGAGGAGGTCGAGGTAGAGGTCGTGGAGGTCGTGGGTAGTGGCCGCTCCTCCGCCCGCATCGAGCGACAACCTGTTCCACACCTTCGGGTTAACCCGCTGTCCCGCCTACGCCGCCCCCGCCTTCTGCGACGGGTGTCGGGCTGACCACCGGCCTTTGTTTGGGTTGCCCCGGTTGTACAGAGCCCGGCCCCTTTGCGGTGTAATGGAACCCGCAGTGCAGTTGGCCCTTCTCAAGAGCCAGCTGCGGGGAGCTCGGTGATTGCCCCCCCCTCAGCGAGGGTCAGGGCGAGTGCAACCCAACGAGAGCGAGCGCCCAGGCCAGGAGTGTGCGAGCAACCAATATCGAGGAGCAACCCAGTCCAGACCAGACCAGACTGTGCGCGAGCAAGTGGCCAGGGGCGACGCGAGCAAACCAGAGCGACCAGACCAGACCAGACTGGCCGAGACTAGTCCGTGCGCGCGCGCGTGGGCCAGGGGCGAGCGCGAGCAAGCCAGACCATGTTCGAGCAAACCAGACGCTAACGCAAGCAGACCAGGGGGTCAGGGCGAGCGGGCGCTAGCAACCGCGAGCGACCGGCCGGAGCGTGTCAGCGCGAGTGCAAGCAACCACGAGCGAGCGAGCGCGAGTGCGAGCGAGCGGCCTGAACGGGTAAACCGCAAGTTCCCCATGAGCTTCCGCGCGCGAGCGCCCAGTCGCGCGCACACCCCACCCGCCGCGCCCACTCCCACCCGCCGCGCCCACTCACACCCGCCGCGGCCTCTCTCCTACACCCCCCAGCGACCCCAAGGCGACCAAGGCGCAGGCCGCCGCTCCGAGCTTGGGCAGGGACAACAGTCTGATGAAGAGCGCCAGCTGAAACAAAAGAGCGTGTGCATCGCCGACATTGCGCGCCGTGGTCCAGGGGTCCCCACGCGGCTCTGGTCCGGTTCGGGTTCGGGCTCGGGTTGGGTCTTGTCGGGTTCGGGTCCAGGTCCTGCCCCAGCGCGACCCTGGGTCGCGGTCTGACCCGCTCGGGGTACACCCCCCTCCCTACGCACGCAGGGTTCGGACCGGACCCACCCGGCGCCGGCGCCGGTTCACCCGCCCCGTGTCTTGTCTTGCGCGCACCGGCGCCGCGAGTGGCTCTGGTTTGGGCGTCGCATTGCCGCCACTGGCAACGCCCTCAACCCCTTTGGCCACGGCAACCACCTTGGCGACACTGGGCCGGGTCGGTCAGTTTCTGCTGAGTGTGCCATTCGCCCCCCCCCCTGACCAACCCTGGGCGCCCGTGGTCATGGACCGAACGGCGGAGGGGCCGGTCATCGGCATCGACCTGGGAACCACCTACTCGTGCGTCGGCGTCTGGCAGAACGACCGCGTCGAGATCATCGCCAACGACCAGGGCAACCGCACTACGCCGTCATTCGTGGCCTTCACCGACACCGAGCGTCTGGTTGGCGACGCGACCAAGAACCAGGCCTCTATGAACCCGGTCAACACCGTGTTTGACGCCAGACGCCAAGCGGCTGGTCGGGCGCCGGTTTTCAGACGCCGCCACGCAGGCCGACCTCAAGCACTTCCCATTCCGGGTGGTCGCCAGGGACGGCGACCGGCCGTGCATCCAGGTGGAGCACCGGGGCGAGCTCAAGGACTTCTTCCCTGGGGGTTAAGGGGTTAAGGGTTAGGGTTAAGGGTTAACTTAACCCTTAACCCTCTCGGCGATGGTGCTGCTCCAGATGGAGCAGATTGCAGAGTCGTACCTGGGCACCGCCGTCCAGAACGCCGTCATCACCGTCCCCGCCTACTTCAACGACGCCCAGCGCGCCTCGACCAAGGACGCCGGCGCCATCGCGGGGCTCAACGTGCTGCGCATCATCAACGAGCCGACCGCCGCCGCCAGGGTTAGGGCTAAGGGTTAACTTAACCCTTAACCCTCTCGGCGATGGTACTGCTCCAGATGGAGCAGATCGCAGAGTCGTACCTGGGCACCGCCATCCAGAACGCCGTCATCACCGTCCCCGCCTACTTCAACGACGCCCAGCGCGCCTCGACCAAGGACGCTGGCGCCATCGCGGGGCTCAACGTGCTGCGCATCATCAACGAGCCGACCGCCGCCGCCATCGCCTACGGCCTCGACACGCAGTCGTCGGCCGAGCGCACCGTGCTCATCTTTGACCTGGGCGGTGGCACGTTTGACGTGTCTCTCCTCGCCATCAAGGATGGCATCTTCGAGGTCAAGGCGACCGCCGGGGATACGCACCTGGGCGGCGAGGACTTTGACAACTGCATGGTCACCCACTTCGCGCAAGAGTTCAAGCGCAAGCACAAGAAGAACCTCTCGGCCAACCCGCGCTCGATGCGACGCCTGCGCAACGCGTGCGAGCGCGCCAAGCGCACGCTCTTCTCGTCCACGCAGACCTCGATCAAGATCGACTCGCTCTTCGAGGGCACCGACTTCTTCGCGTCCGTCACACGCGCGCGCTTCGAGGAGCTCTGCATGGATATGTTCCACGCGACCATGGAGCCGGTCGAGCAGGTGCTGCGCGACGCCAAGGTGTCCAAGCGGCAGGTGGACGACGTGTTGCTGGTCGGCGGCTCCACGCGCATCCCGAGGGCGCAGCAGCTCCTCTTTGACTTTTTCAACGGCAAGGAGCCCTCGCGCTCCATCAACCCGGACGAGGCGGTCGCCTACGGCACGGCGGTCCAGGCGGCCATCCTCTCAGGCACCGGCTCGGCCAAGACGGACGACCTGCTGCTGCTCGACGTGACGCCGCTCTCGCTCGGCCTCGAGACGTCGGGCGAGGTCATGACCGTGCTCATCCCACGCAACACCCCCGTGCCCACCAAAAAGTCGCAGACCTTCTCCACCTTTGCCGACAACCAGCCGGCGGTGACCATCCAGGTCTTTGAAGGCGAGCGCACCCGCACCAAGGACAACAACAAGCTGGGCGAGTTCAACCTCACGGGCATCCCGCCCATGCCGCGCGGCGTGCCGCAGATCGGTGTCACGTTCAACATTGACGCAAACGGCATGCTCAACGTCTCCGCCGTCGAGCAAGCGACGGGCACCGCCAACGCGATCACCATCACCAATGACAAGTCGCGCCTCTCCAAGGCGGACGTCGAGAAGATGACGGCCGACGCCGAAACGTACGCCCAGAAGGACGCCGAGTTCAAGGGACGCGTCGAGGCCAAGAATGCGCTCAAGAACTTTTGCTACTCGACAAAGACCAGCCTCGACGACGACGCGGTCCGTGGCAGGACCCCCGAGGATGACCGAGCGAAGGCCACGGGCGCCATCGACGACGCGCTCCAGTGGCTCCAGGGCAACCAACTGGCCGAGGCGGGGGAGTTTGAACGCAGGCGCAAGGCGGTGGAGGCCGTCTGCACGCCAATCCTGGCCGCCGTGTACGCATAGGCCGGCGGTGGTGGAGCCGGCGGAGGCGTGCCGGGTGTACCGAGCGTGCCGGGCGTTCCGGGTGCAGGTACAGGCGCCGGCGCTGGCCAGCCCAACGTCGAAGAGGTCGATTGAGTTATTGATTATCAACGGCGGCCACACCGCCTGGCACGCCCGAGCCAAATCCCGGGCCGCCGCCCGGGCCCGAGTCGTCGCCACCCGGACCCGAGCCCGCGCCACCCGAGCCCGCGCCACCCGCGCCCCCAGCGCCACCCGCGGTGCCCGTGGCGGCGCCGGCACTCACTGCCCAGGCGCTGGGCCCACCGTCGCGGTTTCGCCCGGGAAGAAGGCCAGGGCCACCGGGACGCCATCGGAGGCGACGATGGCCGACACCTTGGTCGCGTTTCTACCGCGGTCGGGCGGGTTGCGCCCTGCGCAATCCCGGCCGTAAATACGCTTGACATATGACGAGTCGATGCACTCGACGCGCACGTTGCGCTTGAACGGCCTTTTCTCGAGGCGCAGCACGGCGGCGTAGGTGCGCTCGAAGACGCCCACCGCAGTCCACTTGGTGAATGTTTGGGAGACAGTGGTGTACCCAGCGCCCAGCGTGCGCCAAGGGCCGCCGATCCACACCAACAGGGCCATTCGCTCGAGCACGGCCGATGGATCGACTCGTGGGCGACCTGTCTGTGCCACTGGCAACATAGTGTTCACTGCGCACAGGATTGCAGTTTGCACCCTCACGTCGATGCGACTCATGAAAATTTCTGAGTATGCGACACAAACATTTACGGTCAGACCCTTAGCCGCTCCGGGTTCTCGTCATCGGGGTTATTGGCGACAGAGGTGGCAACGTCGTTGCCCTGAGCCTGTGGAAGCTCTGCATGTGGAGTGGCAGCGGTGACAGTCCCTTCGGTCCTCATCCTGCGGTGGATGGCGCCACCCGATAGACGACTTGACTTGAAGTTGTGCTGCTTGATATGTGTTTCGGTGGAATGTAAGACGTCCCTGGTGTGCGCTGTCTGCGCTCGAAGTATCGCGTGTCGGTTTCGGGTGCCCCCCACCCCATTGTCCGCCTGCGCCGCCGACGTCGCCGCCGCCAGCTCCGGCACCTTGGCCGCCGCATGCGCCGCCGTCCATACCGCCGCCGGCGCCGCCGCCACCTGCGCGTCCGCCTGCTCCGCCCCCCCTGCCTGCGCCGCCGCCGCCGCCGCCTCCACCAGCGGCGCCGACCGCCCCAACGCCAGCGTCGCCGCATGCTCCAACGCCCGCGCCGCCGCCGCCACCTGCGCCGGCGCCCCTGCCTCCCCCAGCGGCGCCATTTCCGACTGCGCCGGAACATGCGCCGGCGCCCCCGCCTCCTCCAGCGGCGCCATTTTTGACTGCACCGGAACCTGCGCCTCCCCGCCGTTGCCTCCACCATTACGCCAGTTGACGTTCCTCGTGCCATGTGCAATCGCAAACATGGCCATAATCGCCGCGCACAGAGCAATCACCACAGTCACGGGGACGCCCGCCCGCGTGCTAATCGCACGGGTCATTGCATCCGACACCTTGCCCGTGGATTGCGTCGACGCCCGGCCGCGAAGCACGCGTGCCATTTGCGTCGCTGCGTCGCCCGTGGCCATGGCTACGGCTGAGCTAACTCGCGCGACCGAGTCGCGACATCGCCCGTCATGCTACGCCGAACCACACTCTCTGCCCCCGCAATGAACTCCTGGGCGCGCGCCACCGACCAGAGCGGTTGCTTCGACTAGAATTCTGCGGCAAAGTTGTATATCACCAGCACCAGAGCGGTCGCTCCGATGTTTACGGCGGTCGGCGCCATGCGCTCGGCTCCAGGTCCGAGTATGGCGAGCCTCCTACATTTGACTGTGCTATTATGTTATACGCCGGTCGCCGCCGCCGCCCTCGCCGCCGTCGCCCTCGCCCGCGTCCTCAATGTGGTGACCGTGGCGTGGCCGAGGTTTCCGAGGTGTGTCGTGACCGCTTCGGGAGGTGTGTCCGAGGTGTCCGAGGTGTGTCGTGTCCGCTTCGGGAGGTGTGGCCGATGACGCGACCGCTTCCCGAGGTGTGGCCGAGGTGTTCCTAACAATTGTGTGTTTTCCGTGGCGCCCTGACCCCCCCCCTCGTGGGTGCCTTGGCCCGTAGGGTTAGGGTTAGGGTGAAGGTTAGCGGCACACCGAGCATCGCCACGCACACCGAGCACCCCCATGCACACCGAGCCACACCGAGCCACACCGAGCCACACCGAGCCACACC
>Ga0209491_10011995_pt1 | contig 10111 bp, 10 predicted proteins | sample BON02_FD_187213 | JGI IMG/M metagenome (GOLD analysis project Ga0209491, IMG submission 187213) | Freshwater microbial communities from Lake Bonney liftoff mats and glacier meltwater in Antarctica - BON-02 (SPAdes) (version 2) | ecosystem: Environmental > Aquatic > Freshwater > Ice > Glacier...
CAAAGAGGAAGATCGACAAGCGCAGCAAGCAGTCGAGGTTGATAGGAAGAAGGGAGGGAGGGAGGAAGGGAGGGAGAGAGGGACCGGTGTACAGATAGATGACTGAATGAACGAGCAAGGAGAAAAGTGGAGAGGATAAGCAGCAGCAGCAGCAGCACAACAGAACGATAGCACCCACAACAGCAACAACAAGAAAAAAGGGGGGGAAACGGAAGCACAAAGACTAAATGCAAAGATCTGGCGCGGAGAACGAGAACAAGAAGAAGCAACAAGAAAATTTCAAGACCAGACGGCATGCGCGTTCGTGTTGTGCGAGAACAAGGAAACGACGCTCGCGCACACACTCGCACAAAGAACATCGTTTCACATTCACATTCATTTTGTTTTTTGCTTTCGTCTTGTTAGATCAAAAAAGGTCTGCTCTCTTGATCATATATAAAATAGAATCCCTCATTCCTCCCCTTTCCTCCCTCCCTTCCTCCCCCTCCTCACCGATAATACACCTGCGCAATCACCCTCGTCGCCTGAAATCGATACGGCTCGCCCAGCATTCCCAACACCAAAAACAAAAAGAAGAGGACAACTGCCAGGGAGGAAGGATAGAGAAAGACCTGCGTACGATGGAGGAAGGGGAGGGCTCGATATCCGAGGTGGGTGACGTAGAAATACAGGGCAAACGCAATAGCAAAAAGGGCATTGGATGCGATCAGGGCCATGAGGGAGGGACGGAGGAGGAGGGGGAGGAAGAAGTAGTGCAGGACGGAGGTAAGGAGGAAGAAGGGGAGGAAGGCATTGCAGTGGATGTCGAAAGCATACCGCCACTCCACCTCTTGCTCCACGCTATGTGACCGCTGCTGCAGCAAATAACGATTCGCCACCCACCTACACGCCGTTGCCACCACCAACCCCACCACCAACCAATCAAACAAAATCGCACGCAATGCCAGCAAAAGGTACCTCACCGGGCCCCCACGCACGTGAAAGGCCAGGGCGTACGCTAGGGAGGAAGCGACGAGGAAAGCGATTTGTACGACGGCCAAGGCGGGGTCATCCCGTGCCCAATGGTTCTTGGTGTGTTTTCGGTACGACGCCATCTTGTACATCCGTTGTGGGTGCGACGAACAGAGCATCAAAATGTCCTCAAAGGCCGCGTCAAAGTCCATTTGGTTCGGGTCCACGACCCTTCTCAAGTACTCGAGCAAGCCACTTCCCGCCCCTGTTCCACCCCCGCCTCCACCCGCACTGCTGCTCCCCCGCCGGTACGCTGTGGGACTCCCAAAGAACGGCGTCCCCAGGCCGCCGACTTGCTGGTAGGACCGCATGCTTGGGCTGTGATGATGATGATGATGATGGGCAGGCCTTTGTGTAGAGGGGGAGGAGTGTAGGCGAGGCGGGCGGCAAGTGATGAGGGCGTCTGGCTGGCTGCCTGTGTGAAGCAAAGATGGGAAGGGAAATGGAGGAGATGCATGAGTCCGAGGACACAAAAGGCTTGTTCAGGAGGCTGTGGCTATCTTGGTGGGTGTGTGGGCGTGCGAGCGATTTGCGGCTCTGGTCAAGTGCATTGGAGAGATTTGCAGCCAAGCTTGAATTCTTTCGGGCGAGATGCCGCGATGATGCTCTTGCTAATGAATGCTGGGCCTTCACGTGCTCTCAAATGCCTCTGTCTCACTCATTCGCCACTCATTACACTCCACCATACACCCACAGGCCTCCCTGCCCTCGTCTGAACCGCCTGGGCCGGGCGCAAGGCTGGCACGTTTGTTTTCCAAGCAAGCCTCTGCCTCTCGCTTCCCACTTCATGCTCCATCAAGCCGAAGCCAGAACGACCGCCTTCAAGCTAACTCGCACACCCACCACCACCAACCATACCAACCACAGACCAACAAAACGCTTGTCATGGACGACGAGGACGTCCTTCTCGACCGGAGCGCCATGGGCGCGAGCCGAGGCGCTGACCTAGGGGCCCCGCTTCTGTTGCCCAGCACACCCACTGGCGGCGGCGGGGCAGGCGCGTCCTACGTCCCTTCCACCGTGCGACGCCGCCGGCTGTGGTTTGACAATGTCTTTGGGGTGGTCTTCGGGGTCTTTGCTTTCGTGATGACCTTGCTGGCGCTGACGATTGGCGTGAAAGCCGTGGTGAATCGACGGACGCCCGCGGTGGTGATGCTGGATGAAGGCACTTCCAACATTGCTGACCCCACCCATCCCGGCACCCGCCACGTGACCTATGAGGGATTCAAGCTCTTTACGGGCCTCATGCTTATCTGTACATTGGGCGTGGTTCTGTCCGCGCTGTGGATGCAAGTGATGGTGACGTGTGCCCCGGCCCTCCTTGCCTATACCCTCATGGCAGTGGCTTTTCTTGGTCTGTTTGGAAGCGCCGCGTTCTTTGCAGGAGCTAATCCTTGGGCGGGGATTGTCACGCTGTTAGTAACCCTTACGGCGTTGATCTATTTCCAACAACTCCGAAAATGCATGGCCTTTGCGACCGCCAATTTAAAGGTGGCGTGTCGGGCGTTGTGGGACTCGACCCCTCTTTTGGGGGTAGGGCTTGGCTTGCTTTTCCTTCAGGTTGGGTGGGGGATCTTGTGGGCATTGGCCTTGGTAGGAGCGGCGACGAACGCTGATTTGACTACATTGAAGGATCCGGTTTCGGGGACGGTCTTTTCGATGAGCCAGTGTACGACGTATGAGACGCTGGGGCCGAATGCGAATTTTACGAGCACGTGCTTGAAGGCGGGGGAGGTGTGTATGAAGTGCGTGTGTGGGAGTGGGGAGGGAGCAGTGACGATGTGGGAGGGAAGGACGTGCTTTGCGTATAAATTGTATGCGGGGTGGTTGGTTGTTTTGTTGTTGGGGTTCTTGTGGGGGTGTGCGGTGATCCGGAATGTGGGTCATTGTTGCGTTGCGGGGACGGTGGGCACGTGGTGGGTGAGTGGGGGGGAACGAGCTAGTTCGTCTGTAGGGTCGCATTTTCGAAGGGCGATTACTACGTCGTTTGGGAGTATTTGTCTGGGGAGTTTGCTGGTTGCGATTGTGCAGACGACGAGGCATGTACTTCTGAATGCGCATAGGGCGAATCAACGGACGGTGCAATCGAACACGATTACGGCGATGTTGAGTTGTGTGCTTGTGGTGGTTGATCGGGCTTTGGCGTGGTTTAATCGGTATGCCCTTGTGTATGTTGCGCTGTATGGGCTTGATTTTATGAGTGCGGGGAAGGCGACCACGGAATTGTTCAAGGCCAGGGGGGTTAGTGCTTTGGTTAATGACACGTTAATTGAGGGGGTTTTGACGCTAGGGACGATGATTGTTGGCTTGCTGTGTGCGTTGGTTGGCTGGTTATATGGGAGGGAGTGGGGGTTAAGTCAGGCGAATATTGCGATTCTGGGGGTGAGTGGAGCGTTTATAGGCGTGGCCTTGGCGGGGGTGGTGGCTGGTCTGGTGGAGAGTAGTGTGTGTACGACGTTTGTGTTGTTCGCTGAGGATCCACAGAGTCTTGAGATTTCGCATGGGGGGGGAGGGAAGGAGGGGAAGATGTGCGAGGAATTGGTGCAGGCATGGGAGGATGTCTTGCAGGGGCCTTTGTCGGGGATGGGAGGGATGGGTGGGGGGGGAGGAGGGAGGGAGGGAGGGAGGGAGGGGTTTAAGCCGCCGACGCCTTCGTTGTCGCCCTCGCCATTTGCGGGGGGGTCACCACCACCGTCGGGGAAGAAGGGCAAGTCGCCTACCCCTCCTCCTCCACCACCACCAACAGCACCAGCACCAGCAGCACCAGCAGAAGCAAAGACTGCAGTAGAGAAGGCGGTGGCTAATTTTGGAGGGGGCTCGTCGTTGTTGTTTGGGATGATGGGAGGGAGTGGAAGTGGGGGAGGAAGGACGCCGGCATTGGATGTGAGTGAAGGAGAGGAAGAGGAGGAGGAGGAGGGGAGGAGGGAGGAGGAGGTGGAGGAGGTGTGAGTGGGCGTGTGAATGGAATGCGGGAGATATATTTTTGTGCAGAGGAAAAGATTGACAAATGAAGAAAAGGCAGCGGTGTGAAGGATGACAGGAAGAAGGGGAACGCGAATGTGCATATATACGAAAAAAGGGCTTGACGAAGCGCCCTTTATTTCTCCTCTCCTCCTTTTGACCGATATACATACAGACAAATCCAAACACAGACCGTGCCCAGGACGATTGATTCAGAGGAGAGCAAAAAAATCAATAAAAGAATCGAAGGACCAAAAGAGAAGACAAATCGTACACACAAAAAGTTGTAAGTCACAGAAGCAAGAAGCCATATTGATTTTTCCCCTCTTTCTCTTTTTCTTTGTGTGTGTAGGTAGGTGGTATATAGAGTCCGTAAAACACCCCAAGGCAGAGAATGGAAATGAAGATAAACCCCCTCCTTCTCCTCCTCCCCTCCCTCCCTCCTCTCTTCCCTCAGGCCGCACGCACGCGAGCGTTCATCAGGGTGCGAGAAAGCAGAAAGAATTAAAAAAGATAGAGGAAAGACCCACCAGGAAAGTCCGCGCCATTTGTGTGACCTCATTCCAGAAATTCCTCCCCACAAAACAAGTCTTCTGTTACGTTCCCTCCCATGTCTCTATCTAGTTGGATGATGATGCTGTCTCTCTCTCTCTCTTCCTTCTCTCTCTCTTGTTCTCTCTATTAGGTCACATGTGTGTCTTTTCGTGTCGTCAGACCATGTATGGTGCGAAAATGTCTGTGTCTTGAACTCCCCCCGTCTTTTTTCGTATTTTTAAACCCCTTTCACTCACGCATCCACTCGCTTTCGCAAGTCTCGCTCTAAACTCTCTCGCATCCCTTCCTCCTTCCCTTTGCTGCTACGCAAGCAAAAACAATCAAACCCCAAATAGCACTGGTAAAAAATGTTAATTAAAAAGAACGAAGCTACTCTCTCGTCGTCTCTCGCAAAAAAAACAACACCATGCATCTCCCCCTCCCCCTCCTCCTACCCTCCCTCCCTCCCTCCCTCCCTCCCCAAAAACACCTTAATCCACCGTCTCCATGGCACTCTCCCCCTCCCCTCCCTCCTCCAGTGGGGGCAAGTCATCCTCTCCCTCCTTCCCTCCCACCTCCTCCTCCTCCGCGTCCTCCTCAATGGACAAGCCCAGCTTAATCAAGCGATGAATGCGCGAGGCAAACGTATTAGGATCATCCAGGGAAAAGCCCGAAGTCAACAACGAGGTGTCATACAACAACCACGTCAGATCCTTCAAGGTCTTGTCCGTCTGGTTCGCCTCCGCCTTCTCCCTCAACGCCTTGACAATAGGATGCTTCGGGTTGATCTCCATCGTCTTCTTACTGGTCATATAAGCAGACGTGCTCGAATCCCTCAAAGCCTGCGCCTTCATAATCCTCTCCATGTTCGCACTCCACCCATACTCCCCCGTCACCAGCACACAAGGCGAGTCCGCCAACCTGGGTGAGACCACCACCTTATCCACCTTCTCATCCAACACCTCCTTCATCAGCTTGCACAACCCCTCCGTCTTCGCCTTCAGCTCCTCAAAGGCCTTCGTCTCCTCCTCGTCGTCCTCATCGATCTTCAGCCCCTCCTTGGTCACACAAATCAGCTTCTTCCCCTCGTACTCCTTCAGCTGCTGCACGGCATACTCATCAATAGGGTCAATCATGAAAAGCACCTCATACCCCTTCTTCTTCAGCCTCTCGAGGAACGGACTGTTCTCCACCGCCCGCTTACTCTCCCCCGTGACGTAGTAAATCCCCGGCTGCTTCTCCGGCATCCGCGCCAGGTAATCATCAAACCCCGTCATCTCCTCCCCCGACTTGGTCGAGTAATACCGAAGCAACTTCGCCAGCTTCGCCCTGTTGGTGCTATCCTCGTGCACGCCCAACTTGATGTTCTTCGCAAAGGCCTCATAGAACTTCTTGTACTTCTCCGCGTCCTCCGCCAGTTCATTAAAGAGCTCAATGGACTTCTTCACCAGATTCTTGCGGATCACCTTGAGGATCTTGTTCTGCTGCAGCGTCTCACGGGAGATGTTGAGAGGCAGATCCTCCGAGTCCACAACGCCTTTGACGAACTGCAGGTACTCCGGCATGAGCTCCTCGCAGTTATCCATGATGAACACACGACGGACGTACAGCTTGATGTTGTTGCACTTCCTCTTGCTGCCCCCCTCGAACATATCAAACGGCGCACGCTTAGGCACGAACAACACAGCCTTAAACTCTAACTGACCCTCCACCGAAAAGTGCTTCACGCACGCATGCTCCTCCCAGTCATTCGTCAGCGATTTATAAAAAGCAGCGTACTCCTCCTGCGTGATCTGCTCCGGGTTGCGCATCCAAATCGGCTTCTGCTGGTTGAGATGCACCCACTCATGCGTCACCTCCTTGATCTTCTTAGTCTTCTTCACCTTCTTCTCCTTCTCATCCTCCATATCCATCTCCTCCACCTTGGGCTTCTCCTCCTCCCCTTCCTCCTTCGCCGCCTCCTCCTCCTCCTCAGCCTCGTCATCAGTCACCTCCTTATCAGACGTCTTCTCAACATACAACTTAATCGGGAACCCAATAAACTCGCTGTGCTTCTTCACCAGGTCCTTGATCCGCCTCTCCTCCAGGTACTCCTTCATGTCCTCCTTCAAGTGCAACACAATCCTCGTCCCCCTCCCCAGGCTCTTCCCACTCTCATCAGGAGTAACCGTGAAACTCCCCCCGGCCTCCGAGATCCAGGTGTACTGCTCATCATCGTTATGCTTAGAAGTCACCACCACCTTATCCGCGACCAAGTACGACGAATAAAACCCCACACCAAACTGACCAATCATGCTGATATCCGCCCCAGCCTGCAACGCCTCCATGAAGGCCTTCGTGCCCGACTTAGCGATGGTCCCCAAGTTATTGATCAGATCAGCCTTGGTCATACCAATACCGGTATCCTCAATCGTCAACGTCCCATTAGCCTTATCGGGGATCAAGCGAATCTCCAGCTCCGGCTCGGATTCCATCACGCTCTTGTCCGTGAGGGACATGTAGCGGATCTTGTCCAGGGCATCGGAAGAGTTGCTGTGAGTGTGGTGGGATGGAGGGAGGGAGGGAGGGAGGGAGGGTGAATTTCTAGCTAGCACGATGGTCTCGTCCGTGAGGGAGGGTTGGAGGGCCGGGGTAAGGGAGGGAGGGAGGGGTGAGTGAGTATGAACCCCCGAGCGCGGGCTCCGCGAGGGAGGGAGGGAGGGAGGGAGGAAGGGAGATGCCGAACAAGGCCACGCGGCATACAAGGTGCCTGACGAGCAAAATTTTGCCGAGAGGGACGGAAGGCAAGCAGCAGGGAGGGAGGGAGAGCAGCACACAGGGAGGGAGGGAGGAAGGAACATACCTGATAAGCTCGCGGAGGAAGATCTCCTTGTTGGAGTAGAAGGTGTTGATGATGAGGGACAGGAGCTGGTTGATGTCCGCCGAGAAGGCAAAGGTCTCTGTCTCTGCGTCGCCCGCCATGGTTGGAAGGTTGCTTGCTTGCTTGGCTCCGAAGAGGAGGTAGAAAGTAAGGCTTTGCGCTGTGGGTCGTGTGGGTGGTTGGGAGGGGAGGGGGGGTGAGTGTCTGGGTGAGTGTATAACGGGGTGAGGGCAGGCTGCGCGCGTGCTGCGCGTGTGTTGCTGGCTTGCACGCGTGTGTGGAGCGGCGGGCAGAGACGCAGGTGGCTGTTGGTGTTGGGGCAGCACAAGGAAGGCAGAAGGCGATGCGCATCATTCTTTCCACCGACCGGCGCATGCCCGGCAAAAGAGCCCCACGCGACACATCCGCGTCCAGCCCCATCCACGCTCATAAACAAGTCCCTCGGGTGCTTCCCGAGTGCCCTGAGTGGATTCGGGGATGGCGTGAGTAGGTGCTCCACCTTGCTAAACGCGGACGGGCGAGGGCCATGCGCGTCCACCAAAAACCACGCCCGCACAGAAAGCAGCAGAAAGAAGGAGGGCTCCACCTCCCGCTACACACACACCAGGGCACCGCGGCTCCACCGAAGTGCGTATGCGGATGCTCCACGTGCTGAGCGAGGCTGTGGAAGAGTGCGCGCGGCGTGGGGGTGGAGTGTAGAGGACGCCTTGGGGCATGGAAAACCATGGAAAGAAGAAAGAAGGAGGGCAGTGGACCTCCTGTGCTTTGTGTGCTTGTGGGTGATGAAGGGGGAGAGTTTCCAAGCGCTTGTGGTGCGCCCATGCTCGTTCTTGCAGGCATTCATAGCCCACAAATACAATGCACGCGTGGGAAAGTGCCATCGAAAGGGCATCGAAAAAGGGGCTTAGATTAGTTTTCAGGAAAGTCGCAAAGCAGTTGTTCTGAGTGGACGCGACTTGGTGTTGGGAAGGGGATGATGAGGCTTTGCACACGGCTTTGCACGCGGGGGAGTGCCTCGCTGGAGGACTGGCGTCAAGCACCCCTGGGCAATGTTCTTCTTCGTTTGCCCCATGTGTCTCGAGCCTGTGTGTTGTGTGTGTGGTTTTGTGGTGGTGGCGGGGGATGGCTCTTGGTGACCAAAGCCCCTCTCTAGAAACTTTGTAAACTCCCCACCCCCTTTGCTTCTCTACACGACGACGTCTCCCTCATCACTCCCTCCCTCCCTTCCCTCCCTCCTTCCACTCCACCCCCCCCTACAGCACAACAAATAATGGTTGCCTTAGACCTGAACCTCGCGCTGGTCATTCATGGAGGCTTCGAGGGCATCGTCGGCTTGCTTCTCCTGCTCCAGCCCCAGTACGTCTTTCCCTACATCGCTCGGCGGGCCTCCTACAACAACAGTGAACGGTCCCTCCTGCGGTGGTTTGCCTTTAGCATTATCGTCCAGGCCATGGTGGCATTTATGGCTGCTGTGAAGCTGGACGCCAGGGCCAAGCGTCTCATTCTCAGTGCCTTTTTGATGTACCACCTCGTGATTGTCGGGGACGCCTTGTACGGATACTTTCTGGAGGGGACGATGGACGAGGCAGCTACGGGCTTGCATGCCATTTTGGTGTTTGTGGTGGGGTTCCTGCTGGCGGCGGGTGAGAAACGTGCCCGGAAGTCACCAAAGAGGGGGTGGTGATGATTGAATGGAAGCAGGAAAAGCAAAGTAAGGGAAGAGAAAATTAGGATGGAGCACGTGTCTTGTGATGTGTAGAGGGACAAGCCTAGCAAAAGCGGCAGGCAAAAGCAGACCGCCGCACGGCGATAAAGGGAGAATTAAATACACAACAATCTTTCGAGTAAGGGTGTGTGATTGAATGACTTAAAGCATGTGTAGCAAAAAAGAATAAACTCGTTTAATTAAAGCAAAAAGTTCCACGCACATACGTCGGTGCTCGCATTTCTATATTATCTTCTTTGATGATAATGATACCATCCCTTCCTTTGTGTGTGTGAGCTACGCGCCTCGAGAACTACAAGCTGGTCAGACGCACTTGATGCCCTTCAAACAGATAGGAAATTTACCAAAATTGCATCGTCATTACGCTCGTGTCCTCTCTCGTTCTCATCTACTCTCCTTCCGCCCGCACGCCAAAGCCACACTCACACACACACACCCATCGCCAAGTTTGCGACCCTCCATCCCCCCACCCCTCTTGTTCACTTTCTTTTGTTCCTTCTCAGCTTCCTTTCCGCCTCCCGCCCAGGGTTTCAAAAAGAGAAAAAGAGATTACAACCCAAAAGTAAAACAAAAAGGAGGGGACGGAAGGTCTTAGCCTCAGCACCCCGCCTTCTTCGCCGGCGCCCCCGACGATTTGCTCACCGTCAGCATCGTCAACTCCTCTGCGGACGTCGGGTGGATACCCACGGTACCCACCAATTGAGAGTGCGTAAGCCCTCCCCCCCTTCCTCGCCCTCCCCCCCTCCCTCCCTTCATCGCCACCGCGTACCCCTGCATCACCTCCCCCGCATGCGGCCCACAATAATGCAAGCCCAGCACCCTATCATCCGACTTCCGTACCACCGCCTTAGCAAACCCTCCTCCTCCTCCTCCACCCCTTCCTTCCTCCCCCCCTCCCACCCTCCCCGGCACCATCGCCCATTCCAGCGGCATGAATTCCGACACATAAACCTCCACCCCCTCCTCCCCCACCTCCTCCCTCGCCTCCTCCTCACTCATCCCCACACACGCATATTCCA
>Ga0209491_10011997_pt1 | contig 10109 bp, 4 predicted proteins | sample BON02_FD_187213 | JGI IMG/M metagenome (GOLD analysis project Ga0209491, IMG submission 187213) | Freshwater microbial communities from Lake Bonney liftoff mats and glacier meltwater in Antarctica - BON-02 (SPAdes) (version 2) | ecosystem: Environmental > Aquatic > Freshwater > Ice > Glacier...
ATCACGGCATTGCGGCTCGTGCGAAAGATAATTTCGTTGAATTCGCTGAGCGTCCCGATTTGGTGGCCGTTTATGGCGGCAAATTTAGTCCCGCGACCATGCAAACCATGGGGCTTTCCAACGAACTGTCGATGCTTTCGATCAGTGTTTGGGGTTCTGCAGATCCCATTTCAGAAAACCCATCCGATTATCCGTTCGTCTATAGACTCTCACTTAGAGATCAATGGGCCATACCAGCAATGATGCGGCACGCCAAAGAGCGATACAAAGCAGATCGTTTGTGCGAAGTGATGCCTCAAACGGCATGGGGGCGCTCGGGCGATCGTGCCTTGTCTGCCAACCTAGAACGGTTGGGGCAGACCGTGACTTATACGCGCTGGTATAACTGGGGCGAGACAGGCTTCGCTGAGGTCATCAAAAGCTGCGTGCGCGCTGGGGGGCAAGCCGTTATTCTGATTGCCAACGAGCAAGAGGGCGCACAGTGGATCAAAGCCATGTCTGCTTTGCCACCCGGGCAACGTGTGCCGACTGTTTCGCATTGGGGCGTTACGGGTGGTGCCCTGCATGAAATGGTGGGAACGGAAGTCAATCAGGTCGATTTTGATGTTATTCAGACTTTCAGTTTTATAAACAACACAAGACCGCAGGCTGTTGCACTGGCCAGAGAAATTTTGGCGGACTTACGTTTTTCCACCCTAGAGTCCATCACCAGTCCCGTTGGGATTGCGCAGGCATTTGACATGACTCACCTGTTAGCAATGGCCATCAACGAGGCAGGATCTACCAACCGCGTTGCGATACAAAAAGCCATGCAAACCCTCGGTACTTATGAGGGTGTGATCCGAACTTACACCAACCCTTTTTCTGACACCAACCATGACGCTTTGACAGCCGAGCAAGTGCTGTTTGTTCGGTTGCAGGCAGACGGTGCTTTGTTTCCCATCTCGGTAAAATGACGGTGGGTACACAGATGCTTCGAGATGAGGTCAGTGGTGGTGTGACGCGTTTAATTGGTTTGCAACTGATCTTCACACTCATACTTTTGGCAATTGTGACATTGGCGGGTGGTTTCTACGCCGTCAAAACAGAACTCGATTACAAAAAACAAATTATCAGCACACGCATCAGCACTGAGCTTTCATCGATGGTGAATTCGCTCAATGCGTTGGCAGAGTCCCCCGTTTTGTGGACAGCACTAACGGATACGACTGATGAGGAAGCTTTTTTAACGCCACTGCTACAAAGTTTGAATCGCAGTGAAGCCTTTCAGGTTTCAATATTGGATTACAGGGGCAGGGAAATTCTGGCACCCCAAAAGCCTTTGGCCACTGCTGCTGATCACCAGTCCTTTGTGAAACAACAAGTCGGTGCGCGAGGTTTGAGCTTTAGTGTGTTCGCCGGCAGTGATGAAAAGACTTATGTCGGCATTTTGTTTCCGATCGTCTCCCCATTGACAGACTCAGTTGTGGGTCATGCCCTGAGTATCTTTAGCTTAGAGGCGTCTTTGGCGCAGTTGCGTTTATCCGATGATACGAAAGTTGTCATGAGCCTTGATTCGCCTTTGTCTGAGACGGACTTTGAAATTTTTGGTGGGGCTGGCTTTTGGACGATGGCCTCAGTTAGCCGCGATCGAATCACAACACTGGTGGGTGACTATGTCTACTATTTGCGGGTGTCGGAGTCTTATGGTCAGGTGGTGTTGGGGTTTTTATTGTTGCTAGTCATCATCACTGGCGGTGGCTTGATTGCTTTGCGTCAAGGTAGGCGATGGGCGAATGACTTTAGCCGTCGTACTTTGTTTCGTTTCGACCAATTGCTTGTGCTGACGCGACAAATTATTCAAGGTCAACCCGTCGATTTGCTCGAGGATGAGCGTGGTGACGAAATATCAGAAATCCGCCAGACCCTTGGAAAATTGCTGACTGAGCAACGCCAGACCTTTGAGAAAATTCGCACAAGTGCCAGCGTTTTTAAGACCGCGGGTGAAGCAATCATGATCACGTCATCTGATGGCAGGATTGTTGACGTTAATCCCGCTTTGATCGAGATGACGGGTTATGGACATGCTGAACTGATTGGCATGCAGGCCGGTATGTTGTATCGCAGTGAGTACGGATCTGAGCCAGATGAGAAAATAAGCAGTGCCCTTGATCGACAAGGTCACTGGCGTGGTGAAACCGTGTTCTTTGATCATGACAGTGTTCGCATCCCGGTTCAGCTTGCTGTGACACGCGTATTTAGTGACAGTGGTCAGGAAGAGGGGCAAGTTGCCGTTTTTACTGATATTCGAAAAATCAAAGAGGCAGAAGAAAAACTTCGGCGCTATGCCTACCAAGATGTGCTCACTGGATTACCAAACTACCGCGCTTTTGCTGAGGCCTTGGGTCGGCGTGTCAACGCTGAAAACGCTGTTGATCACCCGTTCATTCTGATTTTTATTGATTTAGAGCGATTGAAGCAAATCAATGACTCTTATGGACACGAAAAAGGCGATCAGGTCATACGAGATATGGTGGGCCACATCAGTGAGGTATTACCCCCAGGGCATTTATTATGCCGACGATCCGGTGATGAATTTTTGGCGATCGTTGATTTTAAAAACAATGAGGAATTAGAAGCGTTGCAGCGCCGACTGGATCGGCGTTTGGATTCTTACATGATTGCCATTGAGATGGAAACATTACAAACGTCGATCAGTGCTGGCGTGACAATTTTCCCGACCTTCTCGCACCACTATGCCACTCTCTTACAACAAGCCGATGCTGCGTTGTACGAGGCAAAAAGGGATAGGACCAATCGGCGAGTTGTTTGGTTTACCAGCGCGTTAGGTCAAAAAATTGAGCGTCGTTTAAAAATTGAAGCAGTGCTTGAAAAAGCGATCGCCAGTGGCAAAATCGTGGCGCACTATCAGCCTGAAGTCGAAATGCCTTCAGGTAAGGTGATTGGTTTTGAGGCGTTGGCGCGCTGGCATGATCCAGTCTTGGGTGACGTGGGGCCGTCTGAATTCATTGTTTTGGCTGAAGAAAATGGTTTGATTGGTCAGTTGACGCGATCCATCATGACACAAGTTCTTGATGCCATGCCATCCATTAGAACGCATGTTGAGGGTGCTTCGATTTCAGTTAATGTTTCACCTCAATTATTTCTCAACCGTCAAATTACCAATATGCTGATTGACCTGATGGACGAGCGGCAATTTGATTTGGATGGGTTGATCATTGAAATCACCGAAAGTGATTTGCCTCAGCACTTTAGCCAAATGAGTGTTCAACTCAATACAATTCGCGGTTTGGGTGTAAAAGTAGCCATTGATGATTTTGGCAAAGGCCACTCTTCTTTATCTCGGCTGATTAATATGCCGCTTGATAAGCTAAAGATTGATTCGTCATTTGTTTCTGGCAATAACAACCGTGTTCAAAAAGATATCATCGACGTGATCATGACGCTTTCGCACAAATTGGGGTTAAGTGTCACGGCAGAGGGCGTTGAAACAGAAGATCAAATGCAAACATTGATCGATTGTGGCTGTCGGCATTCGCAGGGTTGGTACTTTTCAAAGGCGATTGCGCTTGAGCAAGTGCTAGCTATTGCCAGCCACATCGAACCAGCCCATCGTGATTGAGAAGATGATCCATGACGTGTCATGCATTAACGCCTATTGCTTATCGGTTAAGCGATCGGCAACTTTGAGACAATTGCGGCCAGCTTGCTTCGCTTCGTAAAGCGCAGTGTCAGCCCTTTTAATCAACACGTTAATGGCCTCCTTAGACGCGAACTTAGCATGCGCAATTCCGATGCTGACGGTAATCGCAATGGGTTCATCTTGGCCTGGCGCCAGTATTTTTATTGCTTCGGTGGCCGCGCGTAGCTTTTCGGCGACGAGCCAGGTGTCTTCTGCACTGTTACGAAACAAAAGAATGGCGAACTCGTCACCACCTAGGCGAACAAGAAGGTCCGAGGATCGAATGTTAGCCAACCACAAACTTGAGACTTGGCACAGCACATCGTCACCCGTTAGGTGTCCCCTTGTGTCATTGACCAGTTTGAAGTCGTCGATGTCGAGCATTAGTACAGAAACGGAACCATGGGAAAGGTAATGGTCGCTGGCAATTTCCTCTAAAAACTGATCCAGCCCTCTTCTGTTCCAGACGCCGGTTAAGGCGTCTCGCGTTGCATCCGTTTGTAGTTTTTTATTGAGCGCCTCAAGCGCATGTCGTGCCACTCGCTCGCGCTCAATCTCTTCGGACATCTTGATTGCTTCAGTGATGTTGCTGTACATCGCCACGAACTGGTTTATTTCACCCCATTCATTTTTAAGTGGAATGATGGTGCCGTTGAGCCATATCAAGTCACCTTGTTTGTTTTTGTTTCGAAAGGTGCTTTTCCAAATCCGACCACTTTGAATTGTTTGCCATAGATCGTTATGAAACAGTTGGGTTTCATATGCACTTTCGAACATATGATCTTTTTTACCAACAAGTTCTTCTCGTTTGTACCCTGTGGTTTTTAAGAAAGGCGCGTTGACGTCTTCTACGATACCTTTGCTGTCAGAGCGACTCATCATGACATGGGCTGTGATCCCATCGAGTAAGTTTTGAGAGTAATTGGTTACGCGTTCGTACCGGATATAGAGCCGGTATGTCAGGAAAACGATCAAACCGAGCAAAATTGAACCAATTGCAGCGATTGTAAAAAGCCATTCAATCTCGGCACGAACGGATTTTTTAAGTTGCCCCAGATTAGCAATAGACACTGTAACTTTTGGGTACTGTTGACTGGCGCGATAGGCAATTAAGAATTGCTCTTCTGCGCCCCAAAAAAAATAGCCAATTTTATTGATACGCATTGCTTCATCGACAGCGTTAAACAGCCCTTGAGCCACTATTCCCTGTTCGTGGTGGGACAGAATTTTTAAACCGTCGTAAGTAAAAACTGAAATCTCAGTATTGGCGTTGTGTCCAATGCGTTCCCAAAAATTATTAAATAAAGCGACGTTGATGGTGACAAGCAGGGTGTAAGGCTTATCGTTAAGGATAAGGCTCTTGACAGCAGGTATGAGTCGTTGAGTGGGTGATTTTCTACTTTCAGCCCAGTCGTTGACGGTTCGATAGGGCTCTACTTGGCCGTAAATCACGCCTTGGTTGGTTGTGTTTGTTGGACGAGCATTCTGCAGTAACGGCGCGATCGGAATGACAAAGCCAACCGCATTTGAGTTCGAGCTGGCAATAACGCGGCCATTGACGTCGAGCAACGAAAGACTACGGATGAGGCGATCGCTGCCCACGAGTGGCAGCAGATTCTCACTGTTGATTGAGGCATTTTCTTCAGCAAGCAATTTGAGAATTGACGCAGCGCTAGATAGGGTTGTGTCAACCTGCTGGAAGGCGCGGTCGAGTTGATCGTCGATATAAGCCGTCTCGGATGTTAGCGAACGGATCGCAGCGCTGTCAAAGTTGGTGTTGATCGATCGAGTGGTGACAAAAAAACCAGACCAAATCAATACCAGTAGCAGCATACTGATGGTGATAGCCACAAAGCGCACATGTTTTGGCTTTAGCCGAGTGGTCTGTAATGAGTTCACTGTTACTCTCTAATGAGAATAGGTTTTAACTGATTCTTATCGGCTGCCGACTCAAGTCGACCGTCTTGTTTGACTCGGTCAACGAAGCCATTAATAACATCCAACCAGACGCCATTGTTCTTTGCAACGGCATAGGCGTAGTCTGTTTGCGCAAGTGCTCTGGTGGGATCAATGCGTCGGGCCCAGTCTGTGTTTTGAAGCAGTCGCTGGCTGTATGGGTAATCTGTGGCGAAAGCATCGGCACGACCCGCTTCAACTTCGAGTTCGCGTTGTCCAGGCTTAGTGACAACCAAAAGGTCGGCATTACGCATGTCTTTGCTTAGAAAGGACTCCATCAAGGTGCCTTTTTGAACCGCGATGACAACGCCTGGTTGGTCTAGATCTTCAACGGTGTTGAGCGTTTTATTGGCTTTTGTTGTTATAAAGTAAATACTGCTACGCAAATAGGGCCTGGAAAAATCAATTTCTTTTTTACGCGCATCGGTGACACCAACACCCATCATGGCAATGTCGCAGTCGTCTTGTTTAAGTCGGTCGATGAATTCAGCGAAGTTGGTTAAAACATACTTCGGCTTAACACCGAGGTCTTTGGCCAATGCTTGCGATAAATCGATGTCTATGCCCTGAAGCTCACCTGTGTTTGGGTCTTTGTAGCTGATGCTGAAATATTCTGGCCATACGCAAACACGCAACTCGCCTGTTGATTTGATTCGATTTAGTGTTTGAGAAGAGAGTGCAGAGGAGGGCAGTGCTAAAAAAGCACCGACGCAGAGTAAAGCCAAAAGGGTTGGCGCAGAACCCTTCGTTTTGTTTTTAAGCATTAAGCTGACTCATAAAAATGACTATTAATAAGACGTTTTTTTCTGTGGTGAGTTCAATAGCTTTACAACTTGAATACTAATCAAAATTTGTCGCTATTGCTAAAATATTCTTATATTTGGCGCGGATAGACGTTTTTTCATCGCAGGTTTCTCAAACGCCCTCAGATGATAACGAATTCAGGCGTTAGTACCTTTGGTTGTCAGATTCATTCTTATTAAGGTAAGTTATTGCCACAATTGGCACCTCAGATATGAAAGACCCAGTGTGAAACACCCAATGTGATTGACATATGAGCGATACGTAGCGGGCAGTTAAACGGTACTTCCATATGGTTACTTAAGGCCAGCGGGTTTTGGGCCAGTTCGAAGGCATTGCATCAGGATCATGCGTCACAAAAATAACACATTTGTCAGTCATCCAAGGCGTTATGTTTTTGATAATCGACTGCACCAAGGGTCGCTCTAAGCCACGGAAAGGCTCATCAAGTAAAACCAGTTTTGGTTCTCGTAGCAGTAGGCAAGCCAGCTGTAGGCGCCGGGCCTGACCACCCGAGATGCGATTCCCTCGAACGCCGAGCATATAGTGAAGGTTTTCAGGTGTGTCTTCGAGGGTTTTCTGAAGTCCGACAGCAGCCAAGACTGATCTGATCTGAGCATCAGAGACTTCGGTTAGCCCCAAACAAAGAAACTCTCGGATACTGATGTTGATTAACTGATCACTTTGACCAAGAAAGGCGATTTTTTGATATCGTAACTCGTCTGGTAACGACAAAAGATTAATGCCTTGTGCGATCAGTTCGCCGTGCACTGGATCCAGTTCACCCGCGAGTGTTTCGAGCAGGCTGGTTTTGCCGCTACCACTTTTGCCAAAAATAATTTGAGGCTGACCTGGCAACAGCGTCAAAGACAGACTCTTTTGACGGTTGGGCTGCCGTTGGCACACCAAATCTTTGATTTCGATTGACGTTTGTGATTGTTCAGAAATATTCCGTGGTGCAACGGGGCTTTGCCTTGCTTGGTGTTCAGGCGCCTCGCTCGTTTCAAGCGCTTCAGTCGTTTCAAGTGCTTCAGTCGTTTCAAGTGCTTGTAAGCGGCGGGCTGCCTCTTCTGACTCACCCAAACGCCACAGCGCGCCGGGCAACGTTCCTAGCGCTTCGTTTAAGCCTAACGTCATCAGACCCAATAGCGCTAGGATTGGTGCTTGTACAGCGCCAGAGGCCAAGAAGAGAACAAGCAAAGTCAGCGCTAGGGTGAGGGCTTGAACCGAATGCTCGCCAACACTCGATACGACCTCTTGTTTAGAGACCCGCAACAGTTGTGCATGATCAAGTTCGTTTAAGCGCTGAGCACTGTTTTTTTCTTGGTTGTTGGCGATAAGCTCAGCAATGCCTGCCAAGTGATCGATCGTGGTGATTCTTTGGGTGGCACGGGTTTGTACAAGTAGCCGCGATTGAGCGCGGCCTTTGAGCGCGCAAATCCAAGCCACAACAAAGATAAGTGTGCCGCCCAAGCCAATCGTGGTGGCGATCAGTGTATTGCCCCAAATGGCGCTGATGATAATGACGCCAATGAGTGTCAGAAATGCAGAAAATAATGGGCCAATGACGCGTATTGGAATGCCATCGAGGGTTTCAACGTCCGATAAAAGACGGCCCACCACATCGGCGTAGCGGCGTGTGTCAATGACGCGTGCGGGCTGCGACGAGATGGCACGGAAGGCGCGTACTCGTAGGTCAGCCAGAATGCGCAGAATGGCCTCATGGCCAATCACGCGCTCTGTGTATCGCCCAAGTGTTCTTAGGATAGCAAGCCCACGAATAGCGGCAGAGGGCGTAAAAATATTTAAGTTAAGAATGAGGCCTGCGCCGGCCATAGCACAGGCGGTGATAAACCAACCAGACACCGCGAGAAGTGCAGCACCGGCCAACCAAGTAACCGTCAAGCAAAGGTAACTGGCGGCAAGCCATGACGCCCGTGGCCGGTATAGCGCAAAAAGATAAGACCAAGGCGTCATTGGACGACAACCCCATTTGTTGATGGCGCTGTCTGCACCATCGGTAAACTGATGACGCGATCACAGGCTCTTAAAAGCACCTCGTCATGGCTGGCGATCAAGACGGCAACTTGTAAGCGCCTGGACAGTGCCACTAAGGTTTCAATCAGGCCGTCTCTTGTGCTTTCATCAAGCGCCGCAGTTGGTTCATCTAGAATCCAGAGCCGTGATCCTTTCAAGAGGGCTCTGGCTAATGCAATGCGCTGTGCTTGACCGCCAGAAACTCCTCGGTTTTGTTCTCCAATTTTTGTGTCTAAACCATCGGGTAGTGCGGGGTCAGGCAAAGGCAAACCGGCAGCACTGAGCGCTTCAAGCAATTGGTCGTCTGGCACCGTTTCTTGTTTAGACATCAGTAGGTTTGATCGAAGCGTTTCATGAAAAAGGTACGGGCGCTGACTCAGCCAGGACCATTCTTGCGTTCGAGCAACTTTGCCCTGACTTGGGCTCAGAAAGCCTGCAATAAGCGCCAGCAGCGTTGATTTCCCACTGCCACTGGGTCCAGAGACGCCAACCATTTCACCCGAAACGATCGTTAGTGACAGGTTTTGATATAAGTCAGGTGACTCATCAGAGAAGCGAAATGACAGTCCCCTAGCATCGACGACTGTCGCACTAGTATGCGCAAGTGGTTCCGGTTGATTCGACTGTTCGTGCGAATCAACCGGTTCGGCTAACCACGATGCCAGCCCTTGAGAGGCCGCTTTTGCGGCACTCATGTCGTGATGAGCTTGTGCCATTTGACGCAACGGCAAGAAGCACTCAGGTGCGAGTAGTAATATGAAAAGACCAGTCGACAATGAAAGATCAACAGCTGGGCCAAAGGTAAAAATTCCAACCAAAGCAAAACCAATATAAATTGCCAGTAAGCCAATCGATATGGCACTAAAAAACTCTAACGTTGCGGATGACAGGAAAGCTACTCTTAAGACACGCATGGATGTGCGCCGATATTGATCAGCAGCCACTTCTACGTCGAGCGCTGTTTGCTCAATGGCACCTTGCTTGCGTAGCCAAGATAATGCTTCGAGTCGTTCGAGAAGATGACTGGCCAAGGCGGCTTGTTTTTCTTGTTGTGATTGGTGGATGCTTTCGGTACCCCAGCCAATTAACATCATAAAAATTGGAATGATAGGCGTGGCCAGTAGCAGTAGAAATCCAGCCACCCAGTCAACCCAAAACACGACCACAATGATCGATAGTGGCACAATCGCAGCGCCTAATCGTGCGGGTAAGTATCGGGCCAAATAGCCATGTAACGCATCGATTTGCTCCAGATACTGGTGCGCCCACCACGCGGCGTTGCCTTGGGCTGCTAGCCCAAAAGGCCCGAGCCTTGACGCGGTGTGGAGAAGTTTTGTTCTCAGACGGGATCGGATGCGGGCAGACAGCGTCTGACCCATTCGGTCACGAAATAAGTTTGCAGCGTAGCGAAGCAGTAGCCCTAGAGCAGCCAAACCCCACCACCATGTCTTTGTTGTTTGTTCGGTAGCGGCAGCGTCGATGATTAAGGCAATCGACCAGCAAATACCAACGAGCCCGACCACGCTGAGTAACGAGCCCAAGGCGGCCAAGCGCAATTCAGTTTTGGCCTGTTTTTTGAGCTGACGAAGAAAAGAGGCCGGTGCCTTCTCTGGCACCGGCCCCGCTGACTGAA
>Ga0209491_10012000_pt1 | contig 10108 bp, 17 predicted proteins | sample BON02_FD_187213 | JGI IMG/M metagenome (GOLD analysis project Ga0209491, IMG submission 187213) | Freshwater microbial communities from Lake Bonney liftoff mats and glacier meltwater in Antarctica - BON-02 (SPAdes) (version 2) | ecosystem: Environmental > Aquatic > Freshwater > Ice > Glacier...
GAACACGCGATTGGCCGAGTCGAAACTGAAACCGCCGTTCATTATGAGTCGCAGCACCAAAGTCATTAGTACATGTTGAATAAGAGAAACTGCTTGAGAATTACTTAGGCGCACAGGGCACCTTTAACCCCCACGTGTAAGGCTATTCACACCTTATTACCCGAGCATTCACACCTGAGCATTCACAACCCCGGCACACGGGTTAGCCAGAAGGATCTTGTCCGGGGACGATACACATGGGGAGGGGCGACACATATCTAACGGCCTGTTGCTTTGCGGTTTCTTTTCCTGTATGTTCTGATTTCCGCGTTTTGCCGTCACCGTCTGCGAATACTCAATCGAGGGAGTCACACGGGCTTCACTCACCGCAGACAAGTTCGGTCGGGTTCTGAGGCCGCTGATCGGGGAGGAGCGGATCCATGGAGAGGCTGACTCATGGGCGATAGTCGGAAGCCCATCGATCCCTCGCGGTCACATGAATGGCTGCTCGACTGCTCCCGTCGTGGATCTGAGGACGGTCCTCGATGAGATAGACGACGAGAGCACCTACATCATATGGCTGCTCGTGGGATCAGGTCTCCGCCTTCCGCAAGAGAAGGACCTGGTTAACCCAAAACTACCTACCAACCTGGTAGTAACTAGAAGCTCAACACACGGCTGTTCTGGTTGTATCTCGATGCAGAGGTATTGGTCCTCCCTCCTCCGGTACTGTCCTCGATATTCTGTTGTTGTTGGCTGCCGATCTTCGTCGTCATCGAACTTGCAGGTTCTGATGCCCGCGCTTCGCCGTGGTCTCCGCCTTCCACAAGAAAAGGACCTCGTCCGGGGCTTCGGGTTAACCCTTAACCGTTGCGTTTCCTACAGGTCTTGATGCCCGCGCTTCGCCGTGGTCTTCGCCTCCCACAAGAGAAGGACCTCGTCCGGGGCGAGATGATCCGCATGCTGTCGGTGACGCTCACCGCAGTGCCCAGCCTGGAGCCGGAGCTGGCTACGCTGCTGAACCCAAACGATCTTGAGGTGCGTAATGCTGCGAATGGTTCTAACACAGAAGGACCCCATCCTTTCTCACAATGTTTAATCATAGTAGTGGTAATATTAAAAAAAAAAAATCCTGGAGCTGGAGCTCGCCACGCTACTGAACCCCAACGACCTCGAGGTGAGTAATTATGCGAATGACTTATACGGTTAACCCGATTCTACTACTACTACTACTACTACTACTACTACTACTACTACTACTACTACTACTACTACTTGTACTTATTGCTACTGATAGTCTTAAAACGATTAAAACGATATACTGACCGAATTTGGAGCCGAGGCTGGCTACGCTGCTGAACCCCAACGATCTCGAGGTAATTATGCGAATGATTCTTATACAGAAAGACCCATCCAGACTCCTGATGTTTAATCATAGTAGTCATAATATTATTAAAAAAAAAAAAAAAATGAGAGTATCTACTGACCGAACCTGGAGCCGGAACTGGAGACACTGCTGAACCCGAACGATCTCAAGGTGTGTAATTATGCGAATGACTTATACGGTTAACCCGATTCTACTACTACTACTACTACTACTACTACTACTACTACTACTACTACTACTACTACTGATGATTGCTACTACTGATAATAAGAATAGTATCTACTGACCCGAATTTGGAGCCGGAGCTGGCTACGCTGCTGAACCCCAACGATCTCGAGGTGAGTAATTATGCGAATTGACCCATTCCGACTCGGGTTAATCCGAGTTCTGCTACTACTACTCTGTAGCTAGGCTGAACCAAACCCATGCTGCCACACACAACATCTGCGGTCTCTGCGTTCCCAGAAGACGATGTCCTGTCGTCTCACTCCGTTTGCGTCCAAACTGGGTGTCGGAACTACACGACTGTTTCTGTGTTCTAACGACTACTACTACTACTACTACTACTACTACTACTACTACTACTGCTACTGATAGTCTTAAAACGATATACTGACCGAATTTGGAGCCGGAGCTGGCTGCGCTGCTGAACCCCAACGATCTCGAGGTAACATCTCGGATTAACCTCACTGATACTACGGCTATACTACTACTACTACTACTACTACTACTACTACTACTACTACTACTACTACTGCTACTACTACTATACTGCTTCCTCTACTTCTTCTTCTACTACTACTGATAATAATAAGAGTATCTGCTGACCGAATTTGGAGCCAAAGCTCGCCACGCTACTGAACCCCAACGACCTCGAGGTGAGTAATTATGCGAATGACTCGTATACAGAAGGACCCAACCTGACTCATAATGTTTAATCATAGTAGTAGTAGTAGTAGTAGTAGTAGTAATACCATTACTAATAGTAAGAACTTGGAGCCGGAGCTGGCGACACTGCTGAACCCAAACGATCTTTAGGTAAAATCTATTCAGGACAATAGTACTCATAATGCCGCATACACAGAGTCACTCTGACTTACGCCGCGATTCTTCCTACGCGTAAGAACTATTATTATTCAACACCTTGTACGAACGGGTTAACCCCTCGTCCACGTGCAGCCATATCTGTGGCATCTGTAGATGAAACGTGCCGTACTGTACCAGTTTGCCACTTTTCCTCGACGCGCTTAGAGGAAAAGTGGCACAACTGGTACAGTACGGCACTTTTCCTCCACAAAACATCGGCTTCCTACAAGGCGCTCACCCGATTGCCGCAGAGTTAGCACAATACACTCACCCCCCTTTCCTTTTGTGCAGGCCGATTTCTTCGCCAATATTGTGCACGTGCAGCTTCCGCGCCGCCAGCGGGTTAGCCCTTAACCCGATATATATATATACATACATACATACATACATACATGCATATATTTCGGGTTAACCCTAACCCTAAACTATGTTCTAACGCTTGTGTAGGCGGATTTCTTCGCCAACATCGTCCACGTCCAGCTGCCGCGTCGCCAAAGCTCGCTCGCGCGACTCGGGTTAACCCTAACCCAGATATTGATAGATAGATAGATATAGATAGATAGATAGATAGATAGATAGATAGACAGATATAATACATACATGCATGCATGCATATAGTTCGGGTTAACCCTAACCCAAAACTGTGTTCTAACGCTTGTACAGGCCGATTTCTTCGCAAACATCGTCCACGTCCAGCCATCTATCTGTGGCATCGACTGCTCACAACTCGCCCCCGGGTTAGCCCGGGTTGTGAGCAGTCGGGTTAATCCTAACCCCTAACCCTAACCCTAACCCCCCCCCGTTTTGTGTAGGCGGATTTCTTCGCCAACATCGTGCACGTCCAGCTGCCGCGCCGCCAGCGCTCGCTAGCACGACTCCCGGTTAATCCGAGATATATAGATGTATATAGGTATGTAGATATATAGATATGATATATATAAACATACATACATACATATATTTCGGGTTAACCCTAACCCTAAACTGTGTTCTAACGCTTGTGTAGGCGGATTTCTTCGCCAACATCGTCCACGTCCAGCTTCCGCGCCGCCAGCGCTCGCTAGCACGACTCCGTACGCGCATCGACGCCGGCGCATTCTCCGCCGGGACTCTCTCCAACTACCTGCTGCCGCTGCTCTCGCACATCGCTCTGAAGAACGCGCCCAAGGAACTCGACGTTGCCGAAGAGGCGGTGCGTACACAATCGATATCTATCTATCAATCTATCTGTCTGTCTATATCAATCTAGATACACGATCTATATCTATCTATCTATCTATCTATCTATATCTATATCTCTTATAAATATAATGATATGTCATATCTGCTGCCGCTGCTCTCGCACATCGCTCTGAAGAACGCGCCCAAGGAACTAGACGTTGCTGAGGAGGTGGTGCGTGCACTATCCATATCCATCTATATCCATCTGTCTATATCTATCTAGATACACGATATATATCTATCTATCTATCTATCTATCTATATCTCTTATATATGCAATGTTATGTATACCTGCTGCCGCTGCTCTCGCACATCGTTTTGAAGAACGCGCCCAAGGAACTCGACGTTGCTGAGGAGGCGGTGCGTACATAATCCATGTCTATCAATCTATCAATCTGTCTATATCAATCTAGATACACGATCTATATCTATCTATCTATCTATCTATCTATCTATATCTCTTATATATGCAATGATATGTCATATCTGCTGCCGCTGCTCTCGCACGTTGCTCTCAAAAACGCGCCCAAGGAACTCGACGTTGCTGAGGAGGCGGTGCGTGCACATCTGTATCTATATATGTCTATCAATCTATCAATCTGTCTATATCAATCTAGATACACGGTCTATATCTATCTATCTATCTATCTGTTTATCTATATCTTTGAGATGCACACAATGTTATGTATATCTGCTGCCGCTGCTCTTGCACGTTGCTCTCAAAAACGCGCCCAAGGAACTCGACGTTGCCGAAGGCGCGGTGCGTACATAATCCATGTCTATCAATCTATCAATCTGTCTATATCAATCTAGATACACGATCTATATCCATCTATCAATCTATCTATCTATCTATCTATATCTATATCTCTTATAAATGTAATGATATGTCATATCTGCTGCCGCTGCTCTCGCACATCGCTCTGAAGAACGCGCCCAAGGAACTCGACGTTGCTGAGGAGGCGGTGCGTACACATCTGTATCTATATCTATCTATCCATCCATCTATCTATCTATATCTAGATATCTAAGATTTAATTATGATATGTTTTACCTGCTGCCGCACTTTATTCTTATGAACGCCCCCAAGGAACTCGACGTTGCTGAGGAGGCGGTGCGTACACAATCGATATCTATCTATCCATCTATCTAGATCTCTATCTAGATCTCTTATATATGCAATGATATGTCATATCTGCTGCCGCTGCTCTCGCACATTGCCTTCAAGAACGCCCCCAAGAAACTCGACGTTGCTGAGGAGGCGGTGCGTACACTATCCATATCTATCAATCCATCTATCTATCCATCTATCTATCTATCTATGTATATCTATATCTCTTATAAATGTAATGATATTCGCACATCGCTCTGAAGAACGTTCCCAAGGAACTCGACGTTGCCGAAGAGGCGGTGCGTACACATCTGTATCTATATCTATCTATCAATCTATTAATCTGTCTAGCTATATCTCTTATATATGCAATGATATGTCATATCTGTTGCCGCTGCTTTCGCACATCGCTCTGAAGAACGCGCCCAAGGAACTCGACGTTGCTGAGGAGGCGGTGCGTGCACTATCCATATCTATCAATCCATCTATCTAGATCTCTATCTATCTCTTATAAATGTAATGATATGTCATATCTGCTGCCGCTGCTTTCGCACATCGCTCTGAAGAACGCGCCCAAGGAACTCGACGTTGCTGAGGAGGCGGTGCGTACACAATCGATATCTATCTATCAATCTATCTGTCTATATCTATCTAGATACACGATCTATATCTATCTATCAATCTATCTGTCTATCTATATCTTTAAGATGCACACAATGGTATGTATACCTGCTGCCGCTGCTCTCGCACGTTGCTCTCAAAAACGCCCCCAAGGAACTCGACGTTGCTGAGGAGGCGGTGCGTACACAATCGATATCTATCTATCAATCTATCTGTCTATATCTATCTAGATACACGATCTATATCTATCTATCTATCTATCTGTCTATCTATATCTTTGAGATGCACACAATGATATGTTATACCTGCTGCCGCTGCTCTCGCACATCGCTCTGAAGAACTCGCCCTAGGAACTCGACGTTGCCGAGGAAGCGGTGCGTACACGATCTATATCTATATATCTATCAATCTGTCTATATCTATCTAGATACACGGTCTATATCTATCTATCTATCTATCTATATCTCTTATAAATGCAATGATTTGTCATATCTGTTGCCGCTGCTCTCGCACATTGCCTTCAAGAAATAAATGCAATGATATGTCATATCTGTTGCCGCTGCTCTCGCGAATTGCCTTCAAGAACGCCCCCAAGGAACTCGACGTTGCTGAGGAGGCGGTGCGTACACTATCCATATCTATCAATCCATCTATCTAGATCTCTATCTATCTCTTATAAATGTAATGATATGTCATATCTGCTGCCGCTGCTCTCGCACATTGCCTTCAAGAAGGCGCCCAAGGAACTCGACGTTGCTGAGGAGGCGGTGCGTACACATCTGTATCTATATATGTCTATCAATCTATCAATCTGTCTATATCAATCTAGATACACGGTCTATATCTATCTATCTATCTATCTGTCTATATATATCTTTAAGATGCATACAATGTTATGTATATCTGCTGCCGCTGCTCTCGCACGTTGCTCTCAAGAACGCGCCCAAGGAACTCGACGTTGCTGAGGAGGCGGTGCGTACACGATCTACATCTATATATCTATCAATCTGTCTATATCAATCTAGATACACGGTCTATATCTATCTATCTATCTATCTATCTATTTATATCTATATCTCTTATAAATGTAATGATATTCGCACATCGCTCTGGGAACTCGACGTTGCTGAGGGGGCGGTGCGTGCACATCTGTATCTATATCTATCTATCTATCTATCTATCTATATCTAGCTATATCTTTAAGATGCACACAATGATATGGCATACCTTTTACCGCTGCTCTCGCATATCGCCCTGAAGAACGCGCCCAAGGAACTCGACGTTGCCGAGGAAGCGGTGCGTACACGATCTATATCTATCTATCAATCAATCTGTCTATATCTATCTAGATACACGGTCTATATCTATCTATCAATCTATCTATATCTCTTATAAATGCAATGATATGTCGTATCTGTTGCCGCTGCTCTCGCACATTGCTCTCAAAAACGCGCCCAAGGAACTCGACGTTGCTGAGGAGGCGGTGCGTGCACTATCCATATCCATCTATATCCATCTGTCTATATCTATCTAGATCTCTAAGCTGCATGCAATGGTATGTATACCTTCTGCCGCGCCTCTCGATAATCGCTCGGGTCAAGGGTTCGGATTAACTCCGCATCGTCTTCCTCTTTTGTGTCGGCTCTTGTGATTGGAATGCGCGCGGAGTTCAGCAGAGAAGTAGCTTCCTCCATGGTCAAGCAGGCGCGACAACTAACACCACAAAGGAGAACAGTCGCGCATCTAGAAAGGGTTCACCCCAGCCAAAGTTCGACGTTGCTGAGGAGGCGGGCTGGCCCTCAAGGGATGTCGAGAGAAGCACAGGTTAACCAGATTACAAATATGTCAACCCCTTGACGTGAACGCCCTTCTCACTTCTCTGTGTAGGTCGGGACCCTGCGCTCCCTTGCGGCCAAGCTCCCGTGGCGGCCCTACCACGAGCTTCTCCAGACGCTGATCCGGAAGCTGAAGCGCGAGCCATGGTGAGCCTTTGCTATATACTTGGGTTAATCCACGCACTTTCCTGACGCAACCGCGCCCTTTTCGGATTAACCCCCTAACGTAGTTTTGGGGGTTAACCCTAACCCTAACGCCTTTCTCTAATGCAACCACGCTCTTCTCTGACGCAACCACGCCCTTTTCTAACTCCACCACGCCCTTTTCTGACGCGACCGTGCTCTTTTCTAACGCAAACTACGCCCTTCTCACGCAACCGCGCCCTTCTCTAATGCAACCACGCCCTTCTTTAACGAACCCACGCCTTTCTCTAACGAAACCCTTTTCTCTAACGAAACCCTTCTCTAACGCAGCCACGCCCTTCTTTAACGAAACCGTGCCCTTCTCGAACGAAACCCTTCTCGAACCCAACCGCGCCTTTCTCAAATTCAAGCCACGCCCTTCTCTACCGCAGCCACGCCCTTCTCTAACGCAACCTCGCCCTTTTCAAACGCAAGCGCGCCTTTGTTTAACGGTGCCCTGTGCACCTAAGTAATTCGACTTCGAGTTTCCTATGACCAAAACGACGGAACTCTTAGTCGCAACTCGCTCAGGTACCTGAGCAAAGCGAATGTACCCATAGCGCTTAATTCGTAGCTGCAGGGCACCTTGAACGCAAACCACTCCCTTCTCTAAAGCAAACCACGTCCTTCTCTAACGCAATCACGCTCTTCTCTGATGCAACCACGCCATCCTCTAACGTAACGTCGCACTTTCAAACTTAAGCGCGCCCTTGTGTAAAGGTGCCCTGCGCACCTAAGTGATTCGACTTAAAGTTTCCTATGACCAGAACGGCGGAACTCTTAGTCGCAACTCGCTCAGGTACCTGAGCAAAGCGAATGTACCCATAACGGTTCATTAGTAGCTGCAGGGCACCTTGAACACAAACCACGCCCTCCCTTTCATAGGCTCGAGAAGCGCCTCGTTCGTACCATGGTGGCCACCATCAACGGGTTCCACTTTGAGACCAAACCACGGGTTAACACGCCTTTCTCTAACGCAACCTCGCCCTTGTCAACCGCAATGTTTAACGCAATCCACACTCTCCCGTTCATAGGCTCGAGAAGCGCCTCGCTCGCACCATGGTGGCCACCATCGACGGGTTCCACTTTGAGACCAAACCTCGGGTTAACACGCCTTTCTCTAACGCAACCTCGCCCTTGTCAAACGCAATGTTTAATGCAATCCACGCCCTCCCGTTTCATAGGCTCGAGAAGCGCCTCGTTCGCACCATGGTGGCCACCATCAACGGGTTCCACTTTGAGACCAAACCACGGGTTAACACGCCTTTCTCTAACGCAACCTCGCCCTTGTCAAACGCAATGTTTAACGCAATCCACACCCTCCCGTTCATAGGCTCGAGAAGCGCCTCGTTCGTACCACGGTGGCTACCATCGACGGGTTCCACTTTGAGACCAAACCTCGGGTTAACACGCCTTTCTCTAACGCAACCTCGCCCTTTCCAAACGCAAGCGCGCCCATTTCTCGCGCTAGCGTTTTAGAGACACTCCTCACAGCACTAACGAGACTGGTGCTACAAACTGCGACATACAGAAGACAGAGGAGAAGCACGCAGACAGACACAAAAACATCGACGCCATGAAATGGCGTCTTGAACACAGAACAGGGTGGGGTTAGTTATAAACCTACAAGCGCTACGAAACTAAGGTTAGAATGGTATGGGGGAGTTTTCTTATTGCTATTGCTGCAGCAGCGCTCAAAACACCCACGAGAAATGGTTATAACGCCCAAGGCGTCAACCTCACGTTTAACCCCTCCCTCTCATAGGCTCGAGAAGCGCCTCGTTCGTACCATGGTGGCCACCATCAACGGGTTCCACTTCGTGTCCAAACCTCGGGTTAATACGCCTTTCTCTAACGCAACCTCGCCCTTGTCAAACGCAATGTTTAATGCAATCCACGCCCTCCCGTTTCATAGGCTCGAGAAGCGCCTCGTTCGCACCATGGTGGCATCGGTTCCTCGAGACCAAACCACACCCTTCTCTAACGCAACCACGCCTTTCTCCAGGCAACCTCGCCCTTTCCAAACGCAAGCGCGCCCTTATTTAGCAATCCACGCCCTCCCTTTCATAGGCTCGAGAAGCGCCTCGTTCGCACCATGGTGGCTACCATCGACGGGTTCCACTTCGACCTCTCGCCAGCCGATGCAGAGTACGCGCTACTCGGCAACAAGGCCAAGATGGCGTTCGCGGCGGACGCGGCCGCGGCCGCGGCGGGAGCGGCGGCTGCTACTGCGGAGACGGCGGCGGTGGGGGCGGCGGCCACGGAGGACGGGGCCATGGAAGTGGACGGTACGTGCTTAGAGCGTACTCATGTTAGTTCGGCACAGACAAACGGTCCACCCTTCCGTACATATATATATATATATAGAGAGAGAGAGAGAGAGAGAACGAGAGAGAGAGATCAATTTACATATAGACAGATAGACGGACAGATAGAGATACATACATATATATATATATATATATATGTGTGTGTGTGTAAATTTATATGGACGCGGCCGCGGCGGCGGGAGCGGCGGCTGCTACTGCGGAGACGGCGGCGGTGGGGGCGGCGGCGACGGAGGACGGGGTGGCCATGGAAGTGGACGGTGCGTGCTTAGAATGCTAGTTCAGCACAGACTATATACATATATATATATATATATATATATATATATATATATATACATATATATATATATATATA
>Ga0209491_10012003_pt1 | contig 10107 bp, 9 predicted proteins | sample BON02_FD_187213 | JGI IMG/M metagenome (GOLD analysis project Ga0209491, IMG submission 187213) | Freshwater microbial communities from Lake Bonney liftoff mats and glacier meltwater in Antarctica - BON-02 (SPAdes) (version 2) | ecosystem: Environmental > Aquatic > Freshwater > Ice > Glacier...
AAAGTCTATCAGCAGTATGACTTCCCTACCAAGAGCAGAATGGCATACAGAATGGCATACAAAATAAAAAAGCGCCCCGAGAGACGCATATTTATTGGATACTTGGCGGAGAGGGTGTCCGCATTTGATGTGTCCAACTCAATCCATCAAAACCTTCTGAAGAACCTATTTTTAAAGGGTTAGAGCAATTCCGTCATCCAATAAGCCCTGACATAGTCCATTAAAATCCGGTATTATTACATGGGTAATAACATGGGTAGAAACGAGTATGGCGAAAGGTATTGGCAAACTATCGGCACTTAAGGTGACGAAGGAGACGAAACCGGGCTACTACGGTGATGGTGGCGGCTTATGGTTGCAAGTCAGTAAGTCTGGGACGAAATCTTGGGTGTTTCGTTTCAAGTCACCTGTGACCGGCAAATCTCGAGAAATGGGTATGGGGTCTGTTAACACTTATTCCTTGGCTGAGGCACGCTCACGGGCAACGGATGTGCGAAAGATTGTTGATGCCGACCGTGACCCCATTTCTGATAGAGATACCGAGCGCCAAAGGATCAAGCTGGTCGACGCAATGGCGATGACTTTCAAGGAATGTGCTGATGCTTACATTGAAGCGCATCGCGCAGGATGGAAAAACCCCAAGCACGTGAAACAGTGGGAGAACACGTTAGCTTCGTATGCCAGTCCGGTAATCGGATCGTTACCTGTGGCTGGTGTTGGTATGCCGCTAGTATTGAAAATCCTTGAGCCGATTTGGACGAACAAGAATGAGACGGCCTCGCGTCTTCGGGGGCGAATTGAAGCCGTGTTGGACTGGGCGACTGTGCGAGGTTACCGCTCTGGAGACAACCCGGCTCGTTGGAAGGGACATCTAGACAAGGTGTTGCCTGCGCCAAACAAGGTGCAAAAGGTAAAGCACCACCCTGCGCTACCTTATGGCGAGGTCGGTGAATTTATGAAAGCCCTTCGCAAGTGTGAGGGCATTGGTGCGAAGGCGTTGGAGTTTACGATCCTCACGGCTACCCGATCCGGTGAAGTGCGTGGGGCAACATGGCAGGAAATAGACCTACAAGCCAAGACATGGACGATTCCCGTTGACCGTATGAAAGCGGGTAAAGAGCATCGCATACCGTTGTCAATGCAGGCGGTGAAATTGCTGCAGTCCATGTCTCGTATCAAAGACGTGGCGCACATCTTTCCCTCCCCCCAGAACAATGCTCTTTCCGATATGAGCCTAATGGCTGTATTACGCCGCATGGGGCGAGAAGACCTTACGGTGCACGGATTTCGATCCACCTTTCGCGACTGGGCTGGCGAAACAACGCCTTTCCCTCGTGAGGTTATAGAACACGCCTTGGCACACCAGTTGAGGGACAAAGCTGAGGCAGCCTACCAGCGTGGTGATCTTTTGGTGAAGCGTGAGAAATTGATGCAAACATGGGCCGACTTCTGCAATAAAGTTCCTGCGGTTGCGAATGTGACTCCAATTCGAGAGATTGCATGAGCAACATTCTGAAATTCCTACGACGATCTGGTTCAGATATTGGCGCTTTTAGCGTTGTCGAGCTGACTGGAACCTCGGTAGCAATGATCGAAAAGAACTACGGGCACCTAAACAAGGATGCTGTTAAGGCGAAGCTCGATAGGATGGCGATGTGAAGAAAACTGCTGATACACGATTTAGCGAATATCTAGATGCATCGAACAAAGCAGTGGATGACACGCTCAAGCAACTGTTCCCACGACTTCCTAGCTGGATTCCGGAGCCAACGGTCTCCCGTGCCAATCGAATAATCCTGAAGCTTTTGAATCAAGGGCTGTCAGTAGAAACAATTCAAGAAAAGATTGCTGAAGCGTTGAAGGATAACCTTACCTTTCCCGGCACGGTCACTGACCCAGTCGCTTTTTCTGAAGAAATCTATGAATTGGCAAGCCTACGTTGGGCGATCAAGCAAGGTAAGGAGAAAGGGCTGCTGACCCTTGCAGGAAAGCAAGCCAGCGTAGGTCAAAAATTCATGAATGGAAGAAAACCTGGGGCATCGGGTGTCATTAAAAAATTTATCCAAAAGAAGTTAGGTTTAAATAGTGCGCTAAAGAACCCAGAACTTTGGAACGCTTTGACGGAGTTGCAGCCGAGATACGTTGCTTGTGACAATCATATTGGGAAATACATCGAAGGTCCGAATGGCCATGAAATGACGTATGAAACTTTCTCGAATAAGTGTGCGAAAGTGCGGAAAGAGCTAAAAGAATCACGCTTTAGCGAGGAGTGAAACCACCTCCCTAATGTACTCCTGTCCGTCCGTTAATGGGCGTTACTAAACAGGAGTGACTTACGATGAATACACTTCCAGAAACCGGCTTTTTACGCCTCAAGCAAATTGTGGGAGACCCTAAAGCAGGCATTCCCCCCATCATCCCCGTCAAGAAATCAACATGGTGGGCTGGGGTCAAATCCGGCATATATCCCCAACCAGTCAAGCTCTCACCCAGAACAACAGCTTGGTCCGTTGAGCAGGTGCGAGCGTTAATTGAGCGGCTGCAAGGGGAATAGCATGTTGACAAAACATAACAATCCGAAGGCTGCACAAATCACTTTCAAGTTCGATTTTACATCCCTACGCTCTGGAACAAAACAACTGATCGTCTTAATGGCGTTATATGGGCTAGTTCCTATCAGCTTCGCTACATGGCTGATTCGCATTGGGGGATTACAAAATGATTGAACGTATTTCTAGTGCACTTAACTTCATTGATCCCAACGACAGGGAGGTGTGGTTAACGATGGGAATGGCCATCAAATCCGAGCTAGGTGAAGGTGGATTCGACACATGGCTAGACTGGAGCAAAACGGGGGCCAGCTTTAATGCAAAGGCTGCTCAGGATGTCTGGAAGAGCATTAGTCCCCGTGGGGCAGTCACTATCGGATCACTGTTCCATCAATCCAGAGCGAATGGATGGATTGATAATGGTAAGCGTCCTTCGCAAGAGCAATTAGCCAAGCTGAAAGCGTTATCTGTTGCACGAGCAATGGAAGACGAGCTCGCTATTGAGCATGAAAGGGCTGAGGCTGCACAAAAAGCGAAGGCAATCCTGTCGGAAGCAACGCCTGTTCAAAGCCACCCGTATCTCGAACGCAAGCTAGTTAAGCCAATATCGACGCTCAAGACAATCAATGCTGATCGAGCCAAGGAGTTGCTGGGTTACACGCCACAGTCATCCTCAGAGCCGCTAGAAGGTCAGCTTCTGGTTGTTCCAGTTGTGAGGGGCGGCACCCTTTCTACTCTTGAATTGATCGATGAGAGGGGGCGTAAAACGGCTCTTGCAGGGCGTGGTACGCGTTCAGGGGGCTACTGGGCGACTAACAAGCTTGAGGGCGGGACAATCCTGATTGGTGAAGGCGTGGCGACAGTTTTGTCGGCACACCAGGCGACTGGGTTTTTCGGAGTAGCAGCGCTTTCTGCCGATAACTTACCCAAAGTTACCCAGACGATCAGAGAACGCTTCAACGATGCTGAACTGATCATATTGGCTGACCTAGATAAAAACGGCTTACCTCATCCTAAAGCCTTACAAGCATCACAGTTTGGTCGCCTAGCGGTACCAGTATTCCAAGACCGACGACCAGAGCAGACCGATTTCAACGATATGCATGTGGCGTGTGGACTTGATGCAGTAAAGGCAGCAATTTGCAACACCCCAAAAGTGCAAAAAGGAGTGTCCCTAGTCCGAGCCAGCGACATCAACCCTGAGCCCATTAAATGGCTTTGGAATGGTTGGCTAGCTGCTGGAAAACTACACATATTTGCAGGAGCGCCCGGAACGGGGAAAACAACGATCAGCATGGCAATTGCGGCAACCCTGACCACAGGAGGTTTATTTCCTGACGATAGTCGGGCGCAGCAGGGTGATGTCGTCATATGGTCAGGTGAGGACGACCCGAAAGACACGCTGATACCTAGGCTAATCGCAGCCGGTGCCGATAGGAATCGGGTTCATATTATTGACGGGGTAATAGAGCATGGCTCAAAACGCTCTTTTGATCCAGCGATTGACATGAGTCGATTGAAAGATGTGTTGCCTGCAGACGTTCGGTTAATCATCGTGGACCCAATCGTGTCGGCAATCTCTGGTGACAGTCATAAAAATGCTGAGGTACGTCGTGGTCTCCAACCATTAGTTGATCTGGCTGCCAAAAATGATTGCGCTATTTTGGGGATCACACACTTCTCGAAAGGCACAGGTGGACGAGACCCAGTGGAAAGGCTAACGGGATCACAAGCCTTCGGTGCGCTCGCACGGACGGTTTTCGTTGCAGCAAAGCATCAAAACGGGGAAGACGAATCCAAGCGCATTTTCTGCAAGGCAAAAAGTAATATTGCCTCCGATAAGGGCGGGTTTGAATACAGCCTGACACAAATCAAGCTGGACGAAGGGATTGAGACCTCCGCAATTGTTTGGGGTGAGCGCCTAGAAGGATCAGCACGAGATCTGTTATCCCAAGCGGAAGAGTTCGATGGCGAGAGCCCCGGAGATGCTAAGCGCTTCCTGCAGGACCTGTTGTCCGATAGCCCCATGTGGGCAAGAGACGTATTCAAAGACGCTGACCAAGCCGGATATTCAAAGAGAACAATGCAACGGACGAGTAAAGCAATTGGTGTAAACGCCGTCAAAGATGGAATGAAAGGTGGGTGGAAATGGGAACTACCCCCGAAGGTGCCACCTATATCGCCAACTTACGAAGATGCCACGAAAACAATGGTATCTGTCGCCTTCGGTGAAACCCCCGTAGATACTACGTCCGTGTCCATCTCTAGTCCCGAAGATGCCGAAGATGCCACCGAAACATGTATGACGCCTTCTATGCTGCAAGTGTCGAAGATGCCGGAAGATACCAGACACCAAATCGTGGCGCCTTCGCGCCTTCGGCAGGAAGGTATGAAGGACGGGAGGTTTAATGTCTAGAAAAGAGATTCAGTTAAACCCTGGTGCAACACAAGAGGAAAAAGGTAAGGCGTTTGCAGACCTACTCACCTCGCCAGAATTTGCATCGTATCGGGTCATAGCCAGAATGCAGCCAAACGAGCTGTATCACGACATGGATGTTCCAACTCTCTTGGAGACCCTCAGGGCGCACACGAAGGCCGTGAAAGATGGGAATGCAGATGCCCTCGAAGCCTCGCTCGTGGGGCAGTCAGAAGCGCTCCAAGCATTATTCGTTAGGCTGACAGAACTAGCAATGCAACAGGATCGAGTATCCAACCTGTCGGCTCTTATGAAGTTGGCGTTACGGGCGCAATCACAGTGCAGATCTACCGTTGAGACGATTAGCCAGATCAAAAAGCCATCCGTTGTCTACCAAGCCAATTTCACGACTGGGACACAACAAATAAATTTTGGACAAACCCAACTATCAGGATCTACCTATGAGCTACGTCAGGACACCAGAGCATCGGGCTATGCGTTCACAAATGATTTACCAATGGAAGCCGTGGGAGAATTCGACCGGACCAAAGACAGCGGAAGGAAAAAGAAAGTCTGCGATGCGGGGAAATAAAGGAAATGTACTTGGGCAAATCAGGGAGCTGTCCAGAGCGCTGAGAGAGGCAGGTTAGGTGAGGGCGTTAGCTTGGCTCGTACGCAAAGTGGCCACATCATCGTCCCGTTACTGGACGTTCACTCCTCCAAACTGTGGTTTTGCACAACACGTTCAAAATTGACACTTCGTCGTCGCCTCTTGCTCTGCAAAATGTCGTACATGTGTGACTCGCTCGGTCAGTTGTTCTTTGTTCGATTCGGCTCTTGCCAATGAAAGAGAATGGCCTCATCCGTCACATCACCCATCAGAGGCGTGACCCAATAGACATAATCAGAACCGAGTGCATGCCAAAATGCTTCACGACTTGGCCATAGGCCTTGCCAATAGCAAGCAGGACCAAGCTGCCCATGTATCTCGACTAAACAACCAACCCAGACAGATTGTCCATCAGATGATATCAATTCGTAAGCGTGCACGCTCGGTAGCAGACAATCATCATAGTTATTCAGTACCTCATCTATTTTTTCGTGCCCCCAACAGAGCCGGTCTGCGTCCGAGACGGTTTGGTCATCTGGGATATTGTTGCTGGCTCTCAGCTCACTGTCAGTGAACTGGTCGTGGCTTAATGCAGCGAGATTAACGGCCATTTGGTCGCCAAGATCCGCAATGAGCGAATCCCACCCATCACCCTCTAGCCAGTCTGTCACTTGCGTAAAGCTCTCCGGCTCAGCCTTCCTTGCCATATAGGCTGCAATCGCCTCGTCACAGGCGGCCTGAAGACTTGCTGGAAACAGATGTTTAGCTGTTGCCATGTCTTTGACCTACCAAAAGAGCGAAGGTTGAAATGGTCTGCCATGCACAATCAACGAGGAATTTTTCATGGCTATCCTCCTGAGTCAGGCGCATTTTGAAAAAATACTCATTGAATGGAGCCATCGCGACCGCATGCATGACCCCCTCAGTTGCATAAAGTCAGCCAATCTTTGGGGTTACTAAATTAAGCGTGACCAACAACGCGGGTGCTCACCGTGCTCACCGCAGAGTTTTGGGACCATTCGAGCGGCGAGCTTTCGTTCTTCGATAGGAAAGCTAACTTGGTTCTACACTGCGTCGTTCTTTAGGAAATTAAGCCTCCTCAAAACCGAGAGCGATGAACTGATATCAGCTGACATGGTCTTTAGTACAGAACTAAGCTTAGCTTATTAAATGTCACAAAATCATAAATTGCATGTAACTTACTTACATTAGATGTACATGCTTGGTGAAGTTTGGAGCGTAGGCTTCCCGTTATGACTTATGGGGTGTTGCAGATTAACTCGACCAGACAGGTACTTTCTGGTATTTGATTTTCGATGACATTTTTTGGTTAGATTGGAAAATTAGATAAGATAGTCTATAAATAAGCGATGAAGAGCAATTTTGACAGATATTTTCCTTGGCCTTGGCTTCTGAGCGAAGCTAAACTTGAAGTGTTTGTGAACTAACTGGCAGCCCGTTGCTTTGGTGGCACTGATCCAATACTGTTACCTTGATGTTGCGTAACACAGTCGGTATTTATGGTTGTTGCGATCGGATAGATGAAACCTCATACAGGTATGAACTTATTGAGCACTTTTCTGGCTTTGCAAATCAAGAAAGTTATAAGCTGTATAACTTTCTTGATCTCAATGCTTTGTGGATGGGCGCCTGATGGTGGGATACTGTCTGACGGTACGCGGCTGAGTGATGCGATCCGGTCGATGCTCGCTTGCAATTGATTTTGATGCTGTTTATTAGTGCGATCCTGTAGTTTTGGTAATATAAGCTATAAATAAGCGAAGAAGGGGGATGTTGAGTGCTGAAGGTGTTGACATGGGCCTTGGCTTATACTAAAATCTGTCTATGGCTGGAGTAACAGCCAGTTTGTTGATTTGATAGTACTGTCTTTATATGGGCTCTTTGCTGCGCAATTAAGTGGTGTGAGCCCGGTTTTGAGTTCCCACTGAGTGGGAGGTAGGACTCGTCACTGAGCAATCAGTTGGTTTAAGTGCGGAAAAGATAGTGGCAAACGGACATAGCTACTCAGCAAAATCTTTTTTTAAAAAAGAAATTTTAATAACATTAGAACTAAAATGAAAAATATCCTTAATCGAATGAGTTCATCCGTTGACACTTGTCCTGGCATGCTGGACTGGGCCGCAATTCCAGTTTGCTCCTCTGAAGCAGCGGGAGGTTTGGCGTTTTCAGTTTGTCAACAACGCTGGATGGACAAGACATCAAGGCGGAAATTTTTTTATGAAAGAATAATCAATAACATTCGCACTAAAAAAGGAATAAAATGAACAACAATCACCATCTAAGGTTTTGGCCAAGCAAGCATTTTTCGACTGAACGTCAATCTAGAGGCGTGACAGTTAGACAGGTTTGGTTGTGGGCCCAGTACGGAAAACGGTGTCATGCAGTCGGTGGAGCCTACCGATACTATTTGACAGATACTGCGATCACCCAAATGCGGCGCGATGGTATTGAGCCAGGCATTTTGGAATTCGCGCAGAAGAAACGAAATTATCAACTCGTCGTTTCACATGACGGCTGTGTGATCACTGGCATGTACGGAAACAATAAACACAAGCGGGTACGGAACAGGAACAAAATTAGACATGGATACAAAAAAAGAACTCATGCCTCTTTATGAGGAGCTTTACGCTCTTCAGGCAACACCTGATACAGCGTTGCAAGCCAGTGTTTGGCGGTCTGGAAAATCTGAGCAGTCAAGGCTCACAAGTGAAGTTCAAGAGACCCGCACCTTAATCCAGGTGTTTGTACTTTTGTGGGTCAAGCTTCGAGCAATGGAGTCGCAAGCTGGTACGACTTGGACCTCGACGTTTGTGAAAGAAGAACTAGAGCATCTAGCGAAAGAAGTAGCCAAGGTGGCTGACTCAAGCGAGGATGACGTGACCCGCGAGCTCAGCATGTGTTTGTGTAGCTTATCCACCTTCATAATGAAAGGCGCTGATGCTCATTCGAAATCCAGTGAATTGATTCACGAGCCATGCGAACGGCATGACATAGCACAGTTACTCTACGCCACCCTACAAGAAGGTGTCGGGAAAGATGGGCAGACGGTTACGCCTGCCGATGTCGCTGAAGTTGTTATTGAACAATGTTCTGATGAAAAGACGAATGGATTCTTAATCGACCCAACAAATGGGCTTGGTTTTTATGCCAACTTACTTCAAAGAGGGAAGGTTGGACTTGTAGAGCTTCTGAAAGGACAAAAACAGCGAAGAATCGTATTCGCTAAAGAGCCGTTTAGTAAGAGCCAATACTTTGCCGACGCCATTGCAACATTATTAAACATTGGAATCGATAGCGCGCAAACGCGAGATAACTCAGCTATCAAAACAGTGCTTCTATTTAACGCGTGTAATCAAAGCAACTTGTTGTCAATTGATAGCGACAACTTAAAGCTAAGTTCACGTTTTTCTGAATTCTTGAGGCGCAAACCTAGTCTTGTTGCTTGCATCACTCCGAACTCAGTGCTCGCTGGAGGCAGGGGGTTGCTTAACGTTAACGCTGTACTAGAGCTTTTTATTGCGAACGGCCTGTATAAGGTCATCCAACTGCCTGCCGGAACCATCGCTGCTATGCACCAGGCATTTTCATTATTACTGTTTAGGCCAGAAGTGCCATCAAAAGAAATCGAATTTGCACAGCTACTTCCATCTAGCGAATTAGGTGAAAGGCAACCGGTAATAGATGCCAAACGTGGGTACGGAAGACCGTTGAGGCGAAAAGTATTTTCCGGAGCGGTGCTCCGACCCAAAGGGCTCAACTTTTACCTTAAGGTAAAAGTTGTGGGGACACAAGACTTGTTGCTAGAAACCGCTGACCCTAAGCAAAGACTGCTGTCGCTTGAAGCGCCATATATCGTGAATCGTAGCACTAGCGAAAACATTCCTGGTGTTACTGAGTTTTGCATGCTCTCGGACATTGCTGATGTCGAACGAGTGCAGCATTTTGAAGCGGCGGAAGGCGAGCTCAGCTCAATACAATTTTTGGAGATTGGTTCCGACGATATTGGTGAATTCGGTCAGTTGGTTGGTGGTGTGCGTCGACAAGCATCAGAAAGATCTAGTGCGAGACTCGAACAAAACAAGCTCGTCAGCGGGAACTTGTTTTTGTGTATTCGTGGTGCCATCGGAAAAACTGGCTACATGTCAGCAAATCCAGAGCGGCTCACCGCACCTAACCAGAGCTTTGTCAAGATAACGCTAAAGGAAACAGAGACGGCTAGGCGTCTCGGAACGGATTTTCTATATTGGTGGATACGCTCGAAGTACTTCCAGGACTCTCTAGCCAAAAAGGTAATTGCAGCAGGCGTACCACGGTTATCGATACACGACGTGCGAAAGCAATCTGTACCAATTGCACCGTACGAATACATCGAAACGCACCGAAAGGATTACGGTCAGTGGCAATCAATGGCGCAAGACATTAGCCAGCTGAGGCAAGATATGCGCAACATTGAAGATACAGCTTGGTTACCCGTGAAATAGAATGAGGCAAAATTTTGGGGTTTGGCTCGA
>Ga0209491_10012004_pt1 | contig 10106 bp, 9 predicted proteins | sample BON02_FD_187213 | JGI IMG/M metagenome (GOLD analysis project Ga0209491, IMG submission 187213) | Freshwater microbial communities from Lake Bonney liftoff mats and glacier meltwater in Antarctica - BON-02 (SPAdes) (version 2) | ecosystem: Environmental > Aquatic > Freshwater > Ice > Glacier...
TGGAACCCTACTAGCCGGCCTTCGGCGGTTAGCAAGGCTTGTTCCAGGGCGGAGACGTCGGTAGGGAGGGAGGGAGGAGGAGGGATGGCTGCTGTTTTTTTGCTGCCTTTTGGAGCGGTGCTGCTACTGGTGCTGGATTGCGAGAGGGTGGGTTTGATGTCGGGGTGGTAGGAGGTGGCGGCCTTGACGTAGACTTCCTGTGTGTTTCGTGGGAGTAGGGGGTGGGAGGGGAGGAAGGGAGAGAGGAGGGGAGGAGGGGATGGCGTGAGCGGGTGAAGGCATATGCTGAGGCAGCTCCATGGCATCAAGCATCTTTTCGATCAATACAACTAGCTCAACACGCGTATCTTCCACAAACCAAGCTTGCCTCTGAGCATCCTTGCAACGGGGACGGAAGACAACGCCTCCTCCACCCCGGCAGGCCCTATTCCACGCACCATCACGCACTCCTTCCCTCCTTCCCCCGTCACACAAACACCACACGTCAAACTACATACCGGCAGCGCCTCGTCCTCGCCCAAGGCCGCCAATGCTGCCGCTTTCTTGCCGCCGCCGGGCATGGCTTGCTTTGCGCTTCTTCTTTTCCTTGCCTGTGGGAGGTCGGGTGGGGAGGTCGATCAAATGAGACTGGTGAATGACCTGCGAGTCACTTGCAGCCTCGACGACATGAACGCGGCCTCGACAAAGATGCTGAGCGGCATGGATGTGGTCGCGGTGGCTGTGTGCATCTGTAGGAAAGGCGGGTTGAGGGTTTGTGTGAGGACGGTGTTTCTTGAGATTTTTGAGAGCATTTTCCCGCCAATTTACTGAACGCTCGATTTCAAATGTGCCTGGCCCGTTGCTGCCTGCTCCCTCCCTCAAAACAACCACTCTTCACCACTAAACCAACGCACCAGCCCTCTCACCACAGCCACACGCAAACGCACAATCTCTCTTTAGTGCTGCTCTGGGCGTTGGCACAACTTCCGCTCGCTCTTGCTGTAAAGCACAAGCCTCGTCTCCCCAACACCAACACCAAAAGCTAAGGTCCCCGCCTCCACCTCATCAACCATGCCACACTACACAACACACCAACACAGGGACACCCTCACGCCCTTCGTCAGTAAGCACGGACCCACCCGCCATGCGCCCCAGCATCGGTGGCGCGCCCCGGCGGAGAGCGTCCATGGCACCAGGGGCCTCCGTCTCTTCCTCCTCCTCTTCGTCGCGAGGAGGTGGCCTGATGCCAATCACGAGCACGAGCACGAGCACCACTACCACCACGACCAAGAGCATCCTCAAGCCCTTCCAGCCACAGCAACGCCGGGAGTCCCTGGCCGTCATGTCTCGGCTGACGGCCCACCAAAAGCGGCATGGCAACAACGACGAGAACCATGGCCCTCCTCCTGCTCGGGAGGAGCCACGTCTGCCCTTCCATCGTTCCTCCCGCCAACAGCACCGCAAGCCGGCCCCCGACCCAGCCGCCACCGGTGACGAGGAGAACGTCGCCAATGCACTCAACACCAGTATCACGAGCAGAAGCAGCAGCAGCAGCTACCTCGTCAAGCCCGTGGCCTCAACCATCTACGCCGCTGCCTCCACCCTCTCTTCTGTCGCTCCCAATCCCACCACCCCCGCACGCAAACCTAAAACCCCTGCCAAGCTCGGGGGCACGGCCACCAAAATCTCTACCGCGACCCCTCAACGACTGCAGCAAGATGCCAGCACCATGTTAACCCGCTTAAGGCAGGCCTTGGCGAGAGCACAGGGGGAGAGCCAACGCTTGTCGACCATTGCGCAGCAACCACGATTGAAGGCACGTGGTGCTGCTGCTGGTGCTGCTGCTCCTCCTCCTCGTCCTTCTGCTGAAGTCTTGGATATGTGCCGAAGACTGGTGGCGGCTACGGAGTCAGCAGTCAAGAATCTACAGGTGTTGTTCCCTCATGTTGTGGTGGAGGTCGAGGAGGAGGGAGGGAGGGAGGAAGGGAAGGAGGGTGAGAAGATGGAGATGGAGAGCGAGCAGGGGAAGGCATTGATGCTTGCGGCGGTGGGTGTGACTGCTGTGGCGACTGGTGGCCGTCCTTCTCTTGTTGCGGAGGAGGAGGAGGAAGACGAGGAGGGAGGAGCGGGGGAGGAAGAGGAGGAGGAGGACGATGAGGAGAGTCTGGAGGAGGGGGAGATACGGGAGGAGACGCACACGCCCAAGCGTCGGGCGTCGGCTGGTGGTTTTAGGTCGGTGGCTGGCACGCCAGCAGCAGCAGCAGCAGCAGCAGCAGCGGAGGCAGAGTCGGAGGAGTTGCGTGGTTTGGTGGAGGAGGTGGGGCAGCAGTTGGAGGAGGGCGAGGTGGAGGAGGAGGAGGAGGAGGAGGAGGGGGAGGACGACAAGAAGGCGGAGGAGAAGGAGGAGGGAGTGAGGGAGGATGATGTTGCTACTACTGTTGGCGCTGCTCGTGCTGAGGCTGCTCCTGTTGATGCGGATGCGGCGCCGGCGAGTGTGGAGGTGACGGAAGAGGAGAATGAGAAGGAGGAGGAGGGGGAGGAAGAGGAGGCAGCAGCAGCAGCAGCAGCAGCAGCAGCAGCACTTATTGTCGAAGTGGTGGAGGAAGAGGAGGAAGAGGTGAAGGAGGAAGAGGAGAGCACTCGTCCACTGGATCCGGATAGCCCTCCTAGTATGTCTGATTTGGGCCTCTCTCATTTCACCCGTCGTTTTATTGAGGCAGCGAAGGAGGAGAAGGAAGCGGGGGGGGAAGGGGGGGAGGAAGGTAATAATAAGACCATGCTGGGAGGAGGGAACGATCCCTCCTCCTCCTTCGTGACCGCCAGCCCCGCCTCGCCTGTTTTGCCTAGGGAGAAAAGCCCAGCAGCAGCAGCAGCAGCAGCTGCAGCAGCGCCTCCAGGGACCCCTACTATCACTATGCCCACTGCTGATGGCATGCGTGAATTTCCCTCCCCCATCTTTCGAACCGGTGTGAAACTACGACACCCCCCCAGCGAGCACCACCGCCGTCTCTCCTCCTCCACCTCCTCTGCTTCGGGCAAGGCAGCCTACACACACGCCTCGGGCGGCCCCTCCACCTCGTCGTCCTCGTCCTCCTCCTCCTGTCGTTCCCCCGCTCTCTTTGAGCCACAAAGCGTGAACAAGCAAGGAAGCCGTCGCTCACTGCACGCACCTTATCTGGCGCCCCTCTTCCCTTCCTCCTCCTCCTCTTCCTCCTCTCCCATGGTGATGGGTAGTGCCGCCCGGCAGCACCATCACGAGCGGCACCAGACCTCATTCGCTTCCTCCTCTGCTGCTACTCCCGCCATGCACAGTCCCTCCCTCCTCCAACGACACGCTTCAACAGCCACCAGCAGCAGCAGCAGCAGCAATAGTATGAGCAGCAGCAACATCAATCGTTCCCTTGCCCTTATTCGAGGGGCTGGAGGAGTGTCTGCCTCCTCCCCTTCCTACTCTGCTGCTTCTGCTCGCTCCGATGACCCAACTCCAGAACTGACCTCGCCTGCTAAGACTCCTTTCCGTGTGCTCCCCTTGGGGGAGGAGGGAGGGAGGGAGGGAGGGAGTGGAGGGGGAGGGACGCCGACCACGGCTAGGTGTATTCGATTGTTGCAGTTTCCGCCTTTGAGCGTGGGGGGGACGGTGCGAGGAGGGGAGGGAGGGAGAGAGGGAGGGAGGAGCAGTGCTGGACGAAGCAAATCTATGAGTCGGACGCCTTCTGGAGCGGCGGCGGCTGCTACTGCTGCTGCTGCTGCTGCTGCTGCTGGAGGGGAGGGAGGGAGGGAGGAAGGGGAGGATATGATGATGATGGGGGATGATGAGAGTTTTACGGCTAATTACCCTGACTTGACCACTCACTCGAGCTTCGTCTTTTCACCGAACCGCATGCTGGGGCTGGGGTTGGACGAGGACGAGAGGGAGGGAGGGAGGGAGGGCGGGCCGAGGTATTACTTGAGGAGTGCGGAGAAGAAGGCGAGGGAGCTGGCAATGGCTAAGATGGAGGAGGAGGAGGCGGCGCGACGAGCAGCAGCGGCTCGTGCTTTGGCTGCAGCGAGGAGGAGTCCTAGGCTTGCTTCTTTGAGTAAAAGTCCTGGGAACAGTGGAATGAAGGTTGCTGCTGCTTCTTCCTCTTCCTCTCCCTCGATTTTAACCTCCTCGACTGCGAATGTGAATACTACTAATATGAGTAGTACGCGTAAGTCCCCTCGTATCGCCCGTTTGACTCTTGAGAGGGAAGTGGGGAGTGCACATGAAGGAGGGGGAGGAGGAAGAGGAGGGTTGTTTGCTGCTGAGGTCGAGGCGGAGGTAGAGGAGGGAGGGAGGGAGGAAGTGGTTTGTCGACCGATTCTGGAGGTGGGGGTGGAGGAGTATGCGAAGACCCCGAGTTTTATTCAGATGCAAGTGACGAGAGAGATGTTAAATGGGGCGATAGGTGCGTTTAATTGTTATGTGGGGGGAAGGAAGGGAGGGAAGGAGGGGTTGGAGGCCTTGCCTTTAGATAGGGTGACGGAGGTGATTGCGCAGGGAGATACGTCTAAGACGGTGTTGCTATCTCTCATTCATTTGAAGAGGGTGGAGATCAGTGTGACGGCGCAGGGGCAGAAGGCGTATAAAATTTGGAAGTAAGGGAGGGAAGGAGGGAGGGAGAGAGGGGTATGTTTATATGTATAAAAGAGAAGAGAAAAGTAGAGGGGAAGAGGAGAGGATTTTCAAGGGTATGTATGTGTAAGAGAGTCAAAGGCAGCAAAGACGAGTATAACACAAATGGAAGAAAACAAGAGAATGGCGAGGAACACAGCCCACTTTTTCGCATATATAATAAAGCATTATCCAAGCAAAAGAAGAGGCCGCCGTTGTGTGTGTAATGGTCCCTCTTGTGCGGACAACAAAAAGAAGAGAAAAGAGAATGGAGAGAAGGAATGAAACTGATGGGAAGTAAGTAGAGAAAAAGCGAGACGATCACAGAAGACGCAGCTTTCTTGCTTATATTCCCCCATTGTTTTTATCGTTCTTTTTTGTTGTTGATTTTTACTATGCTTTGAATGCCTGTTGCATGAAAAGGCCTGCGAGACCCTCGCGGCGATGACCGTCTGCTGAAAAAGAAAGAGGCACGACGTGATGGTGCTCCTCTTCATTCCTCTCTCAAAATCATTAATCAATAAATACCCCAGTAAACTGCTGCTTTATGTTTTTTCGACAATCCACGCAACAAAGACGAGGGCCTTTCGAAATGGGATGTCCTACATCTTTTTTTACATGTACTTTTTGTGAGTGTGTGTGTGCGTGTTATCCCAACTGACTCCCCTAAAATCACTCATTCATCGCTCTCTCATCTCTCTAATACCCCCGACCAGTCTGCTGCTGCTGCTGCTGCTGCACCTGGACACCGCCAAGGCCAACGCTCACCTGCGACTGCTGCGCCGAGTTGATGTTCGGGATAAAGTTCCACTGCTTGTCTCCCTCTTCTCCCTCAGTAGCAGCAGGCACGGTCACAGCAGCACTCTTGTCCACGTCCACAGTCGTATCATCCTGCTCTTCACCTTCCAGGTGGCGCCATCCGCGCCACCCGCGCCACCCGCCCCAGCCCCCGTTGCCAGCTTGCTGCTGTTGCTGCTGCTGCTGCTGCCCACCTCCCCCGCCCCAGCCACCGCCACCCGCCTGTTGTTGTTGCTGCTGCTGCTGCTGCTGGCCTCCCCCACCCCCGCCGCCCTGCGGTTGTAAGATTAAAAAGGAAGGAAATGTGAGTGAATACAGATGAAAAATGGAAGCGCCTTCTTCTCAACCCGAAAACGTACCTGCTGCTGTTGCTGCTGCTGCTGCTGCATCGTTCCAAAGGGCCCGTTCATCTGCTGCTGCTGCTGCTGTTGCTGCTGCTTGTCCTGCCATTCCTCAATCGGCACGGCGACCTTGGCGACGTTCGTGTCCATTTTGTCATTGCCAGGGTCGACGTCCTCGGCCAGGACACGCCACCCGCGGCCCCCCTGCTGCTGCTGCTGCTGTTGCTGCTGCTGGCCTCCACCACCCCAGTCCCCGCCGCCTTGCTGCTGCTGCTGTTGCTGCTGTTGGCCGCCGCCCCCACCATAGCCGTAGCCATAGTGCTTGTCGCCCTCGGTGTCCGAGTGCGGGACGACGGCGGCAGTGCCCTTGTTGGCCTGCGCCTTGTCCTCGATGAGGACCCGCTGGTGAATGTCGCCTCGAAGCATGGTAGCCAGGGCCACGGACGAGGCAAGGGATGCGGTGAGAACCACACGCGTAAGCTTCATGATTTGCTGGAGTAGAAGATAAGGGTTGAGCTGTGGTTGGTAGGGGAGGAGGAGGAGGGTGGCTGAGTGGCTGTGGTCAGGTGTGTGGAGGGAGATGAAGGCACTTGGCAGTGCCATCGTAAGGGATGAAGACCCCATTAGCAGTGTCTTACTTCATTCATGCCCTGCCTAGCATTTTGTGTGCCCCGGCCGCCTCGCAATAATTTGACAACTGGCGTGGCGGCGGGAGGCGCACACACTGCTGTAGCCTAGGGAGACGCGCACACGACGCGACACACGACGCGAATAAAAAGCTAAAATATGCTGCCGCCACACAAAAATAAAGAATACACATGCACAACTTAACAACAACACACAACACACACAACACAAGGCATCCCTTCATTTTTCGTCGCCAACTTTTCAAGCCACATTTTTGGGGGTTTAAAGGCCGACAAACACGGCTCGTGAGGCAGGAGGTTAATTTATTCGGGAGAAGGGCTGGCAAAACAAGCCACGCCCTTTTTGAGCATTCAAATTGGGGTTTCACGCCTTGATAAAGGTACTGGAAGAAAGCTGCCGTGATTTGCTGGCTTTTGCCGCGCCTGGAACGACAAACTCATCGATTTTCTGAGCCCCTCCGTTCCGGACCTCCGTGACCACGAAAAGTGTGGCGCTTTCTTACTCCACAACTGGTCCGCAGAACTTCATCAAACTTGGCACAATGCTTGAGAAGGATATAAACTTGTGTTTCATTGGAGTCAAATATTGGTTGATATGTTTTACCAGCCGTCATCGAGGCCAAACGTTTTGCCCCCTCCTGGTCTAGGCCGTAAAAATCACTTGGTAGGCAATAACGAAAAAACAAGTCCGCAGATTTTCTTGAAACTCCGGCATAAAGCTTATCATGATGTGATCAACACGTGTGCAAGAGGTTTTGTTGATTGATACAATATTTCATGATAAATGTGGGTCCCCAAAATACCGCTTCGGACCCCAAAAAGAGGGGAGGCTGAGAGAAAAACTCAAAATAGCGCGAATAATCCTACCCACTTTTTCACTCAGAGGCCAGTGCACCCCAAAAAAACTATAAAGCAGTGAAACAAAGTACACAGTCTCTTTTATCAACACATTATTTCATATTAAATCTTTGGTCTCATGGTTTTTCTCAAAATCGAGTCACTGTGTTTGGTAGGATTCAGTTGAGCCCCACCAATATGATGCTGCTTGAAGTGCAAAAAGCAATGCAATTTCCCTCCTTAAAACAAAAGTGCTTGTTTCCTGTTTTTGTTTCGAATGGAAACGTGAAAGGCATGGCATTTGGTTTCGCGCTTAGTGAATATATGGGCAAGTGCGACTGAGGACGACAAACACCCGCGGCCGCGGCCGGAAAAATGAACTCTACGCAAGCAAGCTTCGCAAAACACAGCATGCGCATTTACATAACTCACAGCATGCGCATTTACATAACTCATATCGTTATCAAAGGCATCAATCGTTATTAAAGCAAGCTTCGCGAAGCGCCTCAGCATACCCCACCCAAGGCCCATCCCCACTTATTCCTTCTTGTACCGACACCCTTTGACCAAGGGCTCGATGCGCGAAAACGTGCCAGGATCCAGGAGCGGGACGCATTAGCGGCACAATAAGGGTAGGGGTTTGGGGTGTGGGGTGGGGTGGGGGTTGGGGAGGGATGCCTACAAGAGGCCACAAAAATCAAAATATGCGACATATGCCACACCACCTGGATCTACTCTAGTAAAAGGCGAGAGAGATTTCCATGTTTGATGGTGAGGCTGTGCAGCATACAACGTGGCGGAGGTCTCCCTCATATTGTAAGGCGGCCAAAACAAAAGCGTGATCCGCTTTTTGGATCGCTGGGTTTTGCTTTCGCGGCGTCTTCCTGTCGTACAGGCTTTGTTTGATCATCAGGCAGTGCAGTGTGATTGTTTGGTATTGTTGTCTGTGATTGTAATCTTAATTTCGTGTGATGTTGCCTCGAGCTCTCGAAGCCATCCGTCCAATCAGTGGCTTGCTCCAAGGTGGGGAGGTTGACTTTTCTCGTGCCTTGGGTCAGTTTTCTGGTCCGTCAAGGGCAGCCAGCACTCGCACTGCTAGAATAACAACATCAATACAATCATAGGCACCTATTGTCTTGTTTTTTAAGGCCGCTGGCGGTCGCCTACCAGTGCCGGGACCAAGAAAAGCAGCAGGAAAAGAGAGGGGAGGTCAAAAGAGGCATGGGCCACACAAACTCTAAAGAAACAAGACAAGACAAGACAAACGCGAAAGTGGGCGCAGCAGCGTCTATTTCTCTTGCTTTGTCTTTGTTTCTTTTACTTTCTACAGTGGCTGTACATGCACGCACACCTAGAGTGTGTGTCTTTGGTTAGTTCGTAGAGCTCGTCGACTGCAGTCACACCCAGGGGGCAAAACACTCCCCTCACCCTGTCCCCCCACCCATCCCACGCTGCCACCCACCCATCTCAAAGGTCCGCAATCTACCTAGCTAGAAGCATACACTCATCCGTCGCTTTCCTACCTACAACACAAACCTAATCATATCTCTTCCTCCCTTCCTCCCTCCCTCCCTCCCTCCCTACCCAACACTCCCCCGCGCCACCATCTGGGCATAGCACACATCCCCCACAAACGCCGCCATATGCCTCGCAAAGCTCGGTCCATCCCTTGTATCCCTCGACACAGACGCTAACAACTGCCCTCGTTGCTCATCACTCACACCCTCCACTTTGATCAGCACTGATGGCAACAAAACATCAAATGTCCAATTCCCTCCTCCCTCCTCCTCATCACCACCACTGCCTACACTCAAATCACACAACAACGCCAACAATTCCTCCTTCAGAGGAGGATGAGCCCTAGCAAGCAACAACTGCATAATCGTCATGGCATAAGGTAAGCGCATGTGGCTCCTAAAATAATCCAATCTAAACAACCCAACCTCCCGATTCAACTGCTGTAGCACCTCTATCGCCAATCGAACAGTGCCTGGAGAGAGGCTCGTGTCTTGCAACGACTCATATATCACCAGCAGCATCCGCTCAAAAACAGATTCCATTTCCGGGGACACAAAAGATTGTTTCCTACTACAACTGCTGCTGCTACTGCTGCTGCTGCTGTTGTGAATACCAGCGGCAAGACCCATGGTTCCATTCCTGGTGTGGTTGGCCTCAAGCTGACCACGGAGGAGGATGTCACACAAGGGACCGTTGGAGGAAGGTATAGAGGAAAAGGAGGAGGAGGAGGAGGAGGGCATGAACTCCTTCCAGTGATCTGATAGGAGGGAGGAGAAGAGGCGGACGAGGAGGGGGAGGAGGTCTGAGGGGGCGGCGAGGACGAGGGGGAGGAGCTTATCGAGGGCGAGGTGGGAGATGTGGATGATGATGCCCGGAGGACAGGAAGGACGATCGGCAGAAATTTGTCTTAGTAGACGTAGGAGGGCCGCGAGGAGGAAGACGGAGATTTGTTGCCTCTGCTGCTGCTGCTGCTGCTGCGGCTGCTGCTGCTGCTGCTGCTGCTGCTGCTGCTGTTGCTGTTGCCGGCCAGCTACCAAACACAAGGATAAATCAAGACGCACGAATAATTGCACCGCATCCGTCATTAACGTCGCTCCCAACTCTTTTCCGAAGCACGCGTGCAGCGCCAGCAGCAGCCCTAACAGTGCTTGAGCAGCAGAAGCCGCGTACCCTGCTGCTCGTGCCTCCCCTCCATACGTCCTCACCACCCCCACCATGGTGTTATGCGAGGCAGGAGGGGAGATAAAGAGGGAGGAAGAGGACAGATGCTGCAGGCAATAATCGAGGCAGGGAAGGAGGGAGGGCAGGCCGGGGAGGAGGGCGACATATAGGGTAGACTTAATCCTCTTGGGT
>Ga0209491_10012012_pt1 | contig 10103 bp, 5 predicted proteins | sample BON02_FD_187213 | JGI IMG/M metagenome (GOLD analysis project Ga0209491, IMG submission 187213) | Freshwater microbial communities from Lake Bonney liftoff mats and glacier meltwater in Antarctica - BON-02 (SPAdes) (version 2) | ecosystem: Environmental > Aquatic > Freshwater > Ice > Glacier...
ATCGCTTGTGTGGTTTCCGACGGAATTCTCTCCAAGAATCGAGTTAAATTTTTTTTTAGGTGGACAGTGTATTCACGAATCATGCACTCACACCCCATCTCTCTCTCCTGTGCTTAGCTCTCGCGATCGCTTGTGTGGTTTCCGACGGAATTCTCTCCAAGAATCGAGTTAATTTATTTTTTTTAGGTGGACAGTGTATTCACGAATCATGCACTCACACCCCATCTCTCTCCTGTGCTTAGCTCTCGCGATCGCTTGTGTGGTTTCCGACGGAATTCTCTCCAAGAATCGAGTTAATTTCTTTTTTTTAGGTGGACAGTGTATTCACGAATCATGCACTCACACCCCATCTCCCTCTCCTTTGCTTAGCTCTCGCGATCGCGTGTGTTGTTTCCGACGGAATTCTCTCTTTCGAGACGCCCCTCCGAGATGTCTTCGACTGGTGGACACAGGACGACTCAGACCACCGGTACGTTGTACAATTATAGTCGTATTTGATGATGATCAATGTATCCCTACTGGGTTAACCCCCTTTCGAGATGGGTTAAGGGTTAACCCTTATTTGATGATGTTACATGTATCCCTCCTGGGTCAACCCCTATTTCAGACCCCCCCTCCGCGACGTCTCCACTGGTGGATGCAGGACAGCTCAGACCACCAGTACGACATACTACTATACCATTTGGACATAAAAACAAATTTAGTCTTCATGTTTGTGAGTTGGTTTATTTAGTTCAAGCATATACTCTACCCTACTGACACAGGTACGGCGAGACCCGCGGGTTAACCCGCCTCCTGCTCGCCTACACCTCGAGCATGGTGAGCCGCAGCGACACTGGCGCTGGCGAAATTATATTTGTAAACATAACATAAGCTTGTTCTTCGTGTCTATAAATATGCTTGTTTACTTCAAGTACCCCACCCTAATGGGTTAGGGTTAGGGTCAAGGGTTAGGGTTAGGGTTAGGGTTAACTCGAGGGTTAGGGTGAACTAACCCTAGCCGTAGCCGGAATTAACCCGATCTGTAACCTATTTAGGTACGGCGTGACCCTGTGCCACTTGTTAACTTTCACCTCTGGAATGGTCAGACTGAACGACCCATGGTTAACCCAGGCGCTGGTGAAACTCCATTTGGACATCAAACAAACTTAGTCTTCGTGTTTATAAATCAGTTTTTTTTGTACAAGCATACACCCCACCCTACTGGGCTAGGGTAAAGGTTCGTGTTAGGGTTAGGGTTAGGGACAAGGGTTAGGGTTAGGGTTCGGGTTAACTCGAGAGTTAGGGTGAACTAACCCTAGCCGTAACCGTAACCCTAACCCTACGGTTTTAACCCGATCTTTAACATGTTTAGGTACGGCGTGACCCTGTGCCACCTGTTGACATTTATCTCTGCCATGGTGAGCATGCACGACCCGGGCGCCGAAGAAACTCTATTTGCGGACATAAAATAAACCTAGTATGTGTGTCCATTAATCTGTTTACTTAGTACCCACCCTACTGAAACAGGTCTGGCGTGACCCTGCGTCACTTGTTGATTTCCACATCCAGCATAGTGAGCCTGAACGACCTGGGCGCTGGAGAAGTTTATATTTGGAAATGAGAACCAACTTAGTCTTCGTGTCTATAATTGTGTTATATTTAATTCAAGCATATAGTCCATCCTACTCTTAAGAGGCTAGGGCTCAACCCAAGTATACCATTTCAATCACATAGATCGGTTCAATCCTTTTAGGTATGGCGTGACCCTGCGTCACTTGTTAACATTTACCTCTGGTATGGTGAGCCTGAACGACCAAGGTGCCGACGAAACTCTATTTGAAGACAGCATACGCTGAGTCGTCGTGCCTATAAATCCAATTATTTATGAAAACGATTTACCCCAACCTACTGAGTAAGGGTTAGGGTTAGGGTATGGGTTAGGGGTAGGGTTGCGGTTTAAGGTCAATGAACCCTTAACCCTAACCCTAACCCTCAACCTGATTGTTAACTCTTTTAGGTACGGCGTGACGTTGCGCCACTTGTTGACTTTCACCTCGGGCATGGTGAGTCTTAACGACCCGAGCAAGGACACAACTTGTTTTGCAGACTAAAAACAAACTCAGCCTTCGTGTCTATACATCATGTTTCAGCGGGTTTACCCGGTCGGTTTGATCCTGGCAGGTACGGTGTGACCTTGCGCCACCTGCTCACCTTCGCTTCTGGCATGGTGAGCCTCAACGACCCGGGCGCCGGCGGGATGCCGTGCCTCTCATTTCCGTTGGGGGCGCTCTACTCACCGGAATCGTGCGCCAAGCAAATTTACAGCACCGGGCCGGTGAGTTCAAAAGGATCATCGTCATCACTAGACTACTGTCAGTGTAAGCACCTCTATCTTTGGAACATTTTGACTAGGCATGTTCTTGCAATGCTGGTGGAGTACCCCTCCTTCTCGTTCGGAACGTGCTTCTCTCCGAAATCGTGATCAAATGCAATCTACAGTACCGGGTCAATAAGCTGATAGCAATAGTATTGTGACATAATTAGTTCCAGTTATATCTGTCGCATTTATGGATTGGGATCAGGAAGGCGTGCCTCCCTTTCCCGATGAAAGATCTCTACTCACCGGAATCGTGCGCCAAGCGAATTTACAGCACCGGGCCGGTGAGTAAAAAGGAGCATCGTCATTACTAGACTTGTATCTGTGTAAGCCCCTCTATGACTGGATCATTATGACGAAACGTGTTCTTGGTATTGACATGCCGTGCCCTTCATTTCTGTTGGTAACGCTCCTCTCACCCGAATCATGCGCCAAGCAAATCTACAGCACCGGGCCGGTGAGTTCAAATCGCATATTTTCTACCAGACTAGTATCAGTGTAAGCATCTCTATCTCTGGATAATTAATAATAGACACATGTTCTTGGGATTAGGATGTCGTGCCTCTCCTGCCCATTGGGAGCGCTCTACTCACCTGAATCGTGCGCCAAGCAAATTTACAGCACCGGGCCGGTAGAAACATTACTAGTCTATGATTAGTGTAATGATTCGTACTCATGGTGTGTTATGACCTGCCATGTTTGTGTTATTGAGATGATGTGTCTATATCTCTTTTGTTGGTAACGCTCTACTTTCTAGAATCGTGCGCAAAGCAAATTTAGAGCACTGGGCCTGTAAGCTAAATGCAACAGTGTTGTCATACGATCTTAGTTTCAATTGTATCTGTCGTATTTATAGTTTGGGATCTGGACGATGTGCCTCTCCTCTCCGTTGAAAGATTTCTACTCATCAGAATCGTGCGCCAGTCAAATTCACAGACGGTTCATAATACAAAGGGGACACGAGCACACACGCACAGGACACCGGGCCGGTAAGCTAAATACAACATTGTTGTCCTAGGATTAGTTCGAATTGTATTTGTCGTATTTATGGATCGGGATATGAAAGGCGTGCCTTTCCTTTCCGTTGGGAGCGCTCTACTAATCGGAGTCGTGCGCCAAGCAAATCTACAGTAACAGGCCGGTAAGGTAAAACAGATCATCGTCATTACTAGACCAGTATCTGTGTATCTGAATCATTTTGACTACACGTGTTTTTGGTATTGATATGTGGTGCCCTTCAATTCCCGTTGGGAGCGCTCTACTCACCTGAATCGTGCGCAAAGAAAATTTACAGTACGGGGCCGGTAAGTAAAAAAGAGCATCGTCATTACTAGACTTGTATCAGCATAGTCCATCCGACTTACTTAAAGTTTCTTATGTCTAAACGTGTTATGGGGTTTACCCGCAACGCAAATCTACAGCACCGGGCCGGTAAGCTAAATACAACAGTGTTGGCATACGATTAGTTTCAATTGTATCTGTCGTTATAGTAACATGTTCTTTAAATGGGGGTGGAGTGTCTTTCCTTCCCATATGTAACGCTCTACTCACCGGAATCGTGCGCCAAGCAAATCTTCAGTACGGGGCCGGTAAGTAAAAAAAGAGCATCGTAATTACTAGACGTGTATCAGCGTAATCCATCCGTCGTATGGTCTATTATGACTAGACGTGTTATGGGGTTCAACCGCAAAGCAAATTTACAGCGCCGTGCAAGTAAGCTATTTACAACATTGTTGATTTAAGATTAGTTTCAATTGTATCTGTGTTTATTTATGGATTGGGATCAGGATGGAGTGCCGTTCCTTCACGCTGGGAGCGCTCTACTCACCGGAATCGTGCCCCAAGCAAATGTACAGCACCGGGCCGGTAAGCTAAATGCAAAAGAGTTGTTATACAATCAGTTCCAGTTGTAACTTTTGAATGTGTCGTATTTATGGATTGGGATCAGAGAGCCGCGCCTCAGGGGTTGGGGTTAACCTCGGGTAATGGGTTTAACCTAACCCTCTGGGTTAAAGTTAGCCTCGGGTAAGGGATAAACCCTAACCCTCTGGGTTAAAGTTAGCCTCGGGTAAGGGGTTAACCCTAACCCTCTGGGTTAGGGTTAAGCTCGGCTAAAGGGTTAACCGTAACCCTCTGGGCTAAGGTGAACCCTCTGGGTTAGGATTACCCTTGGGTAAGGGGTTCACCATAACCCTTTGGGTTATGGAAAACCTAGGGTAAGGGGTTAACCCTAACCCAGAGGGTTAGGGTTAACCTCGGGTAAGGGGTTAACCCTAACCCAGAGGGTTAGGGTTAACCTCGGGTAATGGGTTACCCCTAACCCTCTGGGTTAAGGTTAACCTCGGGTAAGGGGTTAACACTGACCCTATGGGTTAGGGTTACCCTCGGGTAAGGGTTAAGACTAACCCTTTAACCGTGGGTAAGGTGTTAACCCTAACCCTCTCGGTTGGGGTTAACCTCGGGCAGGGGGTTAACCCTAACCCAGTAGGGTTAACGAGGGTTAACCTCGGGTAAAGGATTAGCCCTAATCCTCTGGGTTAGGTCTAACTTTCTGGGTTAGGGTTGATCTCGGGCAAGGGGTTAACCCTAACCCTCTGGGTTAGGGTTAACGAGGGTTAACCTCGGGTAAGGGGTTAGCCCTAACCCTCTGGGTAAGGGCTAACCTTATGGGTTAGGGTTAACCTTGGGTACGGGGTTAACCCTAACCCTCTGGGTTTGGGTTAACAACGGGTGAGGGGTTAACCCTAATCCTCTGGGATAAAGTTAACGCGCCACTGTGAGGGTTAACTCAAAAACGCGCCTCTTGGGGGTTAACCGCAGGGCGTGAAGGAAATGCCTGTGGTTGAGAACGGGGACTGGGGGGCGCCACGGTGGCCTAAGCGCCGCCTGGGCGCCTCTTCTGAGTGTGTTAGAAGGCTGTGTAGTGTTCATAGACGGTTTATATACAAAGGGGACACGAGCACACACGCACAGGGAAATCATCCGAGAGTGGCTTTTAGTGCCTGAGGGGAGCTCCATTAAATATATCTAGGTGCTTAGAGGGGAAGTTGACGCCGTGACCCTATGGCCGCCTTAAGTGCCGGCCCGCCGCTGTTCATAAACACAAGCTGTTAGTAGCATGAGTCAACCCATAGCGCGGTCCTTGTCATAGGAGAGGATGTCTTCACTTGGCCGTTACCAGATATTCTTTTACTTTTAGTCGTTTCTGCACCAATCAAACGTCCTTTCATTCTGCCGGCCCGCCTGCATTGCCCACATTGTTGCAATACTATGGCATGACTATTGGGCAATATGCCCTCTCTCCCTCGACCTCCCTTTGTATGCCACACACATAAGATAGTGGTAACAACAAAATCGTCTGGAGGCCAAGTTATCACCTGCAGCTCGTACAGCCTCCGTAGTTGGCTGCAAGATACCTTAAAATGAAAACTCGTTGATTTCGCGTGGAATCGGAGATTTTTTTTTTCACCCGGCGCGTGCTCGTCTTGTTTCGGGTATTAAAGTTTGAATCAACCCGATTTTTTTAATACGGAGCACCTGTTTTGATCAATCATCGGGTCAAACTCGGGCGAACCCGGGGAAACAGGAAGGGGGGGGGGGGCGCAAAAAGAATCAAAAATCGGCGAGTTTTCTTCGAGGTATCTTGCAGCCAACGACGATGCGAAGTGACGCAGACACAGGGTTGACTTCAGCTCCCTAGATAGATGCGTCACAGCAGGGATCGATATAGCCGTAATGGCTATATCGGCGCTGGCTGATGTGTCCCTGCCCGACGGTATTAGACCGCCTGATGGGTCCCTCCCCGACGGTGTCAGACCGCACTCTGCCAGAAAGCCAGCACGGGCTAGGTGCCTGTACGTAACGTACGTGCCCCCGACACAGACCGCTTGTCCCGTGTTGGAGCCTTCTACGAACGGCAAGCCTGACACATGACCGACCTGCACGTGTCGGTCCTGTGTCGAGATGGATAGATGGACAGTGGACAGGGTGTTTACCCGTAGGTTTAGATTGATATTTGTTTAGCATATATGTACACCTCTCTAAGGTTTACCTGTGACAGCTAAAGGTGCCCTGAAGCTGCTAATTAACCGCTATGGGTAAATTTGCTTTGCTCAGGCACCTGAGCGAGTTTTGATTAAGAGTTTCGTCGATTTGATTATTGGAATCTCGAGAGTCGTATCACTTAGGCGCACAGAACACCTTTAAGCGGAAGCCAGCAGAGCGCCTCTTCGGGTGGCGCTAGGACGTTACAGATCAAAAAATAGGCACCTGATATATATCGAGTTAGCCCGAAATATGTTGTTATTAAAGTCTGCACCTCATCTCTGCCGCAAAGGGTTAGCTGTGTCTTGGCCTTCACAGAAACAAAGAAACAAAGCCCTAACACTGCCGGACGCGCAAACAATTATCTACACATGTAACTACGCTACCCCATAGGGGAGCCTGCTAGGCAGAGTGCATGCGAAACGCGCCCCTAGGACACCACGCACCGCTGGCCGCATAAGCGGCTTCGGTTGTCGAAGGCGTGCAGGAGCACGCCTTCTGCTTGCGGGAGATAATACTTTTGAGGATGGCCTTATAGTGTTTCACTTCGAGGCATTTGTTTATAAATCAATCATCTTTTACATACCTGGTAGCCATTGCGTATTAACCCCCCCCCCCTTGGATTTTTGTGTGCAGTAGGCATCGCCACCAGGCAAAGTCTGGAGCTACCACAGCCTCCATCTCCAGCGTGTTTACCATTATATCTAGACTAATGGTATAGAATGTATACAGCAATTACGCCTATACAGTATCCCCTTTGTTTTCAGTGGACCTCGCTACCAGGCAAAGTCGGGTTAACCCGAGGTGCAGTCTGGAGCTACGGGTTAACCCTAATCCTAGACTGATAGTCTATAATATAAATCGCCATTTCGCCTATATATGCATCCCCTTTGTTTGTAGTGGGCCTCGCCACTAGGCACAGTTCGGAGCTACCGAGAATCACGCTTTTGGATAAACAGCCAGCTTCCTAGATAGAAGGATAGATCGACAGCGTATTTACCCGTAAACCTGGTTTGCCAGTTTATAATATATATAGCCATTTCGCTTACTCTATAATGACCTCTCTTTTTGTGTGTAGTGGGCTTCGCCTCCGGGTACAGTCTGGAGCTACAAGGGTCTCCACTATGGATGGGGAGAGCGTGTTTACTCGTAACCCAAGACTGATAGTATAGAATGTATACAGCACTCACGCCTATAAATGACCTTTTTGTTTATAGCGGGCTTCTCCCCCAGGCGCAGTCTAGAGTTACCACAGCGGGTTAACCCGGGCAGAGTTTGGAGTTACCACGTGACTGATCGTGTATAATAGACATCGCCATTACGGGTTGACCCTCGGGTGTACCCTAACTTTCAAACATTAACACTATGTATTCTCGGGTTAACCCTGAAGTCTTAACCCTATAAATGATCCCTTTGTTTGTAGTGGGCTGCTCCGCCAGGCAAAGTTTGGAGCTACCACAGCCTCCACTATGGATCGATGGTTACACAGATTGTCTACCCGTTACCCTCGACTAATGATACATAGTATATTAAGCCATTTCGCCTATACCCCCCCGCCCCCCCTTTCTTTGTAGTGGGCCTCGCCACCAGGCAAGGTTTGGAGCTACCACAGTCTCCATTTGAAGCTCGCCAGCGCGATAGCGTACACCCCTATTCCTAGACTGATAGGTTATCATATATATATGTTGAGGTTGACGCCTTAAGCGTTATAACCATTTCTCGTGGGTGTTTTGAGCGCTGCGGCAGCAATAAGAAAACTCACCCATAAATAGCCCCTCACCCCAGTTCTAACCTTAGTAGTTAGTTTCGTAACGCTTCGAAACCGGCGGCCGACAACTGCTCCGTGCGTCCGCATACCGTACGCCGTCCGAGGCTAGCCCTCGGCGACGGTGCGGCCACGCGAGTCAGATTTCTCTTTCAATTCGTCTCCTGTGTGCACAGTGGGCCTCGCCACCAGGCAACGTCCGGAGCTAGCGAAGCTTCCACTATGGATATATGGATGCACACTGTGTTTACCCGTTACCCTAGACTAGTGCTACGTAGTATATAAAGCCATTCCACCTATGAATTTGTCTCCTTTGTTTTCAGTGGACCTCGCCACCAGGGAAAGTGTGGAGCTACCACAGTCTCCATTTGCAGCTCGCCAGCGCTATGGCCTCCAAGGCGACGAACCTCTCGATCAAAGATCTTTTCGACAAGTACCTCTTTCACAGGTCAGCTGTTTCAGGGTTAGGGTTAGCCCGAGATTAACCCGTGCGCATTGGAGTACCATCACCTTGGGCTAACCCTCGGGTTCAAGCACGCAGGGAACGGTGGCACATATTCTAAATATAACGTAGTCAGGTTGAACCTACGTCGACGAACCTGTCGATCAAAGACCTCTTCAACAAGTATCTCTTCAACGGGTATGCTGTCCACGAGGTTGTGGGACTCAGGGGAGGGGTTCGGGTTAGGGTTCACCCGAAAATAAATCGTAGTCAGATTGAACCCAAGGCGACAAACCTGTCGATCAAAGATCTTTTCGACAAGTACCTCTTTCACAGGTAATAAAAACATGCTATGTTTACCCCCGAGAGACACCTCCCTACACCAGGACAGCGCAGGCACAGCCCTCAACGGCACACCGCCGCAGGCACAACCATCCCCAACACCACGGCCACGGGGAACACAGTCCCACAGCGCGCCACACCCACTATTGTCAGGGTTGGAATGCCACGCTCTTTTTGCATCGGCTATCCGAACCCATTTCAGGGTTAACCCGAATAACTGCGTCCTTTTCCCGCAGTGTGCGTGTGACACGCTCCTTCTTCATCGGCGGGTTAACCCGATCTCATTACTTCAGATGAGTACGTACGTAGGTAGGGTTGGTCGGATTAACCCCGGGGGTTACCATGGGTCAACCCAGTAGGATTCACCCGGTAGGTTCAGTTGTCGGGTTAAAGGTTAAGGGTTAACCCTGTTATTGCATTGTTAGGGTTCGAATGGCACGCTCTTTCTTCATCGGCTACCCTAACGCATTCCTTCAGATGGGTACGTTCGTAGGTAGGGTAGGTCGGGTTAACCCCCGGGGTTACCATGGGTAACCCCAGCAGGGTTACCCCGGTAGGTTTAGTTGTCGGGGTAAGGGCTAAACGGGCCCTGCAGCTACTAATTAACCGATATGGGTAAATTCGCTTTGCTCAGGTACATGAGCGAGTGTCGACTAAGAGTTTCGTCGTTTTGATCATAGGAAACTCGAAGTCGAATCACTTAGGCGCACAGGGCACCTTTAAGGGTTTAGGGTCAACCGTATTATCGCATTGTCGGGTTGGAATGACGCGCTCCTTCTTCATCGGCTATCCGAACCCGCACATCGGGGGTTAGCCCAGCGCGCAACACCTACTATGAACACGGCAACAATTTCGTTTTTTTAAGAGCCGTTGGGCCCGATTCCCGGGTTAACCCTTAACCCTCTGTAAACAAACAAATCGTTGCCGTGTCCATTGTACAGAGTGGGGATGACACGCTCTTTCTTCATCGGCTATCCGAACCCATCATTTCAGATAGGGAGGAGTTGCCGGCCGGCCGTCGTGCCTGCCGTCGTGTCTGCTGGGGTGGTGCTGGAGAGTGCAGCTGTGGCGCACCCGCGGTGGCCAGACATCTGCCAGCCCGAGTCTGGCGTGCCGACGCCCGAGGGCTGATCACTCCAAGCTGCCATCGA
>Ga0209491_10012014_pt1 | contig 10100 bp, 6 predicted proteins | sample BON02_FD_187213 | JGI IMG/M metagenome (GOLD analysis project Ga0209491, IMG submission 187213) | Freshwater microbial communities from Lake Bonney liftoff mats and glacier meltwater in Antarctica - BON-02 (SPAdes) (version 2) | ecosystem: Environmental > Aquatic > Freshwater > Ice > Glacier...
GAAAGTTTTTATTTTGTGGTTGCCACGATAGCGCTGCACACAGCGCCGAAAAGTATGCATTGGCAAGTGTTCCATCACTTGAGAAAAAACAAGGCTGCCCGTGTACATAAGCCAAAGACTCCCGTAAGCCAAAAAAGTTTACAGGGTCGCAGTTAGCTGTAGTGAAGTTCAAGTCGGTGACACTCGAAAAATTCATTTTATCTTTATAGATCAATTGGTTAAATGGGCTTACCTTTTAAACGTTGGGACACTAGTGAGCGTTCATATCGAAACGACGGCCTCAGATACCAAATTCCTACATTGAGTTAGGGAGCTTATGAACAACTGAAATTGTTCATAAGCTCCCTTAGATGTGCGGAAACTCGAGCTTAAAACGCGTAAATTCACCAGGTTTCGAACTGACACCGATAGCGCCATCGAAACTACGCAGGGTACGTTTACAGAACGCCAATCCCGCTCCGGTACCATTACTGCGTGTCGTGAAGAAACCATCGAAAATTAGCGGCAGGACGTCATCTTCTATGCCAAGCCCAGTGTCTTCAAAGATTAAATAGTTCCTCTGCTCGCCCTTCTCCAAAGCGATGTGAACCAAGCCCTTCCCTGCGGATTCTAGACTGTATAAGGCGTTTTTAATGAGATTGAATATCACGTACACTAGCAGTGATTTTTCGCCCAAAAACTGGAAATCTTCATCCACATTGATCTGTACTTTTTTGCGCTCGAAAAGCCTGAAGGGATACTGTTCAATAGCCTCTACTACGCACTCACGTACTGAGCATAAAGTGAAGTTCGCACTTTCCGTGCGTTGATCGTTGAGATTTATCAATAATAAATCAATCACATGATTGGCTTGATCTACCATCGACCTGATGCGCGGCGCGGTATCGCTTAGTGTCTCTAGCAGATCTTTGCGAATGACAGGAAACCGTTCAGAATCCTGTTTGTGAGAAAATTCGTACGCGGCGATTAGATCCGGCAAATACGCATCGACTCCTCCGATACTCGCACGCACTCCCGACAACGGCGTGCGCATTTCATGTGCGATAGTCGCGCTTAGCATTGCCAATGCTGCTGCTTTTTCTGTAAACACTCGCTCCTGCCGCACACGCCTACCCTGTTCATTTATGATGCGTTCTAAAGCGATTCCGAATTGACGTGCGAAGAATGTTAGTAGAGCTTGCAGTTCAGCGAACATGCCTGTGGAATCACTAACTAGTAGTAAAGCTTGCATCTTGCGTTGGCCGTAGATAGGAATTGCGAAATGCGCATCGAAGCCCAGTAAGTCCTGAATAACTTCTGGTGGACTTTGGGCTATGCGAAACACTTGCAGCGTATTGATAGCATAATGTATCGCTGCCGAATCCGCCCTTAGCGTTTGTGGGCTCTGTGCTCCCCATAGAAAGAAATCTGCGGTGCCAGGGTCTTCTACATCGAAATAGCTTACAGAGATGAGTAATTTTGCACCACCACCTCCTAGCAAGGTAATAAGACTAGATTGGGTATAGCGCATTAGCGAATCGAGATCTGTATACTCATGAAGATTGTCAATAAGCTCCGCCACTCCGCCGAGGCGGCGCAGTGCTGAATCAGTTCTTGAACTACCTAAAGACTGGAGGAAAGCTGAATACAAGGACTCGTAACTCAGCCCTATAAAGGCGATGAAGAGAATAACGCATCCAGCTTGGAACAAGGGTTCCCAAACAGCAATGGGGAGGAGCATTCCCAGCAGCAGGAAGAGAAGTGAGTAGCTCAATATAAGCAGACTCTTGGCGAGATAAATCGAATTCTGCATAATAGTCTGCGTTTCTTAGTACTCCGACGGCTCCGAGAAATCCTGATATCCTGATATCCTGATATTCTGATATTCTGATATTCTGAAAAACCGTGACCTAGAGTAGTTATTCTGAAGAGTTTGCTAGTGTATACTAGAGCGCGTAAAAGCTAAAACCAGTAAAAGTTACTCGGCCTAAGTCGCTAGATTGATCTTAAATTAAAGGACGCGTGAATTATGAGCCGATCGAAGTCAGTGATAATGCTGCCCCTGGTGCTTATGTGGAGTCTAATTTACGGCGTGATTGGCGGTCTCTTTTTTAAATCATTATCAGTTTACGAATTCTGGATGATATCAAACCGCCATCATATTAGGCAGTGGAAACGCTACCCAGTGCGCCACTATCGCCAGTTTACGACTGCAGTTTTGATCGGCCGCATGGGCGCTAAGGCATGGTCGAGCCTACCGATCACGCGTAATCAGATTACATGGGAATACGCGCACGCTCCCTTCCCCTATCTAGTTATCTTGTGCAACACACTATTAGCCTTATTGTATCTTCCGTTCGCTTTGCTAAGCGGCGCATGGAATGGCCCTAGCTTCGTCTTTACGCGAATTTGGCAGAAACGCACTCAAGCGCTTACCTTGGGAAGCGGTCTACAGTCCCAGTGAAATCCTTACAATGAAGAAGAAACCACTCATTCTTGTGGTCGAGGACGACCGGCAACAATCGGATCTCGTCATTGAAGTCATCAACGAAACAGAGCGCTATCATGCAATCCCTGCGTACGATGGGGAAGAGGCGCTGCAAATTCTAAAGTCCCATCAGCGCGGTTTTAATTTCCTAAGTAATAAGATCGAGTGCATTTTACTGGATTGGCAAATGCCCAAGATGAACGGCGAATTATTCCTCAAAACCCTGCGCAACGAAGAAGGAAACAGTCCTTTCAAGCGGCATATTCCAATAGTGATCTGCACTGCGTATCACGACAAGGAACGCCAAGCACTGGCAAGAGACTCAACCCTAGGGCTTGCCTCTGGCTATATTCTTAAACCGTTTGAAGAGGAAGAATTATTAGGCCTGCTGGAGCGCATCGTGATACACAAAGAGGCAGAAATTCTACGAGAGATTCTAATCGAGCGCGATCAACGCTGGGCGCGGGAGCTTGATAGAGTCAGCCAGCGCCGCGAGCATGACTAGTTGATGGGCATACGCACAGTGAACTTGCTGCCCTTCCCTAAGACACTCTCACACTGAATACTGCCCTTGTGTTCGGTAACAATTCGATTGCAGATCGTTAAGCCCCAGCCTCTTCCTGCAGTCAAATTTCCCGCCGCGGTGACTTTGCCGCTGAAATAGGGTTCCCAGATTTTTTCACGCAGTTCTGGTGCGACGCCAGTTCCTGTATCGCTAATACTGACGACGAGCTCCTGTAACTCTACATTGCTGCGTATATGCAATACCCCGCTATCGGGCATCGACTCCAGCCCATTCTTGATTAAATTGCTAAATAGAACCTGAATCTCTCCGGGGATGCCAACCACCTGTGGCTCACTTTCGTCGAGATTGAGTATGCGTTTCTGCGGACCCTCTTCCTGTAGTTTTAGACAACGATGTAATAGAGAATTAATGTCAATTTTCTGAAAACGAGCAATGTCATCACCACCTCCATCTGTTATGACGAGTGTCTCATCCACTATCTCCATAGCACGCTTAATCTGCTCGTCGATAATCTGCCTATACTTGGCGATAGTATCGACATTCTTGATGCGATGGGCTGCCATGCGGATGATATTTAGCGGGGTCCTTATCTCGTGATGTGCCTGCCTAGTAGCATGTGCAATTGCCTGGGTCTTATCGCTGCGCACAAGCTGAATTTCTGCCTGATGTTGGCGTCGCTGATTTTCGAAATAGAGTTTCTCCAGTTTCTCCAGTTTCTCGAAAGGAGTTAATCGATACAAAATCGCGGCTACATAGCGCAGCAGCCTTAATAGGAATTGCCGGTCCCGTTTAGTGAATTCCTCCTGACTACTGCGCTCACCCAGTATCAGAATGCCCTCGAGATACTCTGGGGAGAAAAACGGGATAATCAACGTCTTGTTTGGCTCATCGAAGCCACTGTCAGCAAAACTTTGCTGAATCGTTAGTGTGAACTCGTTTAGGCTTAACGGCTCCTCGCAAGCGTTACAAGCGGCGATGAAAGGATCGTCCAAGGGCAATGTTTTGCTCGGTCTTTCCTGGGCGCCGTCGTACACGTGATAGGCCTGGAGATTTTCTTGTGCATCACGCAACGCAACGATGCGTTGAATTTGTTCTAACTCGAATACCTCATCGATCTCCTTAGTCAAAGTATGGAAAATGTCGGCTCGGTTCTTTATGTCCTCTAGCTTCTCCCCTAGCCGATTCAGTATATCCTCAGGCTCGTACCAATTGCGTACGAAGCGCCGTCGCGCCGTACTAACCAAGAACAGCTCTAAACGTGACGCGTTGAAGGCCCATAACAAGGCAATCAAGCAGATGAGGGCGAGACTGGCAGCGGGGTAGTTAAAGGAGAGTTGAAAGGCGAGATACAGGCTTAGTATTGCGAGGACCCCGACGATAATCTTTGCCGTATAGCGGTCGACGACCATGCGGATGTCCAATAGGTCGTGTTTTGTGAAGGCATAAGCGAAGAAAATCGATGGAAATACCGAGCCTAAATGCCCAAGTACTAACCAGTCATAATTACCCAGCACTACCAGAACTAGATCAAACACTATTCCGAATGCGATGAATAAGCCTAACCCCGTCAGCATATAGGCGAGACGAGTACGATACTCCGGGTAGCGCCGATAGCTAATAATGAGATTGCTGAGAACCAGAATGCCGAGGACTGCAAGGTAGAGGGCGAACACGGCATAGCCCGGCCCATCTACAAACACTACCGTCTCATCCTCCAATACGGCTCTAGACACCACATCAGTAAATAGAATTAAGGCACACAGAGTTGCTAGCACTGCATAGTTGAACCAGCGTAAAGCAGGCCCAGGCAGTCTCTGGGGGTCTGGATAGCGCAGGCTGATGTCGAGGTGTCCGTTAGCGAACAAAAGCGCCGACACTAGCTGAATCTGCGAGACGAGGTTGACTGGCACCCGCGTTTGAAACTCGTGTAACAACATAAAGCACAACGCCCAAATAGCGACAGAGACGTTGGTTACCAGGTAGGTTGCAGACAACCTCCCTGGATTCTGCAGCGACGTAAAGAGGCCTAGAATCAGTAGGGCGATGGCGTTAGGGATGAATATGTAGTTCATGAACCCCACCGAAATGGAAAGGCGAACGCCAGCTCAAGCCTGCCGCGAGCCAGTGCTCGCAGCAGTGTGCCCCTGCCACAAATTAGGACGGAACAACAATTGGGCTGGTGAGTTTTCAGTTTCGTGCCTCCCCCTTCAACAGGTATTTATTGATGTTGTTAATCATATAGTAATGGCTCTGTTTGCTAAACGAGGCCTCGACAACGTTGCGCATGGCTTTTAGTGAGCCTTGCACGCTGCCATACATGAGAAGCAGATTATTCGTGATGAAGAAGTGCACTGGCGAGTAGCCAACACCGAGCCCCCATTTAAACGCCTTACTGTTCACATTTGTCCATAGGAACCCGACATCATAGCCCATGTTCGCGGATCGCTCCAAAATAGGGATCGATAGGAAGGGCGACACTACCTGGCGGTACTCCTTGAGAACACCCAGTTCCTTGATAAACATGATGCGCTCCTTCTTCACTACCTCCTTGAGCCAATACTTAGAGATCGTCATTCCAGACTCTTTCTCCCCATCGGACAGCTCCCAAGGCATGTCGTGCTCCTTACTCATAGCGCTCTTGTCCATCAACAACACCCAGCAGAAGCCGATGATCTTATCGTCCCTATAGAGCAAGGAGATAAGCGGTAGGCGCTCTGGGTCGTTGCTTAGACTATTGGCGATTTCACTCTTAGCGGAACTGATCGTCCAAGACTCACCCCAACTTTCGTTGAATACGTTCATATAGCACTCGGCAAGATCGTTGAGCGTGCGGTCACCCATACTCATCACCTCGTCGGCAAAATAGGTTTTCAATTGATACTCTTCGCCCAGTTTCTCCTTCAGTATTTCATTCAACATTGGGGTGGACGAGCGCGGCGGGACCTTAGAGAGTCGCTTTGCTTTACGCAGTGGGATCGGTAAGGGATGCGAAGTTACTACTGTGCTTATCGCAGTTTGTACAGTCATGATGATTCCTCTAATACAAGCTTTAGGTAAATGGGCCTTGCTGCGAACGCAGAATAACGCGCGAAATAGACCCAACAAGGCGAAATAGCTAGCTCAACGTCTTGCGAATAGTCGCAAAGAATTGAGTGCACTTCGTCCAGCTTATAGCGGAGGGCAAATGATGTTCAACGATTGAAGTGAGGAAAGAGTGAATAAGAGGCAACTAAATTTTATTATAGACCAATCATATCCAAATAAATAATGAGCGCTTTCATTGTTCCTACAAATATTCCTACAAAAGTGTTACAAGTCTATACCTTCGGAAATACTTGAAAGGATGAAGGCGCGGAATTGATCGTCTGGCATTGGCCGAGCAATATAGTAACCCTGTGCAAAATCACAGTCTAAATTACGTAAGAAGTTCAATTGTTCACGTGTTTCTACGCCCTCGGCAACAGCCCGAACCTCTAGCTTCTTCGCCATCAGTAGCATCGTTTCAATTAGCGCTTCCTCTGTCCTTAATTCGCCGATTCTAGCCACGAATGAGCGATCGATCTTTAGGGCATCGACGGGGAAGCGAGAGAGATAGCTTAGGCCAGAGTACCCAGTGCCAAAATCATCGATCGAAATCTGGATGCCTGCTTTACTCAAGTCGTTGAGCACTTGTAAGGCACGAGTTGCATCTTCTACCAATACTCGTTCGGTGATCTCCACGATGATGGGCGCATTGATGGGCAGTTTTATTTCCTGAAACCATGCCTGCGATAAATCATCTCGCATATACAAAAGGCGTGTCGACACGTTCACCGAAAGCCCGATGTTGAGATTATGCGTTTCATTCAACTCAATGATGAAATTGCGCGCCGACGTCAATACAAACTGGTCGATTCTAATTACCAGTCCGCTCTCCTCGGCCAACGGAATGAACAAGTCAGGCGGAACGAAACTTCCATCTGGCCTCTGCCAACGCACTAGCGCTTCGCAACCTACAATTTTGTTCTCTGCGAGATTGTAGATAGGCTGATAGTGCACGCTCAATTCTTTGTTCTTTAATGCTGCAACGAGCTCATTAAATAGGCTATGACGTTTCTCGGACTTGCGCTGCATCTCCTGCGTATAAAACTGCCAGCCATTCCTGCCTGACTTCTTAACCTCATACATCGCTTGGTCAGCTTTGATGATGAGAGTCTCTGAGTCCGAAGCGTCGTCGGGGAAAAACGCTATCCCAAGGCTAGCACCACAGTTCACTTGACGCGACTTCAACTGAAAGGGCTCGCCAACAGAGGTCACAATCTCGTCCACAATCCGACACACTGCCGATTCCGAAAAAACGTCGCGTAGTACGACGACGAACTCATCGCCACTATAGCGCGCCACGGTATCGACCTCTCGCACACAATCCTTTATACGCCTCGCGGTCTCAACCAAGACCTCATCTCCTACGTCGTGGCCGAGGTTGTCATTCACCGATTTAAAATTGTCTAGATCGATGAACAATACCGCTAATTTAGTGCTAGCTCGTCGCGACATTGCCAGCGCACTGTCAAGGCGATCGCGCAGCAGGCTCCTATTCGCTAAGCCAGTCAACGCGTCATAATTGGCCTGATACTCAATTAGCTTGTCAGCCGCTTTGGCATTGGTAACATCCTGAATAGCCCCTACAAGCTCACGCTGGCTATTTGGCAACAGGATCATTTCGCCGCGAATATGCAACCAACTCTCGGGACCGCCTAGACGCTCTAGCCGCAGTTCGATATCGAAATCCTCACCACGCTGTATAGCGCGATCAAGCAAGCTGCGCAGCATTGCTGCCGTCTCTTCCGTGTAATGGCTACAGACTTCAGCTAACGTCAGTATGCCCGCACCATTCGTTACTCGAAGAATCTGCATACATTGTTCGGACACTTCTGTAAATATACCGTCACTATCTAATCGCCAGCCACCTACCTTTGAAACCATCTCTACTTCACGCAAGAATTCCTCGTTGCGGAAAATTAACTGTTCAAAGGCCTCCTCTTTGGTTTTAGCGCGACCGCGTAAGTAGATTCCGATGATCACAAGGGCGCACAGAATCGCTGAGACACCACGCAACAAAAGAATGCCAGGGCTATCCAGCGTGGCGTCCTGTAGCGAGGTCGCACCGATCTGCCAACTCCCCCCTCCCAACACTACTGGCATAGTGACAGAATTGGGGTTGTCGAAGACGCTTGCAGAGCCAAAAAACACATCACCATCTGCGCCGTATCCATCGCGGCCCCGAATCGCTATCTCTAGGCCCAAGGAAGCGTCGAAAAGGCTACTTTTTCCATAGATACTTGCCGTAGAAATAGGAGCTGAGACAATGCCCCAAAAATTTCGGCTCCCATCAATATTTCTAGTGTATACAGGCGCCCTTCCAACGAATGCGCTACTGCCTTGCACTAGCTCAAGAGGACCTGTAATTACCATTGAACCTGTCTGCATAGTGCGTTGCACAGCGACAAATTGTGCGGAGTTCGTTTCGTAATCTAATCCTACTGCAGCTTCGTTGCCCAACAGTGGGTAGATATAGCGCAAGACCAAATCGGGTGCCGCTGCGAGATTAAGCAACGAGGGTGCTCGCTCTAGGACCGTCGCCGAATAGGTATCGAATTCCTGCTGAGTAAAATCGGGGTTCGACGCAATGAACGCGGCTAGTCCATTAATTAGCGAGAAGTTGTTCGACAGTTGACTCTCCAATTGATAGCGCACCGTACTGAGTTGCTCGGACACACGCACTCTTTGCCCGTCCCTTAATAGCACGCGATAACGAATCTCTATGAACTGCTGCACAAACAGTACAAGGAATGGAGTGATTAGGAGTAGACGCAGATGTCGCGGGCGTGCAAAAAACAGGATGCAGATCGATGCAAGTAGCGCGAAAGCAGCAAGCGCCCAAACGGACATGTCTTGCGTAACAATCCTAGGCAATTCAACGGGACTAAGCAGCGATTCAATACGAAAAGGCCGTTCAATTAATTGCATTTGAGAGAGGAGAGAATAGGCGTTCTCCCAGCGCTCAATCTGATTGTGTCCCAATGGCACTAATGGATACAGCATGTACTGATCAATACGACTGGCGAAGAAGCGGTTATATTCGAAGATATTATTATAGAAATAGAAATGGCGGGGTAGCTCTGTGGAAATTCGATCGGCAATCTCGTCACGATTCTCCAGTGCATACAGCCAACCATCTAAGCTTGCTCTGACAAAACGCCTTACCATCTCTGGATCACGTTCAATCACCGCTTCGGTGGTATAGAGTACATCTTCGTAAAAATTAATGCCGTATTCACTAGGATTCAGTGAATTAAGCTCCACCCCTAGCTCTCCGGCTCGATAGAGTGCAGACACATCATACGTGACAATGGCGTCAGCATCCCCTGCAACAAGTGCGTCTACAGTAGTGCCTTCGTCTAGGAAAGTGACTGCGCTTGAGTCGATGCCTGCAACAAGGAACATACCCTTGATCTTGGTGAGAGTGTAATCTTCATCAACAACGGCAATACGTAATTGACTAAGCTGTTGCAAGTTATCGATCGGAACGCTATCGAGGCTAAAGACAGAAATAGGCGAGTTTTGAAATATCGGGCTCAAGACCACCAGCTTTTCGCCATGGCCACGCCCGATGATCGTGCCGAGACCGCCAATCGCGAAATCGGCATTGCCATTGAGCAACTCTGTGTTCGACGATAGAAATTGGGCATCCGGAGAGATCGCAGAGCGAATCTCCACATTCAGTCCTGCTTGCTGATAGTAGCCTTGCCACAACGCCGCGTAGTAACCTGCAAACTGGAATTCGTGCTCCCATTTCAATTGCAGCACGATAGGCTCATCGTTCTGTGCTTGTATTGGGACTACGAAGACAACTGCTAGAAGCAATGTTGCGAATGCTAATACCCTAGACAAGCGACATACTCCTAACTCCCGGAAGTGTATAAGGCCCTGCCAATACACCTAGGGAACCTCTGAATAACTCTGATATGTCTCTGGCCTTCAGGCAATCGTGCTGACAAGGCGCGATTTTGAAGGCATGCGTCGGCCTGTCGAGAAAGCGTAACGCAGGCAGCACGATTGCCTGAA
>Ga0209491_10012017_pt1 | contig 10099 bp, 8 predicted proteins | sample BON02_FD_187213 | JGI IMG/M metagenome (GOLD analysis project Ga0209491, IMG submission 187213) | Freshwater microbial communities from Lake Bonney liftoff mats and glacier meltwater in Antarctica - BON-02 (SPAdes) (version 2) | ecosystem: Environmental > Aquatic > Freshwater > Ice > Glacier...
TATATATATATTTATATATACATATATAAATGTATATATATATATATATACATATATATGTGTACATACATGTATATTAATATGAATATACGTGTGTATGTATATGTACATACATGTATATGGACCTGTGTACTCCTTTGTAACTTGCAGAGAATTTTTTGATCTTGAAGGTGTGGGCCGCATCGTACTCTACGACCCTGGACTTGTACATTGTCTGGCGTTGCGCACCTCGTGTGCCCTTCCACCTGACAGGAAGAGATATGAGAACCAGGAATAGAGAGAGTGAGAAATAGAGAGAGAGAGAGAGAGAGAGAGAGACGGATTGATTGCGTGAGAGAGAGAGAGAGAGAGCGCGCGCGCGCGCGAGACAAAGAGAGAGAGAGATAGAGAGAGACACAGAGGAAAGGATAGACAGGAGGGGGGGAGGAGGGGAAGACAAATACAAAGAGGGAGAGCAAGAAAAAGATAGAGATGGAGGGAGGGCGCACGCGCGCCCGGGAAAGAGCGAGTGCGCGCGCGCGTGCGAGAGAGAGCGAAACAAAAAAAAAACAAGAAAAAGTACCAGCCGCCTCTCACCCAAAACTCCATTCCAATCTCCCCAAATTTTGGTTCATTACCACCAGCCACCCTTGCCCTCTCTCCCACCCCTTTCCTACTCACCACACCATCAACATCATCCCTCGTGACCTCCATCATCACGTCGATGGTCGCCTTACCCTCTCGCTCAGTCACCAACTCGTGTAAATGCGCCACAGAACTCTTGTCAATGCGACTTGCATTCGGTGATCCTTCCCCAGCCCAGCCCCCCGATCGACCACCCGCTGGAGCTGAAGCAGCATTAGGTGCGTTTAGCGATTCGCCAAGAGCAGCCTGAAAACCAGCGGCACCATCTACCTCATCGTATCGAGACGCCATCATGTTGGCGTGATTAGTGGTAGCGGTTCGTAGGGCGTGCAGTGGTCTCAAGTCTTTGCCGACCTCCATAGAAGTCAAGCACCTTGAAGAGCCCGTCCCAAGACTTCGGAAGTTCTGCGAGGGAATACACGCCTATCATGCAAAAAAATTAAGTCAACTTTGGTATGAGGAATCGGTCCGGGACGGTCTCTTCTGACGCGGGTGGCAGGACCGATTTTGCAAGGTGAAAATTTGAACTGAATCTGCAAGCTCGAATTTGCAAAGCTTTATTCTTCGAGCAGTTTTCGTTTGAACTGCCTGGACTTACTTCGACAAGTGTAATCCATCTGGAGATTTTGGAAATCCAATTTATGTTTTAGTCGATTTGATGCGGTTTTGCAGGTTGTCTTTGTTTTCGCATTCCAAAAAAAACACCACAAGCCCCTACTTTGTAGGCCTCCAGGCATGGCCAGGCTTATATGTTTCTCTTGCAACAGATTTTTCTTTTTACACGAATTTACTGGATTACTCACCTGTTGACCAATTGCAATCAACAAAATCGACAGGATAGAGCTTGCAGATTCAACGCTTGCACATTTGAATTGAATTGTCACCGTGCAAAATCGGTCCTGTCGCTGGCGTCAGCGGTTAAGTGGGTTCTCTTTTTTTCCCGTACGTTTCTTGGGGCAGCAAACACAACACACGAAAAAGATTTTGCAATAGAATCTCTTACAAATTCACAACTTTCTTGTTCAATTTCGAGACAAGTCGTACGAAAAGGGGGAGAAAATCCGATTTTGGTGTTGCTTTTATTACTACATTTGAAATAGTATGGATACTTTGCTTGAAGCTCTATTTACTTGTACTGCTATAGTTGCAATGTGTTGCACACATTTTCCTCAACTTTTACCTAAAAATTCTCCTCCCTCCTCCCTCCAATTATCCGCACCGCACATTTACCAACACATTACCCGCACATAAAATTCCCCTCCCTCCTCCTTCCAATTACCCGCACACTACCCGCACATTATTAAGACACGGCAAAAAATAAATCTCGCCCTTTCTTATTTATATGAGATTCTTGCAAATATGGACACATTTGTGAGGACATCCAAAAAAAAAATATGCACACGTCTACAGTTACGTTTACTAAAAACATTGATAACACTTGAGAATGTCGATCTCATTTTTCGCGCAGTCCTCGTCGTCTCACGTTGTGATGATGATTGCTTATATTATAAATTTCGGAAATTTTGTATTTATAGTAAGCTGTTCTGATTTGAGAGAGAGGATCCTGCCGCGGGTGCTTTGCCTTCGCGGAGCGGTCCGAGTCCAGTGTATCATGTTTACAAGAGCGTTTGATCTGATGCGCATTGTTCCAATCATAGTGCCTTCCCCACCTGAGGACGAGAATGAAAATTCACTGGCACAACGATCCTTGGAAGTGAAAAGGAGAGAAAGAGAGTCAGCGAGACAAAGAGACAGAGAGAGAGAGAGAGAGAGAGAGAGAAAGAGAGAAAGGGACAGAGAGTCTGAGAGAGAAAGAGAGAACGAGAGAGAGAGAGAAGACAGCAGAAAGCACATAGAGCTTCCAGCAAAGCTTCTAGACTATTTCTTATGGAGTGACAAAAGCAATTTTGATCAATCAGAGAGAGAGAGAGAAGCAGAAAGCAGGAGAGAGAGAAGCAGATAGACACAGAGAGAAAGAGAGAACGAAAGAACGAGAGAACGAGAGAAAGAGAGAAAGAGAGACAGAGAGTGAAAGAGAGAGAGCAAGAGAGAGAGAGAGAGAGAGAGAGAGAGAGAAAGGGGGAGGCAGACAAACAGCAAGAGAGTAAGACAGAAAGAGACAAAATAAGAGAGAGAAACACAAAGACATAGACAGAGAGGGAGAGAGAGAGGGAGGGGGAACGAGTGAAAGCGAGAGAGAGGGAATGAGTCTCTCTCTCTTTTGCCATTGAGAATGTAATATTACGTCAGATACTGTCGGGTCGAATCAATGGGTCGAATCACATCGACATTGATCAATGTCACAATGATCAATGCGATGTCACGTTGTGGATATCAATGTGACATAATATTGGGAATATCAACGTAATATCACATTGATCAATGTGATATGATGTCACGTTGATCAATGTGATATCACATTGGGGACATCAATGTGATATCACATTTGGTTGATATGTGATATCACGAACCCTCGGGTTTCCGGTCGAATCAATGTTGATCGAATGATATTGATTCGACCCGAATCACATTCAAGCATTGAGAATGAAATGTCACGGGTGATAGTTTCGGGTCGAATCAATGTTGTATGAAGGCCTTCATACACAATTGGGTTAGAATGTTGACGTGCCTCATTCATATGTGCGACATGACTCATCCATATGTCATGAGCAGAATCAATGTGTTGCCTTCATACTCCTACAGGGTGGCGAAGATCCATAGAATGTCATCTCTTTATAGGTCATTTTCCGCAAAAGAGCCCTAGAATTAGCGGTTCTTTCGTGAAAATTGACCTGCAAATTAAGGCATCCTCCGGGTCTTCACCACCCAGTACTCGATTGGTGTTTGTGAACAATAGGATACCTTATCTTAATAAGTCATTTTTCGCAAAAGAGCCTTGAAACTAGCGGCTCTTTTGCGGTAAATGACCTGCAACTTAACCCTAAACCCTGTACTCGAGTGCAGTCAGGACAAGTTGTTGCCTTGTATGTCACATATTTGTAAGGTTCTTGTCACACGTACGGCATTTTCCCACGGACCAGCCATTAATTATTGTGGTGCAGGAATACATTCATATGACTCGAGTCGAGTCGAATGGATTTGTTGCCTTCATGTCATACACATATATACAGGTGAAGCATACATTTATATAACTCGCGTGGAGTCGAATGAATGTGTTGCCTTCATGTCACACATATGGAAGAGTCATGTCACATGTACAGTATTTTCCAACGAACCAGCCATTAACTATAAGGGTGAATCAATGCATTCATATGACTTGAGTGATTGTGTTGCCTTGTTACAATTTTTTTCAATGGGTGACACACATTTTTTTTTACATTTCACTTAAATGAGTGACATGCCTCATTCGTGTGTGCGACATGACTTATCCATATGTCATGAGTAGAGTCAATAGGTTGCCTTCATGCACAATTTTTCACACAAAATTCCTTTAACGTATCCATCTGTGCAACTGGACTCATCCATCTGTGCGACATGACTCCTCCATATATCGAATCGAGTCAATGTGTTGCCTTCATGCACAATTTGTTTAAATGAGCGACATGCCGTGACATGATGCATTCAAATGTATGACATGACTCATCCATACGTGTGACATGACTCAGACTGGCATTTGAGTGCGTCCTATCGTACGTGTGGCATGACTCATCCACATGTGACATGACTCATCCATATGTGTGACATGACTCCTTCATATGGATGACATGACTCATTCATATGTGTAACATGACTCATTCATATGTTTAATGTCATGACTCATTCATATGTGTGACATGGTGCATTCATATGCGTGACATGGCTCATTCACATGTGTGACATGACTCATTCGCATGTGTGACATAACCCATTCACGTGGATAACATCACTTGTTCATGACCCATTTAAGTATTTTGGTGCGTCATATCGAATTTAAATGAGTAATATCGCACACATGGATGAGTTGTGTCACCTATATGTATAAATGAGTCATTCGAACGAACCCATACGTGCGACAGGACTCATGTATATCTATGACGTGACTTATGCAGGCATTTTGGTGCGGCCTATTGTAGCAGTGTGCAGTGAGTCATGTCGCATATATGGATGAGTCGTGTCACATATATGGATGAGTCACATCACATATATGAATGAGTCTTGCTACCCATTCGAACGAGTCCATACGTGCGACATGACTCATGTATATCTATTGTCGAATTTCGGTGTTTAACCTCTGGCCTTAAGACCCTCAGGACTGACCTGGACTGTTGAAGCAACATCAATCAAACCATCGGAGATCATTCTTGATCTTCCTTTTGGTTTTCCAATAAACAACATTATCTCTCAATCAAACTCGCCCACTTATGATAGCGAAATCCTATTATTTTCATGTAGGGACTCATATGGTTTTGTTTTGTTTGGTTGTGTTTATCATACATTAATAGTTTGTGACTAATTCGTGTACTTTGAAACTAGGAAACTTTGGAGTAAAGTGTAACCGTTACAACCCCCACCTCACTAGGAAGAAGCAAAGGAGATTGACAGGGCCAGGGATACCAACTAGTTTTTACACCAATCGTCCATAAAACCCCTGATAACTTAAATAAGATTGTCAAATTCCAAGTAATCGCCTCTAACATTCTTATAGAGAACTGGAATCTGAGTACTTGCGATGTTTGGTTGGTTTTTGGGTTTGCTTCAAATTGGTTGGTTGAGCCGCTGCCACCTTGCAAAAACTCCCTGGAATTTACAAACGCACATGAGTGGTGTTCAGCAATAGAGTGGCCCGCAAGCTCCCAGCGCGATGGCACTCCCGCAATCGATTTAAAGGGGAACGTATACACAAAAAGGCAATAAAATGGAACAAACCCAGACACACAAAAACATAAACGCAACACAAGAACAAAAACTCAGCACGTATGAGTAGAACAAAAATATGACACAAAAAGACTGAGAGAGGGAGAGTCACATTAGTGAGGAGAGAAGGAAAGAGAGACACAGAGAGAGGAATATAGGAATATCTTATAATTATGATTAGTACGATTATTACTACAAACATGTATGTGTATATAGGTTCAAAAAAAATCTTGATATACAGTAGCATCCCGGAACATAGAAACCACCGAAATGACCCAGCCAGCATGTTGCTCAGCACATATTTTTTGGGGTGCATAGGGTTTCTTTCTTTTTAATCTAGGCGTGCATTCAAATTCCAGGCTGCAGTTTCTATCTGCCAGTTTCTATGTCCTGGGATGCTACTGTAGGTAAGCACTTAAATATGCACATGTAAATATATTTAGAAGGGTGGAGTAAGCACGGATAGGAACGGCCCGGGTGTTGAAGATTCATTGGAGAACACTAAATAAAATGCATAAAGAAGTATTTGCGTATGAATATGAGAATATAGATTGGAATAAAACTTCAAGTTGCTCGTACTATGGCCGTTTGGAAAACCTGGAAAATTGTTTGCATCGGTTCACATCAAACTTCATTGTCTGTGGTATTTACATTTCCCTTGAATCGGAAACACATGAATATAGAAATACAATGATTGGAATATCAATACATAGGAATAGAAACACATGAATATGGAAAATACAATAATTGGAATTACAATGCACAGGAACAGGGACATACATACATTTTAATAGGCAAGCCAAATGCACATGGCAAGGCAGAAATATGTACAAGAATGTGGAGATACAAGTGCATAGTTATCAGGAAACATAAATGTACATGGCGAGAAAGGTAGATGCGCATGTATATGCAAAGCACACTTGTACACAAATAAGGAGATATAGATGTATATGAAATAGGTCTACGTGTCCAGGAATAAGAAAATAGATACGTATGAATATTGACAGTGGTCGCTTATTGAGCTTATCGCTCGTACCATTCTGATGGGAGGACTCACCCCGCGAGTTTGTTCTGTCAAGCTATTCATAATATCTATGATATTTGATAAGTTTGTACAATCATTGAGTTCATAGTGATTCATGGTTCTAGTTAAGAACCGTGAGTAGACCTATGGTTCTAGGTCCCCGGTGTTTATATACAATAAACAAAAGCACACTATTGCATGCTGAAGCCTCTCAAGAATTGAATAAACGATTTCAAATGAAGTTTCAGACTATTTGAAAGTCGTATTCAGCAGTTGGAAAACCCTATGTAGTAATATGATAATTACTACTAGTAACCCCTCGTACCTGGAACTACCAGGTCAATTTACGTCCACATAAACGTCTCTACAAACTCACGTCTGTCTTTACAGTTGCGATAGGACCTAGAACTATAGGTCTAATCACGGTTCTCAACTAGAACCATGACTCATTATGAAGTCAATGATTGTACAAACTTATCAAATATCATGAATATTATGAATTGCTTGACATCTTTGTTTGTTGACATAGCTGCTGAATCAATAACCCTCTCGAGAATTCAGGAACCATACGAGTGGTGCGCAGTGATAAGGTGACCTTTAAGATCCTGGCACAAATCAAATGGCACTCACGCAATTGACATTGCCACTAGAAACCCGAGGTTCAAAAACAATGATGATGAATGTGTATAATAAGTGTTAACCTGAGCAAAAATGGCGAAAAACATTAATAACGAAAGACACCTAGATATCAGACACTAATTTCCCAGGGGTCTAGGCAGGGAGGATAGGAACAAACAGGTAGACACACATGGAAACCCGCGTCGAGAAGGAACAGACAGGATCCGCACTCTCGAATGCGAAAAAGGAGGAAATGAAGAGAAGTGGGGAGACTCGGAGAGGGAATTGTAGGAGGATGATATGAAGAAGAGGGGCAAACTGCAAGAGTCTTTGCATGCGCTGCCTTCGAGAGAAAGGAGGAAGAGGGAGGAATGGGAGGAATGGGAAGAGGAGGAGGGGAGGGAGGAGGACGGAACTCGGGAGGGGGGCGGGCAGAAAGGGGGCAGGAGGGATGGACGCGGGAAGAAGGATACGGAGAAGGGAGGGACGGGAAGGCTTCTTGAAGAAAATCTTTCCCCAGAAAGTGGAAAGGAGGGGGTGGTCCATGAGAAGAGAGCCAGGAAGGTTGTCCGCAGCGACGATGCAAGGCGCTTAGAAATAGCCCCGCTGGTGGTGCCAGCGGGAACAAAAACGCAACATATATGAATAGAACAAGAATATGATACAACACTGTGACAAAACCCAAGAGAGGGAGAGTCGTATTAGTGAGGAGAGAAGAAGAGAGATTCAGAGAGAGGAGGATAGGCCCGGGAATCATCATTATAATCAAGTTATGATTACCATCATCTCGATATAGGTATGCACTTATACATATGAATATATTTGTTTATTTAGAAGCCGGGTGGAGGGGGCACAGATAGGACCGGTGTTGGAGAACACATATACTCGAGAGCAGAGAATTATGTGGAAACAAATGCGAAGTAGTTGCATAAGAACATCAGAAAATAGATTCAGAAACAATTGTCCTTTGGGGTGGCGAACACCCAACTTAATCATTGGAGCAGGCGGGGAGGTGTGCGCCCAATAATTGTCAGCCTCGTGCACATTGGGGTTTTGGTTTTGGTGTTGGTTGGTTGTGCCGTCACAGGACTAACCCTCCCAGGAACTTATACAAATAAATGTAATCAGCGCTTGCTCGTGGCCTTCCCAACACTCCTGCCTTTTCAGAAAGTTGCATCCCCCGCTAGTGATTGTCCATCCTCGTCCTGGGTCCAGGCATGTAGTCAGACCTTCCGTCGTCATGATTCTCGTTTTGTCCACTCGCTCTTCCCATTTCGGCGACGAGTCTAGAATTCTGACGAAACCACCTGCTGAAATCTCTTGGTCCAGGAACCAATTCTTTCCTATCACTAGTGGGGTTTTTTGCTCACGAAGGAGGCCAGGGTCATATGAGGCTGTTGGCATCGAAGGCGCTTCCCACCGCATGCTTCTACGCATGAACTCCGAATCTTTCTTGTCAATTGGGTTGCTGACAACGAGTTGATGATGTGTTGAGCTTTGCCACGAGGGCTCGATCTCTTTACTCCATTCACTGTGTAGCTGCGTCAGTGTCTGTTCAAGATCATTGTTGCAGCATTCCCAATTTTCATCCAAAATAAAGTCAGTGATCGCAGGCGCCAAGTGATACGCAACTAAGTGGTCACGTACCCTTTGGCTGCGGTCTAAATCTTCTTCTCTCCGCTCGTGCTCTCCCCTACCCGTCGGTCTCAAGGAAAAGCCCTTTTGCTCTGACGTGAGCCACAACCATGTTGACTCATCCGCCAACTCCGCATCGAAAGCGATTGCTTCTCTAAATCTCTCCATCGTTACAATAGTGTTGCCGCCTTGCTTTTCATCAAATCTGCCCGCATACCTCGGATCTGCATTGGTGAAATTCGCGCTGATCAGTGGCTGCTGTGGTTTTAGATTCGTTGCTCGGATCCCTCCTTTGCACTCTATGCACCTGCCACCTCGACCCAGTTGCATCTTGTGAAAGTCCTTACCAAACTCCTTGGCGGCCCCGCGCTGTGCACATTGTTTGCACTTCGCTCGGCGTGTCGGCTTTTGCCACCATCCTGCACTCTAAAACTCTGGCTGGTGCTTGCAACTCCACCAAGAACCCGGTAAGAGTAGGACAGGTCTGTCCTTGTCAAATCTGTCGGCGAGCTGCAGGTCTAAAAGACCTTGCCAGTCTTGAATTCTGTTGGCCTTTTCGGACGCTTCATGTCCATTTACCCGAGCCTTAAACTTCACCATGTCGGCCACCCCCTCTCCAATCTGCGCCTCTGCTATCTGCCGCATGTCTCTTACCTTTCCAACGAAGCTTGTGCCCATCGTGTGCGTGTTGACTGCTACCTGTTCGCCGATTTGTCTTTTTGTTGCCGCTCCTTGTTTGAATGGGCGACTCCTGTCAAGCTCTGCAGTAATATATTCTGCATGCTCATCAATTGCCCTCTTCACCAATTCTTGGGCTCGATCCAGGAAAGAGTCCGCGTCCCATATCGAATGCATGTCGTCAACGAGATGAACCAGCAGGTGGTCGACATGTGTCTTTGCCTGTCGGCTATCTCGCTTACTACGTGCAGGCTTAACGATATTTGTAAAGAGGTGTTGCACTACTTCCCGGACCTCTTTTACGTCGTCTGCAAATACTCGCTTCTGCAGCAAAACTCCACTGGGCTTGCGCCTGATTTCCGCTTGCGTTCGGCTTTCAATGTCATATCATCCGACCCCTTGTCGTCTGACGTCTCATTGCTTCTCTCAGCTTGGAACTTCGCGAGAGTTTCTCTCAGTTCAATCCACTATGCTAAAACTGTTGGGGAGCGCTCGAATTTTTTGACACTTGCTTTGCACCTTCTCTCTGTTGTGAGTGAAGATTGCTTTTATTATTGCTCGTAAAGAAATAATGTAGTAGTTTTGTTTGGAACTCTCAAGATGCAGTGTTTTATGCTCACCGAAGTGAGAGACTGTGATTTGCTGATTGTCGTCACATCTTCTACT
>Ga0209491_10012018_pt1 | contig 10099 bp, 6 predicted proteins | sample BON02_FD_187213 | JGI IMG/M metagenome (GOLD analysis project Ga0209491, IMG submission 187213) | Freshwater microbial communities from Lake Bonney liftoff mats and glacier meltwater in Antarctica - BON-02 (SPAdes) (version 2) | ecosystem: Environmental > Aquatic > Freshwater > Ice > Glacier...
GGAGCAGCCGTTTTATTTCTGCCGCATAGAGATAATGTCCATCGGCAGACCAGGCCAAGCCGGCAAATATTTCGTTGTCGGCATTGTCAGTGATCGGGATAAAGATCGGGTTGGAAAGGGTGCCGGTACAGCGATCGAAATCGAATATGCGCAGGTCGTCACGGGTGTTAAAACGCGCCATTTTTGTTCCCTCGGGGGAAAAGACTAGTGTGCCGTTTGCGCCTAAAGTTTGCGGCATTTCCCCTATGGACTGAGTTTTATTTGTTATGCCTTGTGGCGTCAATAATAGGATATGGTACGTATTGTTCAAGTATTTAGAAACTACTATCCACCAATCCCTGCCATTGGCATGACGTACCGCATGGATGCCATCTCCATCAAGGGTATCCTGAACAACGGGTTCATTCTTGAACAATGCCTTTCCATCCCCATTATTGGCAGAAATATCTACCAGGGTATGTAATAAGTCTTGCAAATAAGCAAATTGCGGGTTAATGGTATTACGGATATGGAATAAATGGATAAGGCTTGCATTGCCTGGATCCTTAAGCATAATCATACTTTGGGTGACATTGTACCCATCTCCTGGATGACAGAACAAATTAGCCATGGTTCCCGGGTTTAGCCCGTCGCTGTTCTCGACAAAAGCCCCACTGGCAGTTTCAACATAACAACCATTTGAAAGTAGCAATAAATTTCCAGTAGAATCGCATATCATGGCATTGGTGTTAGCCAAAGTCATTTTTTTAAATGCGTAAGAAATATTCAGAGAATCTCCAAAATCATAAAATATTCCATTTATATCTGGTTGAGATGTAAAATTATATCCAAACACCCAAATATTATCTTCATTTTGTGCTATTAGATGGCTAGACAAGCAAAATATTAGTAGAATTAGCGAAAACTTTTTCATGATTTAAAATTAAAACAGTGCTGTGTGCACCGCAAAGCGCACAGCACTGTATAATTAACAGAAAACTTATTGTAATATGATGCGCTGGGTTTTTAACAGAGCACCTTCAATTGATGACAATTGGACTGTGTAAATACCTGCTGGCAAGCCAGATGCTCGAACAAAGCCATTGTCAGTTTTCCAGGACTGTTGCAATTGCCCAAGTTGGTTGAACAGCCGAACAAACACTACCTCCGAGCCGGTACCAGTCCAAAAAACAGCATCATGCGCCGGGTTAGGATAGAACGTAATCCCATCAGCACCAACCGGACTATTGCTCCCACTTGCCTTCACCCACACAGTCTTGCACTTGGTATCGCTCCCATACTGATTGCTCACCAGCAGACAGACTTCGTATGCACCAGGCCCAGGAAAGCTGTGTGATGGGTTGCGCGTGCTGCTTTGGGTGCCATCGCCGAAATCCCAGAGCCAGGCAGTGGGTTCGTACCAGGAGACTGATATGAAGTCTACACCCGTGCCGCCCGTGTGGTCGTAACGCCAGCCCGCCAACGGTTGGTTGTTCAGCCCCAGGGTGTCGCAGGTGGAGCCATCAACAGGGCCGAGGCGGAAGTTGGGAAAATGCGGCATGTTGACGTATCCAAATTCAAGCTGATAGTAATTTTGCTCAAATTCGCAGGCTACACCCCCGCGTTCGGGGTGCTTGATGCGGTGCATGCACTTTTGGCCGTTGAGCGGCCGGCCATAAATCATTCCATCTGGCCCGAGTTCCAGATAACCGATAGAGCCACTGAGAAAGCAAACCGGAGCTGATGCTTCGGCTATCACGACCTTGCTGGCAGCGATGTCGGGTGCCCAGGCATCAAACTGGAGCAGCCGTTTTATTTCTGCCGCATAGAGATAATGTCCATCGGCAGACCAGGCCAAGCCGGCAAATATTTCGTTGTCGGCATTGTCAGTGATCGGGATAAAGATCGGGTTGGAAAGGGTGCCGGTGCAGCGGTCGAAGTTGAATATGCGCAGGTCGTCTTTCGTGTTGAAACGTGCCATTTTTGTGCCATCTGGGGAGAAAATGAGTTCCCCTCCTGATTCGCTTTCAGCCGGAATACCAATATCTTGTTGCATAGAGGTAATTCCAGAAGGCGAAAGCAGTAAAGAGTGGTAGGTATTTCCTTTGTATTTTGCAGCCACAATCCACCAATCCCGCCCATTGGCATGTCGTACGGCGTGAAATCCATCGTAATGGAGGGTGTCTTGTATCACAATTTGGTTTTTGAACAAAGCTTTGCCACTCCCATTATTGGCATTCATATCTACCACCGTATGCAACAGATATTCAAGAAATGCTGTCTGTGAGGTTATTGTTAACCGAGCGTGGAATAAATGGATCAAATTTGCTGCACCTGGGTCTCGTAACATAATGGTACTTTGGGGTATATTATACCCATCTCCCGGATGGCAGAATAAATCGGCCATGGTTCCCGGGTTTAGCCCGTCGCTGTTCTCGACAAAAGCCCCACTGGCAGTTTCAACATAACAACCATTTGAAAGTAGCAATAAATTGCCAGAAGTGTCACAAATTGTTGCATTTGTGGCAAAAAAGGTAATCTCTTCTTGGGAGTATATGATTTTTAATGAATCAATAAATTGGAAGCTGATTCGTTCTGTTCCAGGATGTTCGGGGTAGGTATTTGAATCATATCCAAATACCCAAACATTGTCCTCCTTTTGTGCGGTCAGCTGAATTACTTGGAAAAAAAGATAAAAAAGAAAAAATAGCTTTTTCATGGTTGGTTATTAAAACAGTGCTGTGCGCACCGGAAAGCACACAGCACTGTTTAAATGAACAAAATACTTATTTCAAAATGATGCGTTGTGTTTTTAACAGAGCACCTTCAATTGATGACAATTGGACCGTGTAAATACCTGCTGGCAAGCCAGATGCTGGAACAAAGCCATTGTCAGTTTTCCAGGATTGTTGCAATTGCCCAAGTTGGTTGAACAGCCGAACAAACACTACCTCCGAGCCGGTACCAGTCCAAAAAACAGCATCATGCGCCGGGTTAGGATAGAACGTGATGACTGAAGCGTCTTCCTTTTTTGGCGTTAACCCTGCTTGATCTCTGTATGCTGCATCAAGGCACAAATCCCTATCCTCAAATTCTTCATCTAAGAAATGGGAGACTATGGCTCGCGCTTCGTACACTGCATCACCGCTTTCCAAAGGGCATTGGTTGGCTATGCCAGACAATACTGCCAAGTCAGCGCTCGAAATGGTATCCGCTGCCAGCATATTTAACAAAATAGTGTTGACGGTTTTGTGCGTGAGCGCAGGGGTTGTTGAAGCGTTTACACTGGCATTGAGTGCCAACAAATTCTGGATTCTTTGCAATGTACTTGTCGTATAACTGGTATAAAATTGCTCCATCCCTATTTGGGCATCGCTGCGCTCTTGGAGGGCTGTGTTGTACTGATTGGCTGTTACCAAGGTTCCAGCTTGGCGTATGCTGTCCAGGCTGCTTAATGCCTCAATTTTTTGATACCAGGTATTTTTTAAATTGCTGAGCGTTGTCTGTTCGGTGCTGCTGAGTTGAAATAATTTGCCACGCTCTTCGGCGATGTACGCTAGTTTTCCCGTTGAAATATTGTCATTGGCGGCTTTAAAATTGGCCATGAGCGGCGTTTGGCTTTCAAGGCCAGGGTGGCGTAGCATTTTACGGTACAAGCGGTACGCGCCTTTCCAGCGGGTTTCAGACTCGAAAACATCGGTTGGCAAGTTGCCTCCGGCGATGGCAATATCCAGGTCTGTGGGATTGCCGTCTTCTCCTGCTGGGTTAGGAATTGGATTTGGAGGGAACATGCAGGTAATCGCTGCTGGACTTAGTCCAGGTGTTGATTGGTCAATGAACCATCCACTACCTGGATCCACATCCGGGTTTAGTGCCGGATTTTCAAGCTCATCAACAAAGAATCTTGACGCACCGATAATGCCAAAGTTTGTCCCCCAGTTTATCCCGCCAAAACCCCCAATTGGAATTGCCGCCAAATCCCAGACATTCCCCGTATGCTCCTGGTTGCCAATAAATACGTTTCCAATACCTTGATCGCCGAGTTGCAATCCAGTAACATGGGTATTCATGGAGTTGCCCAAGACGCGGTTGGTGAAATCAGCCATATCGTAAAACTGGATGCCGACATTGGTATTGTCAACACAATTGAGCAGCACGCTGTTACTAAAACCTGCGCTTGAGCGAATGGCATTTGAATTACCGAGTCCGGCGCTGCCGCCCTGGTTCACTGTATTTACGACTACGGAGCTAAACATGATGGCCTCTGCCCAAATACCGTTGTAGTCGTTTGCTTGGGAAAGGTTGGTCACTGAGTTTCGTAGAATTCGGCCGTTTACACCATTTCTGTAGTGGATTCCCCTGCCTCCATGATCCATTGTTACATTATTTTCATCAATCTTCCAGCCAAATCCGGGAGTGCTTCCGCTGCCCAAGCCCAGTTCATTCGCTAATATTCCTGTAGCGGGTGTAATGCCTGAACCAAAACCGCTAATAGCAATTGTATTTAAGTACATTGAACTTTCAATGGCAAGCGGTTCATTCAGAAATGACTTTACCCCATATTTTTTTGCGAAAATCGAATTTCCAGTAAATACTAAATCACGGGTGGGGCTTCTCTCCCAGTCTATTCCCTTATCAACGTTCGTCATGGATACGTTCTCCACATTAGCACCACAATAATGGCCTTCTATGCCTGTTTTGCAATTATTGAAGGTCATTGAGGTCCAGAATTCGTTGATATTCAAATAATTCGGGCCTGCTTTTGAGTTGGCATAAATACCAATGCCTTCTGTTTTATAACGTTTTATCCCGATAGAATTCATGTCGTTAAAGGTCATATTACCCAAGTTCCCTGTCGTGTTGGTAATGATGATGCCGTTCGCCAACGCACTAAAATTGTTGCCGCCCCAAATGTTGAAGTCCCTATAATTGTGCGCCTTTAACCCGCAATAGCCACGTTCTTCAATAACTTCTGTCATCCCTGGGAAGGGGTCTTTCAGCGGGGCATCGCTGAAAAAATTATTGTTCGCAAAACTGTTGATCGTTGCCCGAAACGGCGCTCCAGTCATATTGAATCTCGCGCCGATGAAGTTGTTGGAAAAATTGCAGTTGGTTACTGAAATGGTCGCACCTGGTTGCACATCTATTCCAAATCTACAGTCTGAAATATTGCAGTTGTTTAAGATTAAGGTGGCTCCGGGCTCCACGATAATTCCTTGAGCAAGCTGATCAAAGCAAGAAAAAATGCTATAATTGTCAATTGTCAAGGTGCGCATTGTTTTTACAGTGATTTTTCCGCCTGGTAGAAAGGTGATCGTACCAATGGAACCATCATTTGGACCATTATTAAAAAAAACATGATTTACATCTATATCAAGATCATCTACGAGCAAGTTGTCGGTATATGCACAACCTGGTCCAGGGCAAAAATTAATCAGCCCTGTTGCGACATGTTCAAAAAGAGAACTAGAGTATGGCTCAAGGTTGATAACAATTGGGTCAACGAATATAGTAATATCATCTAAAAAAGCTACAGGATCCTGCCCGCAACTTGGGTCAAAGATGCTGATTCTAGCGTTGTGATAATTAGAAAAGATATTAAGGCGTGAGAAGATCAATTGAAGTGTCGTGCCTGCTCCAGTAGGGTCAAATGGTGCCGTAAAGTTGCCAGTGATAAGGGTAGTGTTATTTGCCGGGTCGACAACTTTGGTAATATTTGTAAGATTCCCTGGGTCGCTTAATGAAAGGATATATGTATGAATTAATATTTCCACGATAAATTCATGATCTGTTGGATAGCTATGAAAAATATTTACTGGGATCGGTATCGTCCAATCACAAACTCCGGGTGTAATTTGGGTGGGGATATCAAGTACCGCCCAACCAAACATGCACCCTGTTTGCGCATGAACAATATTTGTATTTGAGAAGAAAAAAATACTAAGGGCAAAGATGTAATTGAATTTTAATTTTGTTCGATGTTCGATGTTCGATGTTCGATGTTCGATGTTCGATGTTCGATGTTCGATGTTCGATGTGGGTAAATGATGGAACAAAGGATTTTTCATAATTTTGAAGAAGTTCTTTTGGTGAAAATTAAATAGAATGAAGCGGTAACCGGTTTACCAGCTCCAAGATAGACCCATTTATGCTCTATTGACTGGACACTTTTTTGCTAAAGTCAGGATTCTAATTTAAAGAATTACTTTAAAAATTGTCAATAATAAGCTCTAAGCACAATAATAGCAAAATTGGGTCAGGTTTCAGAACCTCGAAAAACTACCATAAATCAACTTAAATTCCCAAGCGAGATGGAAAATATCTTATGCTCAATACAACAGGCCGCCAAACTGAATAACAACCTGAAATCTGAAACCTTGAAACCTGAAACCAAGAAATGAAATTTCTAATCGTAACCGCCTGGTACCACCCCTTCATCCACCCCCGTGCCCACCGCTGGACCGCGCTGGCGAAGCATTGGGCGGCTTCCGGGCATGACATTCACGTATTAACGGCAAGGGTCGGCGACGCGCCGAAGTCGGCAATGACAGATGGTGTACAGGTACATCGCGTTGGTTTCGATTCCTTGAAAGAATGGCTGTACCATATATTACAAGTTAAAAATGGACGGGGCAGGGTAGGGGCGCCACCCCAACAAAGCGGGAAGCTTTTGCAGGTGCTAGAATGGGGTTACAAGGCCATTTGGAAAAACCTGTTCTTCCCGGACGATGCCTGCATCTGGTATTTTCCCGCCAAACGAAAAATGTTGCAACTGCTTGAAAAAGACCAATTTGATGCCATAATAACGGTTTCATTGCCTTTTACAGATCATTTGCTGGGCTTGGTTGCCAAGAAAAAGCACTCCGCGCTTTTTTGGCTGGCAGATATCGGCGACCCTTTCTCCATTCAGGCAAAAGCACCGAATAACTCCTGGCTGTACAAAAAGAAAAACCTCCAACTCGAACGCAAGGTTTTGGCAATGGCGGATGCGGTTACCGTTACCACGCCTGCTACCATCAAAGCTTACGAAAAGTTGTTCGGCACAGCCATCGCCCAGAAGATAAGCGTTGTTCCGCCCTTGTTGCGCCCTCCAGAGCAATCCCTCGAAAAGCAACCTCAGCTTGCTGGAATCAACCTGGGTTACTTCGGCGCGCTGTATGCTCCCACGCGCACACCCGACGCGCTGTTGCTTCTACTCGATAAAATCTTTGTCTTACGCCCTGAATTGCAAGAAGAATTGACGCTTCATTTTTACGGAGAAATCTTCCCCGAGTTTTACGAACAGTTGACGAAGCGTTCTGCATTCCGAAATCCGAAATCCCAAATCCGCATTATCAATGGTGCATTCCGAAATCCTCAATCCCAAATCCGCATTCGATTGCATGGATTGCGTTCCCGCGCCGAAACCTGGGCCGCCATGCAATCCATGGACATATTGGTCAATATTGGAAACACGACAGATTTTCAGTTGCCCAGCAAGGCCGTGGAATACCTGGCTGCTGGCAAGCCCATAGTTAAACCTGTCCTATGTGGAGGACGATCCGTTTACGCAGTTTTTTGAAGGTAATAGGTTGGTTTTTAATTTATTGGTGCGTGAGGGGGCAATAGCTGAAGAACAGGTTTTGGTTTTTTTAGATTGGCTGGAAAGCGAAAAGCCTGTTCTGGATATGATTGCGTTGGAAGAAAAGGTAAGGCCGTTTTTGGTTGGGAATATTGCAGATATATATTCGGAGTTGTGCTTGTCGCTGGATAGCCAAAATCGCTAGGTCTGCTAATCACGGCTTCCCATCCAAAATCCCCCGCACCAACTCCAAATACCTAGGCAACACCATCCCATCCGAAAACTCCCGCTCCACCTTTTCCCGACTTTTTTGCCCCATCGCCTGAATTTGAGCATCAGAAAGCGCCAAAGTCTTTTTTATGGCTTCAGCCAAAGCCCCGGCATCCCGCGGTGGCACCAAATACCCGTTTCCCTCATCTTCCACCGTGTCCCGGCAGCCAACACTTTCCGTCGTGATGATCATTTTCCCCATGGCCATGCCTTCCAGCACCGATCGTGGCACGCCTTCCCGGTAGTAGGAAGGCAGCACCAGTACATCCGCCTCGGCGATGGCAGGGCGTACGTCGTCCACAAAACCGTAGTAATGAAGGATGTCTTCATGAATCCATTCGGTAAGCTCAGCTGCCTCTATGGAGGTGGGGTTGCCAGCATCCGTGCTGCCCAACACGCGAAACTCGGCATGGTGGCCTTCCGATTTTATCATACGGGCGGCTTGTGCAAATTCCCGGATACCTTTTTCCGACAGCAACCTGGCCACGAAAAGAAAAACAATGCCCTTTGATTCCTGCTGTTTTTTGCGCGGCGAAAAATGCTCCAGGTTAATGCCCGGCCCTGGAATCAGCAGCGATTTGGATGGGTGTACTACTTGTTTTTCTACAAATTCCTGGTAATCATCCTTGTTCAGGAAAATTACTTTTTTCGCGGAGCGGAATGCCAATCGGTACAGCAGCAGCATCAGTTTGCGCAACCACCATTTATTGCTGCCCGAAATACCCATGCCTTCTATGGTGGAAATGGCTGGGGTGCCCAAGGCGGCAGCGGCAAAGTTGCCCAGGGTATTGGGTCGAATGGTGAAAAGGCAGACTACATCGGGTTTAACGCGGCGAAGGGATCGATAGAGCTCAAAAAGCAACCGTAGGTTGGCGAAGGGAGAAAGGCTGCTGCGGTTGATATGTTTGAGTGGGAAGAACTTTGTGCGCGTATGCCGTTCCAGTTTTAAACGGGAAGCATCATCCCCGGCAATGAGCACAACTTCGTATCCGGCTTGCTCCAGCGCGTGTATCAATGCCAGGCGGTAGTTCCAAAGCGTCCAGGCGATGCTCGCGACCAGCGCAATTTTTGGCGCTGGCGCTAAGGGATTTCGATTTTGGGCAAAAAAAATCTCTGAACCAAGCCCAATGGGCTCCGGTTCAGAGATTGATGAATCTGAGGATTGTGTTGAACTTTTCTTCACGCTGCTGCAAACATACGACCCTCGCCGGGTTGAATGTTTGAGTGAGGGTCTTTTGCCAACACAGCAATTTCATCGGGTGTGTATCTCCGTTCTACCAAATCATACACTTCAAGTGCCTGATCGCGGGTGATGGAAGGGAATTCACGTAAGAATTCATTTACGCTGACGCCAATTCGAAGAAAATCATAAAAAGTCTCGATTCGAACGCGGGTCCCACTGAATACGGGAGCGCCATCTTGAATTTCGGGGTGCACAGTGATTGCTGCAAGTTGATTCATGTCCGGTGCTGTAGTTTGAAGATTAAACGATTCAGACCAGTAGTGTACAAAGCTTTCATACAAGGATTAATTTAGAAATGATGGATTAGAAATGGTAACAGGAGCGAATGTATAGAATATTCTGTACGTTCAAAAGAAATGTTAATGAAAATTTTTAAAAAAACCGGGTTTAACCTGTTAACAGCGGTTGTCTTATCAGGGGAAACCCTGAGTTTATAGGTATTTATCCCCCGTTTTTTCTTTTACCAATGCCGTTACTTGCTTGATTTCCTGTTCTTTAGCTTTCGGATAAATCAGTAATACATCCCCTTCGTCTACTATGATGTAATCGTGCAGGTCTTTTAGCACCGCAAGCTTGCCTGCGGGCAGTCTAACGAGGCAATCGCTGGTATCAAGGGCCAGTGTCGTGCCGCCAAGCAGCGCATTGCCATGTTCATCTTTGGGACACTCGCCATGAAGGCTTGCCCAGGTGCCGAGGTCGCTCCACCCAAATTCAGCGGGAATGGTATAGACATTTTGTGCCTTTTCCATAATCGCCACGTCCACCGCGACATTGGGCGTGGTAGGATATGCTTGATCGATAAAAGCCTGTTCTCCTGCGTTGTTCCATTGCCCATTACCAAGTTTCAATATGCTATAAATGTCAGGCGCCAGGCTCTCAAAAGCCGATAGAATAGACTTTACGTTCCAGATAAAAATGCCAGCGTTCCACAAGTATTCACCAGAGTCTACAAAAGCCTGCGCGGTAGCCAAATCAGGTTTTTCAGCAAAACGTTTCACCTTAAATATGCCTTTTTCAGCCTCTTGCTCCATCTGAATATAGCCATA
>Ga0209491_10012020_pt1 | contig 10097 bp, 8 predicted proteins | sample BON02_FD_187213 | JGI IMG/M metagenome (GOLD analysis project Ga0209491, IMG submission 187213) | Freshwater microbial communities from Lake Bonney liftoff mats and glacier meltwater in Antarctica - BON-02 (SPAdes) (version 2) | ecosystem: Environmental > Aquatic > Freshwater > Ice > Glacier...
TCAGCTTCGCATCAATGGCCGTCGCACACTCAGCGGCAGCAACCTGCACGGCCACCATGACCAGCTTCGTGCAAAGGCGCAGGCCGCCCAGGCCCAGCGTGTTGGCCATGCTTGTGAGGAAGTCCAGGCCATCAGCGGTGAAGCGAACCTTGTCGCTTTCGTACATGCGGCGAATCTCATCGACGCTGTGCAGCGGATGGCGTGCAGTAGTCGATGGACACGGTGAGCCGTTGCTCGATTGCCTGGCTGGTTCTGTGACGTCATAGCGCAGCGCGATGCGTGAAGTGAACTGTCCGAAGAACAGATCGACATCGCTGCACATCTCATTGACGCGATGCGTGCCCGCCAGGATGAACGGAATCCCGCACTCGTCATGCACATCGCGGATCACTTCCAATGCTTCTGGCTTGAGCCTGTGTGCTTCATCGATAAGCACGGCCCGGCCGCTATCACGCAGATGATCGATGAGCCGCTTGGAGCGTTAGCGACTTGCCTCGGCCTGCATCGCTGTAGATCAATCCGATGCTGCTTAGCTCAATCGTCTTGGCGATGACCAGGAGCATGCGCCGCGCGATATCCGTCTCCACCCATCCGCCTGGGCGAGCGACCGTCTTGCGGCGTGCATCTGTTTCCACGAACTGATTCAGTTGCCTTGCAAGGCGCTGGCTATATTGAGGAAGCGCCTCTGGCGAATCAGCTCTCAGGAAGGCATACAAGAGCATCTTTTGGTCCGCCGTATTCGGCATACAACTTGCTCAGGCCATCGAGCGATGGCAACCTCTCACCGCCCGCTGCTTTTCGCAGCTCTTCGCGTTCGATCAGTTTGCCCTGGGCATCAAGCGGCGTCTGCACCAATTTGTGCGCCACGCCTTCTGGAAGATCGGGCGGCTTGGGCGGCTGGATCATCATTTGCTCAGGCACTGAGAGGTAGCTGCGTGAGTAGTTTTCGCGCGTGACCTTCTGAGCTTTGCGATAGGTTCGGCCATCGGCGATGTACGTGCGATCGGTGCTGCGGCGATGGTCGCATCCTCACGCAATCACTTCGCGCACCACTCTGCCATGCACATCGGTCAGGCGGAAATCCCTGCCCGCATAACGGTAGGTAAATTTTTCGTGATCGAAACCCAGCAGATGCAGGATGGTGGCGTGCAGGTCGTGGACTTCAACGACATTTTCGACTGCGGCAAATCCGAACTCGTCCGTCGCGCCCACAGCAGTGCCACCCTTGACCCCGCCGCCTGCGAGGACAACGCTGAAGCCGTAAGGGTTGTGATCGCGGCCAAGTTTGCTCTTGCCTGAATCATTCACTTCAACCGTCGGAGTGCGGCCAAATTCCCCGCCGATAATGATCAATGTGTCCTCAAACATACCGCGATTTTTCAGGTCTGCTATAAGTGCCGAGATGGGCTGATCAAGCTGCGCCGCCAGGCCGGCATGAGCGCCTTGAATGTTGTCGTGATGATCCCAAGGTTGGCTTGCGCCATGCCAGAGTTGCACGAAGCGCACGCCGCGCTCGAGCAATCTGCGGGCAATGAGCGTCTGCCTGCCGTGTACATGTGAGCCATACGCTTCACGGATTTTCTGTGGTTCCTTCGAGAGATCGAACGCATCAGCCGCCTCCATCTGCATGCGGTACGCCAGTTCAAATGATTGAATGCGGGCCTCAAGCTGCGCATCAGGCCCGCGCTGGTTCGCATGATCGCGGTTGATCTGCCGCAGCAGATCCAACTGCTGGCGCTGGCGATCCAGCGGCAAGTGATCGTTGCGGATGTTGGCGATGAGCTTTTCGATCTGCGTGTGATTGGTGTCGATGAAGGTTCCCTGAAACGCACCAGGAAGAAACGCCGAGGCCCAGTTTTCCGTCTCTTTGATCGGATAGCCGCCGGGACACATCGCGATGAAACCGGGAAGATTCTGATTCTCGCTGCCCAGGCCGTAGGTGATCCATGCACCCATGCTGGGCCGAGCCATCTGGCCATCGCCGCAGTTCATGAGCATGAGCGAAGGCTCGTGGTTGGGCACCTGTGCCTTCATGGAACGGATGACGCAAAGATCGTCCGCATGCTGCGCGGTCTTCGCGAAAAGATCGCTGATGGGCAGGCCGCTCTGACCGTACTGACGGAACTTGAACGGCGAGCCGAACGCGGCACCGGTCTTACGTTCGGTGCGAAGCGGGCCTGAAGGGAGCGGTTTGCCGTCGTACTTCGATAGCATCGGCTTCGGATCGAACGTATCGACATGCGAGGGACCACCATTGAGGAAAAAGTGGATGACGCGCCGGGCACGCGGTGCGAAGTGTGGACCTCGCGGCGCAAGCGGATTGATGGTGCTGGCCACATCAGCACCGGCAGCGCGAGCTGCGGAACTGAAAAGCCCCGCATCAGAAAGCAAACTCGCGAGACCGACAGCCCCCATGCCAACACCCATGCGATGAAGCAGATCACGACGAGATGGAAATGGATCGATCATGCGAATTTCGGCTTGAATAACATCAATCGACAAACATGAACTCATTGCTCAGCATCAGCGCCTGGGCATACATCTCCCACGCGCTCAGCGGCTTGGGCGGCGGCGAAACCACACCAGTAAATTCAGCATGGCTCGCCCATGTACTCTGAGGACGGTTCGCATCTTTAGTCGCGCCTGCCGCAATGTCGGCTTGTGCGATCAACACTTTCCAGATGAAGTCATCGTTGTTGAGATTGCCGCGGATGTCGACGATGAAGTCAATCGTATCGCCCTGCCTCACTTTCAATGATGCGATGTTCGCCTCTACATTCTGATTGTGCAGCGTCCATGAACCAAGCGCGCTGTCAGCGGCGTCGCCCGGCTTGACCTCGCCAACCTTCGCGACTGGGCCATGCACGACGAAGGCGCGTATACCATCACCCGGTTGTCGCTCGTGTTGAATGGTGCTGGTGATGGAAACCGCCATATCACGCGGCGCAATCCACCGGCGAATGGCCGCGTGTTTGAGATCGTTGCCCGCATGGCCGCCCTCTGCGGTGAGTTGTACCCAGCCGAGTTTCCCATCAGGCCAAGCCGAACCACCCTGCCAAGCCTGCCCTGAGAAATGCGGCAGTTTCTCGAATGTTTTGACGCGGCCCGCATTCTCATCCAACTCGCCATAGCCATACACCCAGGCACTGGGCTTTGGCGCGGGCGTCGGTGCGAGTTCAGGTTCCTGCGATCGCATCGATTCGATGAAACGGATGCCCAACGCCAGTTCGCCAGCGCTGGGTTTGCGTTGATACAGATGTAGATACAGCCGGGAAATAGCCAAGGGCACGGCAGTATCAGATTTCGGATTTGAGTTTTCCGATTTCGCGACTTCCCGCTCGACGCGCTCCACCAGTGCCTTCGCGCGTTCCTTGATGAACGCGCTGTTCATGAAGAAGAGCGCCTGCTGCGGAATGGTGGTGACCGGGCGAGTCGGGGAATGCAGGTCCGGACTGGCAACATCGAAGATGCGAAGTTCGCCGGGGAAAAACTGACGGTCGATGAGGCCATACACGCTGCGCCGCGTGGTGAACGGCTGCTTGAAGAGATCGATGGGCCTGCCACCCATGGCACCATTGAGTTCGCCTGAAACCATCAGCATCGCATCACGCATCGATTCAAAATCAAGCCGGCGACGAGAAAAATGCGAGAGAAGTTTATTGGTCGGATCGATGAGAGAAAAGTCTCGCGTTTCGACTTCTTTTTGAGCAACTGGTGGGACCGTGTCTCTTCGCAACTGGGAACTCTGATCTCGAATTTCGGAACTCTGCCGATACACCGCGCTGGTCATGATCGAGCGGTGCATCTGTTTGATCGACCATCCTTCGCGAATGAATTGCGTGGCCAGATGATCGAGAAGTTCCGGATGTGTCGGCAACGCGGAGCGAGTACCAAAATCACTTGGCGTGGAGACGAGGCCGCTAGAAAAATGGTGCTGCCAGATGCGGTTGACCATCACGCGCGCTGTCAGCGGATTCTTCGGATCGATGATGGCCTGTGCTAGGTCTAGCCGCCCCGCGTCATGCGCGAACGGCTTGCGATCCTTGCCCGAAAGCAGTTCCAGAAATTGCCGATCAACTTCCTTGCCCGGCATCGCTGGATTGCCTCGACGAAATACACGGGCGGTTCGCATACTGCTCGACGGCAGATCTTCAAGAATCACTGCATGAGGCGTGGCACCTAGCGATTGAATGAGCCACTGGTCGATCTGGGAAGCGAGTTTGGCAAGGTGCACGCGCGTGCCTTCATCGAAGAAAAACTCCGCTTCATAGAACGAACGGTCAGGCACCTGCACTGGCGAGTCACTCGCATAAAGAACCATGCGCAATGCTTCATCTGCATGATCCACAAGCGCCGCTGCGCTGCCATCCTTCTTCCGCAGCTCGCGCCATGCCTCATCGGTGCTCACCAGCAGCTTGCCATACATCCGCGCGAGGTCTTCCATCGATGCGATCTTGACCGCGCCCAGCGCCGACGCCACACGCCCATTGAGTGCTGGCTCTTTTGCGTTCAATAATCCGGCAAGGATCGGGGCTGCGTTTTCTGTGAACGACTGTTTCGGCAATTGGTACAAGCGGTGCCAGGGCTCGAAAATCGCGTCAAATCCAGCCTGATTTCGACGATGCAGGTAAGACTGCCACTGCCGGACAAAAGGCGGATTCACCTCATTGGGCTGCACGAATGCGTAAAACTCCTCGGTCCAGAGTTTGTCGGCCGCGAGAAGTGCGAGCAGGTAATCCTCACTCATCGTTCGCACCCGGTCAGACCATTCACGCCGCTTGCCCGCAAAAGAATCGCGCAGTTTGGCCTCACGGCTGCGCAGTTCCTTTTCAAATCCCCGATAGGCCTCCGTGTCGGGCGGTGTTGTTGTGAGCGGTAATGTGCGTTCAGTCGTGTTCATGAACACGCCGTAGAGCGAGTAGTAATCGTCCGTCGGAATCGGATCAAACTTGTGATCGTGACACCTGGCGCAACTGACGGTCAGGCCCAGCGTGGTGCGTGTGAGCGTGTCGATACGATCATCGATGATGTCGTGCGTCACACCAAGAAACCGCCTGCCAATGGTAAGAAATCCGATTGCCGCCAGATCGGATTCCGACGCGGATTTCATGCTGTGGCGCGGCGGCAGGCTCTCGACATTTTTGTCTGGCAGCAACTGGTCCGCTGCGATTTGCAGCACGAGAAAACGGTCGTAAGGCAGATCCTCATTGAACGCGCGGATGACCCAGTCGCGATAGGCATGAGCATGAACGAAAAATCGCTCTTCGCGGTCACCGTAAACGTAACCCTTCGTGTCTGAGTAGCGAGCTAGGTCAAGCCAGTGCCGTCCCCACCGCTCGCCGTAGCGCGGCGAGGCGAGCAGGCGATCAATCAAGCGGGAGTGAGCATCGGGAACGGCTCGCTTTTCAAGTGTCGTATCTCGCGCTGAAGTATTCGATGAGTCCGGCTTCCCGCTCTTCGAGTCGGCACCTGGAACTAGAAGCTCGGAATTTCTATTTTCCGCCTCGCATTCCTTTACAAAATCTTCAACTTCCTCTGGAGTCGGCGGCAGGCCATGGAGGTCAAACGTCGCTCGCCGGATCAGAGCGCGAGGATCGGCTGGTGGCGATGGCCGCAGGTTATTCTCTTCAAGTTTGGCGAGAATATAACGATCAATTCCCGAGCGCGGCCAAGTGGCATCCTTCACTTTCGGTGCCAACGTGGCCTGCAACGGTTGAAACGCCCAGTGCGAATCAGCGATTTGTCGCCATGTTCTTCCCGTCAAATTCTCGTGCTTCACTGGAAACTCCGCGCCACTGCGAATCCACGATTCAAAATCATTCGACTGCTCTTTCGACAGCCGGTCCTTCAACTTCGGCGGCATTTTCAGTTCACGTTCCTCGTGCCGGATCGCCCTGAGCAGCATGCTTTGCTGTGGTTGAGCAACACTGATGGCCGGCCCGCTGTCGCCCCCCTTCATCAACCCTTCTCGCGTATCAAGACGCAATCCCCCCTTGGCTTTTCCGGTGCGATCACTATGACATTCGTAACAACGTTCGACGAGCAAAGGGCGAATTCGTTTCTCGAAAAATTCGGAATCGCCAGCCAATTCCGCCGCCGACAACCCACGCGCAGCGCAGCATGCGACCACCAGCAGCGCGACCCATTGCAACTCAGACACCTTCACCGCCTGCTTTTTCGCGCATGATTTCATCGATGCATTCCCAGCCGCAGTGAAATACCGATTGAAAAACATCAATACTCACGTTTCGCGGCTCATTTTCATCGTACCGCTAATGCCTAGCGTGCGATAGCCCAACAATGGCGGACTCCGAGTCAAGCCGGGATACTCTCCCTGGCCAAAGGAGTTTCTCATGACAGAATCAAGCGTTCAACGGACCGGATCAACCTCATCCACCTCGCCAGGCTCGTCTGCTCGGCGCCGGTTTTCTGATGAGTTCAAGCGGGATGCGGTGCGACTGGTGGTGCAGGAATCGTACAGCTTCAAGGCCGCAGCTCAGGCGGTGGGCGTATGGCACAGAGTGTCCGCCCGGAATTGCTTACGGGTGAACCCGGGGCTGGCGGCGTGAGCGAATTTGCATTTGCTGGCAGAGCGAGTGGAATATTGCAATACACCTTTGGGCCGGTTCGTTCGTTGTGTATCTCATCTGCCTTTCGTTCAGGAGCTTTAGCCATGCGTCAAATTCATCTGCTTTGCGTTGTTGTCCTGCTTGCGTTTGCTGGTCTGGTTCATGCGGAGATCGACTCTGGCCCCAAGGCTGGCGAGAAGGTGATGCCGCTGAAGGTGCATGCGGTGATTGGCGCGGTGGAGGACAAGGAAGTGGATTATGTGGGAGAGCGCAAGGGTAAGCCGACGGTTTATTTGTTTGTGAACGCGGCCACTTTCGATCGCCCGATCGCTCGCTATCTGCGCGAGCTCGACAAGGCGGTGGGCGCCATTGGCAAGGATGTTTATGTTGTCGCCATCTGGCTCAGTGAGGATAAGAAGGCGTCGCAGGATCATCTGCCTCGCATGAACAAGTCGATCAAGCTCGAGAACACCGCGCTCACCTGTTCGCTCGATGGCGCAGCAGGCCCTGCTGACTGGGCGATCAATGAACGCGCGCACCTGACCGCGATCGTCGTGACCGGCGGCAAAGTGGTCGAGCGATTCGCCTACCAATCCACCAACGACACCGATGTGCCCAAGGTGGAAGCGGTGATCAAGAAGATGGTGGAAGAGAAGAAGTAAGGAAGGCTGCGATGGCAGGGACTGACGGCAGCATCACGAGCCTTCGTACCACGCTTTGACTGCTTCGTGCGTGATCTTGCCATGATGGAGGTTCAAAGCCGAGGCGAAAGATCGATCGCGTTCGCAGAGCTGCTCGATGCTGCCTTGCTTGAGGGCGCTGGCCAGTTTGATCACGTAAGGCTGCGTCGCGTGGCACAAGGCCTGCGTGCTGGTGCGGCCGACAGCGCCGGGCATGTTGGTCACACCGTAGTGGACGACGCCGTCGATGACGTAAGTGGGATCAGCGTGGGTGGTGGGTTTGATGGTTTCAACGCAGCCGCCTTGATCGATGCCGACATCGACGATGACAGCGCCGTTTTTCATCTCCTTGAGCATCTCAGCGCTGATGAGCGTCGGGCAGCGACCGCCGGGAATGAGCACGGCACCGATGATCAGGTCCGCTTGCAATGCGTACTCGCGCACCGCATGAGGATCGCTGTAAACCTCCGTGACATTGGCAGGCATGACATCATCGAGATAGCGCAGCCGATCGAGATTCACATCCATCACGGTGACATTCGCGCCCAGGCCGGCTGCGACTTTTGCAGCATTGAAGCCGACAACACCCGCGCCGAGAATGAGCACATTCCCAGGCTCGACACCGGTGACACCGCCCAGCAGGATACCGCGCCCGCGCATCGGCTTCTCCAGATATTTCGCGCCTTCCTGAATCGACATCCGCCCTGCCACTTCACTCATCGGCGTCAGTAGCGGCAAACGGCCTTGCGCATCGGTGAGTGTTTCGTAAGCGAATGCAGAGATGCGAGACTTAAGACAAACATCAGTCAGTTCGCGACTGGCAGCAAAGTGAAAATATGTGAACACAACCTGGCCGGGCGTCATCATCGAAAGCTCAGGCCCAAGCGGCTCCTTCACCTTCACAATCATCTGCGACTTGGCAAAGACCGTCGAGTGATCATCGACCATTGTCGCGCCAGCTGCTTCGTAATGCGCATCTTCATAGCCACTGCCCGAGCCAGCGCCGCGCTCAACGAGCACCGTATGACCAGCAGCCACGAGCATGTCCACACCGACAGGCAACATAGCCACGCGATACTCGTGTTCCTTGATCTCACTTGGCAAGCCGATGATCATGGTGATGGCTCCAAAAAAGAAAAACCCCTCGATGCGAGTCGAGGGTAGTTTACGCACTTAGAGTGGGGCCGTGTCGATGGTAGCCACCGACGATCAGGTAGTGCACGCTGTTAGCGTTTAACGACCGTACAAACTCTTTGAAGTCTTGGTTCAGCACCGTATTTCCAACTGTGATATTCCCGGCGAATATGTTCCAGTGCCGCCAGTCGAGCCTGAGGGGACTGCGTTCGCCAGTAGGCGGCGGCGTTGCTTGGGTCACCCAGACGCATCTTGCGGACGGGAATGGCCCAGGGCGTGATGGATGAAGCCGTGTCTGAGGACATGATGGAAGTTTAGCACGGTTGCTATTGGAAACCCACGGACGGGAGTCCGTGGGCTTTGATTGGTTAGTGGTGGATCACTGCAAATTCACCGGCATCACCACGTACAGAAACGTCTGCCCTGTGCGCAGGACGCCGGGCTTGTTGCCGGCTTTCATGTCGATCTGCACTTGCTCAGTCGGAACAACTTTCAGCGCATCGAGCAGGTAGAACGGATTGAAGCCGATCTCCACAGGTTCGCCATCGTAGCCTGCGATATCGACGTTGATCTCCGCTTCGCCCAGTTCCGGTGCCCGGCTAGTGAGCTTGAGCCCCGTCTTCGAAAACGCCAGCTTCACACCCTTGCTCTCTTCATTGGTCAAGAGCGAAGCACGGCGAACCGCGCTGGTCAGCGAGCCCGTATCCAGCGTCGCTTTCTTGTCGCCATCCTTGGGAATCACATCCTTGTACGGCGGGAAGTTGCCTTCGACGAGGTTGGAAGTCAGCAGCGCGAAATCCGTGGCGAAGAGAATCTGATTGTCCGCAATCTTCACGCGCACGATTTCTTCTGCATCGCTGAGCAGTTTCAGAAGCTGCTGCAAAGCACGCGTGGGCACGATCGCAGACTGGGTGCCCTTCTTGTCGCTTTTGCAATCGCCCTTGGCCAGGGCGAGACGGTGACCATCGGTGGCGACTACGGTGAGTTTGTTGCCTTCGCGTTCGAGCAGGACACCATTGATTGCGTATCGACTGTTCTCACGAGCGGTGGCGTAAATGGTTTGATGGATGAGCTGCGCGAGTGGGCCCGCGTTGATTTCGAAATCGGCTTCGCCGCTGAATTCGGGAACGCTTGGGAAATCGCCCACGGGGTAGCCGAACATTTTGAAGTGCGAATCCTGGCCGCGGATGTGGGTTTCTTCGCCGGAGCTTTCGATGGTGAGCGTGGGGTCATTCGACTCGCGCACGATCTGGCTGATCTTGTCCGAAGGCACAAGCGTTTCACCAGGCTGCGTGATCTCGACGCGAGCAGTGGAGACGCGGATGGCGGCTTCGAGATCGGTGGCGGTGAGGGTGAGGGTGCCGTCGGCAGCGGAGAGTTTCACACAGGTGAGCACAGGCTTAGGCGTGCGGGTCACCACGACGCCGCCCACCAGGTTCAAGGCTTCAACAAGTGCACCACGATCACAGATCACTTTCATAGCAGAGTCCTTCGGTTTGATAGACGGCACAAGGTAGCCGAGGCGGCGAAGTGGAGCAAGATTGGAGCGAGTCAAGTCCAAAACGATTGCATGTCGAGTGCGCCCAAGCCAATTTTCGCACCTGAGTTTTGTCTACCTGCGCGTTTTTCAATCGTGTCTAGCATCGTAACTCGTGCTCGATCTTGATTTTAGATGATGTCTAGGGGTAAACGGGTAGACGTCTACCCGGTTCCC
>Ga0209491_10012022_pt1 | contig 10096 bp, 9 predicted proteins | sample BON02_FD_187213 | JGI IMG/M metagenome (GOLD analysis project Ga0209491, IMG submission 187213) | Freshwater microbial communities from Lake Bonney liftoff mats and glacier meltwater in Antarctica - BON-02 (SPAdes) (version 2) | ecosystem: Environmental > Aquatic > Freshwater > Ice > Glacier...
GTTGAGAACACGACCTTAAAAATCGAAATCGCAGTATACACAGGACCTCGAGAAATCGCAAATCTGAACACCGCCAATCCCGTATAAGGGATGTAGCCGAGGACCTAAATTTGGTACCTATAGTGATGGGGGGTTTTAGGACTTTCTGTTATTAATAAACATCTTACACATCATGGTCCCATATACAAAATGATGCACATGAATGAGACGCGTCTGCTGGAGTAAGTTTGGAAGAAATCCAATCGTATGGTTTTCTTCAATTTACGTTACAATTTGCTTGTCTTTGGTTCCAAGACACTGTTTCCTTGATTTTGCTTGTCTTTTCATATATATATTTGACACGAGCCCTGAATTGTTTGTTTGTCTCTCCATATATAAAAATGCTGAGACATGCCCTCTTGGGATACCCACTATCAGTTTTCAATAAAAACTCTACTCTCAAGGGGCAGATCCGGAAACTTCCTCTGCATTCAGGAATATACTGCACTTGGTATAAGAAGTAGCCGAAATATATTCAGCTATGTCCAGCTATGACATATTCGTTCTCACAATAGTCCCGGACCCTTAAAGTATCAGTTCAGCTCAATGAGACATAGTTCAATCTCGTTTATTTTTAAGTCTGATTGGGGCCCGGACCCTCAAAATGCCCGTCCCTTACTCGCCTCCCAATGTGGGAGTCTATACCCGGACCCCTTCTCACCAACCACTCCTGTTCGGCCGTAGGGGCACAGATCTTTTCCCTTTGGTCGCATGATCTCGTCGTGCCCTAACTACCTGCATGCGGATGTGAGTGATGGTGAAGACATGTCTTACCATCAATAGGAGGTGACTGGTGGGCAACTTGTCACGATGAGTCTTGTGCCTGGTACAGTACTCTTCGATGTGGTATTGGAGTGTCACCTTTGCTGCCCCCCTCCTTGACCTACAGAGGAAGTTTCCTCTTTGGACGGCAGCTGAGGGCTCTGTGCCTCGAGACTGAACTGGAGAAAAGAAAAGAGAAAATTGGCGTTAGCATGCCCGTGTCTGTTCCCCTTGATAAGGGGGACAGAGTGAGGACCGGGTAGAGTATATGCTAATTGTCTTTCTCAATTACTTATGGGTGGTGGTACTGTTTTGGGAGGAAATGTTGGTTTGATTTCGATTTGGATTGCGTTGGGTCATAAGTGTTAAGCGCTAGTGGTTCTCAACAGGCAACGGGTCCTTTCGGAGAGCCGATCCTCTTAATCTGCCACTCTCAGGGCCTCAACAGGCACGTGAACCCTACAATGCAGGGGTTTTTTGTGTGGGTAAGGAAAATTGGGGTGCGTGACTGTGATGGTCTTTCAAATAAAAATCATCATCCAGCAGGTTGGTTTTGCGTTGCTGTCTCGTCGTGCGATGCCATCTCTACTTCAGGGTGCACACTCACAAACAGAAACACATAACATGGTGAGATAGTGCGTCGAAGAATAGCAGACAAAACAGGAAGAGCAGTTGGGGAAACTTGAATAACAGCAGTGTCATCAGCGTAATCAATCGTGCGTGGGCGCAATTCATTCCCCTGTAGTTGTGTAGTAGTTCGGGGTTGTAGGCTGAGTTCACTGTCAAGGTAATTGCGATCCTCCCAAGATGGAGGTGGGTGCATGATTTGGTAGGCATAGTTGTGTGGGGCAGGTGTGGCACGCATTTCGGGGTACAAAGAATACACTGGCCGAGTAAGTTGCGCATATGCAAGGAGAGAGAGGGTCGACTGTGTCGGCGGTGGTGAGCCATGTTCCGTGGGCCTGTGACTCGCGCAGGCGCCTCCACTCTGCCACTCCTTCAACCATGCCCGTCGCCATCGTATACCTGCGTGTCGCCGCCGCTGTCGCTTGCTAGAAATGCCACCCTTGTGCACGCGGAGAGTTCGGCTTGTGCGCAGCTAGCCGCTGGTCTCGCTCCCGGATGTCTTGGGTCGAAGTCCCCAGGCTGGTCGTACAATTGTTTTCCGCCCAGCAGCTCCCGGCTGCGCCCTGGCGGCAAGGAAACATGGCGGTGCAATCGGGTCACTACACCATAGCACGCCCAAACAGTATATATATATATATATATATATATATATATATATATATATATATGGTTTTGAATCCACACAGCTAGCGAGACAAATACAGCCGAAACGAACACAGATGGAGGTGCAGTAATCAGGAAGCCCGGAAGCGCCCGGCTCGAAGGCACTCCCGCAATTAGTACTGTTTTTATGTTTTATTTCATGAATGTTGTTTTGAAGTAGACATTCGCATACGCAGATATACAAACAAACGATGAATATAACAAAATACACATGGATAGAACAAAACACAAATGAAAAATAACAGATTATTTTGAATTGTAATAATTTTTTTGTTTGATTTTGACATTTCATTGTTTATGTTCAACATGTGGATTACAATTACAAGTTATTTGGATGGTAGTCATCTCTCTATTGAGTGTCTATGTATTCACACATATATGACATTGTTAAGTTTTCTTCTTCGGAGGACTAAGGTAGGCAGAAGGACCGGACGACGGTGGATGTATGAGCCTGAGTAGAAAGTGTACACACACGACACCAACTCATGTACACAGGCAAACAGAAAAGGAAGGTGCGTGGGGGAGACCAAGACTATTACAAACGGTTTTAAAATGTTATTTTTGAGATTTTTCGTGACATGTCACAAAAGGGCTACTGCGTGACTATTTCACGTAGGAGCGCGTCAAAACTACTGCGTGAGTCACTTGACTTCACGTAGGAGCCACCGTGGACTAACAATGCAAATATCTTGTTTGAAAGACAAACCTAACATGAGGGCTGGGGCAGGGGGTCACACCTGAGGTCGTCGGCCGGTAACTCAGTAATATAAGTATTTATGCACATGAAACGTCGATCACACGGTGTCTACTTGAGAACGTCTGTCGGTGACTTCTGGGGGCTCACTAGATCCATATATACAACTCTCAGTCATGTCACAGGCCCGCACGAAATAAATCAAGGCGCAGCGAGCCCCCATACGGTACTGAAGAGTACAATATGCAGGATACGACTAAGCGTAGTCACCGACAGACGTTCTCAGGTACAAAATCTCAGGTAAGGGGTAGGGGTGCCACACCTTGGGCTTGCAGGTCGCCGCGCGTGGCGGAAGACTTGAGAAGGTCCTTCAATGTTGTACGTTATCTACACTAATTGGATAGGGAAGCCGCACTTGGGGGTACCTACACTAATTGGATGGGGAAGCCGCACTTGGGGGAAATAGGTCGCGGTGCGCGGCGGAAGACTTGAGAAGGGTCTCGAACTCGGTAAATCCTCTAAACTAAGTACCAAGACAAGCCTGGGGTAGGGAAAAATACCTGAGAACGTCTGTTGGTGACTTCTGGGGACTCACTAGATCCATATATACAACTCTCAGTCATGCCATAGGCCCAGACGAAATAAATCAAGGCGCAGCGAGCTCCCATACGGTACTGAAGAGTACAATATGCAGGATACGACTTAGCGCAGTTACTCGCTGAGGCAGGTACTACACTGGCAATTCACTATATGAGCTCCCACTCAACGGTTAGGTTGGTGCGGATTTAACACTCCGCAAGGAACCCACCATGTTGTACCCAAACCCTTTCCGCGTTATGAGATACTTGTACACGCCCTACCCTGATGGACTATTTCGATCTATGGGGTTGGGAAACTCACTGCTATTGAGCATGTCGACCAAATGCAAGCAAAATCACATGCGCAGGCATGTGTGGGCAAGTGCAGGGCACGCCGCGGCTGGCGCGAATGGCACGCACAAACAAGCAGGAGGTATGGTGAAGGTACGCGAACGCAGGTGCAAGGCATGCGCACATACAAGTGGTTGGCAGCACAAACACCTAGGTCATGGCAGCGGGCATGTTTCTGTCGTTGTCGCTGTCGCGTGTCGTGGTTGCCACAGCTGCTGCTAACTCAATCATCTGTACAAGACACGGGACAAAAAGGGAAGGCTTCCGCAAACAAGCGCAAGATACGCACACGCACGCGCAAGCATTCGCACAAGGCCATCACAAGCACAACACCCGCGCTCCCACGCTCCCGCGCTCGCGCGGTCACGTGTCTTGTGAAGCCTTTGTGTCGCTGTTTGCTTACTGTGACACCCTCGCTGCACTCGGGCGCAGCGCGTCCCATTGCCAGCGTATGCGGCCTGGAAAACGCACACATGAGCAAAGCCTAGTACTACCGACCAGCACTAGGCACTGGCGGCCCGTGCTCTGGTGAGGGCGAGCCGTCAGCCCCGTCGAACTTCGTCTCGTGCCATTTCAATTCTGAAAAAAAAAATATTGAACTTTTGTGTTTTGAACGACTCTCTTTTTTGAGATTAGTCAACCAAAAGAACACCTTCTGAGGCAAACAGCGGCACGAGGAAACTACTGGATAGGAGGGGGATCGCAGTCCCCCAAGTATGTCGGCATTGGTAGTGTCGGAAGCTGCAAGGTACTGTCCAGCCCCTTTGTTGGCAGCTGCTTACAAGGCGTTTAGAGTTTAGGCGCCCTCGAGAGATTAGGCGCCCTCGAGAGAGTGCGCATGATTGAGAGACGGGGTGACGAAAACGGGGCTGTTCAGGGTAGCACCTGAGTGCGAGACACCTGGCGGCAGACATCGAAGGATCAAATGTCTGCCGCTGGGCGATTTACTGTCTCTGACTGCCAGCCCTTTCTGACCGTCAGCATGTGAGCGAGAGACGAGAAATAAGGAGAAGCAGACTCTACCACAGGGCAGGAAGAGAGGGAATTTCCTTTCCCTCTCCCTCGCTCTGAGAAAAAGAGCAGAGGGGTAGGGCTCAACCCAGCAGAGAATGTGGGGGAGAGCAAGCAACGGGGTGAAGAAAACGGGGCTGTTCGGGGTAGCACCTGAGTGCGAGACACCTGGCGGCAGACATCGAAGGATCAAATGTCTGCCGCTGGGCGATTCACTGTCAGTGACTGCCAGCCCTTTCTGACCGTATCTCTGTACCCTCTTCCTCTTGTTATTCTCTTCTTCCAAGATTCATTTTCGTCACTAGGTTGCCCCCTCTGTATGCGTTTCACGGCATTGACACGCAAGCACGCAGGAGTGTGGCAGGGCGGGAGCTGCCGCCAATTCCGCGAAATTTGACGCGCGATGAAAGGGGCAATTCGCCGGTTTCGCTGGTGTTATTTTACCAGTACGTAGAGCCCGCATGGAATGAATCTGAGCACAAGGCGGCGCTCAACTATGTGATTAAATTGGCCAAGCACCACAAAGTTAATGGAAGAGGACGATGTGCTCCTGAGGGTCTGAACTGCACGCTTTCTGGCGCTGCAGCTGATGTGCGCGCCTTCTGTCAGGGGCTGCGCGACTGGAACAAAACTTTTGAGCAGACGGATTTCAAAATCACCGATGATGTGTATTATGGAAAGCGCTTCAAGGCCCTCACCGTTCGTAAGGTACTTTTTTTTCATTTATTTTTTCCCAAGCACATCTGGTATCCATTTCTTTGCACGATGGAGACGACACGCTGTATCGAAAACGAATTCTATTTATGATGCAGTGATTTTTGCGTGGTTTCGGCAGATGTTTAGAATACTCATAGGGAAGTGGTTGTTGATCTAGAGATTCAGAAAAAGCAAATTTACGAAAGACAGAGCGATTTCACGAAGGAAATAGCGAGTCATCGAAAGTGAATCATGACCCACATATATGTCTGACAGGCGGATGAGCTGGTGGCTTACGGACTTAGTGGAGCCAATGCGCCCTCGCTGAATCATTCGCATGCACATCATCTGGAAGCTGACAAGTATCACGAAATGATGACAAGCAAGGACACAGTTATTATTGATGTGCGGAATGCCTACGAAAGTGCGATTGGTCATTTTCAGGTATGTGGATGTATACCGATGTAGCGCAGCACACCGACCAAATCAGAAATGTCCGCATCCCATTGCATGAGCAAGTGCTGTTCTTCATTTTCTAGTGCAAATTTGCGTACAAACACACGCCACACTTACGTGTATGCTCAACAGCCATGTATGCGTTTAGAATTGGCGAATTAGGAATGCAAACCCGTACTCATACCCAAGTGTTCTTTCTCCCGTCTGCTTCTTTTTTCTCAGCCACCCGACGGAGGGGCTGAGTTGTTAGACCCCAAAATGCGCAATAGCCACGAGTTTCCGAAATGGCTCAATATGCCCGAAACCAAAGAAAAGCTCAAGGGCAAAAAGGTCATGATGTATTGCACTGGCGGCATCCGGTGTGAGCGAGCCAGCGCACTCCTCGATCAGGTACGCACGTTATGAATGTGTCATATCCCGCTGAGGCGCATGGCGTCGAGATGCAGCGCCACCGCGCGCCACTTGGGCGTTGAAGCAGATTTTGTAGTAGCGTAGTTAGTTTGTGAAAGATTTATTGTGATTTTTTTCGTGGTGTGATATACAGCAATGCCTTGTCTTTTTAATAGCATAACACAAATAAGCGTGAATTGCGCGCTGCGCCTCGCCGCCGCGCGCCCGTTATCTTTTTAGGTGGCCCCAATCTGGGCTACCTTGGCTAAGTGTTTTTTTTTCATCAAAAATCCTCAGACTTATTTTGTATACATAAACACAGCATCCCACCCGATCAAGATGTCATTCGTACATTTTCATGTATACTTGACGCTTGACAGTGCGTAATTTTTTTGATGTTGATAATTTTGTGTACAAATGAAATCAGATGGAGAAGACGTCGCAGGACATCGGATCGCAGGGTATTTATATGGTACGAGGCGGGATCGAGAGGTATCTCAAGACGTATCCCCAAGGTGGGTTCTGGAAGGGCTACAACTACCTGTTTGATCGGCGCTTTGAGCAGCAGCCTGAACTTAAGACCGAGCAGGCTCTCTCACAGGTCGGTATGTCTACTAATCATAGGTCTCTTTTGAAAAAGAGCTCTATAACAGAGACTACATTCTGCAAAAGAGCTCTCTCACAGATCGCTATGTCTCTCTCTAGCATGTATGAATACCAGACTTTTTTGTGTGCGTTGGTGTGTATTTCTCTTTGAGGGATGCAAAGGAGCGTTGGGGTGAGACAAGCAAGGTGTAGGCGGGATGAATTATCTGGTCTCCTTTGCTCATGAGACGCAACAATTTGAATGTCGCAACTCTTTTGCAAAAAGAGTGGAGGCTAGTTATTGCTGCCACTTTTAAGTCTCCAGAATACACGGCCCATGTGTTCCAGTCTGATTGTTTTTTACACCTGCCGGCGCGAGTGTCCCCCTGCCTGCACGGTGCAGGTCGTGCGTTTGCATTTAGTCTATTTTGTCTAAAAAACAAAAAAACGAGGATGTAGGCCCGTTGGATTGTTTCCCCCCCCTGATTTTGTTTCCCCTGTTTTTTTTTGGGAGGGTTAGCTCGGTTTTGGCCCTTTTTAGGTCCCTACGGTGCTCAGCTCTGCACGGGCCATCCACTTTGAAGGTGAAGCACATTGAAAGCGGTATACCCGCTTTGCAGTGGCATTCCCCAAATTCAAAACGCATGTTGCCCTGCAGTGGCAGCCCCCAAATTCAAAACGCATGTGGCCCTTGTAATTCGAACTCAAGTGGCCCTTGAAATTCAAAACTCACGTGGCCCTCTATTGGGTCTCTTTCTGCAAATCTCTCTGTAGATACGTACATATATATGTCAACGTGTGATATGATATCTGTGAGAGTAACTATATGTGTATGGATTGTACATGTGAATATGTACGAATACATATCTCAGGCTCTCTGTTATGTTGTTGAGGTAGGGCTCTTGGGGGTTTGTGTGTGTAACGTGGAATATACTGGAAAATCCTAATCCCACCTGCACGCGCACCAGAAGCCCTGCTATTCTTTATGTAAATGCAGGCTTATAGAGCAGGAAACCCCTGCTCCTGAGAAGAAGAAAGATACATGTAAATTCTGAACTTTCCTTGACCCAAAAAAATGTAAATATACGACAACAGGACATTGAGAGCGCATGTTGCCTGTGTGGTAAGCCGTGGAACAAGTACAGAGGGCAGTTCAAATGTCCAGAGCCCTTGTGCAAAGTGCCCGTCTTGGTTTGTTTTGGTATGTGTCCCAATTTGATGTGGTGTGTCCCTCTTTGTTTCGGTATGTCTCCCTATTTCATTCCACGTGTTTGAGGGTGTGTCCATGTGCGTGCTCTGGTGTGGGCATTTATATTTGAGGGCATGTTGACGATGCAAAGTCCTGGACTATGCACATGAATGCTACTTGGACGTATATTTCATTGGTGTCTTGCGACTTCAGCTTGCGTACGTCTCCGCAAAACAGCCCTGCATTGCCGCGAAAGAGTCCCATATCTCCACAAAGGAACCCTACATTGCCGCAAAAGAGCACTGTATTTCCGCAGAAGAGCCCTAATTCTCATCATTTGTGCCTTGGAACATCAGTCGTCATGCCTCTAGAATTCGCGGAGTCACTATTGACTCTTTTGTCACATATGTGACATCACATAACTCATGTGACATGACTTGATTGCACACAAAAGCTAGCGTAAGGTGCCTCGATTTCTTGTGTGTCACATGACTCAGAGTGTGTGGAAACTGGAGTGACGTGACGGAAAGTGTGTGTGGCTGGACTTGCAGAATGTGCGGATGCTGGAGTGCCCAAGACCAAGCCCACGTATTGTCCACTCTGCGTTGAGGGACATGATTTAAGAACACAGGTGTGTTGTGTGTATATGTTTGTTGGATACATGTTCTGTTTGAACGTGTGTGTTGCAAATTCTTTATGTGTGTCGATGTCCACGCACTCATGTGCTCGTCCAGCTCGCCAACCAATTACCGTCCCACACACTGTTACGTTCACTGCAAGACTTTTTGGCCCCAAGAAAGCAATCGATTGAATTTTTTGATGTATGTATATGATGTATGCACACACGCATTTGATGTATCTATCGTGTATGCACACACGCACACCCACAGGCATTGCCAGACTTTGTGGGTCAAAAGCAGCAGTTGTTTGGAGGAGACGTGTGTGCTCCTAGCGCCTCAGCAACACTTAGCGTCGCAGTGACTGCTGCTGCTTCTGCCGCCGCCGCCGTCGCCGCCGCCTCGGGGGCTACAGCGCGCATACGCAAAGGACCCAAAGTGCAGGATCCTAGTAAGCGACTATTTGTCGGAAATCTCCCCTTGCTCGTCGCCGCCACAGACATCCGCAAGGTGCTCGCTTCTGCGCAGGGGGGTGGGGAGGGAGGGGTGGGGGTAGAGAGCGATGCCATCGCATTAGAATGGCTGACGGATCGCAAAACTGGCGCCTTTTATGGATCGGTATTCGTCAAGATGAGCTCGCTCGACGCTGCCCAGCGCTTAGTAGCAGCGGCGGGACGCGACAAGGGTGTGCGAATTGCAGGCGTAGGCGCGTGTAAAAGGACCCGTCTACTTCGGATTCAATTTGCACCGTATGACGGAAAGTGGCCAGCCAAGGTTTTTTTTTTTGTGGCGCTCTGCATTCCGCAAAATCGAAAATGGGGTGACGGAAAGAATTGTGTCATGAAAGTGAGGTTGCTTTTTGAATCGGACACATGTGCACACACCATGTACACACACAGGGCCACCTTGAAAAGGATTTTCCTCCCTTAAATCTGACGCCAGACGCAACTGTCCCTACTCCCGAACGAGTGTCGAACATGCGTAAAGTGAGCAGTGGGGGTGGGGGGGTGAAGGCTTTAGAGACACACAAGGCTTTCGAAAAGCTGCTGAATCGTGCGGACAGTGAGCTGGTATGTGCCATTGTTTACAAAATGATTGTTTACACTGGTATGTGTCATTGTTTACACAATGATGCGTCATCGATATACAATTACACTGGTGTGTCTTGTTGTTTTCACAATGAGCTGGTATGACTCATTGTTTACACCTGTCTTCGTGCTTCCCTTACATCTATCTGCCCACTGTTTTGATGTTGCCTGTGTCGATTCCATGATGTCCTTGTTGCATCCTATATCATATTTTGATAATGCCTGTAGCGAGCAAGAGACGGGGTGACGAAAACGGGGCTGTTCGGGGTAGCACCTGAGTGCGAGACACCTGGCGGCAGACATCGAAGGATCAAATGTCTGCCGCTGGGCGATTCACTGTCTCTGACTGC
>Ga0209491_10012023_pt1 | contig 10095 bp, 7 predicted proteins | sample BON02_FD_187213 | JGI IMG/M metagenome (GOLD analysis project Ga0209491, IMG submission 187213) | Freshwater microbial communities from Lake Bonney liftoff mats and glacier meltwater in Antarctica - BON-02 (SPAdes) (version 2) | ecosystem: Environmental > Aquatic > Freshwater > Ice > Glacier...
GAGAGAGAGAGAGAGAGAGAGAGAGAGAGAGAGAGAGAGAGAGAGAGAGAAAGAAAGAGAGAGAGAGAGAGAGAGAGAGAGAGAGAGAGACACACACACACACACACACACAAAAAGAGAGAGAGAGAGAGAGACAAAGAGAGATAGGTAGAAAGAGAGAGCTTCCTCTGCGAGCGACAGAGCTAGAAGGAGAGAAAGAGGGGGGGAGGGAGGGAAATAACCAGCAGAGGCGTCGCTGCGCAAAGAGCCCAAAGACACAACAAACTCGATATCATCTGCCCATTCCACCATGTACACCATAAGTTCGCTCGCTCAAAACACGCACACATGCACAAAAGCACCACCCACACGCACGATTCCGTATTCCTTGGATAAGAACTGGGGCTGAATGTCTCTGTCGCTTGTTTTCTTTCGCGCGCTCTCTTTCGGTTGAGACCCGTCTGCCGTCACAGTTTGAACAAATCACTGATTATGTGCACATAGGCACACACACACACGCGGTGTAGTAAATGTTGTTGTATGACAGGTCAGACGTGTCTATTTAGATTCCTTTGACTGCAATCGGGAGTTGCAACTTCTCTGTAAAACAGCACCAAATATCACAAATTTGATCATATAAATGACCACGAACTCTATCATCTACATTTCACGTACAAAACAGAAGATCGACCTCTTCCAGGACTCCACTGGCGCTCTGCAGATGTGAGCCGGCCCCCTTCTCCTTCAGGAAGTGAAAGGTGTGCACCCGCAGGATTGAAGGATGATGTGCAGCCGTTTTTTATAGCAAAGACAAATACATTGCGCGGCCTTATGGATTCCACTCTGAAAGGTGCCGCTCTTGAGGAAGTACCGTCAGCCTGCAGAAGGCCGGCAGCATAGCGCTCGGCGTCGGCGCGCAATTCAAATACAATCACGCTGTTTCCGTACACAAGTTCTTTAGCACCAACGTCGAGTATGGACGAGACTTGTGCTTTAGCAACATATGAGATTTTTTCTGAGCACAAATTTTTACTGTGCATATTTTTGGGACATGTGACAATTCATCTGTACTTTGAATATGTTGTGTAAGCTGTCCAGTCAAGACAATATTACAACAGAGCATCACACCACACTGATGCTGTATAAGCCTGCTTTTTAATGTGTAAAATATATAGAAAAATTTCAAACCAAAATTTGCCACATGTTATTCAATGAATGACGTCAAATTGTATATGATACCAGATGGGTTGTGTAACATTACATAGCATGAATGGATTTTCAGATTCAAGATCATGAGCATGTACAGCGCATGAACCTGTCACGGTATGCGGGCGAGGTATAACCCCAGCCAAAGTCGTAGAATCCCTCCTCCTTTTGCAGAGTGTCTGAAAATAAAAGAATAATGTCAGTCTCTTTTCTCTCTTGCCTCGACAGTAGTCGACCGAAAAGAAAAGAACGATGTCTTGCCAGCTTGAAAGTAAAGATGAAAACAGATGCTTACGGATGGTAGCCCCTGCAGCAGGTTTTTGTGAGAGCAGCACGAAGACTTCGGGCAACGCGAGCCATTTTAGCACTGACGAGTCACTGTTCGGATTGCCTTTTCCTGGAATCATAGCGCGATAAACGTCGTCGAAACCCATCCGAGCCGCGCGCAGCCCACTTGCCTTTGCGCGTGTTGCAGCCACTACATGTCGATGCATGATCGAAGATTGTCGAACCGTGAAGGAGGCGGCAGGACTAGCGAGAAGCGCCAGCAAAACCAACAAGTTTGTTGCAGCCCAGGACAAACTGAACTTTTTCTGCAACAAACATTTTGACACCAATGCTGTGCGCATCGTCATTCCGTAAGCGCAGCCAGGTCCGAGAGTTTGAATTGATAGGATCCTCCTGGTGAGACTCTGACTGAAGAATGTCTTGTTTCCTCAATGTCTTTTTGCACCTTGCTCTTCAGGACCTCAAAGGGGAAAGTTGAAAAAGATGGCGCCAAAAAGTGCAAATTTTCAGTTCGTGGCGTGGATAGTGCCTTCGAGCCAGGCGCTTCCGGGCTTCATTATCACTGCACATCCATCTGTGTGCGTTTCGGCTGTACTCGGCGTGCTAGCTGTTTGGATTAAAAAAAAAATTGTGACCGGTGGAGGGTGACTCTGAGGATCCGGCAACCCCTAGGTTATTTATTATCTGAGGTCTGTTGACACGAAGAAGCCCTGGGACCGTAACGATTCCCCAATATCAGGTTAGTAAAACAAAGCAACACACACACCAAACCTCTGGAGTAACGCGCAGGGTACTTCGTGGGGTGACGCCCACCAGCAGTTGATGTTGACTTGTCTTGAACTTGGTGTACCCTATTGCTGAACCCTCTACCCCTCCGGAGCGAGACACACACCCCCTCCAACATCCGTGGTACCCATCCCGAACTCCCAGAGGAGTCTAGACTGGTCACTATTTCGGTTAAGTAGCTCTCAATTGCGAACAACGCGGGTCTTTCTCCCTCGAGTTTTTTTTTCCTTCTTTTTTTTTTAAAAAAACAAGTGTTACTTTGATTTGCTCGGTCGTGGGAGGTGGAGGATTTCGCAGTTTTGGGGGCTCCAGTACCCAAGAAACCTTTTATTAATCAGGGCCCTCACCTATGAGGCCGAACGAACTTCAGGCTTTGGACCTGCCCACACACGGAGCCGCCAGGGCTTGCCCCAGGTTGTCAACGGCGTCAGTTGATGGGTCCGTTCGAAGAGGAAGAGGAGGGGATCGGTAAAGCCAGCGACGTACTTAAAGTGAAGGGTGGGGATCCAGCAACTCTCAGGTTATTAACTGAGGTTTGTTGACACAAAGAAACCCCGGGACCGTAACGATTCCCCAAGTATTGGTTTAATAAAACAAAGCAACACACTAAAGAAAGAAAGAAAGAAACTGACCTTCTAATCGTTTAGGGACCTCACTGAGGTAATTTGAAATGCGCAATGCTGCTACTAAGTGCGCACTTATGATTGATTGATGATTGCTTTTATTACTTGTAACAGTAATTTAGTACCCTTGCTTCAGGGTCTATGTAGCTCCAGTCCATGTAGATTTGAGTTCTCGATTTTTTGAGTTTTTGCCGGAATCGAACCGATGACCTCAGGATTGACAATCCCGCGCTCTGACCACCTGAGCTAGTTTTACATCGTCCCGGATAAAGTTAACCCGACTTTCAAAGTTCAAAATCAATCTAATATGGTTCTTAGGTTTTGTCTCGATTTTTTTTTTCCCCTGACTTGCTTTTGTTTTTCCACACTTGGCGGGATCTTTGGGTAATTCTGGTTTTGTTCATTTTTGTTTGTTGTTCCTTATTATGCGGGCGGACAACCATTTACACTCCTGAACCCTCCGACCAGTGACCTGTTCCTCCACCCCACACCACAGCACACCTCTCACCTAACCACACCCTACCACCTTACAACCGCACCCTACCACCTTTCACTCAAGACCTCACACCCGACCCAGCGGGTCGGGTGTGTTGTTTCCCCAAGGTGGGAATGTCCTTTTGTACCTTGCAGGACCGTAAAGGGAAAAGTTGAAAAAGATGGCGCCAAAAAATGCAAATTTTCAGTTCGTGGAGTGGGCAGCTCTCGTGACAGGTGACGCCTGTCACGGCCACGCTTGCTGTACGCTGACGCCTCAATTTTTTCTTGGTCATGATCACTATCGACTTCCAACTTCGGTTGAACATCTCACACCTCGACTGCGAGGCTATGCTGGCCCCCACCGACATGCAGGATTCATCCCCCTCCCACAACGAATTTGCGCTGTGCTTGAGATCGCTTCTTCGACCCTGTTCGGCCCTGTCTCCATGTGAATTCACCACATGTATGCGAGCGCTAATTCCCTCTCCTGTTCCCGCGTGCCTGCGTTCGCTTCCGCGACCCTTCTTGGCTCTGTCTCCAAGTGAATTCGAATCATTATACATGTGCGCTGACTCCCACCCATGTTCCCGCAGAATTCTGGCTCCCGGCCTGGACAACCAGCCTGGCCCATAACTGGGCTCACCACTCGTGTTTTCCACCTTCCCCCCCTGTTGCCAACCCCGCGTGTAATAGAATATTCTGATCACGTCGTGTTCTTGTTCCACCCTCCACATCTTTCATATCACCTGCCTGCCCCTCTCAATGACAATTCTATTGTGACTGTAATTGTCGTGAGCGTGTGGATTGTCTTGTTAATGTGACAGGTGAGTTTAAATCAGTACACCCGGTTTGTAACACGTAGGCCTCACACTCCCAGATGAGTCTAAACTCATCACAAACTGGCCAGCAGCCTGAGCACCCATTCCATTATGGAAATGGGAAAGACTTGGTTTCTGGTGCAGGTGCGCCTTCTCCTTCGGGTTTTTTCTTCTTTTCTTATTTTTACAAACAAGTGTTGCTTTTGGTAGTGGGCGGTGAAGGGTTTCATGACAATTGAGACCTTGGATCTCAAGAAATCTTATCATCACTCACGACCTTCACCAATGAGCCCGAACGAACTTTGGACCTGCCCACACGACGGAGCCGCCAGGGCACAAGCCCCTGGTTGTCAACGTAATAGTTGTAGGTCCGTTCGAAGAGGAAGAGGAGGGGACCGGTGTAGCCAACGACGTAGTTAAGGTGCAGGATGAGGATCTGGACACCCCAGGTTATCTACAAGGGGACAGGGTGAGATAGGGACGTCGGCGATCTCGGATCGTGGGTGCATCTCCCTTGGCTCGCTCGCAATGAAGCCCCGGGACCGTACCCAATATTGGTTTAATACAACAAAGCAACACACAACTTCCAATCGTTTTGGGACCTCACTGAGGTAAATGCGCAGTCCTGCTACAAAGTGTAATGATGATGATTGCTTTTATTACTTTCAAAAGTAGTTTAGTACCCTTGTTTGAGGGTCTATGAAGTTCAAATTCATGAGAATTTGAGTTATCGGGTTTCAGCCGGAATCGAACCGACGACCTATGGATTGACAGTCCCTCGCTCTGACCAACTGAGCCACGCTTGCACGTGAGGTCTTAGTACACTTATGATTTAGTTAACCCGACTTCCAAAATCAGTCTATGATGGTTCTTGCATTTGGGGCATTTTTGGGTATTTCTGGCATTTTGGTTTGTTGTTCCTTATTTTGCGAATTTCTGGATTTTCTCTACTTTCTGTAATTTCTCGTTCTGGTTGGTTTTGGTGATGTTTTGGTTCTGTCTTGTTCTGTCTTGCTTAAGGGTGTACCTGAACCCCTTGAAAAAGAAATTCACCAGATCTTATGTTCGAAACGTGTGGAATGATCTTCCAACCCTTTTTTTGGATTGGTACAAAATATGTGTAAGGTTTATTTTTCGTACCTGCTTCGGCTTAGCAATATCTGTAAGGGCCCGCGGACACTGCGAAAGTTCTCACAGAAGTGCCAGAAGATAGCCCGGTGTTGAGGGCGCGCCGTTTATGTACGCAACCTCCGATCGCCTCGAAACCTGGCTCATCCTCTCCGGAACGACCCGGTCCAGACAATACTACGAGTCAAGCATGGTCTGACGTAACGTGCCCCTGTAGCACCGCTTCTAGTACTTTATCTTGCCTTTTTCAACAAAAAGAGCGTGACAAAGCGGAAGTAAGCACTTCACGAGGTGGTACAGGGGCACGTTGCGTCAGACCATGCTTGACTCGTGATATTGTCTAGACCCGGTCGTTCTGGAGAGGATGAGCCAGGCGTCGAAGCGATCGGAAGTTGTGTACATAGACGGCGCGCCCTCAACACTCGGCTATCTTCTGGCACTTCTGCGGGAACTTTCGCATGTCCCGCGGGGCCATCCAGAAATTGCAGAGGCGAAACAAGTACGAAAAACAAACCAAAGTCGTATTTTGTAACAGTTCAAAAAAAGGGTCTGAAAGTCGATCCTCACGTTTCGAACCTAAAATCTCATTGATTTCTTTTTCGAGGGGTTTAGGTCTACCCTTCAAAAAAGAGTGTCCGCAAACATGTGACATGAATTGTGGGGGGTGCCTTCGAGCCAGGCGTTTCCGTCACGGTATTACTGCGCCTCTAGTATGTGTGCGATCTTTCTTTAATTGGCGCGCTAGCTGTGTGGATCCAAAACCCAAAAAAACGAAAAAAAATAAGCAGGTTTGGCAGACAACCATTTACACTCCTGAACCCTCCGACCAGTGACCTCTTCCTCCACCCCACACCACAGCACACCTCCCACCCAACCCCACCCTACCACCTCACAACCGCACCCTATTACCTTTCACTCAAGACCTCAACGCACACGCACACGCTCAACCTTTTTCTCTTGCACTTTATCGGGGGTTACACTCCATAAACCAAGTTTCCCTTTGGTCCTATGTCCTATGTTTCCTTGCCGAACTCCAAATGAAAACAATGGCACCAAAAAAAATAATTCTGTACAAGTATTTTCATCATAAATCTTTTCAAGTTATTTTGTGTTTCGTGCTATTATTGTACGGTTTTTTTGTAACAAAATCCAATTCACGCCATTTGTCTGATCGCAGGAAATGTTTTCTTTGCTTCCATTTTCTCAGGGGTCTTCTTTTTGGATGGTTTCCAAGTGGAGAGCCCGGAAAAAAGGGAGATTCCTTGCTCTGGGCTCTTCATTTGGAAAATACCCAGAAAGAAGACCCCCCTTGGGCTGAAAACCTGCGGGGGTTCGTTCGATCAAATCAGGGGTCGTGTTTGTCTGTCCGAGTCGATCGAGTTTGAAAGTTTGTCACAACAAACATGAGACTAGATTGATCGGTTCGCAATCAAACTAAGAATACATTTTGTACTGCACAAAACTCAAAACTTCAAATTTAAGCTCTTGGTTTGCAAATTAACTTAAAAGAAGCTCAACAAGTTTACAGCACTTAGCTTGTCGGGATCGAGCAATTTGTGGATCTCTTTTCAAATATTTCCGCAGCAAACTAAGTCGATCGACGCAAAGACACACTGACCCCTTACATATGATGTCCAGTATTCATGTCGGATTTGACAGTAGGGTTGGGTATTTCTCGAGCAAACCCAGATTCTGAGGTTCAGTGGAATGCAGTTTACAACGCTTTTCATTGAATTCCGAGTCGTTGTTGTGGAAACAAACTAATCTGTCAGCAGTGGATCAAACGTGATCTTGACCGTGACGCGGCAAAAAAATGGCCAGCCGCGGTCGGCCAGATGAAGCATCATCTGTGGGTGTGGGAAGCAAATACCGAGCGCTAACATTTGATTTTCCGTACACATTCAAGTTTGCCTTGATGTGTTTCAAGTATTACATCGTAGCGGAGAGTCGGATCTACGTAGCGGAGAGTTGGGCAGATTCGCACGGAACAATACAATGTTAGCGCGCTTTGTGTTTGACTCCCGCAGACGAAGAGTGCTAGCTGCAATATTAATAGCGTGTCGGAGACGTGATCTTGACACGGCAAATATATGCATTAATAGCGTGTCGGAGAGAGCATTTTCGGGTGTTTGGGCCATTCTTTTAGTTGTTCAACTCCCTCCAAAAGAGGTGTTTTAGTACACACGAATTCACTCGCTTCCTGTCACCGGTGTCGTCACAGCGTCGAGCCACGCGCTCTGGCATGTTCTTTCAAACAATGTGATTTGAGTGCTTGTTCACTCTTGAGTTGACACCCCACACATAAATACCTTTAAGGCAGACTCTGTTTTGATTTGACAAAGGGTTTGTTAATTGAAACTTTCGTTACTACTGTTTGGCACAAATTTTGTTGTTGAGATCACTTAGTATTAGCGTTCGAATCATTTTGACCACTAATGTATCGGTAGTTAGTAGACAGAATAAAAAACTTCAAATGAAATGCATCCCCGAATGGTTAAAAGAAGATTTTTTATGAAAAACATGCGCCGCAAGCCAAATTTTTCATGAAAAAAATTGCGCCGCATGCAAGATTTATCAAAAAAGATGCGCCGCAGGCCAGATTTTTGGACTGAGTCCTCATGGGTACTCTGTCCTGTAAATGCAGTATGAAATTTTTTTCCCACAAATCACAGCTGAGCTGTCAGAATCATCTTCTTTTAATTAATTAATTAACCTCTGGCCAGCCTATCGTTCGTTTGTATTACCCACTGTTTAGAACATATTTGGCTACATCTTAGTTCTTAACTTTCACCTCACGGTTGATTTTAGGAACCACGCTAGATTAAAAGAGTTATAATGCGTGTAACAACTTTTTACATATGTTGTGTACACATTTCATCATACATATAGGTACTTCTGTGACACATGTATTTGTCAGTGCATACACACACTGGCACCCTGATTACACAGTGTGCATGTACTAACTTGAAAACAATCAAGTGGACACAGTGATTCAAGTTTTGGACACCAAAAACAACGTGTGTCCAAATGAAAACTCGTTTGAACAGGAAGGAAAAGTCAAAAGAAGAAAAGAGATGATGATGATTGCTTTTATTATCACTCTTGATGGGAAAGAATTGTTTTTGCGTTTGGAACTCTCTCGTCTTTTCTTACCTAGCTTCACATAGTGTATGGCGTTGTTTGCGTTGTTTGTAAAAAGAATCCTTCCGAGAAAGAAACATAGCGACCAATAAAATGGTATTGCATGCAGAAAGGGAAAGAATTGTTTGCCGGGAGAAATCATTGCACGGAAAGGAAGGCGCACGAGTATCGTCAAGACAAAAAGGCAAAAGCAGGGGAAAAGAGAAAGAGTGCTGCGCACAATGTGTCTTTTGGTTACGAAAAAATTCGCCGATGATGGGTACAGCAAAGCACTGGCTCGCAAAATGAAAACCTTGAATTTATCACTGGCTCGCAAAATGTAAACTTTGAATTTATGTTCAAATTAAGAAAACACCATACTATGATGGGTACAGCAGAGCACTGGCTCGCAAAATGTAATTTGAAAATAATTTCCACACGCCGAGCAATTTTTGCATACTAGTATGGTGTTTTCTTGATTTGAAAATAATTTCCACACGCCGAGCAATTCTTGCATACTAGTGTGGTGTTTTCTTGCTATGAAAGAAACTGGACTGTGGAACTTTGTCACAAATTAAAAACTTTCAAATTGTCATATATTCAGTCCACTATCTTAAAATTTGTAATGTTCTCTTCAAATGTAAATTTAGGAGAGTCGCGTTCAAATCAATTTGAGTTAGCTTGCACATGTTCAATTCACTGAGTCATGAAAACGATTGAGTCAATTTCCTAATGGCCCTTTTATGACACGAATGCTCTAAAAATGAACACTTTAAAATTGAGTGCGTGCCGACTACACGTATACACCACAATACCTACAAACATGATCCGACTGCAGTTCCATGTGTCAATTGCGGGAGTGTCGTTCGATTCGTGCCAGGCATTTCCAGGCTACCTTACCACCGCACACCACTTGTATGCGTTCCTGATGTAATTGGAGGGTCAGCAGTGTAGCGGCATATCATTCTAAAACCCCAAAACTTTTCCAACCAACTGTTGTGTGTTTATAGATGCGCGTTTTGTTCTGTTTCTCTTTTCCCCTTATTTGGATGACTTCAAGTCCCAGGTCCATTGCAGGAGTGATCTCGGGCCGGGCGCTTCTGGGCTATACTATTACTGCGCACCACTTGTATGTGTTTTTGATATAATAGTATGGCTTTTCTTTTTTGACATTCTTTCTTGAGTGTGGTTTCTTTTTGGTAGTTTTTTTGGTCTTGGGGTTTGGTTTGCCACGGTTATGCCGCCATACAAAAGAATCAAAAAAAGAAAGAAAGGACAAAAAGTGTGCCAACCAAATCTGCGGGCTACCTTCAGGGTACTGGGACTCGGCCAGATTACTTGTAAGCAGCCTACCCGAGCAAACCAAATCAAACTTGAAAGCAGGAAAACAAAGGAATTCTTTTTTTGGTTCGATCCCCAAAATGATTCGACATTTATCGCGATGTCGAGAAAGTCAAAGTGAAGTGGCAGTTACATTTTAATCTATTTTCGGAGAATGCTCGACGCATTGAACCGAGTGAAAAGAGACACCGGTGATCAACGCCCGTGTTGGTGGGTAGTGGCCGGTGGCAGTACGTGGTCTACCTTGTACTCCAAATCGCAAGGGCGCGCCCTATTACCCCAAAATGCGTCGATCAGCGCTGCTTTCGTTGTTGCTGTCCAGTGTGACA
>Ga0209491_10012024_pt1 | contig 10095 bp, 8 predicted proteins | sample BON02_FD_187213 | JGI IMG/M metagenome (GOLD analysis project Ga0209491, IMG submission 187213) | Freshwater microbial communities from Lake Bonney liftoff mats and glacier meltwater in Antarctica - BON-02 (SPAdes) (version 2) | ecosystem: Environmental > Aquatic > Freshwater > Ice > Glacier...
CCCCCCCGCGTCATCTCCGGCGGGAGTGGGTGCCGTCACCGCCGAAGCACGACCGGGGGCCGAAGCGAGCCGATCATCACGAGTAGAGGAGCTTACCGGTCCGACACCAACCGAAGGTTCTCGTGCTCGTGGCGATGCTCAAATTGCACAACCGAAAGCCCCCGCGCAAGCCATACCTTCCGAATTAAGCATGACCCAGCATAGCTCTGAAATCATGCGGCAGTTGGAAGCGGCGATTGAGAAGGCCCCGGAGCAACCGGAAGAAGTCTTGCAGCAGCATCAAAGCGCTCACCAAACCAACGGCGACCGGGCAGAGGCATTTGCCGGCCTGCCCATGCTGAAAATCAAAGCAGGCAATCAAACCATCCAAGTGCTTAACGATAAAGCGCACCTTGGGAACCTTCAAAAAAGCTGGAAGGCAAACCGCCCTTACAAGGTAGCGCGTGAACCTCTACCGCCACAGAATGAACTCATCTCTGCATACGAAGCGACGAGTGATGTAGGTGAGCGCGAAGCGATCATGCAGGGCATGTCAGGGGCAAGCCTCAAGAAGCTTGGACTCGATGACGAGTATGTGCGCTATAAAGGTTCAGTCATTCGCCAAGAAGCCGTGAGCGCACTCAAGAGCGGCGAACCTGGCGAAGTGCAGACCGACATTGCGGCAAGCGATGAAATGGGCACAGGCGACGAGATACGCGCCGCCGTGGCCGCCGCCAAAGCAAAGCGCCCCGATAGCGGAACACCATTTGAGCGCTACGCCATGCAGCTCAACGAAATCACTCAACTGGCTCAGGATTTAGGCAAAGGACGTTTCCCAAAGATCCTCGAAATCGTGAAGCGAAATCCTGATGTGCTCGGCGTCTTTCGTGCCGAAGCGGATAATCCCAAGAGTGGGCAGGTCGAACTCAAGGCGGGTATTTTTGAATTGCTCACGGAGGCCGAAATCAGCGAAGCGAAAGCGGAGGCCTTCGATATTCTCTATGAAACTTGGCTAGGCGAATCGGAAGCAAGCGGCAATGCTGGCATGTCGCCACCGTCGAAGGATGTATTTGCGAAGCTACTCGAAACCGATAAGGTGCTACAAGGCCGCTTAAAGCTCTACGAAACGGAAGTGATGGACTCGACCCGGCGCGAAATCGCCCCGGAGCGCGAACCGATTCAAGCAGGTAAAACGCTCGCTCACGAAATCGGTCACTGGATCGACTTTCTTCCCGATGCGACAATGGCGAGGGGCAATATCCTCGGGCGAATTGCGAGCGTGCACAGCTACTTCAAAAAACGATCCGAGAAGGCAGAGGACAAGCCGCCCAGGTGAAACGCCTACGCAAATCCTTGGGCAAAGAAAGCGCAGTGCTCACGCCACGCGATAGCAAGCCCCGCGTCTCGGAGCTTTGGGACGGACTCACTTCGATGATAATTCGAGAATTTCAACCGTTCTATCGCAGAGCGAAGCGACTAGGCCGCGATGACTTCAAACGCTCTCAAGAGGTCGTGAGCAACTTCCTTTACCGGGCAACGAGTCACGAACTCTACCTGACCCGACTCAATAACGATATCATGCGGCCACTTGCAGAGGTAGGCGTGAATATGGAAGACTTTGACGAGTTTGTTTTTCACCGTCACCTAATCGAAAATCGCTACAACATTGCGAACCCGCTCGGATGGACGGCTAAGACCTCGACCGACCGCCTAGCCGAAATGGAAGCGCAAAGCCCGGAGCAATTCGCCGCGATGGAAGCCGCTCAATTCAACTGGTGGAAGCAGCGCAAGGCGATGGTGATCGAGCCGCTTCGTGAATCCGGCATCTTCAATCCGATGCTCATGGAGCGAATCGAGCAACAGTCTTTCTATACACCCTTCCGCTCCAACCGCAGCCCACACAAAGGCACAGATCAAGACATCGAAAGCCTACTCGCTCAACACTATGGCCGCGATACCGGGCTAAGGATAGCGAAGCAAATCGGCCAACTCGGAGAAGTGAAGTCTCCGACCAATCAGCTCATGTCCATAGATTTGCGCCTCATGGATTTGGTCAAGCGAAACGCCGCCAAAGCTGAAGTCATCAAAGTCATGCAGGCAACTGATCCGAAAAACGTAATGGAAGCGGAAACCCGCAAAGTTCGTGCTCGCGGTCGTATGCGAGAGGAACCCGTTGACGTGGAGACTTCCAGAGTCGGCACCCTCTACGTGATGAAGAACGGCGATGTGCAAGGCTACTACCTGCCCCGCGCACTCACAGCACCTTTTAATAAGCAGCTCGATATAAACGCCGCCTGGTATTCCAAAGCACTGTATCAAGCGAACACCTTTCAGAAGGCAATCTTCACGCAGATCAACCCGGGCTTCTGGCCGGTGGCAGCGATGCGCGATGTATTCACCCGCTACCGCAAGATGCCAAGCGGGGCGAAAGATCGCCTTCGTGACTTCGCACCTGTTGGCATCTTCAAAGACGCTTACGAGATCGGCAAATCCTTCGGCCCCGTGTGGCGTTCCGTGCGCGGAGAAATCGACGCCGAAGCAGAAAGCGCAATGGAGCGCGGTATGCTTATCTCCCGCCGCGAATCTATCGGACACGGCAACACCTTCAAGGGGGCAGACATTGAGCGAGCATTGATAGAGTTCGACAAGGATCCACGCAACTACTTCACCAAGCGCACCGGAGCCGAAAAACAAGCCAGCAAGTTCCTGAGCTTTTGGCTCGGAATCGGGCAGGCCTTTGAACGCGCTCCAAAAATTGCTACTATGCGCTACCTCGATGAGCACTTTGCCGACTGGCCGGAGTATCAAAAGCGAAACTTCGTCAGGCAGCACGGTGGAAGCCCCGACTTCCTGCAACGCGGATCGATGGCACACTACCTTGATTTGATATTCCTTTTTCACAACCCGGCACGAGAAGGCTGGATGAGTGAGGTCGATGCCGCCGTAGCTGACCCGAAAGGTTACTGGACGCGCACCGCTCAAATGGCACTTCCCCGCCTCGCCTTCAAACTCGCAGGCCTCGGCTTACTCGCTTACAGCGGGTCAAAGGTGCTTTCGATGCTCATGCCCTGGATACGCGATGAAGAAGAAATGCAAGAGATGTTCAGCTCAATCTCCCAATACGATATGGCCAATTATGACGTGATCCCTCTTTTCTGGGCAGACCGCGATGCAAAGAAAGTCTTCTACCTTCGTATGCCAATGGACGAAACGACCCGCGTTTTCGTCGGCGCTGCGATGCAACCCGCGCTTCAAGGTTCAGACATACAAGACGTGCTCGGCTACATGAGCGGCAATTTACCCGGCCAGCACCCAATCCTAGGGCTTCTCGATGATTGGAGCACATACGCACTACAAGGGCGCAATCCCTACGATTCATTCTTAGGGCGAAACGTAATCGATCCGGTCAAGTTCAAGGCAGGTGAAGGTAATCTGGATATGCTCAAGCATACCTGGAACAACCTCGGCGGCTCAATTATCAAACGCCTCAAAGGGGATCGCGTGAGCTTCACACCCGACACGCAACTTGAAAAGTTCCTCGACCTTCCAGTAGTGCAGAATATCGCCGGGGGATGGTTCAAGGTTTCAAACTATGGCGCTCGCCAACGCGTGATGAACGATGGCCGCGTAATCGATGCAGGTATCAAAGCCGCTCAAGAAAGCCTCATGGCTCGCGATATAGTTGAAGCAATGGTCAATGATAAGCCACTCACCCAGGAGCAAACGGAAGCCGCGATATACAGCCCGAAGATCAACGAGAAGGTGCAACGCTACTTGAATGCAACTGTAAAGCGTTCCCTCGGCCCCGAAATGGAAGCCTACGAGTCGTTACAGACCTCAGAGGAGAAAGCGGCCGCGCTTGAAGTGCTAAGCGAGTAAGCTTGAACCCCATTCAGTTTAGAGCAATATACAGACATGCCTTCAATCGAAACGCTAATGTTTTATATCGTGATAGGCTTCGCGATGCTCGTCGCCTACAAGCTGATTGCGTGGGTAATCGCGACAGTGATTGCAGTCATTCTCACGGCCTTTAAGCTCCGGCAGGAAAGCAAAGCCGAAGAAGAAAAGCCCTGGCAACCACCAACGCCGCCCAAAGCGAATTGAATCCGCGCCCTTCACCCAGACGCCGCTTCCCTTTCCCGCTGCGCAATTTAATTTTTTTTGAAGTAGGATGAGACTAAAAAGCAGGCAACTGCTAGGTATTCGCCAACATTAGACCGTAAGATTCTGATTTGCAGTGTTTTGCAAAGTTCTCTCCATTGTAGCAGTCATTAAAAAAGAGACTGATCGACTTCGTTCTCTGATCCCTAAAAGAACGGGTTTCTGCGCCGGAAAAGATTCAGCTAAAAGGCGCGAATTGGCTGTGACAACCCTGACACCGTTGTAAGCAGTGTTGTAATCTGACGAGTCTCAAGAATAAAAAAGCCCTAATGCAATGAGCATTAGGGCTTTATAAAATGGAGCCACCTGTCAGAGTCGAACTGACGACCTGATGATTACAAATCAACTGCTCTACCAACTGAGCTAAGGTGGCTTGGTAATAAACTGTCCTACTGGATCGGGGGCTCGAACCCCGGACCAATTGATTAAGAGTCAACTGCTCTACCAACTGAGCTAATCCAGCAGACGTGCCAGCACTATTGCACTGGCGAAGTGGCGGATACTGCGATTGCGCACCCCTCTGTCAAGTCAGCGATAAATATTTTTTCATCTTCTTTTTGACGGCGAACAGATGACCAGAAATCAGCTCGACAGTGTGCCCTTAGTGCTGGGCAACGCGTCACCCAGGCGAGGATCGATCGAGGTCGCAACATCAAGGGCGCGGGCGAAGGCTTTGAAAATAGCTTCCGCGATGTGGTGCGGCTCTTCGCCATACTCCAAATTAATGTGGAGATTGCAGGCAGCCTCGTTGGCAAAGGCTTGAAAGAACTCCTTGACCAGCACGATATTGAAATCGCGCACCATCGGAAACTGATAATCTACCTTATAGACAAAGGCTTGGCGGTTCGACAGGTCAAGCGAGACCCGTGCCAGCGATTCGTCCATCGGAAGGAGGAAGGAGCCGTAACGGCGGATGCCCCGCTTGTCTCCTAGGGCTGTCTTGATCAATTGCCCGAGCACAATGCCGGTGTCTTCCACCATGTGGTGATAGTCCACATCAATATCGCCGGTCGCTTTGACCTTCAGATCGAAGAGACCGTGCTTGGCAAATAGCGTGAGCATGTGGTCGAAAAACGGGATTCCGGTATCGATTTCGGATACGCCGGAGCCATCGACATTCAGTTCCATTTGGATCTGAGTCTCTTTAGTATTGCGGGTGAGTTTTGCTATGCGTTGTTCGGCCATGATTCGACGGCGGTTAAGAATGCCTTCATTTCTGCATCCGTTCCTATGCTCACGCGGATGAAAGCGCAAGTTAAAGGATGCGAGGGGAAATAGCGCACGAGGACGCGCTGTGATTTAAGATGCTCGAAGAGGCTGGCCGCGACATGGGCGTTCGACTCGCCAGCGGCATTCTTCGGCTCGGTGAAAAGGAAGTTTGTAGCGGAAGGATAAGTAAACCAACCGTAGGTATCGAGCTGTGTACGCGTCGCTTCGCGGGTGGCCATCACCTTGTGGCGCTGCACTTCAAAGTATTCTACATCCTCAAACGCAGCCAGTGCCGCAGCCTGCGCCACGCGGTCGAGGTTGTAGGCATCGCGCACACGGTCGAGGATACTAATGATCGACGCGGCAGCCATGGCAAAGCCGACCCGCATTCCGGCGAGGGCGTAGGATTTAGAAAACGTGCGGACAACGACTAGGTTCTCGTAATCCTTAAGCAGCGTCACTGCCGACTCTCCGCCGAAATCCACATAGGCTTCGTCCACGACGAGCAGGCCGTCAATGGCTTGTAGCGCCGCCTCGATTTGTGAGAGCGGAAAAGGCACGCCCGTCGGTGCATTGGGGTTGGTCAGGAAAAAGACCTTGGCCTGCGTCGCCGCCATGCCTGCGACGTCCAACTGCATAGAGCGGTCGAATTTAACGTCGACTAAGCCCTGCCCGGACATGCCAGCCACCACTGGATAGAGCGAATAACTAGGCACCGTGTGCCCAGCGCCCGGGGCGGAGGCAAAGCAGCGGGTTATCAAGTCGAGAATATTATCGGAGCCGTTGCCGATGATTACATTGGCCTGCGTCAGATCGAAGCGCTGCCCGATCGCCGCGCGCAGCTTGGCGCTGATCGGCTCGGGATACTTACGCAGGTCAGGCACCTGCGCAGCGACGGCGGCAGCCACTTTGGGCGAGGGCGCATACGGGTTTTCGTTGGTATTGAGCTTCACCCAACCCTCCCCTTGCGGCTGTTCGCCCGGTACGTAAGCGTGCAAATCTTGAATGTGCGGAAGCGCACGATTGAGGGCATCGAAAGTCTTCTTCATTGGATGGCTGCAACAAGAACCATTCGCCCGCGCGATTCAACTGGAATTTTCTGATTTGACGGCACCATTCGTCGAAAATCCACGAGGCAGATCTTTTCGCAGAATGATTAGGGGGCAGAATGATTATTGAGAAGTGGATCTTTGGCCTCACTTCCACTTCCAACCTTGATGGGAAAATCATTCTGAAAAAAATTATTCTGCTATAGAAATATCGTGCAGTTGTGGATTGTCAGCTCTGGAGCGTCCGCCTATGACCTCTGCCATGCAACCCTCTCTCCTCCTTCTCGCTGCCGGTATGGGCGCACGCTACGGTGGTCTTAAACAGCTCGACGCCATGGGGCCGTCCGGCCAAACCATGATCGACTACGCGGTGGAAGACGCCTGTCGCGCTGGATTCGGCAAAGTTGTCTTCGTAATTCGTAAAGATTTTGAAGACGCTTTTCGCACTCAAGTGGGCGAGAAACATACGGGCAAAATCGAAGTGCGCTACGCCTTTCAAGATCTCAACGACCTGCCGGGCGACCACACCGTGCCCGCAGGACGCACCAAACCCTGGGGTACCGCGCATGCTGTGCGTGCGGCGCGCGAGTGCATCGCCGAGCCCTTTGCCGTGATCAATGCGGATGACTTTTACGGACGCGAAGCTTACGCTCAAATGGCCATGCAACTCAAAGCGACCGATCCAGACCAACTCAGTGCCAGCATGGTCGGCTATATTCTGCGCAACACGCTCTCCCCGCACGGCACCGTCAACCGGGGCATCTGCGCACTCGAAGGTGGCAACTTGCAAAGCGTGGAAGAATACACCGCCATCGGCCACGATACAGACGGCGCGCTGCGAGGAGAGAATCTTAATAGCGAACGCGTAACAGTCTCAGCAGAAGCCGTCGTCTCGATGAATTTCTGGGGCTTCACGCCTGCGATCTTTGCGCCACTTGAAGTGCGCTTCGAGACCTTTCTGCAAGCGCGAGTTGCCGAAGATAAGTCGGAATATTACCTGCCCAGCCTCGTCGATAGTCTGATCCGCGCAGGTGCCGTCGAATGCCCCGTTTTACAGACCGAGAGCCCGTGGTTCGGCGTAACCTACCCCGAGGATAAAGCACGGGTGGTCGAAAGCATTCAAAAGCTGACGGACTCGGGAATTTACTCTGCGTAAATTAAACCCGCAGAGCCTTGAATTCCAGATCAGGGATAAAGTCTTTGCTTCGTTTTTGCTGCGCCTTGTCTTTTGCACACTGCAGTAGCTCCAGATATGTCTGAAGAGAAATAGCACGACTATTAGTGCGATCCAATAAACGCGCAGCTTTTAGATGCCCCCGCTCGATCCAAATCAATACATCGGTATCAAAAACCACTAGTAGCGGCCTCCCCGCAAAGTCTCCATCACCTCTTCGACCGATTCGACAGCCTCCGAAGAACCAAAGAAGGCATGCGACTCCGCCTTAAGCTCTTGATCCGATCCATGATCAGCAATGATGCGGCCTTTAGTCTTACCACGATAAAGAATACGCACCTCTTCGTTACGATCCAAGGCCCGCAAGACTTCTTTGGTTTTATATCGAAGATCTACTATGCTTGCTTCCATAACGTTTACTCTAAGTAGACATTATGGAAAATGCAACTGGCAATTTCTTAAGCTCAAACAATTAATTTTCCATTAATCCTGAGAGAGGTGACTTTTGTCCATTTCCACCTTCGCGCAAGACTGGCAAGCAGATCATACGGTCTTTACAGGGTTCAAGATTTCGAACCTTTGTCAGAATTGGAATGAAGATGTCTGTTTTAGAAGGTCTTCTGCTGTCGTAGGCCAAGCATGAGTTCGGCTGAATGGTTTGAATGGATACGATCAGCAACATCTCGGATTGGCGACACATACTCAGGGGTAAGGCTTTGCCTATCGGTAAGGCAGGTGGTTACCTCTACGCGGACCAACCCTATATCGTCGAGGCCGACGACGGGGCATGGGTCTGCGTGGCCACCACGGGCAAAGCCCACGAGGGCGAATCCGGGCAGCACGTCGTGAGCTTGCGCAGCAGTGACGGCGGCGCGACATGGTCGAAACCTACCGCAGTCGAACCACCCGACGGCCCAGAGGCCTCGTATGCAGTTCTTTTGAAGGCCAAAACCGGTCGTCTATTTGTCTTTTACAACCACAACACAGACAACATGCGGGAGGTCAAATGCGCCATCCCGCTCGACCCCGAAGACGGCGAATTCGGAGTCGGTGATCGCTGCAAACGGGTCGATTCGCTCGGCTATTTCGTCTTTAAATACAGCGACGATCATGGCCAGACCTGGTCTGATAAGCGCTACCCCATCAACGTCCGCGAGCTCGAGATCGACCGTGAAAACGTCTATGGAGGCAAAACTCGTTTCTTTTGGAATGTGGGCAGGGCGTTCTGCCACGAAGACATCGCCTACGTCCCTCTGATCAAGGTGGGCGGCTTCGGCCCTGGCTTTTTTGTCCGCAACGAAGGTTGTCTATTGGCTAGCGACAACTTGCAAACGGAGCCTGATCCTGAAAAAATCCGCTTTGAAACATTGCCTGATGGCGAGGTCGGACTGCGGTCTCCTCCTGGCGGCGGTGCCATCGCATCAGAGCAGAGTTACTCCGTGCTGAGTGATGGTAGCTTTTTCGTAGTTTACCGCACAGTCGATGGCCACCCTGCCCACGCGTATAGCCGCGACAACGGGCGCACTTGGAGCGAGCCTCGCTACATGGCCTACAGCGACGGGCGCTTGATCAAAAATCCACGTGCAGCCAATTTCGCCTGGAAGCATAGCAGCGGCTACTATCTTTACTGGTTCAACAACCACGGCGGGCGCAACTATGAGGATCGCAACCCCACTTGGCTCTGCGCCGGCAAAGAAATCGAGACCGATGCGGGGCTGCGTATCGCTTGGTCACAACCCGAAATCGTGCTTTACAGCGACATCGTCCATCAGCGCATGAGCTATCCAGATATGATCGAGCGCGATGGAAAAACTTATCTCACCGAGACGGAGAAAGAATACGCCCGCATCCACCAGATCGATCCGGGTTTTCTAAAAAAACTGTTAGGGCAGTTCGAGTCCCACGGGGGCCAACTAGCACCCGAAGACACCGCACTACGAATCGAAACTTTGACCGACAATGCCTACCCCGCCCCCGAATTCCCCAACCTTTCAACCGTCGTCCGAGGCTGGCAAGCACTCACTGCCAGCGAGGGACGCTGCGGAGTGACCTTCGCTTTTTGGATCAGCCCTGAAGAGAATGAGGCAGGCACCCTTTGCCATAATCTAGACGACAAAGGACGCGGCTTTAAGATCGCGTTGATCGAGGACGGTCGTATCCGCATAAGCATCGCCGACGCGCAGTGCCATTCTGCCTGGCAATCGGATCGTGGCTTACTCCGCGCAGGTGCGTGGAATCACGTCGCCATCACCATCGATGGTGGCCCCAAGATCATCAGTTTCGTCATCAACGGCCAATTTAATGACGGCAGCACTGAGCGCCAGTTCGGCTTCGGGCGCATCCACCCGGCCCTCAGCTCCATCAACGCAGCGAAGACGATCACCTTTGCTGACTCGCTCTTGCACCGTTTACGCAGTTTCCGAATCTACACCCGAGCGCTACTGACCTGCGACAGGGGCATTTCAGCTGTTTACCTAAATGCTTAATTTAGAAAGTTTTTTCTAAAAATAGCTAGACTTATCA
>Ga0209491_10012025_pt1 | contig 10095 bp, 8 predicted proteins | sample BON02_FD_187213 | JGI IMG/M metagenome (GOLD analysis project Ga0209491, IMG submission 187213) | Freshwater microbial communities from Lake Bonney liftoff mats and glacier meltwater in Antarctica - BON-02 (SPAdes) (version 2) | ecosystem: Environmental > Aquatic > Freshwater > Ice > Glacier...
GTGTTGCACAAGCATCATCCGATCATCCCCATTGGGGCAGGCCTCATCCAGTTTGTCTATGATTTGCGCTCGCGCTTGGCCAACAGGGGCTACCCGTCAGAGAAATCCATTTCCGCCATTTTTCGCGCGAGTTTTTAGGGTATGGTAGTGGTTCGTCATGATCTTGCCGTGTCGGCCCCCTCGCGCTTCTCATGCTGTCTTGATTTGTTGTTTGGTGTAGTTTAGGTGGTTGTGCCTTGTTTTTTGTGCTGAACACAATCTGAACGTTCATATAGATACAGAATCACAGAACCAGATTGAATCTCGCAACCCCTCGTACATGTGGCGGATCACAATTGTTTGAATATTTGCGACCCATGAACGTAAATACTTGAAGTGAATGCCGCAGAAAGCATTAAAGAGTAACATGCAACACCTCCATGGAAGACATGAAACTGGAAAGACCAGCACACATATATCTTATGACGTACATGCGATGTTCTAATTGGTTCTAGCATGAAGTCTGTTTGTGGATCCACAACGACAATTCAAAAATGATGTCTCTGATATCAAAAGAAATGGACCATCCATGATGTGTTGTGTAGATACTCGCACACATGACTAATGAGGTGCCAGCAGATTGGTGCGCTTATTGGGTTCAATTCCCTGTGGCACCACAAGGGTTTGATTGAATGTTTGTCCTGGTTTTCACGATCACCATTTTCTCAAGATCGCGTTATTCTTTGTTCGATACAATTCGATTCACGTTAGTACTCTGTCGAATCAGTGCCGGTTTAATAGCCCCATCGGATTTCTCAGCATCATTCATGTTCTGATTCAGTACGTTCAATTGATAATTTTTCTGATGAACTTGATTTTCGTGGTCACATGCATGGAATCCATGACAACCTGTTTATACCGGCAAATTGGCTGCAATATCGGGTTCGAATCCTGAAGGTATACCATTAACAAGTAAGTTATACATCAATATGATATTCGAAAGTCTTTGGTACGATCAATTGATGAATTTTGTGATGAACTTGATTCTCGTGTTCACATGCATGAAATCCATGACAACCTCTTTATACCGGCAAGTTGGCTGTAACAACGGGTTCGACTCCTGAAGGTATACTATGAACAAATAAGTTAGTCACCATTATAATGTTCGAAAATCTCAGACTCTGTCTGAAGCAGTGTTTACTTACATGTATGTAAGTAAACACCCAATCAAAAACACATCCACGGGCACAACAGGTAGCTGAGGTTTGGACCATAAAATTTGCGAAATTGGTGTTTCGTACGGTTGATCATACAGGATGATTGGGCACTGTCAGTACGGCACGTTCAAAGGGGAGTACAGTAGCATCCCGGGAAGTAGAAACCACGGTTTTTGACCCAGCCAGCGTGTTTCTAAGCACACACTGATGGAGTCAGGAACCCAGCCTGCCAGTGTTGTTTCTATAAACCATTACGAAACTGCCACTCCAGCCAGCGAGTTTCTACAAACCCCCTAGAAACCCAAGAAAATAAGAAAAATCATATGATTTTCCCTTATGATTTTTTTTGTGATTTTTCTATGATTTTCCAATCTATGATATTTCAGAATTTTTCTATGATTTCTATAGAATCAAATAGAAATCATAGAAAAATGACAAAAAAATCCTGAAAAATCATAGAAAAATCATAGACATCATAGAAAAATCATAGAAAAATCCTAGAAAGGCAACCAGCGAGTTTCTAAACCCAGTTTCTATAAATCATAAGAAACTGCCCCAAATGCCTGCAAGCAGGTTTCTAAAGTACACTGGAAGAAACTGGCCAAATCCAGTCTGCAGTTTCTACTTGCCAGTTTCTTTTCCCAGGATGCTACTGTAGTGACATGCAACTTCTCACCAAGAAACTTGACTCGGGTCACTAGCACCATGAAACCAGGACAAGAATGCATGGCTTGATTATCTTCAGGCAAAGAGAACAACTCTTCGAGAAGGTTTATATTAAAGTTCAAACAAGAATTAAACAATAAACTCAGTCTTGTCGCGGTCGGCCATGACTCCTGTATTCACTCGGTAGATTCGGCGCACAGTATACATCGACTGTTAACACGCATGTACGTTACTCCGACTGTCTATGACAGTAACCTTTTACAACAGTAATCAGGTGTAGAGGAGCACCCCAGATTTCGAATCCTTCTTCTTGGAAAAGAGACCGAGTAGACGTTTTTCTACACATGTTATATTTCAGAGAGGAATGAATCCGATCCAAATATCCAAAATAATGTCAATGAAATATCAAGTGAAACAGAATCTGAAATCTAGTTCTTGAACTCAGTTGCAGAAATATGAGTCTGGGAAAGTGATCCGAAAATAGATCCTGTTACCGGAGTCAAGGTAGTAGATTCATTAATCCCCCTTGAGTTTGTTACAATCACGAAAGAAAAAAATTCCAAAAGAGGCCTGGGACGGTCACTTGAGCGGATCGAGAATCGACACAAATTTTCTACACCCTCATGAGCCCCACTTCAGTACAATGCCTTCTCCGCAAATTCCATTTAAAGATACCTCCCCCAAAAAGGGCCAGACAGCCCACCAGAGAAATAGACATAGACAACTCATGTGAAGTGACAAGAGATAGCAACATGATCTGCCCTATCACGTGCAGATGCCACAACTCCCTCCTGGACATCAGTGAGAAGACCCGAGTAGTCTCTCAAATCCTCCGATCCACACGTAAAATCTGGAAGAATGAACTGATCGCTATTTTTGGCCTTACAGCAGCAATTACGAATACGGACGAAATCTCAGAACTGAGGCAAGCACAAGAAGAAAGGAACTCTGACCTCTATCGCACCAGTATACAATATACGGTCCTGGGAAATATCCACGACAAAGAAGTATACCTCGTCCCCCCCCAGGATGTGGCCCTACTCCTTGAGGACCGAATCAGTCCGAAGCTGCGGAATCATCTGAAACAACATAATGCAACAGAAGGAGAAGGACAATTAGCCAACCACACCTGATGTGATATCCACTGGAACGCTGACCTTGAAGTCGCAGCCATAGATCACTGCAAGGAATGGGTGTGTGTCGAGACAGCACCAATATGGGGCACAAAAGTAACTCACAATACACTGCGCAAACTTTTAGACATCTGCTTCTCCAAACGAACAAAGGACATAGATCCAAAAGGCGACACCCCAGTGAGACAATGAGTCCTACCGGACCAAGACAGGCCGAACAATGACCTAGAAGGAGTACAGCTCATGACCTGCGACTACATCAAGGGCACTATAAAGGACACTATATGCCGAGGGAAAGCTTCTTGAACCTCAGGAAATACGAACGAATGATCAAGAAGATCACACTTCCAACACCCATCCATCTACTTGACCACATCATAATTCTAATAAACGTCCGAGAGTCGCACTGGTTTCCGGCGCAAATAAATTTACAAACCCGAAGCATCAGTCTGCTAGACTCAAGTTAGACCTACAGTGCAGCCGCATACCCACAACAACAGAAGCTCAGTTGGAAATGCTTCAAAATGGTAAGGACAACCCCGGGGAGGGGGGAGGTGTCTGCCCCTACTTTCCTCTTCCACCCGGGAGGGCAGAGGACAGAACGGAGGAGGGAAGACGGGACGTCAGCAGAACCGACCAGAAAATTCGACACGACGAGCCCACACGAGCCGGGAACTACGCATGCTAGATCACAGTGATAAGCCTCCCCCAAAAAGGGTCAGACGGCCCGCCAGAGGAATTGATATAGACAACTCATGTGAAGTAACGAGAGAAAGCAACATGATCTGCCCTATCACATGCAGATGCCACAACTCCCTCCTGGACATCAGTGAGAAGACCCGAGTAGTCTCTCAAATCCTCCGATCTACACGCAAAATCAGGAAGAATGAACTGATCGCTATTTTTGGTCTCACATCAGCAATTACGAATACGGACGAAATCTCAGAACTAAAGCAAGCACAGGAAAAAAGGAACTCTGACCTATATCGCACTAACATACAATATACGGTCCTAGAAAAATCCAGAGGAAAGAAGTATACCTCGTCCCCCCCCAGGATGCGGCCCTACTCCTTGAGGACCGAATCAGTCCGAAGCTGCGGAAACATCTCAAACAACACAATGCATCAGAAGGAGTAGGACAATTAGCCAACCATACTTGCTGTGATATCCACTGGAACGCTATCCTTGAAGTCGCAGCCATAGATCACTACGAGGAGGCAGCAATAGAGCCAATGGGAATTCTACGAGCCAGACAAGACATCGAAAAAGACACTGAAATTCTGACACGATACTGGCATAAAAAAAAGGATGCATGGCAAAATATATTCGAGTTTGAGTGCTGTGCTTGCACAAACCATACCGGAAATATGCCCAACCCCCTGGCGACAGCAGACACAACTGCCGTTAAAGACACGGCTCCCACGACAGGCCACCTGCCCAGAAAGAGGCAGGACCTAGAAATGCTGAACCACGAACCCAACCAAGACAACTTTGCCGGAAACAAGCAGGAATACCCAGAATCGGAAATTGACGATTGGGATTGGGACGAGCTGGAAGCTTCTCCCTTCAAGGGAACCACCAACCCAACCCAACCTCTGACAACATTGCCTCCATTGATGATTAACGAAGGGACAACACGGGACCCTGGACACAAAGGCTATCCGGATCATGAGACAGACACCTTGCATACCACGAGCCAACTACCCTTAAACTCGATTCTCGAGAAAATAGCTTCAGTTCCCAGTCAATCCTTCCCAGACACCTGGCAACCTACGATTGGAGCACCGGTCACTGTATACACCGGAGGCGACGCTCAAAAATGGAGGGTTAGCCACATCAGACAGGGCATTGGCACTTCAATGATAGTCGACAAGAGTTGGTTCAGGTTTGATACCAACATGGGCTCCCTAGTACTCCAGAGGCTCGGCTTCTTCAGCGATATTGCTCTCAAACGCACTACGAACTCAATCGAAATCTGGCGCAACATCCTTAACCCAGATAAAATGATGGATGGAGAAACCTTGACGGTGCTCCTAGAATGGACAATCCATGGGAACCCAAGCAACGATGAACTAGGATTACCACAAGCCTAGAACAAGACATGGTTGGTCGACAGGTCCTTTTGGCAGTCCTGGGAACAAAACAATGAACCTCAACCAGTGCCCTGGTGAAGTGTAAGGAATGGGTGTGTATCGAGAGAGAACCAATATGGGGCACGGAAGTTACTCACAATACACTGTGTAAACTTTTAGATATATGCTTCTCCAAACGAACAAAGGACATAGATCCAAAAGGCGACACCCCAGTGAGACAATGAGTCCTACCGGACCAAGACAGGCCAAACATTGACCTAGAAGGAGTACAGCTCATGACTTGCGACTACATCAAGGGCACAGAAGGACATTATATGCCGAGGGAAAGCTTCTTGAACCTCAGGAAATACGAACGAATGCTCGAGAAGATAACTCTCCCTACACCCATCCATCTACTTGACCACATCATATTCCAATAAATATCCGAAAGTCGCACTGGTTTCCGGCGCACATAAATTTACAAACCAAAAGCATCAGTCTGCTAGACTCAAGCCAGACTTACAGTGTGGCCGCCTACCCACAACAAAGAATGCTCATTTGGAAATTCTTCAAGATGGTATGGACAACCCACGCCAATGACGTAGCTCCAGTCCCTTACTGGACTATCCCTCCAGAAAGGTTTACTAGGCTGCACCCAAGGTTGACGGACCTAACACCGGGAATGATACAGACACTAGGACGATGCAAGAAGGTAACCACCAGAAGCATAATGGATACTACAAACGATGAGATTAAAACGAGATGGAATCGGAGAGGCATAAGCCCAGAGCTGGCCAGAGACCAATCCACGGATCCACCCGGACAAAACTGGACAGAACTAGAGCAACCAGGGACACTTCAGCAGAACAACTTCACAAACACGAAGGAGACCAGACTAGTATGTGGTATATATACAGTCCTCAGCGGACTATATGCGGTGAGGAACTGGAAGATTGACTTTGTTCAGCAGGCCCACATCAGACAGGCAAAAAACTGGATGGCAGCAATAGGCCACGCAATAAATGAAGTAGTAAGCTTCCACTGATGTGGGTGTGGACAAAGCTACGAACAATGGGGAGATCGACCAACCCTTTCTTACCCTACATGCGAGAAAACCCGCCTTAAAAAAACAGGACCAGGAAAAAGGAAAAGGGAGAACGATGAAAGATAAGACAAACGAACGAAGTACGAGGATAGAAAAGACGAAGGGAACAAGACACAAAAGAACAACCTACCACAGGAAAGAAAGTAAAACTCGACATCACACGCCCTCCCCGGCTCCACGCCCGACCCTAGGAAGCGAACATCTGCGGTCAACCTCATCACTCCCCCCCAAGCCCCGACCCCCAGTCACGGAGCAGACACAAGACAGAACTCCGTCCTCAAGAAGGCAGAAAACCCGCGCCCATCACGAGAACCCCGAGAACCCGAGCGAAACGCCGAAAGGAGCCCTTCCCCAAAAAAATCTGGCCGGGGGCTGTGGAACACCGGAAGCACATGCTTTCTAAACGCCACGATCCAATGTCTTGGAGCAATCGACGAAGTGAACCAATTGCACTCCTTAACCAACAAGTCTACAACTACACAAGACAAACTTCTGACTTGCATCAGGGAACTCCAACAACCGGGAACAGCATATACGCCTGCCCCCCTCATTCAACAGATTCCACATCTCAATCGTTATAGTAAAGGGGATCCAGCTGACGCCCATGAACTGTTGATTGCCTTGATCAATGACATCAGTGAACCTATCTCACAGATATTTCAAGGTCAAATGGCCTCAACGGTCCAATGTTCCCATTGTAACAAAACAACGACCAAAACGGAAAATACACAGGATACCTCTTTACATATCGAGACAGACTCGAGCACCTCACTCGAAGAGAAATTACATAACTTCTTTCAACCAGAGATGCTCGAGGGCGAAAACGCATACTGGTGCGATACATGTCAAGAATCCTGTCGGGCAACGAAATCACTCTCTTATACACACATCCCTACAATCTTAATAGTCCACCTGAATTATCTCCCACCAGGGCACAAAAGACCATGGACACTATGTCGCAATAACAAACAGAGGGGACGAATGGACATCATATAATGACGCCATAACAACCCAAACAACAGTGACACACCTACACCAACTACATGCATACATATTGATATACAGAAAAACGGAACAAAGTGCTGGGACGGAGAAGGAAGCACCTAGAGACCCAACGATGGCAGGCCAACAGAGGCCAATAGAAAAGTCACCCAAACCTATACACAAAACACACCATAGGGAGGAAGAGCCCCCACTACATCCGGACCCACCGATAAAAACCCCACGCGAGGAGAACCTCCCCCGACAAGGAAGTTCAGCTGTAGGAGCCAACCTCAACCCCAACCCCACACATAAAGAGGGACCTACCACTGAGAACCTGAAGGTACTCGAAACTATCCTTAGCAATCGCTATATCCCACAGGTCCTAGAGACCAAGGGGGAGGGTGAGGTAGGGGGGGCAACAGAGCGAGACGGAGTAAGCGGTCCACCCACCGGGAGGGCAGACTACAGGAAGAAACCACTTCCACAGGAAGAGGAACCGGGCCAACCTGAGAATGAGCCTATAAACATACTCCAGTCCATCTCGGTCTTCTTCCACCTTAGCCAGAGACGGATCGAAGAACTCACCAGCCTCTTGAGCGAATTGTCAGGCACACCACTCACGATGGAGATGACATGCAAATGGCTGGGCCTCGAACCTCAGAGAAAAGAGATCCCCCACGACTCACGAACCAAGAAATTGATCGATGGCCTCTCTGAAGACCCCGAAGATCACCTGGACGGATTCATCTCCATAATAGAGCGACATAATGCCCGCCTCAAAAAGGCTCATCTCCTTCACGAAGCAACACGGGACATAATAAAGCAGAAATGGATAGAGGGCACGACCCTCGAAGACGTCGGAAAATTCCTCCAATCATGGGCCCCAGAACCCTATTGGAATAAACCTATGCCGAAAGGAATGATACAAGCACTCCTTAATATAGCACCCAATTCCCAGGTATGGGCCCCGATAGACTTGTCAAACTGCATTTTTCGGAATACAGAGGCCACAGACTCTATCGACGACGTGGTAAGAGCAGTGGGAAACCTGGGCACATCAGAGGACCCCACCTCACAAGACCCCAAAATAACACCAGTTGACGGATCTGACCTGACACGTACTTTCCCCAGAATGAGAACCCTCCACGAAATCAGGAGAGACTGGCTTTCAGACGAAGAACTTTGGCTAGCCATCCCAGAGGGCGAAACCACAAGACATTGTCTCACCCACGCCCCAAGACACTCTTGGAAGTTGATGGTAGAATTTTTCCTAGCTCTCAACACAAACGTAGGATCTTGGATCCACAACCTCGAAAGAAGGGATATGATGCTGCTAGGGTCACTGACGGAAAACATATTTGGTTTCACAGGGACATATGCCAGAAAACAACAAGCCAGCCTGGCCCCGATCCTTACGGGATGGAAACACTGGACAGAATTCAACACCACGAGTACCGAAAAGATACCTAAAGACGGCTGGCTCGTGAACCTCAGGATATCGGGTTCGATCTCAACTAATAAAGTTGAGAAAGCAGTATCATGGAACGTGGGACCCCATGGATACCAAAGGGGCAAGAAGAAAATACACAAGATATTCGAGCAAGGGCCCCCCATAATCTGCCTGCAGGATGTACGGATCCCTCAAAGAATGAAAAATTCTGTTAAAAGAGAACTCCAACGGGTGTTTCCCCATTACTGGATCTATATCACCACGGCCCAGAGTTCCAGGAAAGACTGTAGAGTAGACCATATGTATGTTCGGTTCTGACAGCACTCCACTCGGCCTTCTTTCCCAAAGTTACACAAATGCGTTGCCCTCATTCCAAACAGATAGACTCCGACATCCGCAGGGAAATAGACGGCCGTCTCTCAATCACTCAGGCACAGACTCCGACCCGGACCACATTTCAGTTTATGAATATTTACCAATTCACGGCCGCCAACCTATGGGACAAACCGACATGTGGACCACGACGGAGAACTGGATAAACAAACAAAAGAACAACCGAATATAATGCAGGGGGACCTAAACTGTGCACACCCGGGGTGCCTATGGGATTACGCACAACCTCTTAATAAAGACCTAGGAACGGCGGATAACAAACTGGAACACTTCCTCAAAAACACGAGTGGACACTTCTACGCACAACAGGAGCACACTTGGAAAGGCAAGGAGTGCCGAGCGGCACTAGATCATGTCCTCACATGGATCTACTACCTCCCACCCCAGACCGCCAGACCAATCCTTAAATCCCACAAAAAAATCGACCACTGCCAAATATGGACCCAACTTCCCCACCTAGACTTCCCCAAACGGGCAAACACGGCCCGGACCACCCAACCGGATTTCTCCCAACGAATCGACACCGTCTTTTTAAACGACATGCAGATGATTGGAAAGTACGAATCAAGACGCAAATTCAAGGGGACTTGAACGAAAATCCGACGGGCCAAGCACTAGCAGACCTCATCCACAAGGAACAAAAATCTTGGCAAAAGAGGTTAGGTGGTTGCAGGATAAAGCATGGAAAGCACGCAGACGAGCAGGCGAAAGGAGAGAACATATAAACAAAACACAAAACACCCTCTTAAAAAGGATCTCTCTACTAACAGCAGCGCTCATGGAGACGGCGCCTCTACAACCTAAGGACAGGATCAAAGGAGCCACAAGGAGAGCCATGCAAGGGCTGGGATTCTTACATCTCCGACCTATTTTCCAGAAACTGGTTAGACAACACGACAGATGGAAGGTCCTTCTCACTGTGGAAATAGGCAAAGCCGAAAGCCTAATGGAGAAGGAAAACCTGAAACAAAGCAGTCGTGATGACAGGAGGGATATTGGCAGGAAGAATGAAATTTTCAAACATGGCATCAAAGGGATAAAGAAAATAACGGGAAAATACAATACGAGCAAACCATTGACTGAAGTCAAAATCAGC
>Ga0209491_10012032_pt1 | contig 10088 bp, 9 predicted proteins | sample BON02_FD_187213 | JGI IMG/M metagenome (GOLD analysis project Ga0209491, IMG submission 187213) | Freshwater microbial communities from Lake Bonney liftoff mats and glacier meltwater in Antarctica - BON-02 (SPAdes) (version 2) | ecosystem: Environmental > Aquatic > Freshwater > Ice > Glacier...
GCTGCTGCTGTATGAAGAAAGGGGGTTCTTTCCCCTTCTTTGTGCTTCTCCTCCTTTCCCCTGTGCTTTCGCTCTTTCCGACAGAGCGCAGAGAGAGGAGCAGCTGATTCTTTTCATGTGTACATTTCTTCACTTCACCACCACTAAGGCACCGGCTGCTTTATATCCTATACATGTCTCCCTTTTCCCTTAACATTAACCAAAAAATAAAAAACGACGTCCCCAGTACCAGTAAGGTGCAAAGAAAGAACACCACCCCCTACGTAGTGATGCCCCCCAAACAACATATGTATGCATGCATTTTATTTATTCGATATTCGAGTCGAGCCCCGTTGAGGGTTGCCACTACCGCTAAGACAGATTGAAGGAGAGAGAAGGAGAGGAAAGGAAGGAAAGAGAAGCAAGGGAAAGAGGGAAACAAGAGAAAAGAAGGAAGTAACCAAACACAAGACAAACGACTGGCTAATTAGTTTTTATAAAAATTCCTTCTTCATTGTCGTCGTCCTTCTGGTGGTCATCTTCTTATTAATTCCTTGTCTTCACTCCCTCTCTCACTCCCTCCCTCCTTCCTCCACCTCATCATAAACTAGCATATATCATCATCCCTCCCTCCCTCCCTCCCTCCCTTCCTCCTTCTCTCTCTGTGGCCTTACTTTTTCTTCAACAGGTCCAAGTTCCCCTTCCCCTGCGCTTGGGGCCTGCCCGACAGAGGGCCAGTAGGAGGAGCAGCCGCCTTCACCTTAGGAGGAGCAGCAGCAGGAGCAACAGGAGAAGCAACGGGCTTGGCAGACACCTTGACGGCGCTCGTCTTCTTAGCGGGCGCAGCCTCGCTCTTCGCTCCACCACCGAGCTTAGGGAAGGAGAACGCAAGCTTGCTGGCGGCCTTGGGGGCAGGGGTGGCCGTCTTCACGGCAAGAGAAGCGGCAGCAGCGCCCTTCTCGGTCTCGAGGTCGGACTTGTCCACGTAGGAAGTGCCCCAACGCTTGTACCCGTACTTGGCGATCCACTCCTTGTTCTCCGCCGCCTTCGCCGCGTCATACACATCGATCGTCAGCGCTCGTCCATAGGAACGAGCGGACATTCGCGCAGCGTTATTACTGGTGGCGCCGAATATCTTCGAGAACAGGTTCCAGCCCTCCTTCTTCTCCTCTTCCGGGGTTTGGTTCATGTTGTACCGAAAGCCTTCCTCCCCCAAGTAGTTGGAGAGGTTAGCCTCAGAACTGATAATCTTCTTCCAGTCATCGTCGTCACTCGCGGCGGCACCGGCCTGGACACGGGTGAGCTGTTTTGAGAAAAGGAGGAGTGAGTGAGGGAGGGAAGGGTGAGTCAATGTGAGCGGACGTAGTAGTTGGAGAGGTTGGCCTCAGAATCAATGATCTACTTCCAGTCATCGTCGTCACTAGCAGCGGCACCGGCAGAGACACGGGTGAGCTGTTTTGGAAAGAGGAGGAGGGAGGGAGGGAAGGGTGAAATTAGAGCGAGCATGAGAGGGTGCTGGAAAAGAGGAGGGGGCGAAGGGATTGTGGGAAGACGCGCGGCAGGCTCCCAGTGCATGATGAAGTATAGAGCGTATGGAAGGAGGGTTAGGGAAAAGAAGAGAGTCGAATCCAACAAAGACAGGCTTTTTTTGTTTTATCATCATTTCATGCGTACGACATAAGTTGCATGGAAGGGGGGTGGGGGGGAGGGATGAAGAGGCAAACAGCTTGGTTGCGGGTGGTGCGCTCGGGGGGGACGAGAGAGAGGACCGCTGGGAGAGACTAAGGCACGGGGGCGCATGGACAGGGGACGAGGGAGTTCGCACACACACAACGCGTCTTACACTCTATTCAGCCGAACCGAGACTGCGGCGTGTCAAAACCCCTCCTCCCACCCACCTCATTTCCCCACCCCAGACTCTACTGAACTTACCTGCTGGGGCGCCAGCACAGGGGCCAGGAAGGCGCTCGCGCCCGCCAAGGCCGACAGCGCCACAAGCGTCGCGACCGTACGCATGGTCTAAGCTGTGGAAGAGGTTTCGAGAGGGGTGTCTTTGGTGAGATAGAGCGAGGGGAAGGAGGGAGAGGGGATGTGTCGGAGCCATATCCAATCAGGGTTGCCTTCAACGGGCCAAGCCCAAGGGTCTTGTCGCTCCGTGTTGTGTGCCTATCCTACCCACACCCCACCACCAAAGCGGCCTGGCAAAGCAGAGAGTGGACAAGCGACGACAGAAAGGGCAACTGCATATCAAGCAAGCGATCTAGCAAAGCAAGTAGGAGGGAGAGTGAGTGAGAGAAGAGGAGACAGCGGGTCCACGGAACTTAGTGGCTCGGCTCGATCGGCCCATTTTCGTGTAGAAACCTCCCCACCCTTTGGCCTTCCGCCTTGCCTTTTACGCCTTGTCCAAGCAATTCAAATGAGGATTCACTATTTGTGGTGTGCCTTTTTGGTTTAGATTTCTTTTCGGTTTTTGTGTCGTCATCGTCACATCGTACACGGTCTCTCCTCCCTCCCCTCCCTCCCTCCCTCCTCTACTAACCCACCCCATCCTACTACTATTCATCACGCCCATCATTTCGTTTCTATTGCTGCTTTGCTCCTTCCAAACCAAACGATCAACATTCTACGTCGATCTCAAAATCTGCTGCGTGTGTCTTTGCTTCCTCCACTTCTCCTACACCTCGCCCTCCTTCTCCGCGTGTCTTTCTTTCCCCTCCAATTTACTTTTCCTCTCTCTCTCCCTCTTTTGCTTCTTTATGTACACCCTTTCTTCATCGTCCCATCTCATCACTTTTCTGCTTCGATTATAAATTTAGGAATCTTCCTCGTCCAAGGGAATACGGCCGCCGTGCTTGGTCATCCACTCCCGAAAGCCCATCGTTAATGCCAGAATGAGAATGACCGACGCCTGGCCTTGCACACGCGTGTGGATGATGCGTTGCGACAATTTCAAGCCTGTGATCGGGAAGGAAGAGGAAATGTGAGATAATAAAAGCAGAAACACGGCGCAAAATAATCAAAGGCTACACAGCACGCGCGCGCTCAAAACCCTCCCTCCCTCCCCTCCCTCCCTCCCTACCTGGCTTCTGCATCTCAGTATAGAAGAAGCCGCCAATAATCGGGGCACTCAACGTGATCAGCATCTGGAACGGGTGGTCATACAGATGATTCGCGGCCTTCGAAAACAAATACCGAGGCTTAATATGCATCAGGCCGCTGCTGTTGCTCTTGGCGTGGCCAGCCTCTTCAGCAGCAGCTGCAGCAGCAGCGGTGGCGGCGTCGGTGATGAGGGCGGGGGAACGGTCGAACCCGTATTCTTTGGGGTGGCGTTGGGCGTCGACCATGGCCTGTGGTGTGTGGAGACGGAGTTAGGTGAGGTGGAGGGAGGAGGGAAGGTGAGAAACACACTTCGCACAGGCACAGAAGGAGGAGTATTGCGAGGCCGATGCACATACGCAAAAAATAATTCCAACCACACTGCTGCTACGTCAACCCCTGATTTCCGACGAATCAAGTTCTTGCACCACCCTTCTAATTGTTGCGCATCTCCATCCCCAAGACCATCACCCTCTCCACCCTCCTCTTCCTCTCCGTCTACGTACCAGCTCACTGACAAGGAAGAAGCTCCCCGTAATTGCAATCATGACCGTGCCCACCTTCCCGCTCACGCCCAACGACTTGTGAAACCTATACACAATAAGAGGAGAGAGGACCGCGTGAATACGAGCTGCTTTGGTAGCGCTATGTGGGCTACTCAACAGGGACATATGGCATACGTAACACACACCCGCCCCCTCTTACCAAGGACTGTATTTATCGGCCATGAAAACCCCCAAGCCGGCCAGGCAACCCGCGCCTACACTCGCACGGATCCCTGCAATGGGGAGAGTGAAGAACCAGGTGGGGAAAAGAGGGAAGGAGCGTCAGAAGGGAAGGGAGGGAGGGAGGGAGGGAGGAAGGGAGGAAAGTGGACGTACCCTCTGTCACGGCCAGGTCGACGACCTGCTGCTTGACGGTCTTGAGCTCTGTCTGCTCTTCCATGGTTTGCTGTTGTAGTGGTGATCTTGATGCTCCAGTAGCGGGGTTTGTGACCGAGTGAGTGTATGTGTATGTGCATGGAACATCGAAGCAACAACGTCGCGTGGTGCTATTGTGATAGTGCGAGAGTTCAGTCCTTGGTCGCTAGCTGACAAGACGCCTTATCGCACAGACAAGTGCAAGTGCACTAGTCTGCAGAGATTGAAAGCACTTGTACGAGCACCCCGTGTAATGGGGGCTTGTGATTCTCGCATTTTCCTTCGGTGCAGGTGGTGTATCTCCTCATGATAATCTCCCGATGGCGGCCCATGCTTCTATCCTTTTCCTTCTATTCCCCTTTGCCCCTTTACCTCTTTTCCCACCAAAACAAGAACAACGGAACAAATTATGTTACTTTCACAAAATTCGTTCTTATTTTCTATTATTCTCATTCTGGTGTGCTTTATCCCTCAAAAATCGTTGTCCTCCACCTGGTGATGCAAACCCTCCCCTCCACTTCTCCTCCCATCCTCCTCCTCCTCGTCCTCCTCCTCCGCCGGCAACAGGGACAAATCATCCTCTTCGTCTTCTTCCTCGTCTGCTTCCCCCTCTCCCTCCTCCCCTTCCAATGTCCCTTCCGTATCCTCCCCCAAGGAGGAAGGGGAGGAACGCTTGGCACCCATCTCGAGTATAGAAGAAGCTGTGGAGGCTTTTCGATTGCCGAGGCCCAAGGGTGGGGCGTGTTGGGGGTATTGATGCAGGTGCTGCATTTGTGGCTGCTGACTTGAGGAGAAGGAGGGGGAAGGGGGTGGTTGTTGGGGGCGGATGGCGGACCTGCAGAGGAGGAGGAGGAGGAGGAGGAGGAGGAGGAGGAGGACGGTGAGAATTAGGGAATGTGAGTAAGGGATAAAGAGAAGACTGAAAGGGCATACCATTCCCGCGCTCCGTCCCCTCTCCACCCTTAAATTGTACCTCGCTGTGCTCTTTGCTGCCCCCATGCTGCTGCTGGTACCCTTGGCGTTGTTGCTGCTGCTCGAGCGATCGTCGTAATCCTATATTGGAGAAAAAGAAGAAGAAATGTGAGAACACCTCCTCAACTTTCTTTTCTGACAGCGCCTGGAAAACCCACCCCAAAAACGTACCTTGACAAACACACCTCCACCTCCCGTTCCTCCTCCTCGTCCTCCTGCCTTTCCTCCTCGTCCCAGCCTTCGTTCCTCCTCTGCCTGCACTTGTCTTTGCATCCTCCTAAGCCGTCTTTCCGCCCTTGCTTGCTTGGCGTGCTCGGCCACGCGTAGCCTGTCCAATTCCTGCTCTAGGTAATCCACGTTTCGGAAACGACGCACGTACCCTTCGTATTGCTGCGCGAGTTCTTCTTCGAGGTGAGTGTATTCCTCCATGAAGGCCGGGCTGCGGGGAGTAGATGAGTTGGAGAATGGGGCAAGGTGGGTGATTGAAATGAATTAAGAAGGCTGAGGATGACGCCCACCCAACAGCGCGTAGCACCAATAGTGGGCTCGCATTCTCCCTGATAGGGGGGGGGGAAACGTACCGAACGGTCTGCAAGCTCCTGAGCCGGGCCTCGTTGCGTTTCAGCTCCCCCTTCTTCTTTTCGATCTGTGTAGGGGCGCATGGAATTTGGTGTGAGTCTCTCATTCACGACGCATTCCCTAATTACACTGCACAAAACCCACACACGTACCTTGAACTCGAGCATCCGCTCCTCTACGTCAAGCGCCGCATGCTGTTGCTGCAGCGCCTCCAAGGTTTGGCGCAGCATAGGCAGGTCTTCCGTCATGATGCTGCTGATAAACGGCCCTGTGGAGGGAGGGAAGGAGGGAGGGAGGGAGGGAGTGACTTGAGCATTACTAGTCCGGCGAAGGCTCAATTTGGTTCCGCTTGTCCTACGGTTAGCCAGCGTTTTCGGGACCTCTGTAGGGTTTGCTTGCCTATTAGGCGAGTATGTTTTCAGGACAAGTCAGGAGGCCCTTCTGCGTTCTTCCAACGGCCACGCCCCACTATTTTCATTTCAAAGCTTCCCCAGCCCTCCTTCAACGAGGAGAAATGTCAGCCCCTTCCGTGTCTATTTCAAAGTCCTTGCATCGGTGACCCTCTAATGCACGTCCCCCATACACCTTTGCACAACGACGTACAGGGACGCGCGACTGTCGTGGCGGATTTCTCTTTCCAGGGCTAAAGCAAGCAAGCAAACACGTCAATCAAGCTCATTGCTCCCCACGACAACGACACACACACACAGAAGACACCCGAGACCTACTAGGCGTGGGTTCCCCAGGATTATCAAGACCATCTCTTAGGCCTTGCTTCCAGTCGCAGCAGTAGCGGCAGAGGTGGCAGCAACAGTAGCAGCAGCAGTAGCGGTAGCGACTAAGGCACTGTCCTTGTCGTCACGGAGCCCAGCCCTCACGCCACCATGTCTCTCATGGCCTGGACGCGTGCCCTCTTTCCACGTTGGAAAGGGCACAACGTGCATTGGCGCGAGATTTTAGGACCTTCCCAAAGCCGGTTGCTACTGCCCTGGGGCTTCCTTTCAGACCGAGACGTGCTCGCCAAGGTGGCACCGCGCATCCAGCGACTGAAAGAGGAATCCAAGCTTGATCCCTCCTCCTCCTCCTCTTCTTCCTCTTCTTTCTATCACCACCACCATCACCATCACGCCAGCAATGAAATGACCAAGGAACTCTTTCATTCCTTATCGGACGATTTCACCAAAGGCTCCCAGCAAGCCTACCTCGCCGTCGTCCAATCCTTTTTAGCCCCACCATGCATCAGCAAGAGCAGCAGCAGCAGCAGCAGCAGCACATTTACGCAGTCGAATTATTGTACCCCTGATTTGTCTTGCTTCTTAGAGGACGTCAAGCGCTCGTATGCCGAGGCGGGTGTCCAGCCCCTTCTACAAGTCGACTCAGTCGAAGCAAAATTAATGTCATTGAGAACGGAAGAAGGGTTGTTGAGTAAGAACACTTACATGCTGTTCGGGGGGACGATGGGGAGGGAGGAGGCTTTGACTCATATCTGGGAGGGGGTGATAGGCCCGGAGGGAAGGCTGCTGCAGGAGCTGGAGGGAGATGTGCCCCGACGGTTGGTGGCTGAGGTGGAGATGAATGTGAAGGAAAAATTTCGGTTTGTGGGTTTAAAGGGGGAGGAGAAGGAGGGAGGGAGGGAGGGAGGGGGCGAGGGGGAGGGGAGGACGCACTTTTTCACGTTTGAGAGTGATTGGGTGGGAGGGAGGGAGGGGAGGGAGGAGGAGTTGGAGTGGGTGATAAGTAATATTAATGATGTGGTGGTGTCGCCTTCTCTGTCGAGGGTGTTGATGCAGGGGTAGGGAGGGAGGAGGAGGAGGAGGAGGGTTATAAATAAGTTTTATACTCATATACTAGATAGGTTGAAAAGAGACAGGTAGGCGAGACGTGCCCCAAGAGCGCACTGCAGTTGTGGATGTAGATAATAGAATAGAACAGAACAGACAAAAGACAATTACGGCACCATCATTGCTGGAATCGAGAATAGAAATAACACAGAGTTGTCTAAAGAGAGCAAGTAAAGTCTCAAACTCCTCGCTTTCAAAACATGAAGAGTGAGGAAAACAGCGCATAACAAATGAATGAAAGCTTATAGATATATATAGATATTCTATGTGTAAGACTCGCCGCTATGAAAAGACACAGAAACAAACACACATCATAGTCAGTCAAACAACAAAGGGAAAGGACGAAAGAAGAAAGAAGAAGGCATGAAGCCGGCCCTGCCTGCGCGAAGTCCCTCGTTTTACCTCTCACCTGCCCTGGGATGCCATAGCCAAAGAAGAAAGAGGCACTTGACAGAGACCTTTACTCCCCTACTATCAAACCACAACAAGCAAACAAAACAAAAGCAATAAACAAACAACATGTATTGTATTTGTATCTTCCTGTCTTCTTCTTCTTCCTTCTTTGTATCATTGCCTTCCGCGCTCTACCTTTTATCATCTCCCTCTCTCAATCTCTCAAACTCTCTCAAAGCTGCGTGTGTTGTTGGATCCATGCCTCCTCTCCTCTCTCTTGCTCTCTCTGCTCCGTGTCCTCTTTCCTCTATCTGTGGTTTTACTTTTTCGGTTCGTTGGTTGATTGGGTTTTCGTCTAAGTGGTCTTTCCCTCTCTCCCTGAATATAATTTTTATCCTTCATTCAAGACATAGTGGCTAGACAAACAGGAAAGGAAGAAACTAGAAAGAGAGAAGACAGCAGCTCTCTGACCATGCCTCACGCACTTATTAGTTTGCCGCGCTGCATCTCATGAAACGCTGCTTCTGCTTTGGATATATCTATGACGTGTAGCCCGCCCTAAATCAATCAAAAAGGGCTTGGCGCTGCTGCCTCTCCTCTTCCTCTTCCTTTCTTCCCCTCCTCTCCTTCATCAAAACCTTCTCCTTTTCGCTTCCTCTGTGTGTTGCTCATCTTCAAAAAAAGTGCGAGCAGAAACCCTATCGAATTTCTTCCCCTTACATAGAATCACAATAAATACTCTCTTTCTCTCTCTCTTTATACTGCTGCTGCTGCTGCTGCTGCTGCTGCTACTGCTGCTGATGCTGGTGCTGGTGGTATCCTTCTCTTTCTCTCTCTCTTTATACTGCTGCTGCTGCTGCTGCTGCTACTGCTGCTGATGCTGGTGCTGGTGGTATCCTTCTTATCATAAAAACTCGTCATCTCCTTCTCAAGGAGATAAGACCTCTTCTTCCCTCCCTCCCTCCCTCCCTCCCTCCCTCCTCAACTTAAGCCATCTTAGCATGCAACCCCTCCTTCCCCACCCTCCACGTCCAATCCCCAAACGCCTCCCCCGCCTGCCTCTCCCTCTTGAACGTCTCAAAAATCGGCTTCAAAAATTCAAGTAACTCCGGCATCTTCACTTTATCCTGGTACGCATACGCTGTGCGTGTCAACACGGGCGAGCCTCCCAACCACACCTGATAGCTATTGGCCCCATCACCCACAAAGGCCAATTCAGCCATGTAAGGCCTAGCACACCCATTAGGGCACCCAGTCATCCTGGTAATAATCTGCTCCTCCCCAAGTCCCATCCCCTCGAGCATCGAGTGAAGGTTCCGAGTCAAATCCGGCAGCACCCTCTCAGCCTCCGTGATCGCCAACCCACACAAAGGCAAGGCAGGGCACGCCATCGCATGTCTCGTAATCGAGTCAAAGCTCTCCACCCCCTCCACCTTGTACTTCCTCATAATCTCCTCCACCCCCGCCTTATCCTCCGGCTTGATCCCCTTGAAAATCACACTCTGCGCTGGGGACATAATCATCGGCAAGTCATACTTATCCACAATCTCCCTCAGACAACTCTTCAACTGCGGGCCATTTTCGAAATTTCGAATTCGCCCTTGCTCAATACTAATCCCCAAGAACAAGTTCCCATCCCCCTGTTCATGCCAGCCCATCCAGTCCATGTATTTCCACTCCTCCGTAGGCTTCCAAGCCTCGACTTTCTTCCCAAAATAGCCCTCGACAAGCTCGCGGAATTTATCAATTCCCAGGTTGTGCACCAGGTACTTCATTCGCGCATTCATTCTTACCTCCCTATTGCCATGATCGCGCTGAGCGGCCACAATCGACTTCATTAACTCAAACACGTCGTCCTTGGCGACGAAACCGAGGTGGTCAGCGGCGCGGGGGAAGGACTGCTCCTTGTTGTGCGTTCGGCCCATGCCACCGCCCACCATGACGTTGAAGCCCTGAGGGAGGGGAGGGAGGGAGGGAGGGAGGGAGGGGTGAACACACATACAAAGAGAGAGACTCAACACATAAGAAGGGAGGGGGGGAGGGAGGGAGGGGGCAAAGGGAAAGAACGTACCTCGAGCCCACCGTCTTTATCCGTGATGACCACCAAGCCGATATCATTGGTGTAAAGATCAACACTGTTATCCCCAGGGACCGAAATCGAGATCTTGAACTTGCGAGGCAGGTACCGGTCGCCATAGAGAGGCTCCACCTTGTTCTTGATCAGGATGCCGTTCCCGTTGTCGTGGGCGCGGATCTTCTCAATGTCCCACTTTCCGATGTCTGAGGGAGGGAGGGAGGGAGGGAGGGA
>Ga0209491_10012035_pt1 | contig 10085 bp, 10 predicted proteins | sample BON02_FD_187213 | JGI IMG/M metagenome (GOLD analysis project Ga0209491, IMG submission 187213) | Freshwater microbial communities from Lake Bonney liftoff mats and glacier meltwater in Antarctica - BON-02 (SPAdes) (version 2) | ecosystem: Environmental > Aquatic > Freshwater > Ice > Glacier...
AAAGAAAAGGACAGAGCGTGCGAGAGAGAGAGAGAGAGAGAATGCAGGAGAGAGAGAGAGAGAAAGAGAGAGGAGAGAGGGAGCGTGGGAGAGAGAAAGCGAACGCGCGCGCTTGCGTCGCGCGCAAGGCAGCAATTATGCGGGTTTGTTTGTTCATTTTGTTCGTGTTGATATGTGCATGCTCACGTGTGTGCACGTTCAGCCTTTGTGTGTGCATGTGTGTGCGTGCAATTCTGTGTGCTTGTGCGAGGGTATATGCATGTGTATGAATGGGTGCATGCGTGCAGAATACTATATGAGAGCGAGAGAAAGAGAGAGAGAGACTGTGTGTGTATGTGTGTTTTTGTATGTGTGCGTTCGTGTGTGTGTACTTGTGTATGTGTGTTTGTGTGTATCTGTGTATGTCTGTGTGTCTGTGTGTGCTTGTGTGTGCGTGTGAGTGTGTGTGTGTGCATGTGCGTGCGTGTGTATGTGTTTGCGCGCACGTGTGCGTGTGTGTGTATGTGTGTGTGTGTGCGTCAGTGTATGTGCTTGTGTGTGTGCGTGCTTACATGTGTGTGAAAGAGTCCGTGTGTGCACGTGTGTGCGTATATGCATGAGTGTGTGGGTGAATGGGGCGGCATACAGATGCGCATTGGTATTGGTATATTTGGGAATGTATATATACACAAATACTTCCTCTCTCCCACATACCGCACACACAATATCCAGCCAGATCAAGAGAGAGAACGAGCTTACATGCAAGAACAGTATACAAGTACATGTATGCACGAACGTGTCTATGGTGTACCTTATGTATCGATGTGTATGCATGCATGTAGTATGTGTGTAAATTTGCGTCTTTCATTCTGTGTATGTGTGCATGCAATCATATACGTGTGTACGTGTGCCCGCCCTTGTGTGTCTCTCTGTCCATACTCCTGCGCTAAAATGCGCTAAAGAATTTCAATTCTAATGTGCTCAAGCAGGACACATGAGCGCGTGATAAGGGGTTGAAAATGTTCTGACCAGTCCATATATGTGGGTAATGTTATGACACCTAGCCGGGAGTCCTGAAGGCGACTTTTCAGGACGAAAAGTGACACTTCTAGAATGTAAATAAGGGGATACTTCGTTTGCAGCAATCCTTCTCACGTGCACTCACCTTGCACAAATTCGTGTCCTGGCGAGGCAAGAGGCCGCCACGATGGAGGTCATGAACCAGGCGCGCCGCCTGAAGCGCCTGCGTAAGGGCGCGACGGCGGCGGGGCAGGCTGCTGCTGAGGCAGCGGTGCCGAGCAAGAAGATCAAATTTCTCGCGCAGGAGGGCACCGCAGGCAAGGGGGACATGATGGGCGTCGACGAGGGTGACAGCGATGATGCCAACGCGGACATTGTCATGAAGTTTAGCAAGGTCGAGCAAGCTGTGCGCAAGAAGGCGGCCGTCAAGGCGCACGAGGCGCACGAAAAAGACGCGAACGAGACCAAGATGAGCAAGGGCAAGATGAAGGCACTGCAGAAGCTCAAGGACCGGCAGGAGCGCGAAGCCAAACGGGAGGAGCTGTTTGCCTCTCTCGCCAAGCATCACGTGGACTCGCGAGCTGTTGGGTTGCTGAAGTCGAGCTCTTCCATTGGGGCAGGCAGGGAGACGAAGAAACAGAAGCTGTCGCGCGCCCTGAAGGAGGAGCGAGCTGGGGTGGCGGTGACAGCGTCCAGTGACCTGGTGGTGGGCATGGAGAGCCATGCAGTCGGGGAGAGTGCGCGAGCGCGTCGCAAGCGACTGCAGCGGGAGCAGGAGGAGCGCGAAATGGCGCTGCTCGCCAGCTCCTCTGATGGTAGCGGTGAGGACGAATCGGGGGACGGGGACAAGGAGGACGAAAAGGTAGCGGGACAAGCAGTGGGGAGTGACGCCGAGGCAGGGGAGACAGAGGAGGCAGAGGAGGCAGCGGAAGCAGAGGCAGAAATTGAAATTGCGGCTTCCCAGGCTCCTCGGGAGGAAAGCGTCAACGCGAGCAACGGCGAGGGCGGTGCACACAGCAAGGGTGCAGACAGTGAGCCAGCGCAGCGCAAGCCAGCCTTCTACGTTACAGTCAAGAGAAACCCAGAGATCCAGCAAGCGAGAAGCAAGTTACCCATGTTTGCCGAAGAACAGCAAGTTATGGAAACAATCAGGGACAATGATGTGATTGTGCTTTGCGGTGCCACCGGTTGTGGCAAGAGCACGCAGCTGCCGCAGTTTTTATTCGAGGCAGGCTACGGCAGTGAGAAGGGGTTTCCGGGCATGATTGGTTGCACGCAGCCGCGACGTGTCGCCGCTATCACTACTGCCAAACGTATCGCCAAAGAGCTCAACATGCCGTTGGGCAAACAGGTGGGCTTCCAGGTCCGCTATGAAAAACGGATTGACAAGGACACAAAAATCAAAGTTATGACGGACGGCATTCTCCTCAAAGAGATCCAGTCAGATTTTTTGCTCTCGGACTACTCAGCCATCGTTGTAGACGAGGCACACGAACGTGGCATCAACAGTGATGTGCTCATCGGCCTGCTCTCGCGCCTCGTGCCGCTACGCCGAAAGGGCATGACGAAAGACGGCCGCCTGCTGCCGCCGCTCAAGCTTATCATCATGTCTGCCACGCTGCGTGTCACCGACTTCACAGAAAACGCACCACTGTTTCCGGTGCCGCCGCCAGTGGTGGAAGTGTCGGCACGCCAGCACCCTGTCACCGTGCACTTCAACCGCCGCACACCCATCTACACATACATGCAGGAGGCGCTCAAAAAAGCATGCAAAATTCACCGCAAACTGCCTGGCGGTGGAATTCTCATTTTTCTGACGGGTCGCCGTGAGATCGACTGGATGTGTCGTAATCTCCGCGAAGAGCTTGCTCAGCACAAAAACAGAAGCCAAAAGCCCAAGGCGCGCCCGCAGCTCCGCGATGGTGCCTTCACAGCTGCTGGGCCTAACGCCGGCGAGAAGCGCAAGATCAAAGACGAAACAGCAACAGAGTTGGAGGGTGAAGAAAAGACCGAAGAGAGCGGCCACAAGGAAGCGTTTTTATTTGGGCAGGATGATGGGGCAGATAGTGATGTGGATGACGCGGATGCCGCCGAGGACGGTGCAGATTATGATGACGATGACGAAGCGGAGGAGAAGGCGCTGCGTGCTGACGATGACGAGTCATCCGAGGACGAGGATCTCCTCGATGACGAGTATGACCTGAGCGAGAGTGAGGAAGAAGACGCTGAGCACGATTCAGACGAAGAATCTGAGGATGAAGAAGCCAAATCCAAACGCACTGTCTTGCTTGATGGTGCAGCGCTTGCCAAAGGTGCCGCAGGACTCACCGGCAACGATATCGGCAGCGCCACGCGTCGCACGCCCACCGCTACTGTCGCAAAGGAAGCTGACAAACCCACTGATGCCGCCCAGAGCGACGCGCCGAAACGCGCCAAAGTGTCAAAGAGACCCTCAAAGGTGCTCGTCTTGCCATTGTATTCCATGTTGTCCGGGCCGCAGCAGCTCAAGGCCTTCAATCGCGCACCCAAGGGCGTCCGCGTCATAGTTGTCGCCACCAACGTTGCCGAGACGTCCATCACGATCCCCGGCATGCGTTATGTAGTGGACACGGTCTGTGTTTATTTGTTTCCCATTTTATGCATTGCTTGCTTGCATTGTGCGTGTCATGTCAAAAAAAATAACAATAGAGTGCCGGTTGAGAGTGTGTAGCAGATGATTTGAGGGAATTGACGCATACAGAGGGGGTGCAGGGGCGCGTAAAGGAACGAGTCTATCAAAAGCGCAGTGGCGTGGGCACATTTGCAGTCAACTGGGCGTCGCAGGCATCAGTAAACCAGCGTGCAGGCCGTGCAGGCCGTACGGGGCCAGGACACTGTTATCGCCTCTTCTCATCTGCAGTCTTTGAAAACCAATTCATGCCCTTTGCGCCGCCGCAGATTCTGTCGTCGCCCATAGAGGGCATCATGCTGCAGATGAAGGCCATGGGAATTCCAGACGTGCGCCATTTCCCCTATCCCACTCCGCCTGATGAGGATGACGTCGACCGTGCTTTAAAAACTCTGATGAACCTCGGCGCCTTGACGCCTGAGGAGGAGGAGGTGACGCCGCTGGGTCGTCAGCTTGCTGCCTTCCCGCTGGCGCCGAGATTCGCCAAGATGCTTGTGCTCGGGCATCAGGGCGGCTGCTTGCCGTACGCTGTGTCGATGGTGGCGGCGCTGTCGGTCGAAAATCCCATTGTGTATGATCGTGCTGATGCTACTGCTGAAGACTCTGAGCCCGAGGAGGGCCAGGTCGAGGATGAGGGTGATGCCCCGCTGCTTCCCGCTGAGACTGAGGGCACGGGAAGCAAGAGGCGTGCGGACGGCAAGGGAGAGGCAGGGGGGAGTGTTGTGGATAACACGGATGATGCCAACAGCAAGAGGGGCGCAAAGATGGCAGGGTTGAAATGTAGACGAGACTTGTGGTGGCATTCTGATGGCGATATTCTGGCTCTGGTCAAGGCTTTTGGGGCCTACGCCTTCAGCAACGGCAGCGACGACTTTGCAGCCACTCATGGGCTCCAGCCGAAACTAATGTCTGAGATGCTGTAAGTTGATGTTTTGTGGCACACGCGCACATGTAATCACGCCAGAGGAATCACGTTGAACTCGGCGAAACGTTGCACGTTGAGATTCTTTGGCCAAGCTCTCAGATCAGCTGTTTGGCTTGAGACTTCTTGTCGTGCGTATCTGGCAGTCTCTCTGTGTGTACGTGTGCGTATATGTTTATTCGGGCAGTCGTATGTGGTAGTGTGGTTGCTTTAGCGTCGGTTGCCCGAATTTGTGTGCTAGAAATCATGGTCCACTTTTGATCAGTGGAGCTACTTTCTAGTCCCTGCCTTGTCCCCGCCTTTCCTTCTTCCCTCTGTGTGTAGGCCCACGATGTGTGACATCGGCGCTCGTTTAAAAGCCTTGTGCTCTCTTGGTGCCCTCATGGTGCTCTGCTGATGCTGTGTGCATACATACCTATGTGCGTGTTTGGTGTGTGTGCTGACCAGTCCCTCAACTATGTGTACCCACAAACACGCGCATGCACACAGCTCACTAGCAGGGCAGCTGCAGGGTATCATCCGAATGTACTACCCCGCGCTGACTGCTGCACTTGGAATACCACCTGCGGGCAAGAAGAAGCCCACAACAGCCGCATCACTGGGTCTGAAGGCGCCGCCTACCTCGGCGCAAGAGAGTCTTCTCCGCCAGGTCCGTAGTTTGTGGGTCTATTTCTATTTCCTCTTTTTGTGTGAGCTTGCTTGGTGTGTCTATTGCTTGCTTGCTGTGTCTGGGTGCTGCCTTCGAGTGTGTATGGACAGTCGGGTGCGCATGAAGTAAGAGTCTATATCCTATGCCCTGTGGTGATGCTAAGTCAAAGTATTGGCGTATGCGCCTGTCACGTGCTCAAATTGTTTTGCGTCCAATCATGAGAATATGTCGCACCCCCCTCCCCTATCTTCGTATGGCAAGGCAATGAAGATGTTTTACGTGTGGGAATCTCATTGTACACCAAACTTTTAGTAGGGTTTGTGTGGATGATAATTGCACTTTCCTGAGCCTTGCCCCCCCCCCTTCCCCTCCCGTCACCCTCCCCTCCCCCTTCCCACCTCTTCTACATGTTAAGGCATGTGTATTATCATGCATGAATACATACACATTTTATGTTGGTGGTCACATGTCCCTTCTTTTTGAAGATCGCTCTGGCTGAACTAGCACATGTGGTTGTTACTTGACAACTTTTTTTTGCTGAGCGTCTTGCTTGCATGTTCTTTTGAACAAATATATATTCATGTGTGTTTGTGTGTACACAAATTGCCCGATGATCAGTTTTTTTAAAGTTTGAGATCACGATTTCATGAGTGACACCATATTTTTGCTGAGGGTTCTAATTCTGCATGCATCTTCATGTGTGTGTGCGTCTGTTGAAATATTTTTGTGTGTGTGTGTATATGTAACACTTGCCCGATGATCAGTTTTTTTAAAGTTTGAGATCACGATTTTATGAGTGACACCATATTTTTGCCGAAAGTTCTACTTCCATTTTTATGTGCATGTTCACATGTGTGTGTGCGTATGTGGGGATCTCGTGTGCGTGTGTCTTTGTGTATACTATTTGCCCGATGATAGTTTTTTAAAGTTTGAGATCACGATTTTCATGAGTGACACCATATTTTTGCTGAGGGCTAATAATATTTAATATACATTCATATACCTACGATATCACGCGTCAAATAGCATGTGATGAGGTGTGTTGAGGGTATGGGGTGGCTACCATTAGTAGGTTCCTTGAAATTAAATGTCTCTTTTGCAGAATATAGTCTCTTTTATAGGACTCTTTTGCAAAAGAGACCTATAATTTCAAGGAGCCGACTAATTGAAGCCACCCCATATCTCAAAGAGATGTCTTTTTATAATATCCATTCACTTTCCCCTCCTCCCTCATGGCAAGACAGTGAAGATCATTATGTGTGGGAATCTCATTGTACACGAAACTTTTAGTAGGGTTTGCGTGGATGATAATTGCACTTTTCCGAGCCTTGCCTTCCCCCCCCCCACTCCCCCCTCCCTTCTAAGCTTCAAGGCATGTACATTATTATACAAATGAATTTTAATTTGGTGGTCACGTGCCCCCTTTTTTTCAGATCGCGCTGGCCGGACTCGTAGATCATGTGGCGACGAGGGATCCTGATGTGCGCGGCCCGCTGACAGGCTACAAGTGTCTTGCGTATGACAATCATGTTTTTGTGCACCAGCACAGCTGCATGCGGTTAGTCTTGCATTTCATTGCACTTGTGATTTCTTTCCCCCGTGATTTGTTGTCCCCGTTACCATTATTTGCTGTGTTGCTCTTGTTTGGCTCTTTTTTTTGTCTGTGAACGTTTCTTTCTTGATCTATTTTATATACATGATATTGCATATATAAACATACATAAATCGAAGCTGCTTTCTGCCCAGGCCAGTGTGCTCGTCTTCATTCATTCTACATACGTATTGACATACAGATGTACAAGTTGATGTGAGTCGCCCATTGTCGCAATACATATGTAGAATGCATGAAGATATTCAGAGTACATGTTGATGTAAGTCGCCCATTATCCTTGTTGTGAGCCTCTTTCTCTCCAATGCATGCTGCTTCTGAAGCGCACGCGCGCGTGCGCTCCTTTTCTCTCACACGCTCTCACACACCCACTCTCTCTCACAAACACGTGCACACACATGGAACAGCAAGCAGCCAGCTGAGTGGATATGTTTCCTGGAGCTGTCAGAAACATCTCGAGTGTACATGAAAGGCGTCACGCCGATCCAGGCCAAATGGCTGCCGCGCCTGGCGCCTTCCATGGTTGAGCGCACGCAGGTCTCTCTCTCTCTCACGTGCCGGGCTCTCTCTCTCTCTCTCTTGGTCTCTCTTATTCCCTGCCCTCTCGTGCTCTCTCGCTCTTTCTCTCGCTCTCTCTCCCTCCCACCCTCCCGCTCTCCTTCATGTCCTCCCTCGCGCGCTCTCTCTCCCTCTGTTTTTCGCTCGCTCTCTCTCTTGCTCTCTCTCTCTCTCAAATGATCAGTGCACCAATATTTCTCTTCCTGGTATGTAATCAAAACCTAAAAACAAAAAATAAACCCTAAACCCAAAACCCTAAACCGGTGAAGATTTTTTATGTGTGGGAATCTCATTGTACACCAAACTTTTAGAAGGGTTTGTGTGGATGATAGTTGCACTTTCCCGAGCCTTGCCCCTCCCTCCCCCCCTCTCAATGTATTATGACCCATATATTACATCAGCACACGATAAACACTTGTGAATTTTGATGTAGGAATATAATTTGCACTTACATATGTAAGAATGGTTGTTATATATATATACATATATATATATAGAGAGAGATATATATATATATATAGATAGATATATATATATATAGATATATATATGTATATATATATATAAATATATATAGATAGATAGATAGATAACTATATATCTCAATACATATATATACATGTATCAGTATATGTATGTATACATACACATATACATATGTATATGTATATATACACTCACTCATGCACACATAGACACTGACATGCCCGGTTTGTGCAAGTGCAGCCGCTGGAGGTACCGCCTGTGCGCTATGATGCCCAGAAGGATGATCTCATGTGTGTTACAGGTGTGTGTGTGTATAGCTCTCTCTCTCTCTCTTTCTGTCTCTCTCTTTATTCAAATGTATGAAGGCTTCTATTTGTCATCGTACATGCGATATTTATGGATTCATATGATATTTGTGTGTATGTCTATCAGATACACACATGGGGCATCACCCTGTGTAGGGTGTCAGCACATTTTTTTATTCGTATGGATATGCATAGTCGTTTTGTGTTGATTATGTTGGATAAACTACACATGCACGATACATTACACACATGCGCACGTCTTGTGCGTGTGCATGTAGAGTTCCGGCCCGATGATCAGTTTTTTAAAGTTTGAGATCACGATTTCATGAGTGACACCATATTTTTGCTGAGGGTCCTGCTTACATGTTCATTTGTATTTGTGCTATTTTTGTATTTGTGCTATTTTATTTGCCTGTAATTCCACGATGATCGGTTTTTAAAAGTGCGAGGACACGACTTTACGAGTGACACTAGGTTTTCGCTGAGGGTTCTATTTACATTTTCATTTGCATGTTCGTTTGTGTGCGCTTGTATGGAACTCTTGTGCGTGTTTGTGTTGTGGTGTGTTCTATTTGCCCGATGATCAGTTTTTTAAAGTTTGAGATCACGATTTCATGAGTGACACCATATTTTGGCTGAGGGTTCTAATTCTGCATGCATCTTCATGTGTGTGTGCGTCAGTTGAAATATTTTGTGTGTGTGAGTATATGTAACACTTGCCCGATGATCAGTTTTTTAAAGTTTGAGATCACGATTTCATGAGTGACACCATATTTTTGCTGAGGGTTCTACTTCCATTTTTATGTGCATGTTCACATGTGTGTGTGCGTATGTGGAGATCTCGTGTGTGTGTCTTTGTGTACACTATCTGCCCAATGATAGTTTTTTAAAGTTTGAGATCACGATTTTCATGAGTGACACCATATTTTTGCTGAGGGCTGATGTGTTGATTCATATACCTAAGACATGACGCGTGAGAGGAGCATGTGATGAGGTGTGTTGAGGGTATCTCAAAGAGATGTCTTCTTATAATATCCACTTTACCCCATTCCCTCCCTTGTGACAATGCAGTACAGGGTGACCAAAACCCATAGGATGCCTTAAGTTGCAGGTCATTTTTCGCAAAAAAGCCTCTGATTACAGGGCTTTTTTGCGGAAAATGTCCTATGAAGATAAGGCATCCTATGGGTCTTCGCCAGCCTGTAAAGACATCACGCGTGTGATGAGTTTCAAAAAGAGTTTCTTGTGTATTTTATGCATCCCCCATCCTATGGCAAGGCAGTGAAGATTATTATGTGTGGGAATCTCATTGTACACCAAACTTTTAGTAGGGTTTGTGTGGATGATAATTGCACTTTCCTGAGCCTTGCCTTCCCCATATATATATATGTACATATATATATATGTACATATATATTTATATATATATATACACACACATATATATATACATATATATATATATATATATATATATATATATATATATATATATATATATATATATATATATATATATATATATATATATATATATATATATATATACAAACACACATACATATATACATATACATATATGTATATATATATATAATTGCAATTTCCTGATTCTTGTCTCGCCCCTCCCCCTTCCCCCTCCCCGGCGCTCCTCAATATCCAACTGACACACACCCCCTTCACATTTGCCACTGACTTTGAAATCACCTGTTTAACAACAACCACAATCCAACACACGCACTCTCTCTCTCTCCCACGCACACACATCACTCCATGACCATCCACACAACACGCTGTTGCAAACAACCAAACAAACAGCACCTCTGTTCGGGCAACATGGCTGGGAACTGCCGCCACAGGTACACCTTCTCAAAAGTTAGCTCGCTACT
>Ga0209491_10012038_pt1 | contig 10084 bp, 3 predicted proteins | sample BON02_FD_187213 | JGI IMG/M metagenome (GOLD analysis project Ga0209491, IMG submission 187213) | Freshwater microbial communities from Lake Bonney liftoff mats and glacier meltwater in Antarctica - BON-02 (SPAdes) (version 2) | ecosystem: Environmental > Aquatic > Freshwater > Ice > Glacier...
CTGTTGACCGACAGGAACCGGCGGCCCTTTTTGCCACAGGGGTTGGCGCAATCGAAGATGTGGTAATGCGCGGTCTCGAGGTGTGGCGCACCCTCGACGGTCATCGTACCGCAGACGTGGTCATTGGCGGCCTCGATTTCGGCCTTGGTGAACCCGAGGTGGCGCAAAAGATCAAAGGTGGGATCGTTCAGCTTGTCCGCCGGAATGCCCAGGGTTTCACGGCAGAACACCTCGCCCAGCGTCCACTGGTTGAACACGAAGCGGATGTCGAAGGCCGAGGGCAAGGCCGCCTCGACGCGTGCGATCTCTTTCGCGCCAAAGCCGTGGCCGATCAGCGACGTGCGGTTGATCCCCGGCGCGTTGCCGATGCTGCCGTGGCCCACGGCATAGGCGATGATTTCCTCGATATGGGCCGAGCCATAGCCGAGGTTGTCAAGTGCTGCGGGAACCGAGCGGTTGATGATCTTGAAATACCCGCCACCGGCCAGTTTCTTGAACTTGACCAGCGCGAAATCGGGTTCGATCCCGGTGGTGTCGCAATCCATCACCAGCCCGATGGTGCCCGTCGGGGCAATCACCGAAACCTGTGCGTTGCGATAGCCGTGCTTTTCACCCAGCGCCAAAGCCTCGTCCCAGGCGCCCTTGGCAATCTCGACCAGGCGGGCATCGGGGCAGTTGGCGTGGTCCAGCGGCACAGGGTTGGTTGCCAGCGCCTCGTACCCCTTGGCCAGCCCATGGGCCGCAGTGCGGTGGTTGCGCATCACCCGCAGCATGTGCGCGCCATTCTTGGCATAGCCCGGGAAGGCGCCCAGTTCGCCCGCCATTTCGGCCGAGGTTGCATAGGACACGCCGGTCATGATCGCCGTCAGGGCACCGCACAGCGCGCGCCCCTCCTTGCTGTCGTACCCATGCCCCATGTTCATCAGCAGCCCGCCGATGTTGGCATAACCAAGACCGAGGGTGCGGAAATCATACGACCGCTGGGCGATTTCCTTTGACGGAAACTGCGCCATGGTCACGCTGATTTCAAGTGTCACGGTCCACAGCCGGGTGGCGTGCATGTAATCCTCGACCTGAAATTCCCCATCCTTGAGGAACGTCAGCAGGTTCATCGACGCGAGGTTGCAGGCGGTATCGTCGAGGAACATATATTCCGAACAGGGGTTCGACCCCCGGATCGCCCCATCCTCGGGGCAGGTGTGCCAGTCGTTGACGGTGTCGTGAAACTGGATGCCCGGATCGGCGCAGGCCCAGGCGGCATGGCCCACCTGTTCCCACAGATCGCGCGCCTTGATGGTTTTGGAAACCTTGCCATCTTTCCGGTTGATCAGCTGCCAATCGCCATCGGTTTCCACCGCTTTCAGGAACGCATCGGTCACGCGGATCGAGTTGTTCGAGTTCTGGCCCGAAACGCTGGAATACGCCTCGGAATCCCAATCGGTGTCATAGGTCGGGAATTCGATGCTTGTGTGCCCCTGCTTTGCATAATCGAGCACGCGTTTGACATAGGTTTCCGGGATCGACATCTTCTTGGCATCGCGGATGGCCGCCTTCAAAGCTTCGTTCACCGCCGGATCGTAAGCGTCAGCCTCAAGCCCGTCCCACGCCTTGATCGCCGCAAACAGCGCGTTCAGTTTCTGCGAATGCATCTTCGAGCCGGCGACGAGGGATGCCACCTTCTGTTCCTCTATGACCTTCCAGTTGATGAAATCCTCGATATCGGGGTGGTCGGCGTCGACGATCACCATTTTCGCAGCCCTGCGCGTCGTACCGCCCGACTTGATCGCGCCTGCCGCGCGGTCGCCGATTTTCAGAAACCCCATCAGGCCCGACGATTTGCCGCCACCCGACAGCTTTTCGCCCGCGCCCCGCAGGGACGAAAAATTGGTGCCGGTGCCGCTGCCGTATTTGAACAGCCGCGCCTCGCGCACCCACAGGTCCATGATGCCGCCGTCGTTGACCAGATCATCGGCCACCGACTGGATGAAACAGGCATGGGGCTGGGGATGCTCATAGCTGGATTTCGACTTGGTCAGCTTGGCGGTCTTGAAATCCACATAGTAATGCCCCTGCGCCGGGCCATCGATGCCGTAGGCCCAGTGCAGCCCGGTGTTGAACCACTGGGGGCTGTTCGGCGCGCCCTGCTGCGTCGCCAGCATGAAGCGCATTTCGTCGAAATAGGCGCGGGCATCGCTTTCACGGCTGAAATAGCCGCCTTTCCAGCCCCAATAGGCCCAGGCCCCGGCCAGACGGTCGAACACCTGCTTGGCTGACGTCTCGCCACCGAACTGCTCGGGCTCGGGCAGTTTCGCCAGCGCCGCATCATCGGGAACCGAGCGCCACAGGAACTCGGGCACGTCCTTTTCACGCACAGACTTCAAAACCGCAGGCACGCCCGCCTTGCGGAAATACTTCTGGGCGATCACATCGCTGGCCACCTGCGACCAGGTCGTCGGCACTTCCACCGCATCGTTGTAAAACACGACGGTGCCGTCGGGATTGCGGATTTCGCTTGTCACCGTGGTGAACTCAAGCTTCGCATACGCGTCCGAACCGGCGCGGGTAAACGTGCGTTCGATCTTCATTTCTGCCCCATATCCTCTGCTTGCAATTGCATCCCCTGTCGTTGCAGAGGACACTTCCTGGCTAACGGCTGCCGGTTTGGGCTTGCACCCGAACGAGGGAACCAGAGCGCAGACCTTTCCGGATGTCCGATCTTCGCACTTGGTACCAATCGCCTGAACCACCACCACATCTGGTGGCCTTCCCGACTGCGCCCCACAACCTGACGTATGCAGGGGCAAGGGGTCAACGGCAATTTTACCGAATCTTCATGAATTTTCGATTGACCTTCGCCCGCGCATCAGGGCCTGCGGGCCACCGACAGATTCATCCCCGTTGTCCCCCTGGATATCTACATCGCGCGATGCGGGAAATGCCTTTATATCCGGCTGCGTTAGACCGATTTACTCACAGAGGGGATGAACCGGGGGCGCGCCGGGCGGTGGACAAGGCCAGTTTCCGGGCCATTCGCGATTGCAGCAGAACCGCCACATATGGTGGTCAAAATTTCAGCACGGCCCGGGCGCACAACATCTGGGGTTGCCCGCGCGCCCCCGGCGATTCGATCAGCCGATCCCGCGCTTGGGACTGGACGGCGGCGACGGCTGTGCTACCCCTCGCCCCGCACCGTCTCCAGAACCGGACCGCCCATGAGCATACGCATCACCAACCTGACCAAACGGTTCGGCTCGCATCCGGCGGTGGACGACCTGTCGGTCGACATCGCGGCGGATGAATTCTTTGCCATCGTCGGCGCCTCGGGCTGCGGCAAGTCTACTCTGCTCCGGCTGATCGCGGGGCTGGAGGCGGCGGACAGCGGTCAGATCCGCCTGCACGGCGCCGCCGTCACCGCGACGGGCCTGCATGTCGCGCCCGAGGCGCGCAACATCGGCTTCGTGTTCCAGTCCTATGCCCTGTGGCCGCATCTCGATGTGCGCGGCAACGTCGCCTTCCCGGCCGAAACCGCCGGGCTGACCCGGGCCGAGGCGCGGGCGCGGGCCGACCGCCACCTTGCCACCGTCGCGCTGACCCCGTTCGCCGACCGCCGACCCGCCGAGTTGTCGGGCGGACAGCGCCAGCGCGTCGCCCTGGCCCGGTGCCTCGCGCAAGAGGCGCGCACGATCCTGATGGACGAACCGCTGGCCAACCTCGACCCGCATCTGCGCACCGCGATGGAGGGCGAATTGCTGCAGTTCCACAAGACCGCAGGCGCCACCACGATCTATATCACCCACGACCAGCGCGAGGCGATGGCGGTGGCCGACCGCATGGCGGTGATGGCGGCGGGGCGGTTCCTGCAGGTTGGCCCGCCCGCCGACATCTACGACGCCCCGGCCAGCGAAGCAGTGGCGCGGTTCATCGGCCAGGGCGCTGTGGTCGATGTCGAGTTGCGCTCAGGCCAGGCCCGTCTGGCGGGAACCCCCCTGCCCCTGCGCGGCCTGTCCGGGCCCGAGGGGAAACGCCGCGCGATGCTGCGCCCTGCCGATCTGGCGCCCTGCCCCGCCGACACCCCCGGCGCGCTGGCCGGGCGGGTGACGGCGGCGCTTTACCGGGGTGGCCATTCCGAGGCCAGTGTCACGGTCGACGGGATCGACACGCCGCTGCACCTGCACCTGACCCAAAGGGTCCGCCCCGGTGACAGCCTGCATATCCTGGCACAGGGCGGCTGGCTGATCCCGGCCTGAGGCCTGACGCACTTTGCGTTCTAGCGCGTGTTGCTCTCATTTGGGTTGGAGTATTCCTCTGCCGGGGTGATACAGCGTTTGCCGTGCATGACGCGTTCACCCCGGCAGAGGAATTCGATCGAGAGCAACACGATTTGTTTGAGCCAGAGGATCGAAAGAAGTGTTCGAGCCGCAGGCGAGAGGCAGCTTCTTTTGATTTACACCGAACGCAAAGCGCTTCATTATCGCCAGGGCACAACGCCGGGCGGCAGGCGGCGCCCCATGACGTCGAGCAACGCCATCAGCACCACCGTGGCCAGCACTGTCACCGCCGCCATCGCCGACGCCAGCGTGGTCGCGCCGCTGCTTTCATAATTATAGATGACGGTGCCGATGGTCTCGGTCCCCGTCGACCACAAAAGGGCCGATACCGTCACCTCGTTATAGGCAGTCAGAAACACCAGTACCGCCCCCGAGGCCGCCGCAGGCGCGATCAGCGGTACCGTTATGCGCCCCATGCGCCGCCCGAACCCGGCGCCCGCCGTGCGCGCCGCCTCGTCCAGCGCGGGGTCGAGTTGCTGATAGGCCGCCGAAATGGGTTTCAGCGCCACGGCAAAGAAGGCGCAGAGATAGGCGAGGAAGATGATCGCCAGCGTGTTGTAGATCGACACGTCGATCAGCGGCAAAGGCCGGATGAAGGCCAGGATGAAGGCCACCGAGATCACCAGGCCGGGGATCGCATAGGTGATTTCGGCGGCTGTGGCGACAGCCCCCCCCACCCGGCGCGGCGTACCCGCTGGCCCGGCCATGAACCGCGCCAGCAGGATGCCGAGGCCCGCGACCAGGGCGGCGGCGGCCCCGGCGACAAGGGTGGAGTTTGCAAAGGCCCGCGCCGTGACCGACTGGGCGAACAGGATCTGGCGGAAGTTGTCCAGCGTCACGGTCTCGGCGTTCAGCGGCAATCCGTATGTCACCACCAGCGCCGTGCCGAACAGCGCCGTGACCGGCAGGATCAGCGTCACCGCGATCGTCAGCGCCAGCGCCGCCTCGACCGCCCCCCGCCACCAGCCCAGCGCCAGCCGCAGGGGCGCCTGGGGCGGGCCGATCAGCGCATTGCGGGTGCGGCGCAGCAGGGCCATCTGCAAAAGCACCACGACAATCGCGACAAGCGCCAGCAGTGACGACAGCACCGCCACATCCCCCAGCATCGAAGGCCCGAAGGCCGACAGCCGCTGCCAGATCAGAACCGGCAACGTGGTGTACCGCCCCGGAATGCCCAGCAGCGCCGGGATGCCGAAATTGCCCAGCGCCGACACGAAGGCCAGCGCATAGGCGGCAATCAGCGTCGGCGCCAGCAGCGGCAGGATGATCCGCGCCAGCAGCCGCCCCGCCCCCGCGCCCGCCATGCGCGCCGCATCCGACATCTCGCGCGGCAGGGTGCGCAGGGCGGCCAGCACCACAAGAAACACCAGCGGCATGTGCTGCACCGACAACAGGGCGATCACGCCGCCCCGGCCATAAAGCGGATGGGGCGAGCCGGGGGGCGGCGCCAGACCCAGCGTGTTCAGCACCGGCGAGGACGGCCCCAGCGCCTGCACCCAGGCAATCGCCGTCACATGGGGCGGAATCATCATCGGGATCAGCAAAAGGAAGGTGAACACCGCCTTGCCCCGCACATCCGACAGCCCGATCACCAGCGCGACCACCGTGCCGAAGACAAGCGACAGCGCGCCCGAGATCGCCGCACTCTCCAGCGAATTCCACAGGGCGCGCGGCACCGACCGAGCGCCCAGCGCCTCGGCCATGGGGGCCAGCGAGAACGCGCCGTCATCGCTGAGGCCGAGGCGCGCCAGAAGGCCCAGCGGGAAGACGAACACAACCAGCGCGAACACAACCAGAGCGGCGAGGGTCGTCCCCTCGCCGCTGCGCAGATAGTAAAATGCTTTCAGTGACTTACTGGCCAAAGATGTCGATGAACCTCAGCCGGTATTCATTGGCATTGGCCAGGGCATCTGCCGGATCGAACGGCATCAGCGTGATCTGGTCGCGCGCCGGAAAACCCTCGGGCGCGGCCACATCGGGGTGCGCGGGAAGATAGCCCTGGGCGGCGGCCAGCGCCTGACCGTCGGGCGAGATCAGAAAATCGACGAACGCCTTGGCGGCCGGCACGTTGCGCGCGGTGGACAGGATCGCCACAGGCTCGGTCACGGCGGACACCCCCTCCTCGGGGAAGACGAACCCCACGGGCGCCCCCTTGGGGATTTCACGCAGCGGCAGGAAATCGACGACAAAGCCGAACATCTGCTCGCCCCCCGCCACGGCGCGGTAGACGCCGCCATTGCCGCCCTGGGGGTTGGCGCCCTGTGCGGCCAGCCCCTCGTAATACGCCCAGCCGAGGGCCGGGTTCGAGGTCAGCGCAACCATGTGGATCGTCGCAGCACCCGAGGTCAGCGGCGAGGGCATGGCGATCTGGCCCTGCGCCTCGGGGCGCAGCAGGTCGGCCCAGGACGTGGGCACGAAGGGAGCTGCGGTGTTGTAGATGATGCCGGTGGTGATCAGCTTGGTCGAGAAATAGTAACCCTCGGGGTCCATGATCCCCGGGGCATAGGCCGCCACATCGGCCTCGGGATAGGCCAGCAGGCGGTCCAGCGCCTCAAGCCCCTCCATCGTCACCGTGTCGGCGATCAAAAGCACGTCGGGCTGGGGTTGGCCGGCGACATATTCGGCCTCAAGCCGGGCCATGATTTCGGTCGTGCCATCGCGCACCCATTCGATCTCGACACCCGGATGGGCGGCGGCAAAGGCGTCGACCGTGGCCTGGGCATCGGCATTGGGCTGCGATGTATAGAGCACCAGTTTGCCCGACACGTCGGTGCCCTGGGCCATGGCGCCAGTGGCCAGCAGCAGGCCCGCCAGCGCGGTCGTCATCGTCAGTTTCATCGCAATTCCCCCGGAACAGTCATGGGGTCACTTACCCCGTTGTGGCCCCGCGATACAGCGTATTTGTGACAGCGGGGTAACAGGGCGGCGGGAAATCGGTTGCGGGCGCGATGTCCGGGGCGATTTGAACCGCGCGCCGGGGCAAACCGGAGCGGGAAGGGCAATTGCAATCCGGCCGCCGCGATTTCAGCCCCCGTTCCGAACCCCGAACCTTTTCTGCCCCGCCCGCATGGCGCCGACACGACCGACACGACCGCGCTGTCGAGCAAGACCCTTTGCCCGGGCGGCCAGCTCCCCTTACACGGATCGCACGTTGCGGCGGGTTCCGCGAGACAGCCGTGCAAGACGCCATTTCACATGTGCCGGGTCGGGTTGCCAGGCCAAACCCTGCGGCCCCTGCAAGCTTTGAACGCGGCACCTTGACGTCGGGGATCGGATGGCCGCGGATGACCATCGCACGTCCGGCCGAAGCGTGCCCCGACGCCGCAGTGCAAGCCTGTCGCGCGATCAGACAAAAACGGTTGCCGCAAAGGCAGATTTGCGTCAACTTGTCGCGGCGGCATTCCGGTTGCGGAATGCCGGATATTTTACGGCTGGCGCGCACTCTCCCACCGACTTTTCTGGTCCCTGAAATACCCTGGCGCCCGCCAGAACGACGGTGGTGGCGTCGGAATGATCCGGATCGGGCCCAAGGACCGGCCCATGGCAATTTTGTTGAAGGAGATGTCGAGATGACAATTTTTCTGGGAGCAACCGGCCCTGATTCCATCGCGGGATCGGCCGATGCCGACATCATCATCTTTGAGGAGGGCAGCCGGACGGGCGTCGATACCGCGACGGGCGGCGGTGGCAACGATGTGATGATCGGCGACAGCGATTCCGTCGTTCTTGACGCAATTGCGGGCAACAACACCTTTGCAACGGCCGGCAATATTGACAATTCAGCCCAGTGGTCGACCCAATCCAATCCGCTGGTCGGCGACGACACGGTGCCTTACACGACCGTGGTCGGGCAAGGCGTGAATGAAAGCGATGTGTTTTCCGTCACTGTCGGGGCGGGCGAGACGCTGACCCTGGATGTGGATTTTGCGGACGGCGGGTTTGGCGGGCCTGCATTCAACAGCACATTGTCAATTCACCAGGAGACAGCCCCCGGTGTTTTTACGCAAGTTGCTTTCAATGATGACGACTTTCTCACGCTAGGCGGTCTCGGTAGTGTCACCTTTCTTGACTCCTACCTTACCTACACCAACTCGACGGCTGCGCCTGTCGTCTATTTCGTGACGGTCGCGAGCTTTTCTAGCGTGATCCCGACAGATGCCACCTATCTGTTGAACGTTTCGGTAACGGGCCATGCCAATACCAATATCGCCCAGCAGGACGCCGACAACCTGGATGGTGGTGCCGGCGATGATTTCATCATCGGCAATGACGGCAACGACAGGCTGAACGGCGGGGCCGACAACGACCGGGTTTATGGCGGCAATGGCGACGACAGCATCACCGGCGTCGCCGGCGCGGATTCGCTGTTCGGCGACGCCGGAAACGACACGCTGGGGGGTGGTTCGGGCAACGACACCCTTGAAGGCGGTGCCGGGGCCGACAGCCTTGAGGGCGGCAATGACAATGACGTGATCTTTGCGTCGGGTGCGACCACCAACTTTGCGGCCAGCGATACGTTGCGGGGCGGTGGCGGGGATGACAGCCTGATCGGCTCGAACGGCGCCGATTTCCTGTATGGCGACGCCGGGAACGACACGCTGAATGGCGGCCACGACAATGTGACCGCCGACGTGGACAGGATGTTTGGCGGGGATGGCGACGATTTGCTGGTGTCCGGCCAGGGCGCCGTTTCCGCCGCCTTCCAGACCTTCGGCGACCGGATGTTCGGCGAGGCCGGCAACGACACGCTGATCGGTGGTCAGGCCAATGACCAGATGGACGGCGGCGCCGACAACGACACACTGGACGCCTGGTCGGGCGCAGACACCCTTGTGGGCGGCGAAGGCACTGACAGCCTTTTTGGGGGCGATGGCAACGATCTGCTCTGGGCGTCGAGTTCGGGCACGAACTTTTTTGGCAGCGATACGCTGCTTGGCGGCGATGGGGACGACCGGCTGTTTGGCTCGAACGGCGCGAATTCGCTGGTGGGTGGCGCGGGGAACGACACCCTGAATGGTGGCAATGATTTGACCAGCGCAGATCGGGACACGTTGATCGGCGGAGATGGCGACGATCTGCTGATCTCGGGACAGGGCATCGTTGCCGCAGGTTTCCAGACCTTCGGCGACCAGATGTTCGGGGGTGACGGCAATGATGCGCTGATCGGCGGTCAGGCCGATGATTCGATGTTTGGTGGCAACGACGACGACGCGCTGACCGGCGGGTTGGGCGACGATACCCTTGACGGGGGTTCTGGCATCGACACCCTTGAGGGCGGCGAAGGTGCCGACAGACTTTTAGGGGGCGATGACAACGATGTGCTGACGGGCGGGTTGGGTGCCGACTTCCTTGACGGGGGGTCTGGCCTCGACACCCTTGAGGGCGGCGAAGGTGCCGACAGCCTTGACGGTGGAGATGACGACGATGTGCTGTATGCGTCGGGTGTCGGCACGAACTTTCTTGGCAATGATACGCTGCTTGGTGGCATCGGGAATGACAGCCTGTTTGGCTCGAACGGCGCGAATTCGCTGGAAGGTGGCGCGGGGAACGACACCCTAAATGGCGGCAATGATTTCACCAGCGCCGATGTGGACACCTTGATTGGCGGGTCCGGCGACGATCTGCTGATCTCGGGACAGGGCATCGTTGCCGCAGGTTTCCAGACCTTCGGCGACCAGATGTTCGGGGGTGACGGCAATGATACGCTGATCGGCGGTCAGGCCGATGATTCGATGTTTGGTGGCAACGACGACGGC
>Ga0209491_10012041_pt1 | contig 10083 bp, 15 predicted proteins | sample BON02_FD_187213 | JGI IMG/M metagenome (GOLD analysis project Ga0209491, IMG submission 187213) | Freshwater microbial communities from Lake Bonney liftoff mats and glacier meltwater in Antarctica - BON-02 (SPAdes) (version 2) | ecosystem: Environmental > Aquatic > Freshwater > Ice > Glacier...
ACTCAAAATAGTTCGCAATAGTTTCCATGGCAGAGAAGCTTCCACACCGTTGCATAAGCGCGCACGCACGAGTGCATGTGCATCTTTTGCAGAGGGTGTGATATGCATTAAAGAGGTGTTTTTGAGCACCAATGCATGTGCAGGTGTGTATGTTAAACACTTGTTTTGACATCAGCGTACACATTTGCGCACACCATTTGCGGTCATACTCACTGCAGGGCGTGCACATGCACTAATATATGCGCTGTGTGTTCATACAGCGTTGGGGGACGAGGGTGAAGGGTATCAGCTAGTCTATGAAGGGCACTTGTTGCTTGGCGTAAGGGATTGTTTTTGACAGAAGAAGAGATAGGGGTGTTGTCTGTGTCTTCTCTATTTTTGATGCAGGTGGGAGCGTATATGGGTGTATGTGTGTGTATTGCATACACACACACACTGCACATGAGATACTTGGATGTGAGCCCAGGGGTCGGTACAAGACACATTGAAAGCCCAAAGAATCCAGATTTACTAAATTTCGGCATATGTGTATTTGTGTATGTGTACAATGAACACATGTATATGTGTAGGCTAGGAGGCTGGATGAGATCTTGGACTAACTTCTTTTTGTCTGTAACATACTTTGTCTTCCAAAAAAGAAAAGCAAAAGATGTCAATGTAATACCAATATCTCAAATCCAAAAATGATTTAAGTGCATAGACCCTCAATCAAGTTTATTAAACTAATGTTTATAGTAATAAAAGCAATCATCATCACCAGCTTCCTTCAACTGTTCTGTTCACTTGGTCTTCTTCTAAATGGTTGTGACCAGCGTCTGCTCGTGGCCTCCCATCGCTCCTTCCTTTTCAGAAAATTCCATCTACCCCTAGTGATTGTCCATCCTGGTCCTGCATCCAGGCATGTAGTCAAACCTTTCGTCTAAACGATTCTCGTTTCGTCCACTCACTCTTTCCATACTAGTGACGAATCTTGGATTTTGACGAAACCACCTGCTGGAATCGCTTGCTTCAAGAACCAAGTTATGTATCTTTGGTGGCGTTTCTTGCTCAGGAAGGAGGTGAGGATCATTTTTAGCCGATGGCATTGGGGGCACTTCCCACAACATGTTCCTACGCATGAACTCCGAACATTTCTTTTTGATTGGATTTCTGACGTTGCCTGGATGATGTGTTCAGTTTTTACACGTCTTGCACTGGCCAGAGAAGAGTTAAAAGACAGAAAGAGAAAAGATGAAAAGAGACAGAAACAGAGATAGACAAGGCTTGCCCCCTCGACCCAGTTGCATTTTGTAAAAGTCCTTGCCAAACTCCTTGACGACACCGCACTGTTCTTTTTTCCTTCTTGCTTGCTTACCTGTGCCTGGAACCAAAATGATGATGGTTGCTTTTATTATCACTCTTGCAGAAATATTGTTTCCTAGATTCAAATAGTAAGTGGCGTCGATTGTGATGTTTGTCCTTTCTGTAGATGATGAAAACTACAAAAATTCAGAATGAAGATTGCTTTTATCATTGCTCACACAGAAATAATGTAGTATTTTTGACAGGAACTCTCAAGGTGCAGTCTATTATTCTCGCCGAAGTGATTGACTGTGGTTTGCTGATTGTCGTCACATCTTCTACTTTTCTGAAAAGAAAAGACTTGTTCAAAGAAAAAAGGCAGTTATGTCAGATTATCAAAACCCGCAGCCCAGCAGATGTATAGACAAATGTACTTTGTACACATATACGGTCTACATGCATACTGCGCTTGATCGATTTGGATTCTTCCGGCTCTCCGGGTGTCCATCCTGCACCTGGGCTCACATCAAGTACCCAAGTAATTTGTGTGTGTGTACGCGCATGTATAAGCACACACTCACTCGCCACCCTAACACCCGCAAAAATAGAGAAATCTACAAGATAAACCACCTACGCCTATCTCTACCCCTGCCAAAACATAGCCTCACACGACAGAAACAAGCGCTAACCATGAACAAGCTGGGAACCCTTCTCACTTCCAAACCCCTACCACACATGCATGCAGGTTGTAAAAAACACCTTTGATACACACCCATGTAGTAAAGAGATCGGACAGTACAGATAAACCAAATGCTCCTGCACGATTGCATATGTACACCCCGTGGTGAGTATGGTTACAAGTATATACCGTATTGTTAACAACACCGGTCCCAGTGTAAATACTTGTCTGCACTGGCATATAAAACACCTGTCTGGTCACAGTGAAGTTTTCCACCCACCCCACAACATGTACATTTGCATGCGTGCAAGACACCTGGAACGACGGCGCGGCAGCGACTGTGCAAGAATCTGATGCAGGTGCAGAAAGCTCCACACTTCTCCTCCGTAAAATGCAATCAACCACATTTAGCACCTCAAACGCTAGGATTTTATTGTACCCACTTCCTGTGACTCCAATACCCCTCAAACCCCCCTCCCCACTTCCCAACATACTCCAGAAGAGTTTACAGACCGCGACCAAGCACAGTTTTTCTGTCGCACCACTGATGTTGTTCAAGAGTGCACAACTCTAGAGGAGCTCTGTGCAGCTTCACAATGGCCCCTTGCGTAGTTGTAGAAAGCCTGATTAGAGGGAAGGCAGCGGTGTAGTAAAGGCCCAGTAGGCGAGCATGCAGGAGGCAGAGTCTGAAGATGCACAATATGGCTGTTCACGAGAAATGAATGCTCAGCGCAGAACAACCAAACCCCACAGCAGCTCATCACACCATCGCGACAGCGCGCCACCCAAACAACACCCGCTCATCTGCACTGGTGCGGAGCCCATTCACCTAGTCCATGGCCGGCTCAGGCTGCCGGCCACGGAGGCGATCCCCCGAAACGGGGTTTACACTTCTGCCTGTAAATTTTGGTGCGTTATGTCCATCTAGCGTTTCCCCTGTTCCTCATTTTTCTGCCCCAACCCCCCCCGGGCCTTTTTATTTCTTCTTTTTTCTATTCTGTGTGTGTGTCCTCGTATGTATGTGTGCGCGTATTTTGTTAAAGAAATGTTGAACGATTCTGACACATTTGCTGTGCTTTCTGTGTGTAACTCCATTGATTTGCTCATCTTACTCCAGCTTTGCCCCGCCTTCGTCTTTCTTAGGCAGCTGGTGACAAAGACATTGAAAGTCATTTACACATACACTTGTTCTCAGAGGTTTTTCATCGATGTCGTCCCGTCAACCCCAGACGATCCATGCTTTTGCTGATGGTAGGATCGGATCACTCTGTCATGCGCTTCACATATGCGTTGCACATGCGCCGCCAGAATCTTATCCCTCTTTCCTGCTTGTACGCTAAGTCTTTCGAGCTTGTTATAGAAATCAAATCGTCTTCCACTACGGCATCATATCTCCCTGCCACAACATTTATTCGTTTAAACGTCCATTCCGGGGCAGCCGCTTTGAGCGCCTCGATCATGCTTTTGTGTTGCTCATTAGCCTGGTCATCCTTTTTCCCCAGAAAATCCTCATTTCTGCGTGACGACCAGTTCAACTCTACGATGTATAGTGTCGATGATTCTTGTTGATCACTGTGCCATTTGGCCTTCGATTTCAAAAACGATTTTCATAAAACCTTGTCGGGTCGAAATCATGGCGCTCTCTTTCGTGCTCTTTTAATGAAATTGTTTTTGCAACTTCTGCTGCCTTCAAATTCCGTCAGCAATTCTCTGTTGCATATCTGCTGAAACTCTTTCTCTGGCCACAACAGATTCATACTACTCTTTTTGTCAGGTGTGACAAACATGAGCTTGAGCGTTGGTGTTTGAGCAGCTTATATGCTGGCAGACAGATGTCTCTGTATGCCATGTCTCTGTATGCTAGCATTATCCCATCGCAGAAGGTACTGTTGGTATGCCCATACTTCTTCTTCAGCAAAATTTCAGTGCTCGCACCGCGTTGTTCTCGCGCCCTTTTGCATAGTCTGCAGCCTTCATTCAATCACTGTTGTGTTTTTTCAAGCCATGTGGCTACCTGAATGATCCCTGCCAAGCTGTTGCCATGATTTCTCGCCTCTAAGTGACTTGACGTGTGGGTTCTTCATGGCAGTTCAAATACTTCCTTAAGAACGCTCTGCTTTCATTTTGCTGTAACATGAAGTCTGCCGTCCACGTGCCATATGCGATGGCTGAGAGCCGTTCTGATCCGGATTCCAAACAGAAAACAGAAACAGGAGTCACTTTCTGGTATGTTTTCCTGGATTTCAATCATTCTGAACCATTTCCAAAACAGAACAGAAACAGGTTCGTACCAGTCACATTTGAATGTGTGACAATTTGTGACATTTGTGACTAAAATGTGATCAAATCTGAAAAATCTAAAAATTTGCTGGTGTGCTCATCGCCTTTGGTACAAAGAACAGCTGCTCACCAGTGCTCATTGTGAATGTCTCCTTGCACTGTTTGCACCGGGATGTGATCTCGGCAGGCAATTTCTGTTGGCTTGCTAGCGGTGAAGAGCCATCGTTGTTTTTCAAAGACATGTAAATGGCCACATCAGCACTACTACACGTTGCGCGTCCAAATTTAGCCCCCTCAGGGCTTGTACCTGGCATTAACGATAACTCGCCGCAGGTTTGCGTTCCGCGTAAGCGTACATACACACATATATACACGGTGTGTATGTGCACATGCACACACATGCGCACATAAACAGGCACACAGTGTGTAAGTGTGCAAACATAAGCACATATCGATGATTACGAACGACTTGTACAAGTCTACACTTTGACCAGTCTACACGTTTTAAATTCCAGTCAAAAATATTACTCATCCTTGAATCTCATGAAAAATTTCGAAGCCATGTTTTTCAAACTTGAAAACTTGCTTCTATGTATAGAGTGTCAATGAGTTCAGCTGTTGCTGCCCTACTTCACGCACACTGAGTCCGACATGTCTCTTAACCTCGCTATGGCCCATATTTTGTCACTTACAAATCCGTCTACACCTGTAGGAGGCTCCAGTGCCCACTGGCACTCTTCTGCAGACTCATAGCCATATTAGGCCATGCAGAGATTGGTGGAATGACATTCCACCAATCTCTGCATGGCCTTTTTGCGCTCTCTCAAGCCACTGGGTTCGCATGGTGAGTCCTTGCAAAATATGGCCACTCATGGCTGACGTCGTACAGCCAAATTTGCCACCCACGAGTAAATCATCCCACGACTTTGCCCTTTTGAATCCGTGCACAAAAAGACTGTAAAATTTGCTTTCGACATTGATAGTCATGAATGCCAGAAAGTGCACGCCTGTGAGCCAGTTGTAAAGCAAGACGAAAGCTGGCAGCCAAAGGTTGATTCCAAAGTGAATTGCGGCGCGGCTTCTTGATTGGCCATGTTTTTTACACTCAACATATCACACAGGATCACAATGGGAAGACTACCCACCTCCCCCTTTTACTTTCTTTTCACCTTGATCTCATGTTTGGGGCTCTTCACTGACTTGCGTTCATTTCCATTCTCATGTTAGTTTACCTCAGCGTGAAAGTAGCAATCACAAGTGTGAAATAGTACAATAAACCACAATATGTCATATCAGAATTTGATCAGCATTTACAGGTTTGTGGTACCATTGTCATACACAATATGCTCAGTGACATACATGGCACATCAATTGCAAGTTGCGTGCGTGATGCAGTGTACCGGCCATTGCTCGATGCTGCCGCGTGTCCAGCGCCATTCAATTCGGATGTTTGTTGATTTTTCGAAAATAAGTGTCGTGCAAGGAGGTAGATCACATATATGATGTATACAAGGGCATGTACTAATCACAAAGCAGATTATGACACATAATAAAAATTTAGTATGTTAATTGCCCACGTTACTAAGTCATGTAACGAACAGGGCTGGCAAAAGCTTCATCCATCGCACCTGGCGCTATTTGGTTGGAACCCCAAATCATGGCCCACATGTTGACAATCCACTGTGGGCTACTGTCTTGTGCGCCGAGCTTTGAGTCCTCTTTTGCGTCTGGATGCTCTCCAGGATACTCTCGCTTTCGTTGCGCGTGTGAGCGTGGCAGTGCGCTGTAAGAGATAGCCGAACACATTCAAATTCTGAGCATAATGGATCACTTGGCTGCCAGTCGCCAGTATTTCTCAACAAATGCCAAGCTCCGAGAATCTGAGTGCGTGTGCAGCGAAAAATAGGATACCCGTCCTGCCAGTATGTGTTTAAGGCTTAGGTGATGTGCGGAGGTTCGTGTTAGATCAGCCAAACCTCAAACATCACATCACACTACGTGATTGTACGCACCGTTCAGCAATTTACGATCCTCCTCTTTGCTCAGATCCAGATCCTGCAGCCTCCTAGGCGTCCACGTTGGCATGAATCCACATAGGCCCTTCATGCTCATCCACGTGAGCATGAAGGGTTGCCGAGATAGTACCCGGCAGATGTGTGGTCGCGCGAGAGTGTTTGGTTGGCACGACCTGGACCAAGTCCAGGTCGTGACATTAAGGTCGCAATTTGCCTGTGCGGTAACAACCCAACAGGATCGGGCATTAGCTGTGGATGTGACTTGTGGAATCTGGCACAGACATATTTTGCCAGAAACTGGAGGAAATGCATCATGTCAGGGCACAGTGCAAGCCACTCGGACTCGGAGCTCAATGTGATAGCAAAACATCAGCTCAATGTGATAGCAAAACTCAGATTTTCGAATAATCGGATAAACCGAATTGAGTGATCATTGAATTTCAAACATACAGATATACCTTACGTCCAAACCAGTGATTGAGTGCGTGATCTAAGATTTGTTTGACTGGCTGTACAGCCCTAAAACCTGAAGTGGAGATTGCTGAACCACGAACACCTGATGCCTGGCCAGAGGACTAGTCCATTGGACTGATTCAATTATGATGTGCATTGCTAGTGATTCTCAAGCATACACTCAAAACAACACCTCATAAAAGTGTGAATATTTCTGATCAGGTGGGAGGTGAGTTGATTGGGGTACATTGTATAGTGCAAACACAAAACCTGATTTGGCAGTTGCTGGATTGTGTTACAGGACTGGGTGGTCTTTTTTAACATGGCGAAGGCAGCTTACGCCTGGGACTTTGAAAAGGCAAAAGGCTTCCGCTTCAAAGCGTTGACGGAGCACAAACACGCCAGTGAGGAGTGGAATGCAGAGTGCACAGCGGAACTGAAAGAGGTAGTTGCATCTGGGCGCGGGGCTTTCAAGTGGCAGTCACTACTGGCAATTCGCGGGCTCAAGACACCCTTGTTCCAATACTGGCTCGAATTGCGGCCCCTTGCTCCGAGGCCACTGTTGTGGAAATCAGCTGCGATGCGAACGCTCGCTATAAACCGGCGCATGAGCTCGAGGAGGGAAAGGTTTGCTTCGGTGTGCGTCGATTTGAATTTCCGCCTGAATTGGAGCAAATCGCCTGAGGTCGAAGGGGCGCACGATGGAGTCCTAATCGTGAAAAGGGGGTGTAACCTCATACACACACATACACATACATACACACAAACATACATATCAACCTTTGTGATTCACCACTCCGTGCCACGCAACAGCGACAGACTTAAGGAAAGTCTGAACACAGAAGGGAAAAGGGTAAACACCTTGTCACTCACACAGGGTCGAGTCGAGGTACTACAATTTAAATGTTGTTAGGAGATAATAAATTGGAAATGCCCATTACAAGATGGTTCTGCAACAGATCTACGAATGGCGTGTTGGGTTTTGCAATATTGATTAATATGTTACATAAAGATCAAACATATCTGGTTCATATCTTGAATTGTATGCATTGATTGATGATATACAATAGAATAACATTGACATGTTGTTTACACCTGTAATTGATGTAGTTCTGTTGCGTAAAAAAATATGTTGTACACGAAATACATGTCGTATAACATCATATATTGTGTAAGATATATGATTTTCTAGAAGATAAATTGTTTAATATTCGTACGTTGTTTAAGACTATATGTTGTTCCAAAAAATATGCTATGCAACAGAATATGCTCTTTAACAAGATTTGTTCTCAAACATATCAAGATATATACATAACGAATTGAAGGACAGCAGATAATCAGCTAAGCACCTAGTTTACATAATATGTCGTATGAGGGTAATTGTAGCAAACCTCAAGCGACATGTGTCTACACGCGTAATTTTCAGATGTGCCGTTTCTGTCGCTGTGTCACTTTCAGCCTATTTCGCTACACATTGCTCCGACAAATCATGGCAACTAGCGTATGATATGTCAAATAAATTGAAGAGTTCCATTCATGTCAAAGCTTGCAATCAGACTTGTGCCCGGCGCGCTTGTCATTTTCTTGACATACCTTCCTACAGTACCACACATGCCCATCATGCGGCAGGGAGGAAGGGAAATCATCCATGGAGCATCAACAGTACAGTGAACAAAGCGCACACATGGCAAAATATCTGCACAGACACGCACATTATAATACGTGCTTGCGCTTGCTGCATTTGAATAGTTTATCCACACTTAGTACGCACCAAGCACACAAGACCCAGGAGACTGCTATATTTTTTCCGCCGCACCCCCGTCTGCGTCCTTGCTCAGACTGTTGCCATTACATCAATACAAATCGTTTATTATGCCAATGATTCCCAAGCAAAATGCATAAAAAGGTATATTGAAAGACAAAAATGTCGAATATTGTTTTGACAAAATCAGCAGCATTGTATTCCTTTTCCTCGAGCTTTCTTATTCTGGCTTTATGCATATACTCCTGTCGACCAGCTGATAGTGTGGGAGATTCATTGGCATTCAAGTTGTTACCTTCAAGCTTTGTTGGGTGACCACCTCCCAACAGCATTTGCGCGTGCGTGTTGTATGTGTTATGCATGTGTGGTGTGCATCACTTGTGGTAACAGAAAAGTAACCAACCTCCTCCTAGAGTGAAGTGGCTGCTCCGATTTGGTAGGCAAAAAGAGCTTTTTGGCGACGTCCCCTCTGAACCTCAGACCCCTCCGGTGCTTTTACTGTCAACCTCTCATGCATCTAAGAGAGAGCACGTGTGGGAAGGGGGGGGGGGGGGTGGATGGGTAGGAGGGAGGGATAGATGGAAAGTGGGAGATTGGGCGGGAGGGTGAATTGGACGGAGGGAGAAAGGGAGGAAAATGGGCACAAAATAAAACAGATGGCCAAGTCCCTACGCAAGGTCACGAGCCACTGAGTCCTGAATCGTGTGAGCATGGTCCACGGATCTCGCCTGGATGGAAACGTAGCATACATCTTGAACGACAGTGGCGTGTGACATTTTTGCAATCTGCCACACAACCCATCCCATTCTGTGTTGCATTGCGCATGCGTTTGCGTGTGTGTGTGTGCGAGTGGGGGTGGCATTCTCCCAGTATGCGTGCGCGACGTGCGTGCACGTTCATATGCGTGAGTGCGTGTGTGTGTGACAAAGAGAGAGAGAGAAAAAGAGAGACAGAGACGAAGAGTGAGTGCGATGCGTGTGTGTGTGCATGCGTGTGTGTGTGAGAGAGAAAGCGCACGCACGCGCGCGTGCGAGAGAGAGTGTGTATTTTGTGTGTCTATGCAAGAGAGAGACAGTGACAGAGCGAGTGTGTGAACGTGTAAGTGTGTGTGAGCCTCAGAGATAGAGTGACAGGGAAATAGTGTGTGTGTGAGAGAGAGTGTGAGAGAATTTATATGCGCGCGTAAGGGTATGTGTGTGTGAGTGCGTGGTATTACGTGCGAGTGTGTGTGTTTGTGGAGGGGGAGGAGAGGGGGTGTCGTATCCGCGTCTCCTTAAAATATTTGGACCTCGGAGAGGAGAAGGAAAAGCGCCGTTGCATACTTGACCAATGGTTTTCAAATCGTGCTTGTGTGCGTAAAGTGAAGATTGCTTTTATTATTGCTCGTAAAAGAAATAATGTAGTAGTTTTGTTTGGAACTCTCAAGGTGCAGTCTTTTATGCTCACCAAAGTGAGAGACTGTGATTTGCTGATTGTCGTCACATCATCTACTTTTCTCAAAAGAAAAGACATGTTAAAAGAAAAAAGCAGTTAGCCCAGATCATCAAAACCCGCAACACAGCATATATATAGACAAATGTACTGTGTACACCTATACGGTCTACATGTATACT
>Ga0209491_10012043_pt1 | contig 10081 bp, 7 predicted proteins | sample BON02_FD_187213 | JGI IMG/M metagenome (GOLD analysis project Ga0209491, IMG submission 187213) | Freshwater microbial communities from Lake Bonney liftoff mats and glacier meltwater in Antarctica - BON-02 (SPAdes) (version 2) | ecosystem: Environmental > Aquatic > Freshwater > Ice > Glacier...
TCGACAGCTACCTCCGATGGTTTCACCTCGCCGTTCTTCCGAGACATCCAACACCGCGCGCAGTGCTTGCCGCAGCCGCCGGAATCCTGCCTGTCAGACAATGTGCATAGCTAATGCGAATTGAGCCATTCAAAACTGTCGGAAATGTGTTTGAGAAAGATCAGGCCGAGGGCGACGTGCTTGTAGTCTGACGGCTCCATATTGCCGCGTAGCTTGTCGGCGGTTTTGAACAGGCTGGCTTCAATGCCAAGGTCGGAGCCGTTTTCTATTGATGCCATTGAGTAAACTGTCCCTGCAAGTTCTTGCCTGAACCGTATTCCAGCAAGCAGGGGAAATCCAGTATCTATGCTTTCTGGCCTCCCCATTCCAACGTGAATGGTTCCATTAGCGCCGCCAGAGTAGCTTCGGGCCCATTTCGCCCGTCCAGGATTGCCTCGACGATATCCGGTGCAAGCAACGTTAGCCGCAAGACCCGCGTCATGTAGGACGGCGCGATGCCCTCCTTCGATGCAAGATCGCCGATGGTGGCGAAATGGCCGCTTTCCAACATCCGCTTCCAGCGGAAGGCGCGTGCCAGTGCCTTGACGAGGGTGTTGTCGGTCTGGCGGGGCTCACGTGCTGCGAGCGGCAGGATCATTGCCTTACGCCCGCCGCGCCTAACGATGTGGAACGGGACATGGATGGTAATGGTTTCGGGTATGGCCTTTGCGCGGTTCATCCAGCTTCTCCAACATCAGCGGTCATCTCGCGCGCCAGCGCAGCAAGCCCATCCATTCGCAGCCGAACTTGCATCTCCTCGGTGCCGATGTCGACCCGTTCGACCAGCAGCGCGACAATCCGTGCCTGTTCGGCGGGGAATAACTCATCCCACAGCGGATCGAGGCGGGTCAGGGCGTCACGTGCGTTGGCTTCGGTGATCGCGCCATCCTGCACCCGCGCCGCTTTCCAAGTGCCTGCGACGATTTCCGGCTGGCGGAATACTGCCCGCAATTGGGCGATAACGGCGGCCTCGATCTCGCATGCGGGGACGCGCCCGACCGGGCAAGACCCGGCACCATGCTTCAGCACGGTCTGGCTGACATAGTAACGATAAAGCCGACCGCCTTTCCGGGTGTGGGTGGGCGAGAAAGCAGCACCGTCAGGGCCGTAGAGCAGGCCCTTCAGCAGCGCGGGTGTGTTTGCGCGGGTGTTTGCTGCGCGTTTGCGCGGGCTTTCGGTCAGGATGGCGTGGACCTTGTCCCAGATATCCCTGTCGACGATGGCTTTGTGCTCACCGGGATAACTGGTGCCTTTGTGCACTGCCTCGCCGATGTAGACCCGGTTGTTCAGCATCCGGTAGACGAACTTCTTGTCGACGCGGTGGCCACGACTGGTCGTGACGCCCCTCGCGGCCAGGTCCCGGGCCAGTTCGGTGCCCGAGCCGATCTCGATGAAACGGGCGAAGACCCAGCGGACATGGGCAGCGTCGCTGGGATTTTCCAGCAGCTTGCGGTCCTTCACCTGATAGCCCAGCGGTGGGCAGCCGCCCATCCACATGCCCTTCATCCGACTGGCGCGGACCTTGTCGCGGATGCGTTCGGCCGTCACCTCGCGTTCGAACTGTGCGAAGCTGAGCAGGATGTTCAGTGTCAGGCGGCCCATGGAAGTGGTGGTGTTGAACGATTGCGTGACGGAAACGAAGGTCACGCCATTCCTGTCAAACACCTCGACCAGCTTGGAAAAATCCATCAGCGAGCGTGACAGGCGGTCGATCTTGTAAACCACCACAACGTCCACCAGTCCATCCTCGATGTCGGCCAGCAATCGCTTCAGGCCGGGCCGTTCCAGCGTGCCGCCGGAGATGCCGCCGTCATCATAATGATCGCGCACCAGCACCCAGCCTTCGGACCGCTGGCTGGCAATGTAGGCTTCGCAGGAGTCACGCTGGGCGTGCAGGCTGTTGAATTCCTGCTCCAGCCCTTCTTCGGACGATTTGCGGGTGTAGACCGCGCAGCGCAGCTTGCGGACGATGGGTTTGTTCATGTGGTCCTCCGGTGATTTTTCAGTCCGAAGAACACCCAGCCGTTCCAGCGGGTGCCGGTGATGGCGCGGGCGATGGCCGAGAGCGACTGGTAGGGTCGCCCCTGCCATTCGAACCCGTCCTGCGTCACGGTGACGATCTGTTCGACGCCCTGCCATTCGCGGATCAGACGCGTTCCGGCGATTGGCTTCAGGTCAACACGTGTGCGGCGCGTGATGATATTGCCGCCGTCAAGCTGTTCGCCGAGAGCTTCCAGCCGCTTGATGGTTTCGGGCTTCAACCCGCCATAGGTCAGTTCCTGGATGCGGTAGGCCAGTCGGCTTTCAAGGTAGCGCCGGTTGAAGGGCGGCGGCTCGCTGGCGAACAGTTCTCGCCACTGCTGCTTCAGGTCCGGCGTCGAGGTTGTTTTTAGCGCGGCCAGGCGCGCGGGGATCGGATCAGGTTTGGTCATGTGGTTCTCCGGTGAGTTGGAGTTGCATGAGCCCTCTGGTCAGCCGAGTTGTGTAGCGGAAACTCTCCATATTCGGCAGGTACTTGGGGTGCGTCTCGCATCCGCAACCGGACCAGCCCTAGGGCCAGCAATCCGCACAAGTCAGCGCGGCGCTCCGCTGGCGTCATCTGGCCCGGTGGAAGTGGGTTGGGGCGGCGGATTGGTCCGGGATCAAACATCATGGCCCATAGGTGCAGGATTGCGCCGCCAGGCGCGACCTTGGAACGGGTCAACCCTCGCCAACCGGAAAGGGTGAAACCGTTCCACCCTTTCCATTCGAACCGGCTTGAGTGGGTCATGTGTTCGCCTTATGTTTCACTCACCCCAACCGATTCAGGAGACCGCCCATGTCGTTGAAGTCGCTCGACCGTGCGCATTGGAGCTATACGGAGGCACGCGCCCACGTGCAGAACGTGACCGTCGCACGCTTTTTGCAGGAGTCGGCGGGCAAGCCTCCAGTTGCGGCACCGATCAACCACTGGGAACGGCCGCGCGATCCGGTCGCCGTATGGAAAGGCGAGGCGGAGGAGGAATTGCTCATCGCGCTGCGCGACGGCGATCTTCTGGCACAGGGGCGGTTTTCGGAAACGCGCAACAACAGCAATTTCGGACCGGACTCTTACAAGACTTGGATCCTGCATTCCGGCTATCATCAGCACATCACCCCCGGGCAATGGCGCGAGGGGCAGTTCCTAAATTTGGCTCTTTCAACGATGTTCTGGGAACTCATCGAGATCCGGATGCCGCGCTTCATGGTGAAGGCGATCTGGCCGGATTTTGTGCCACCCGCCGTACCGGTGCGGATGCCGGAATCGCTTTACACCACGCCTTATCTCGACGTCATGCAGGCGGCGATTTCGCAGTTTGGGATCACCGCCGCGCGCCAGGAAAAGAAGGAGTTTCTGTCGGACTGGTTTTTCGAACAGCAGGTTGAGGGCGAACCGGTCTCGCGCAACCTGGCCGATGCCATGGCGACGCTGATCCGACTGCCCTCGGCACAACGCGGCGGGGCGAAGCGGGTGTTCGGGCCGGATCTGCGAAACGCCGGTTAGGCTTGGGGAGCCCGCCGGGTGTTTCGGCCCGGACCACCCATATGATTTTTCGGGACACGATCAAGACACGCAGGGAGCGCCGCCAGACTGTTCCATGGGCTGGTACACGGCCCTTTTCACCCGGCGCCAATGCCTGTAATCCATGCCCATGGATATCCGGCTTAGCGATCATTTCGACGCAACGACACTCGATCGCGGGCGCGATTATGCGCGACGCGGTCTTGTCGTGTCGGTTGACGGGTTGGCGGATAGTACACTGAAGGCGGAGGTGTCGAATGGGCGCGGGAAGACCTATCAGCAGCGGATCACGGTCGGACATGGGCTGTTGTACGGTATCTGCTCCTGCCCTGTTGGCCATAATTGCAAGCATGTGGCTGCGGCCCTCGTGATCTGGGCAGCACAGGAAGACAGGCAACCCGGCCTTGCCGCACCGCTGCGGGGCTGGCTGGAGCGGGTCAGGAAATCTTCCCCCTCCGTGCAGGCGCTGGAGCAGCGACCCGAGGGGTACCCGGACAATGTGAAGGACCGCCTGCTTTACGTGCTGGTGCCGCATGGCGCGCAGGCGAAGATCGACATCTACAAGGGCCGGGTGAATGCTTCGGGAACTGCGCTGAACAAGTCGATACGCCGCTATGATGCGGTCCATGCCCTGCGCAGCGCTGCCCCGGCGAAGTTCATCCGACCTGTTGATGTGGAGCTGCTGTCGGCGCTGGCACAGGCACGGCTGTGGGACACGCATCACAGCTATGGTCTGTCCGAGTTGTTCCGGCCAAGGGGGGACGATGCCATCGCGCTGATCCGCAAGCTCTGCAAAACGGCCCGGTTTCTGCATGACAATGCCCCCGATGCCCAGTTGATCTGGTCCGAGGAACGGCCCGCGCCGCGCCTGGCCTGGCGGATGGCAGCGGATGGCAGCCAGCGGCTGGGCTTTGGGGATGCTACCGACCAGCCCCTGCATCTGCGGAGCCTGGATGGTGCGACGCTCTGGATCGACACGGGCAAGGGGCTGATCGGTGCGCTGGAGCATGCTGTGCGAGATGATGTGCTTCAGATCGTCGAAGCCAGCCCCGAGATCGGGCCAAATGAGGTCGAGGCGCTTGCAGCCGCACTGCCCGATACGCTTGCCGGGCTGGCGCTGCCACGCCCCCGTAGAGTCCGGCAGACCCGGCGCGCAGCAAAGCAGCGCGTTGCACGGCTGACACTCGGGGCCGAGACTGCGCGCGATGGGCCTTCCCATTGGGACAGCTCGGTGCAATTGCCCACCCTGACCCTGCGTTTTGCCTATGACGGGCAAGAGGTCGGGGATGGCGACGGTGATCCACGCGTCCTCGAGGCTGGCAAGATCGTGACCCTGACCCGTGATTACCCTTGGGAGGCCGCCTGCGCCACGCGGTTGATGGAGGCGGGTGCGCACTCGGTGGAAGATCTGGAATTCCATTGGCCGGGCGAGCGCATGATGGCCTGCGATTTCGTCTTCGCAGGTGGCGAGATGAACCTGCACAGGCTGGAGATTTCGGACGGGCGCGAAGCACTGGATTTTGCCTTTCGCACGGTGCCCAAACTGCGGCGCGACGGCTGGGAGGTGATCGAAACACCAAAATGGCCTTATCGCCTGAGCGAAGAGGTGGCCGAACTGACGGTCGCGACACAGACCGAGGCGGGCGAGGCGTTTCAGGGCAACGATTGGTTCTCGCTGGGGTTTCAGGCCGAGATTGCCGGCAAATCGGTGGATGTGGCGCCGCTTGTTGCCGCGTTTCTGAAACAGACCCGCGAGGATTGGGACGAGGTGCCGGATATCGACACTCTGGCGCAGCATCTGGCCGACCGTCCCGTCTATATGGACCGGGGCAAGCAGGGATACGTCGCGCTGGATCTCAGCCCGCTTGCGCCCCTGCTGCATCTGTTCCTGACCCATTACGCCGAGTTGGGTGCGTTGCACCCGTCAGATGCCAGCGTCGTACGTCTGGTCGAAGAGGCGCTGGCTGGCAGCAACATCCGCTTCGCTGACAATGCCGGAATTCTGCCGCTGGCGCGCAGCCTGCAGGCGCTGGCTGAGGCTGACCGCTTTGAACCACCCAAGGGCTTGAACGCACAACTGCGTGACTATCAGGCTTACGGTGCCGCCTGGATGGGCAGTCTGCTGGAGGCCGGGTTCGGCGGTGTGCTGGCTGATGATATGGGGCTGGGCAAGACAGTGCAGACCCTGGCCCTGTTGCAGGCGCGGTGCGAGGCCGGGGCCCCCGGCCCGGCGCTTCTGATCGTGCCCACCAGCCTGCTGCATGGCTGGCAGACACAGGCGGCGCAGTTTACGCCCGATCTGCGCCTCGTGGTGCTGCATGGCACGGGGCGTGCCGCCTCGCGTGATGCCGCCTTGCAGGCCGATCTGGTGCTGACGACCTATCCGCTGCTGGCGCGCGACAGCGACTGGCTGGCGGCGCAAAACTGGCCTTTGGTGGTTCTCGATGAGGCGCAGACGCTCAAGAACCCCGCCTCGCAAATGGCCAAGACGCTGCGCGACATTCCGGCCAAGGGGCGGCTGGCGCTGACCGGCACGCCCCTGGAAAACTCGCTGCAGGATATCTGGACGCTGATCGACTGGGTGAACCCCGGCCTGCTGGGCGATCGCAAGCGGTTTCAGACGCTGTTCCGTACCCCGATCGAAAAGCATGGCGACGCGGCCGCGCAGGCCCGGCTGAACCGCCGGTTGCGGCCGTTCCTGTTGCGCCGCACCAAGGACGAGGTTGCCGCCGAACTGCCGCCCAAGACCGAAATCCTCGAACGGGTCGATCTGCCGAAACCGCAACAGGCGCTGTATGAAACGGTGCGCAGCGCCATGGATGCCCGCGTGCGCGAAGCCATCGGCGCCCGTGGACTGGCGGCGGCGCGGATCACGGTGCTGGACGCCTTGCTGAAGCTGCGGCAGGTCTGCTGCGACCCAGGCTTGGTGAAGACCGAAGCTGCACGATCCGTGACCGACAGCGGCAAACGCGCGCGGTTGCGCGAGCTTCTGGGCGCGTTGGTAGCCGAGGGCCGCCGCGTGCTGGTCTTCTCGCAATTCGTCGAGATGCTGCGCCTGATCGAGGCTGATCTGACCGCGGCGGGCATTGCCCACCTTACGCTAACCGGCCAGACCAAAAACCGCGCCGAGGTGCTTGATGCCTTTGCGCGCGGCGATGCGCCGGTTTTTCTGCTCAGCCTCAAGGCGGGGGGCGTTGGACTGAACCTTACCGAGGCCGATACGGTGATCCTCTATGATCCATGGTGGAACCCGGCCGTGGAGCGTCAGGCCATGGACCGCACCCACCGGATCGGACAGGACAAGCCGGTCTTCGTGCACCGGCTTGTCGCAGCCGGAACCGTCGAGGAAAAGATTCTCGACATGCAAGCACGCAAACAGGCGCTGGCCGACGCTTTGTTCGACGACAGTGGCGCGACTTCAGAGAACCTTCTGGATGAGGCCACCCTGCAAGACCTCTTTGCCCCTCTGAGCACCTGACCACTTGATCGCGGGCAGCCGACCGACTCTCCCCGTGCCGATACGATGGAGAGGGGGCGGATCTGCATGCCACGGCGGATGGCTTGGGCTCCACCACCGTCCTTCGCGCGCACCGATCTGCAGCCACGTGGCCGAAAGCATCGTTTCCAACGGTAACGATGCTATCTGATTGCAAGATGCAGCTCTCTGTGGTCCCCGGCGCCCGTCATTGGCGGCTGGGCACGCAGTGTTTCAGGTGTTCCGGTTCGCAATACCCCGCATTGCGAACCGGGAACCAGGCGGGAGCACTGTTGGAAACCACAACGGTGCTCCCGGCCTCGTCTTGGTTGCGGACGCCAATAATACTCACAATAATTGTGGTGGTGCCACGTCGGCCGTAAACTGGCCGCCCACAAAACCCGAAAGGCTTGACAACGTGCTGCAAGCCGACATCGTTGAGGCCTCCGACGATGTTCGCCCTGACTATACGAATGTCGAAATAGTTGAGCATGTTGTGGACGCCGACATGTCACCGTTATGCGAGATCCGTCGTCCAGATGGCCCGCGCCACGCGCACAATCTCTGACAAATACGTTGTGCCATGGGCAAAGGCCACAGCATTGCGATGCGTCTTGCACTGAGGGTTCCACCCTTCCCGCCACACCCCGCTGAGTGGGTGGAACCGTTCACCCCGTTCTCCCCCGGAAGGGTTCCACCCACCTTGGCGTGATGGCGGCGGACGGTCCTCGGAACAGCCCTTCTGACCCCTTGGGGTCCACCCTTTATCTGATGTGATTTCAGCATCTTGTAAGAAGGGTTCCACCCTTTCCGGCGAGGTGACGCTTGACCGGGTGGACCGGTTCCGACGTTTCGGACAAGGCCCGGAAGGCGGCAGAACCGGGGGGTAACGATACCCCAACTCTGGTTCTGATCCATCTTGTCCGCCAATCTGCATCACCCCCTGCACGCCACCGCCACGGCCTTCGGGTTGGCCGGCGCGCGCATGCCCGATGCACGGGGGCGGCGATGAGCGGGCGGGACTGGCAGGCCTTCGATGCCGAGTTGCGGGCACGAGCGCAGGAGCTTGCGGTCGAGATCTTGGGCAAGCCGAGCGTGCGCGCCGGCCAGGAATGGCGCTGGGGCACCAAGGGCAGCTTGGCCGTCGTGATCTCCGGTGCCAAGGCGGGCATGTGGTTTGACCACGAGGTAGGGATCGGCGGCGGGCTGATCGATCTTGTCTGCCGCATTCGCGGGCTGAACCGTCACGAAGCCCTGCACTGGATCGGTGATCGCATCGGCATGGCGGGCGATTTCGGGATGCACCCGCGCATCGCCAAACGGGCGACGCGTCCTGCGGCGGACAGTGCGTTCAGGTCGCGCGGGTCCTCTGTCGCTGCCGAGCCGGTTAGTGCCGCCTCCGGCGTGCCAGAGCCGGACGCAGCGATCCCTGCCGCAAAAGCCGCCGCCCGCGCCGCACGGATCTGGGCAACGGCGCATCCGGCCCCGAAGGATCACCCCTATCTCACTGCCAAACAGGTCCGGCCGCTGGCCCTGCGCGCTGATGCCCGCGGGCACCTGATCGTGCCGCTTCAGGATGCGGACGGCCATCTTCACAGCCTTGAGACAATCGCTCCGGACGGGGCCAAGCGGTTTCTCGCGGGCGGCGCCAAACGCGGGCACTTCTGCGTCATCGGGGCAGACCCGGCTGCCATCGCGGACCCCACGGGTCCGATCCTGATCTGCGAAGGCTGGGCCACCGGGGCCAGCCTGCACATGGCAACCGGCCACACCGTCATCGCCGCGATGGATGCCGGCAACCTGCTGCCGGTGGCAGAGGCGCTGCGGGCCCGGTTTCCCGACGCCGATCTCGTCCTCATCGCCGACAATGACAAGAAGCCCGACCGCGACACCAACCCCGGCGTCGAGGCCGCGCGCAAGGCCGCCCTTGTCGTCGATGCCCGCATTGCCGTGCCCGAAGCCCCGGGCGATGCGAACGATCTGTTCTGCGCCGCAGGTCCGGAGGCGGTCGCGGCCCTCGTGACGGGCGCGGCGAAGATCCCGCCGCCGCCGCCGACATACCCGGCACCATTCCTGACGCCGGACCAAGCCCGCGCGACACTCGCGGATGCCATTTCGCGCTTCATGGCAGCCGTGCCCGCCTATTGGACCGCCGTCGAGGTCGCCCGCGAGGCGGCACAGGATTCGGCTGAGCACTGCGATCCCTTGGACTTCAACACCGTCGCGCGCGCCGCACTGCCGCCGCTGCTCGGCCTGCCGGTCGATGTGGGTCTCGGCAAGACCTCGCGCGCCCGAACCGCCATCGCGGTTCTCCTCGCCGCGGGCGGTCTGGCCGGGCGCAAGGTGGTCTATGCCGTGCCACGCCATGACCTCGGCGCCGAACAGGTCACGGCTTTCAAAGCCCTTGGCCTGCGCGCCATGCGCTGGAAAGGCCGCACCGCGCCCGATCCGACTTCGCAGAACCCGGAGCAACTGATGTGCCTCGACAGCGAGGCGACCTTCGACGCGCTGGAGGTGGAGCATCCGGTCGAACAGAGTTGCTGCAAGGTCAAGCGCGGCGGCGAGTTGCACTTCTGCGCGCATTTCCACGCCTGCGGTTATCAGCGGCAAAAGCCCGTCGCACAGGCTGCACAGGTCATCGTCTGCGCCCATGACAGCCTTTTCCACATCAAGCCCGAGGCTATCGGCACGGTCGGGCTGCTGGTGATCGACGAAGCCTTCTGGCAATCGGGCCTGCGCGGCCTCGACGGCAAGGCCACCTTGACGCAGGACGGGCTGGAACCGGGGCGGAGCTCGCTGGTCTGCTACGGGGCCAAGGGCAAGATCGACATGGGTGCCACGGCGGACCTCGTCGCCGCCCGCACCCGACTGTGGAAGGCGCTGCAGGTCGCGGAACCCGGGCCCCTGCGCTTCGGGCTTCTGGAAGCCGTAGGCCTCACCCCTGAGGATTGTCGTGCCGCCGCGAGGCTGGAACGCCGCCGGATGCGCGATGCGGGGCTGCTGCCCGGCATGTCCCCGATCGAGCG
>Ga0209491_10012045_pt1 | contig 10081 bp, 8 predicted proteins | sample BON02_FD_187213 | JGI IMG/M metagenome (GOLD analysis project Ga0209491, IMG submission 187213) | Freshwater microbial communities from Lake Bonney liftoff mats and glacier meltwater in Antarctica - BON-02 (SPAdes) (version 2) | ecosystem: Environmental > Aquatic > Freshwater > Ice > Glacier...
ACATATATATATATATATATATATATATATATATATATATATATATATATATATATATATATATATATATATATATATATATATATATATATATATATATATATATATATATATATATATATATATATATATATATATACATATATATATGTATACGTATAAATATATATATACATGTAAATATATATATGTTGCTTGGCGTGGCGGGTTTGTTTTAACAAAATAAAGCAGAGGCGTATTTTCTGTGTCTTCATTATGTTTAACGCACATGGGAGTGTATGGAAGAGTATGTGTGTGTACAGGCACACGCACGCACACATTGCACAGATCAGGTACTCGGTTGAGCCCAGGAGTCGGGACGAGACACCAACACCAGCCCAACTGTCCCCTAGCCGCTACTAGGCACTTACGAACCAGAGATCACCAACTGCTAAGCAGTGCGAAGCGATGTCCAAACCAATCCCCCCTGGCAATATGACTGACACCAAAATATCATTTCTGACACGGAAGTAAAGTGACACTTGCAATTTATTACTTACACAGAATTTCTACACTCCATAATCTGTAGAATGGCGTTGCACTTTTGAATGCTTTGTTCAGATAGCAGAAACACAGCGAAAATAAAGCAAATGGATGTATAGAAGAAAAAGAAGCGTCACAGGAACACGCTGCATCTCTGAAGCGACAGCACAGTGGGCATGTCTTCAAGTGAGAGTTGTGCCTGCATATGCTAGTGCTTGTCACAGAATCCAGTATTTTCCTGAAAATGCCTGGAATGACAGCGTGTGTGCGTGCGAGAGGTAGGAAAAATTTCTGGTGAATATGTGTGGGTGTGTATGTTTTTTCGTTTGTATGTATTGTAATGTGTATTTGTTCGTTCATACGTGTGTGTGAATCATGTCTGTATGTCAATCCTACCCTGATGCTGAAACCTCATAGGCTGATGACTGCACAGATTGAAGCTAGACTCCATCTTGTGAAGTGATCAATGCAACACCAATCATGTTGATTACTACCTTCCAGTCTTTTGAGTCTTTCTGTTTTGGACCTCACGTGGGCTGCTAAGAAATGATTGACGAAGTACAGCCGATGGTACCGGGTGACCATTCGCGTCCGTTGTCACCCGATTCGTGAGAGTATTGCTGGTAGTTGCTGAATTGAGTAAGTTCGATGGAGATATAGGTACCAACTGGCGTGATTGTGACCCTCTTTTGTGGCTGTTGTTTAACTGGAGACTCTTTTGTACACGATCGTCCTCATCTGAGACATCAGCACTCATTTCCTTCAGGTCCTTCAGCGCACCCTTAGGGGATACGGATAGCCTTCTTTTCATGAGCTTTGCTGCCTGCAATCTCGGTAATGACACACCTGTCTGTTGTAGGAGATGAGCATCCTGTTCCCTCTGCTCATCACTCAGATTGCCTTGCTTTTCCGATGTACCCAAAACACCCACACTGCCATCAATCCCTTGGCGGCGACGAATGATGCCTGGGGTCTTTACTTGTGTGTTTGCATCAGCATCATCTGTTCCTTCTTTCTCTCTTGAAGACTGGCTTTTGAGGCGTGTGTTCTCTCCATGTAAAGCCAAGTAACGAAGTCTGAGTGTGTTGTGTCGCTCCAACAAACTTTGCAAGCCTCTGCGGACAGACTGCCCAAGCAAAATCAGATTACACAGCCAATCTCATGTATGCACGCTAATAAGCCAATCAGCACTTGTGCGGGTTGGCGCAGCCTTAACGAACAAGTACTCTTGACACACATGTCATTAAGTAACAAAAAACAAACCCCTTTGAATTGAGAGAAAGCATACAAAACAGACAAATAGTGAAGTACCTTGATTGAAGCTGTGAGGATAGTAAGCTGGCTTACCGCTTCACACTAAAAACACACACATTTCAGTACATTTCATGCTGGACTATTGCAAGGTACAACTGAAGAAATGCAAATCGGAACAACCTTACAATCCCCAAACTGATCCTTGGAGCATGGAAAGGCTACCGCGGTGCTTCGGGAATAGAAGGCCCGTTTTGGCTGTGGTTTGAACGAGTAGAAACCAAATCAGTCACCTCACATTTGAACATGTAAAGTTGATCGAAAGAAACCCCCCCCCCCGAGGTCTATCTACTATGTTCCCTGATCAAGAGATGTGTGTAAGATGCGACCGTCGCATCTCGTCGTGAAATCTCTTACACACAGCTCTTGATCAGGGAACATTGTAGATAGAAAACCCCCCCGGGGTGCGGGGGTTCTTTCGATCAAATTGTCGTGACGACTGTTAAACTCAAGCATCGCACAGTACCAAAATGAAACCACCTTTGCAAACTATAAAGAAAGGCCACCTCTGTCAAGGGCAACAAGGAGTAGTCCTTTGTCCAATGTCGTCTCTGATCCAAAAACCACAGAACTAAGCAGAATTGCGGCTGGATGTTATGTTCTCGGACACACCACAGGGCTGTTGAGGGGTGCATATGAAGAAGGCTCGACAAAGATGCTATGCCAATTCCATTCAAAAGCCGTTGCTGGTCATTCGTCAACAGGACGTCGAAGATTTGCAGGAGACGAATTACATTGGCATTCAACTGGCAGACAATCAGCAAAAAAGAAAACAAGTTAAGATCTTCTTCCAATGTACGCCTCACTCAGCAAAGCATGCGCTAAGCATGCGCTACTGAAGCGGATGAGAGACATGGTTTGGTTTTCAGCCGGCGTAGCTTTCTGTGAAAGATCCGAACAATTCATCGCACGGAACACGACTAATTCACGATGCAGGTGACAGGCCATGTTTGCTAACAAAACTCACCTGATCTGACCTGGCCCCAGGGTGTTGTTGCCAGATCGTTCCCCTTGGTTTGGTGACGGCAGTGGATGTCGTTGTGACCCCATACGTTGGCTAATCACAAAAGATACAGATAAACAAGAAAACGCAGGTAGATCAGCAGTGAAAGGCTTGTTTCACCCGAAACATCTATATTGCAAAGCAGGTGTAAAAAACCAGTTAGCACAGTGAGCAGCCTGAACCCTGTCTGTCCCAAATCTGTCCGCGATTGGTATTGTAGCCCCCCATGGCTTTGAGTTGTTTTAAATGCAATTAATCGTAAAAGCTCAAACAAATCTAACCTTTGTGCGTGCGTCGGGGAAATGCAATAATTGTTCTGGGGCCAACCATTCACGCCTGTGGTCCAAAAACCATAACACAGCGAAGAAATTCGGTGGAAAGTCGAGTGTGGAAGCCTGTTCGCTCCCCAGATGGCAGAGGGTAGAGATTGACGTGATTTCCAAGTGCTTCAGTCGTGCGAGTTGTGGGGGAAGCAATTCTATATCAAAAACGTCGAACAAGAACAACATGTCATCCATCCCTGGCTCGACTCTTCCTGCATTATCTGCGATACCAACAGATGAAATTGTACTAGGCATGCCCTCATCCAGCGTATTCAAAATTCCAGATATACGGCCATTTCTACCCTGGGTACCCACGGACTCAGCCCCTGCCAGCGGGCCAGCTACCGATGGCAAGGTCTGGATTGTCTGAGATCTCCCTTGCCCAGGACGACTGGAGCGACGTCCCGTGTCATGGCGGTGCGGACGTCCCACTGGCTGGTCAAGTTCCATTGGACCTGGAGCAACAACCCGTCCACCTTGATGTATATATATGTTCTCTGGATTAGTAAGTGTTTGTGGATCTGAACAAAACCCAAAATCATTCGAATCATGAAAAAAGTTGAACAAAAAAAAACCTCGACATGAATGGCGGGAGCTCGTACGTAATTTTCGTCCGTTTATTTTTTTCCACAAAATTTTTTCTGGACCGCGCAAACAAAAAACATGCAGTAACTCATTCCTTGTGTCAAGACCGATCGACCTTCTATCGAAGGTCGATAGAAGCAAGGCGGACGGACATCCAATATACATGCATGCATTAACTCCATTCCTTGTGTCAAGACCGATCGACCTTCTATCGAAGGTCGATAGAAGCAAGGCGGACGGACATCCAATATACATGCATGCATTAACTCCATTCCTTGTGTCAAGACCGATCGACCTTCTATCGAAGGTCGATAGAAGCAAGGCGGACGGACATCCAATATACATGCATGCATTAACTCCATTCCTTGTGTCAAGACCGATCGACCTTCTATCGAAGGTCGATAGAAGCAAGGCGGACGGACATCCCAATATTCATGCATGCAGTAACTCCATTCCTTGTGTCAAGACTGATCGACCTTCTATCGAAGGTCGATAGAAGCAAGGCGGACGGACATCCCAATATTCATGCATGCAGTAACTCCATTCCTTGTGTCAAGACTGATCGACCTTCTATCGAAGGTCGATAGAAGCAAGGCGGACGGACATCCCAATATTCATGCATGCAGTAACTCCATTCCTTTTGTCAAGACCCCATCGCTGAGCACGGCATGCACCGGCAATGACGGTAGCCTATGGAAAGTGAATTATGGCCGTGGTGATGGCGAAGGTGATTGATTATTCAATTGCGACACGGCTAGGGAAGGAGATGTACGGCGGGTGGCCTGCAGTAATGGTGGCCTGTGGGTACAACCACACGCTGGTTCTGACGTGCAGGGGCCTCGTGTGGAGCTGCGGTGAGGGAGACAACTGGGCCATGGTGACACAGCAGACAAGCTGGTGCTGACGCTCGTTGGTGCGGAGGGGATCAGAGGGCCTCAGATCGTCATGGTGATGCCTGGTGCCGAGCATAACGTTACTCTAGGGACAGAGGGTAGTGTGTGGACGTGAGGGGCTGGCAATTTGGGGCAACTTGGCCACAACGACCAAGAAAAAAGGCTCGTGCCGACGCTGCTGGCAGGTGAGGCATTGGGGCGGGGCTGTACTGGTGCTGGCTGAGGGAGCAGAGGCGGTGCTTGGAGATTTGGATGTGCTCACAGTTGTTTGCGACTATTTTCACACCTTGATTGTGAAGAAGGATGGCGCCCTCTGCACATTTGGCAGGGGAGAACATGTTGCACTTGGCCACAAGGCTGTTGCCAACGCGCATCAGGGCGCAGCACTTTGACAACGCCAAGATCATCTCTGCTGCCGGTGGGGTCTCGCACTCGGCAGCGGTTCCGACAGAGGAAGGCACCCCCTACACCTGGGGCCAAGCATCAGGCCTCAGGGATGCCGACAAGGAGGCAAAGTGGGTGCGCACGTGCATTGCCCCAAACCGGCTGCAGGGCGCACGTGTCGGGCGCTGCCACTATCTACTGCCAATTCACGCCCTCGTCTTTGCTATGGGCACGCATTCTCAGCTTGGCAGCTGCGCTGTGCCATTGGCCATGGCAACATGAAGCAGAAGGAGTCAGCAGCCAGAAGAGGTCGCAGCGGCAGCAAGGCAAGACGCCAGCTGCTGCTGACAAGGGCAAGGACTGTGAGTATGCTACGATGCCGGGTGAGCTGGTTCAGCGGGTTGTAGAGGCGTATGTGTCGTGGCCGGAGGGGCGGGCGGGGGAGCTGGAAGGGATGGTGCAGTTGCTGGGAGGTGGTATGATGAAAACAAGGGGGTCACTGTGAAGTCGAAGGTCCAGCTGACGATGGTCTCCTCTCTGGTATCTACGTCACATATGCATGAGCAATGTCTTATATGAATATGTCATGTCAAATATGAATGAGTCATGTCACATGTGAAGAAGTCGTGTCACACGTTAATGAGACATGTCACATATAAATGAGTCGCATAGCATATGAATGAGTCATATCACGTATGAAAGAGTCACGTCGCATAAGAATGAGATATGTCACATTTTAGTGCGTCGTGTCACATATGAATGAGTCATGGCAAATGTGAATGCGTCATTGCGTATAATTCTTGTCATGTTTGAAAAAGACATGTCACATGCGAATGAGTCACTTCACAGATGAAGCAGCCGTGTTGCATATGAATGAGTCATGTCACTATGCTTCATACATGAATGAGTCATATCACATATGAACGTCACGTCACATATAAATGAGTTGTGTCACCCATGAATTTTTCATGCCACATATGAATGAGTTCTGTATTATGTTCTCGCGTCATGTTACATATGCACAAGTGATTTCAGAAATGTCCGTACTATTGGTTTGCAATAATGAGTAATATAATATTCCTTTGTACTATAGTATGAGTTGGTAGGATCTCTAAACTCTACGCATAGGGCTCTTTTCCAAAGGATGCTAGATGGTGGCAGCGAGGGCTAGAGAATGAGGCCACCCGAGAAGGATTGCCAGATTATTGCAGAGAGTGGGTAGTGCTAGGTGGTGGCAACAATTAGTAGGCTCCCACAATTCCAAAAAATGAGGGCTCTTTTTCCAAAAGAGACTTAACGAGGACACTAGAGAGATAATGCAAAATGGTGGTAGTGATTGTCAGACACAGATGTCCCGAGAGAAAGAACATCTAATGGTGGCAGTGAAAGTGCCTGTGTGATTAAAGAATGAGGTGACTAGAGAAAGAATCAAAGATAGTGGCTGTGATGGGGTAGTGCAATGGCATTGGCACGATGAGCATAATTTAGTAGGCTTCCAAACTCGCCCAAATAGGGCGCTTTTTCAAAAGGGACGAAGCTACGTATAAAGTGAAATGAGGTCTCAAAGGAGGGGATTGGGAGGGGGCTTGTAGGAATGGGGAGGAGGGGAGACACTGAGATCGCCACAATATTTATGAATGAGACAAAATTCAAACATAGCAGCTGCTGACGAATGCATACACACACATTTACACACACATACAAACGCACACACACACACATGCACACACTCACAGTCGCCGGCTATCTCACCCGGTCACTCAGGGTTTCTGTTGAAGTCGAAGTCTTTCACCCGGGCCGGTGGGTTTGTGTTCGAGTATTCACTTCTTTCGACATGCAGCAACGACAATGAAGACGGTGTCATCTCTTGCACGGGCACGTTGGATGACAGCTCTTGTCCTCTTTTGATCTTCTCTATCGATGGCAGTGGCCAACTGCTGATCTCGCTGGAATCGACATCTTCACGCACTGTCCAGGTGCCGATCAACAAGACAGCGAGGAGGCGGTATTTGCAGGTCAGAACTCGGGTTGCCCAACAGTCAATGGCCAAGGCATTCTGCACACTCCTCTTTCATCTCACTGTACCCCTTCTTGATCCTTTCTCCCTTTCAGGCACTTGGACCCACATCCTTTCTTCGTGTATACCCGCTTTGATGATGGCATTATTCTCACTCCTCACATCTCCATCCGTCTTCCTTCCCCTTCTTCCCTCAGGCGCTCAAACTCTTTCCCCACGCGCTCGGGTCCGCCTCCAGAGGCTTCTTCTACATCCGTCTCTCGCTCGTCACACCCGAACGATGGGGTGTATCCCCTTTCCTTCTCTACACTCCCCCATCTCCAGCTTTCTCCATCTTCTCCTCATAGGAGACCTTCCCATTCCTTTCCCCCTCCTCCCATCCCTGCCTGCACTTCTATTCTGGTCTTCTTAACCTTCGACGAGTCGTACACTGTGTTCTGTGCCATGTCCTTTCTTAGCTGACACTGCCTGTCACTATGTGTCTTTGGGCAGGTCTCTCATCTCTCTTCCGCCTCCTGCCCTTCTATTTCCGTCTGCGACTGGGGAGTCAACCTGAGATCCAGGAGTTTTTATTAGCTTATTCATACTTTTCCCCCTCTTGGTGGCTGTCACATAATAAGAAAAATTCTTTGTGTTTTAGGCTTTAATACACACTGTAAAAACATACATGTACATGATAGGACTACTGCATCGCAATATCACAGGAGCCATAATGCACGCACAGGCAGCCCCACCCTTCTTCTGCCCACAACACCTACAAGGTAGACAGTCAGCTGAGCCTCAAGACGCAGCCAACAGGCTGGCACCGGCGCTGTTGGGAGTAGAGGCGATATTTGGGGGATTGAAGGTGCTTACCGTGGCCTGCGGCAATTTTCACACCCTGGTCGTAACGATGAATGGCGCTGTATGGACATTTCGCAATGGAGAAGCGCACTCAGCCACAGCAATGATATCAATAGAATGGTGCTGACGTGCATCGCGGCTCGGCATTTCGACAACGCCATCATCATGCCTGTTGCTAGTGGGTCCTCGCAATGTGCATCGGTGACGGACAGAGGCTGCCTCTACACCTGGGGCAAGGCACCAAGTCTCGGGCACACTGGCAAGAAGGCGCAAGTGCTGCCCACGCACGTTGCCCCGCTCCTGCTGCAGGTCTCACGTGTCAGGTGCTACAACCATGTGCTGTCGACTCACGCCCAGGGCACGCATTCTTGGCTTCGTAGCCGTGCAGCGCCAACGGTGGCGCAGAAGACAGCAACCGTGGCAGCAGGAGACAGCAACCAGAGGAGGTCGCAGCGGCGGCACAGGAGTTCGCAGCAGTATTCTGAGCGGCAGTATCATGAAAGCGAGGGGTTCAACATGAAGGTCTAGTTGCTCGGACGCTTCCCCTATGAGCTCAAGTCCGACTAAGGAGGCTTCGTCTACACCCGTATCTCATTCGACACCTTCGACAATTGGGATGCATCCCCTTTCCTTTATTCCCTCCCCTCTTCTCCGCTTCCTCCATCTTTTCCTATTAAGTCTGCCGTCCCTGCTTTCCTTCCGCGTCATTCTCGCCTCCTACTATCGCTGCCTGCGCTTCTCGCGTCTTTTCACTCTCTTTGTCTTCATGTTTGTCAAATCGCCCAGTTTGCTGTGCCATGTCTTTTCCTAATTGACATCGCTTGCCACTATGTATCTTCGTTCAGGTCTTTCATTCTTTTCTTCCCACCTTTCCATCTATTTCCTTCTGCGACTTGGAAGTCAACAAGAGATCCAGGAGTTTTCACTGTCAAATTCATCATTTTTCCCTATCGGTGGCTGTCACATAATAAATATTTTCTGGCTGTGACAAACATACAAATTGACTTGCAAGAGAACACTTTTGAACTCAGAGTTATACATGCATGATGTTACGCGTGCTTTTGCAGTGGTCAAATATCGATTGTCCAGCACCAAGAACATGCTCAAGCTCAAAGCAAGTGCCCAGTGACACGCCACGCAGTATTGCAGTGAGAGTTGAAAACGACTACTTGAAAGCCTACAGAAGGGCCACACTCAATTTTACTAGAAGATCCACAAAGTGTTTTGTGCTGGACTAACATTCCATGGACCGAAAATCGTGTAGAATATCCTTGACAATCGACTGCGCTGATGGCCATGAGAAAATCCACGAACTTGACAACTTGCTGCAGAAGTTTCAAAACTCAATTCATACGAAAGCGCAGTTGTATGATACAGATGCATATAAATGTACATTTATATATATATATATCTGTATATACATATATATACATATACACATATATATCTTTTGTGTATATGTATATATATATGAAGATACTTCTATATGTATATAGAGAAAAGAATATATGTATGAGTATATATGTCTTTGTACACATATTTTACATGTGTATACAAGCATATGTATGTATACATCTTTGCACATATGCATGTGTCTATATATATACATTTATGTATATGTATTCATGCAGACATGTGCAAGTTTAAAAGCATATATACATATATGTATACATATATCTTCATATACATATGTTTACATATATACATGTATACACATATTTCTAATTATACATATATATACATATATATGTAAATACATATATATGCATATATGTATATATATATGTAATAAATGTATTCACATATACGTACATATATGTATATGTATATGTAAATATATATATATATATATGTATATATATATATATATATATATATATATGTATGTAAGTATATATGTATATTTATATATATATACATATATACTGGGTATGTACAAAAAATAATAATGTCACGTATGCACTTGGGCACCAGCTTCGCCTTTCCCTTGGCATGCCCACAGACTGATGCCTAACCCCAGGTGCAGAGGTTGTCTTTCTCTGTCACAGCTACCGAGCAGCTCTTGACCCAGCAGCGGCCAAAACGATGTTGGCTATGCCAACGTGCTGCGTCTAGATGCTCATCAGCTTCTGCCTGCTGTTGTCTTTATTTTGGCTGAGTACAACATGTGATCCATTGCCGAATGTGTATACGTCGTGGT
>Ga0209491_10012048_pt1 | contig 10080 bp, 13 predicted proteins | sample BON02_FD_187213 | JGI IMG/M metagenome (GOLD analysis project Ga0209491, IMG submission 187213) | Freshwater microbial communities from Lake Bonney liftoff mats and glacier meltwater in Antarctica - BON-02 (SPAdes) (version 2) | ecosystem: Environmental > Aquatic > Freshwater > Ice > Glacier...
TGCCGTTCGATTCGGTCAGGCGCTTCCGGGCTTCCTTATTACTGCACACCACTTGTATGCATCTCTGCTGTAATTGGGTTGCTAACTGTGTGGCGGCATAACAAACCAAAAACCAAAAACCAAGATTGTGGTAACAAATCAAAACCAAAAAAAGAAAGAAAGACAGATCCCTAGTTATAATAACCATTCCAATTTCTCAATCCACTCACAACATATTAATACATCCACTTCAATACAACATTCATGTGTTTAAGGCCCATTGTGGGAGTGCCTTCGAGCCAGGCGCTTCTGGGCTTCCTTATTACTGCACACCACCTGTGTGCGTTCCTGATGTAATTGGCGCGCTAGCTGTGTGGCGGCAAAACATAAAAAAAAAAAAAATTACCGTGTCGACTAGGAAGGGGGGCATCTAAATTGGCCATGTCTTACATATTGGCCACTTCCTTATTACACATTTTGTACTGAGGTTAATCCTTTTTTGAAAAGAACTTCCGACAAGTTGGCCAAGTTCGAACAGACAAACGCAATTTTATTGAAATACACCAAAAGTGAACAATATTTGAACGTTTCCCAAAAAAACACAAGAATTAATGGTACTGTTTGATTTTCAACATGTGTACTGATAAAGTGGTTGTTTTGCAGTCGCTGTTTACAAAATCGACACATTGGACGGTACCTGTCGTTGTATGGTGTAGTAAACTCACACAAAACACACTTGGTGAACGTTGCCCTGAGCTTACTTTAATTCCTAAAAATCTCCCATGCCTGTGGGCTAAATATAAGTGTGTCAATTAATGTGGTGCGTTGGGAGTTCAAAAGTGGCCATTATACATGCCCCCCTTCGTGTATTTTATTTCATGAAAAATCTGGCCTGCGGCGCATTCTTTTCATAAGAAATCCTCTTCTTAATCATTCGGGGATGCATTTCATTTCAAGTTTCTTATTCTGTCTACCAATTCATTAGTAGTGAAAATGAACCTGCAACTTGCAGTTGTGCATCTCCAATTTTAAGTTTCGTTTCTAACACTGGTAAATAACACTGGCAGGATCACACCAAAAATCAAGTAGACAGCACGGGGAATGCCTCACTTACAGCCTATAGATTTTGACGCTTCAAACCGCTCGCTCTGCGCGAGCACCAAGCTCACAGGTAGGTGGGTCTTGCCTGCCCAACGCTTTTTGTCCACAGCCGCACCCACCGACACCTGCGAGCCAATACCTCTGGCAAAATAAAACGATTCAGTGGCTGCTATTACCCTCGTCGCTACCGTATCCAACCGTTCCGTACAGCAACTGCCGGGTGCTCATGCACTCCGCGGAATCTTAACCGAAACCGTTTTTGAGAGGAGCACTTCCGTTGACATAATCCGAGTCTCGGCCGGCGTGCCCGTTACGGTGGAGAGCAAACAACAAGCTTGGACAAAACAGAGTCTCCCTCAAAGGTATTTACGTGTGGGGTGTCAACTCAAAAGTGACCAAGCAATCAGATCACTATGTTTGAAAGGACACGTCAGAGCGCGTGGTTCGACGCTGTGACCACACCGTTGACAAGAAGCGAATGAATTCTTGTACAATAAAACACCTCTTTTTTGACAGAGTTGAGCAACCAAAAATATTGCCAAAACCCCCCGGAAATGCTCTCTCCGACGCGCTACTAATGTCGTGTTTTCCAAATTTCGCGGCTGACGCCGCAAAAAAAACCATGTGAAACTGCGCTTCGCGCGGTTTTAATCAATGAATTAATTAATGAATTAATTCGAATTAATTCAGGGCCAAACATTCTGAGAAGTTATTTTCTTCACTAGGCTGCTTGAACTGTGCTTCTCCCATGCTTTTCTGTCTTGACGTTGAGGCAAATGGCTGTGTCCAAGAATGCACCTGAATTTGATTCTCATATTAGGAGAAATCTGAAGAGGAAAGAAATTTCAGCAACCAAATTAATGTGGGGTACGATAATCACTGCAATTTACATCCTACTGTGCTTGTGCGTTTGATGTCCTCTATCTCCTCCCGAGTGACAAAGGTCTCAGCCACAAGGTGCCATGTGTGCGAATCAGTGGAGAGCAAGAAGCTACGAGAGGATGCGCTGGAATCCCTTGTGGTGCTAGACAGCGAGATAGACGAGGTGCGTATATCATTTCTGATCATATCTATCGTGCCCGTATTGGATTCAGAAAGCAGAAACCTGCACTTTTGATCAATCCATTCGTCTGTTTGGTTTGTGTGTGCTAATGTGAGTACGATAAAGACATGGGGCATAGGTGCACGCAAGCACGCGTGCGCACGCAAACATGTTTTCTTTTGTCGTACTCATCATACACGGCATGAGTCTGAGCGTCGCAAAATGAAGTTTGTGGTCGGCAATCCATGACTGCGAGTGATCGTCGTGCCAGGAACGTCACGATCACCTTAGTACCGCGCATCACTCGTATGCGTTCTCACCTTCGGGGGGGGGTTAGCGGTGTGACAATTATAACGAATAAAAACAAGTTTTTGTTTTTGTTTTTATTCGTTAAAAACAAAAACTGTCATGTTTGGAACAACCTATTACTGCACACCACTCGTATGAGTTGCCGCTGCAAAAGACCCCAGAAGATCAAAGAATTCAATGAGCGTGCACGATTTGAAAAGTGACTGTCATGGGCGAATCCAGGAACAATTTTCCACATTGATATCAAACAACGTCAGACACGTAGTTCTTGGGGCGTTTGGTTGCGGAGCTTTCAAGTTTCAAAACAACTCAGATATTGTAGCCCAATTGTATATAGAGACATTAATAGAATACGAAGAACAATTTGACGTGGTGGCAATTGCCATGATTAAAAATCAAGACAACATAGATGCCTTTATTTGCGCAGTTTGAAACAACATGTTCATTTTGGGTTCTCTGTCCAGCAATCTGGAACGAAAAACCCTTGCTTACTTGATTCTAAATCTACTCTATAATGTTACAATCGATTTTCTCATACTAACAATACGGAACTTTTTTTGGTATACTAACAGTGAGAAAAAGAATATCTATCTGTTTGTCGCTTGTGAGGGGATGCAATGCGGGTCAACGTAATGCGGACAGCTTTGTATCAAACATTTACAAACACTCCTGCGCTGAAGAAATTCTTAATATCAACATTCCCGCATCCATGATTAAGCATCAAAAAGGAATCTTTTTAGGGATTTGACCCACTTGATGGAGGTGATAATATGCTTAAATTTTTGCTGGTTGAGCTCCGACTCGAGTACATGCAATCTAGGGACGTAGAGCCTCTTCATAAACGTGTCTTCATTCATTCATTTGACATTGTGTTTTTTGATAACATAATAGATGCAACACAAAATAATGTTGAACACACTGTAAACACCTTTCTTCTAATAAACCCTTTATTTTGAAACCCTTTTTGCATTCATTTGCTTACTTCGTGTGTCATAGTGATGTCTAAGATTTCTTTGTCTTCTTGATAAAGCTGCTACTTTTATGGCTTTTGCTTTCACAATATTTCAATGTAGCAATGTTCATTGTCAATCTGCGAAATCTATATACAAATTGCCGATCAAAATCTTCCTTTCACCCTTTATAAAGATATCAATGTATTTTTGATTGTTCCAACATACATGTTGAAGATATTTTCAAAGTAAGGATCCGTTGCAGCGTCAATGACATCAGCATGAGTTACAATCACACGTTTCCCGCATGACCATATGTATCTGAGCCCAGCACAGTATGTCATGGATTGAGAGCCCGTCTTGAGGCCTATGGCCAGAGCTTTTCGAGGGCACATCTCTTGATTGAAAAAAATGACAGCAAGAGCGTGAAATGACGTGTTTTAATCAGTATTGTGAATCTGACCAACCTACAGAGGTGGTGGTAGAAACTTTTCAAAAGTAAAGCGGTTAAGTCCAATGTGAATCGGTTGCACGACCAAATTTCTTACAGATTCCAAGAGCCTACGCGCAAAGCTAAATCTGTATAAATGGTTATTTTGTTGGAATATGCTATAACAAGTGAGAGTCGAGGGGACGTCACTTGTGACAGTCTAGGGGACGTGACATGGAGTCACGGTACTCATGACCATGACGTCAAGAGATCTGTCGGGAAGGTCCGACGGATCTGGATGAGGAAACAGCATCAAGAAGGTCAAAACTGGCATAGTCATGTCTACGAGGGGTTTTTTACTACTGTGGTTTCGAATAAATAGGAATCGATCATCTGATCGATCCTCGTCAACTCAAGCCAGCCATATGCCTGCCCGTGCGTGCGTGAGGGAGGGGGCCCGCTGGTCTCCCAGCCCACGTTGAGTGTAGAGAGAGGGAGGGCACCAACCAGCGTCAACATCCACAGGCCGTGATCCTAGTCCACGTAGAGTGTCCGGTAGAGAGAGGGGCCGCGATCTTGGGGGCGTGGAACAAGGGGGGAGCTGGTGTCAAGCTGCAAGAGCGGCACCAGCAACAACAGTGAACAGCTGTGCTCTGGGCCGATTTGTTCTGCTAGGCTAGCGGGACCTGTTATATATGCCTTGTTACAAAGTTACGGTGATTCTGATTCCCCCACGCCGACAGCCAAAAAACTGCGCATACACGTTTTAGATTTAATGTGACACCCTAGCATGTTGGACTGTCGTTATAACTGGCACTGTTTGTAATTCCTGTTCGTGGTTTGCAATCCATAACGTTTCATGTGTGGACCACCCTATTACTACGCACCTCCCGTATAGTTCGCCACTTCTCAGAAGGGTTCGCAGTTTAGATGCTTTAGTTACAAACAATCACACAAACAAGTGGGTCAGTTGCACTGACTAGGGGGCTTATAAATCAGACCCACCTAGGTACGTTTCCCGCATGAAAACAGTTCACCATGTTTCTGGGCTGGCATGTATGACAAAGCTGATTCAGGCAGTACCTGCCTGACGTGTGATTATGAAATATTCGTTTGTATGAAAGTTGACCGATGTTGTTACGCCGGTAGCAGGACCGATCTTCGACCACTTTCCCGAAGATAAATGTCTACATCTGATTTCAAGAACGGCCATATCTCCAGATTTTGCATTGTTTTTCAAGAAATCCAAGTCATCTCGTCAGGAAAGTTTTGCTATTTGGAGGAAGTTGAACTCACTTCAATGACGAAGCCCCCACTGACGAAGCCCCCAGATTTCCTTCTTTTTGGAAAGAGACCGTGAAAATGTTTTTCTACAAATGTTATAATTCGGGGAAAAATGAATTTACTCCACAGACACAAAGTAATGTCAGTTGGACATCAAGTAAAGCAGAACTTAAGATCTCGTTCATGAAAATTCGTTCATGAAAAAAGCTTCAGGAAGGTGGTCCGAAAATTAGTGCTGCTACCGGCGTAAAAGAATCGAAAAAAGGCTTTGTGGAGCTGAGAACCATGCTCGCCAGTGTGCGAGAGTCTGCAACGTTTGTGCCCCCAAGTGCCTCAATCTATGCGAATACCAATAATACGCGGTAGATTATTCAATATTTGAGCAATTGTATCTGTTTCACGATGGGAAGCCTTTTAGAATCTCACGTCATTGTTTGTTTGTTTGTTTGTTTGTTTGTTTGTTTCATGGCATGATGACCCTCTCCACAATTTATTCCCGATTCTGATATGCTTTTTCTATGTTGAAACTTACAAAGTTCTGGCTGGCTGACGGCGAACTCTAGCTGACTGCGAGCGGAGTGGCGCGTGGCGGCTCCGGGGCTAAAGCCCCTCTGCTTGCCGAGCGTCCCGTTTCGCTGACAACCTGAGATTGAAATTCCATCTTTTTCTGAGCAACCGGATTCGGCCCGGTTCGCAAAAGTTACCGTTAAATGGGTTTACGGAATGGAATTTCCTTAGGAGTAAGGAAAAAGCATGTCACAATCGGGAATCAATTTGATTGCATGGAGGGGGTGACAGCTACGCAGCTGTTCTTTTTTTTTTCCCTTGCTCTGTCTTTTTTTGCTGACCACATTGCAGCTATTTCTCGATTTCCCCGCTGTCAGACAATAGACTGATTTTGAGATCAGATTTTCCTTACTAATTGAGATTTTCATGTCGTTGGTAAACTTTGCATCGTTTTGGGACCTCAATCCCACTGAGCAGACTGGAGCAATCCTGGTATAAAGGGCTTGCTTTTACATTTAGTTTGCCCAACTTTCAAAATCAGTCTATTCTAATGTGGTAAAATCGATGTTAAGAAATGAAATTCCGCACGTTTATCGACAAGAAACGGGTCCAAAAATGAATTCGAAATTGAGTTCCTTTCCGTGTTATCCATTTTGTTTAGCGTTCTTGTGTTCTTGTGTTGAGTGCGCTGCGCTTGCCGTTCAATTCATACCCGATCCGTTGACCAAAAATTCGAATCATACGAATTAGCGGATTTTTGTGAACAATTCGAATGATTCGAACTGATTTTCAATTCGAATTTTTGATCTCTGAAAACCGGATTTCAGAATATTCCCAGATTTTTGAAAAATTTCGATTTCCAGAATTTCTTCACGAATTGCACTTTATGACCTGGAGTCTAGAGAATCCGATCACCGGAAGTGCCTGGAGTCGAACACGGTTCACCACGGTCAAGACTCGCCCAATAAACCACTAGACGACTTTATCAATATCTGCAAAATCTCAACCGCTTGTGACATAACCAGAATTTTTGATGATAATTGTAATGAGACGAGCACAAGGTTGTAAGCAGGCGGGTTGTCGGCGGAGACAGGAACGACGCAGTTCACCATCAGACTCTTTCAACTCAAAATGCTTTACTAATTCGCACGAGGAACGGTTTTGATTTGATTTGCTTTTATTACTGGAAACAGTAGTTTAGAACCCTTGATTGAGGGTCTATGTGCTCAAATCCATGTGAATCTGAGGTGACGTGTTTTCGGCCGGAATCGAACCGGGGACCTTACGGATTACTAAATTTCTTATGTGCCGCGCTCTCCACCACTGAGCTATGGTGACGGATAAATCACCGAAAATCCTTTAGGACCCTCTAAAGGGTCCTAAAGTTCACCATCAGACTCTTTCAACTCAAAATGCTTTACTAATTCGCACAAGGAACGGGTTATATCCTAATCCTCTCGGTGTAAACGTATCAGAAGTGTTTCTCCATACAATAGGAGTCTCTGAGGGTCCGTGACTCTTCAGACGCCCTCTTCCTTGTAGTGTACTGTGACACTTTCTCACACTCACATCCGCGCTTGATGCGCAGGCAGGGCACCCGCAAAAATTTCGCGCAACATACACACCCGTCGCGTACAGGCTAAACAGGAACTTCCCCCAAATAAAATCACATCGCGATACAAATCAAACATACACAAATTCACAAATGAAAGCAAGATATACACCGGTGTGGAACTCTCCAATTCACCTACATACGAATCTAGTCAGCCTTACGGGCCCTCACTCCAGCCCGGCGCTTGACTTGGTGAGGCCGGGCGTGCTCCCATGGGTTGTGAAACTTGCCCCAGTCGGCGTCGAGCGCCTGGGTGTCATCCGCCATTGGTTCACAACGACGAGCTGCCTCCATGGCGCGCGCCATCTCCTCAACGTCGTCCTGACGTGTCATGAATTTGTGCCCACGGACTTCCCCTTGTGGAAATGACAAGGTGTGTAACGCTCCGGCGGCGCGCTCCTCGGCTGCAGCTGTGGGGATCCGATCGCAGACCAATTCGACGCGCTCGCACAGTAGGAGAGTTTCTAGGTGCTGGCTTCCATGCGGCGCTCCGCAACTACAGCCTCTTGAAAGCGTCGGGTGGCATCCGTTTCACGCGCCACATCTTGCGCACTGGTGTCGGAGCGCTGGTGTGGCGCACTTGGCCGGTTATAAGGCAAGGTTACGCCTAGCGCACTCGCACCCTGAGCACGGTGTGGGCAGTTGGCGACGACGTGCCATGTCTCCTGACAGCCGAAACATTGAATAGGGCCGCCTCGCCGACCACGCGTAAGAGCATGCACTGCGCCACCGTCTCCAACTGGCCCATCTTCTGGCACATGGGCGCTCAAATACTTGCCCGCCGCGACTATCGTGGTGATGTTCTCTGCTCCCAGCCGTGTCAAGGCCTCGAGCACCCATTGCTGGTCCGCCTCGATAAACATATCGATGGCAAAATCGATTTTCTTGGCGTCTGACCACTGCTCCGAACGGTGACGGATGTAAAGATGCGAGGCGGTGGTCATAGCAGTGTGGTCAAGGATCTCGAAAAGCTCCATAAGATCACGCCAAGTGGCCTTGAATCCCCGCACGTTGTACAAAAAGGCATCCGCCATCTGAAGAACCTTGCGCTTGTCTCATGTAGTGCTGTAAGCTGCAAATAAGTTGAGGAACGCCACAAAGATCTTGCTACCCTGCCCTATGCAGGTAGTGCTGGCAGGTGCCGCTCTGTACGATGCTTGCCACAGTTTTCGGAGTTCTTTGGCAAACGCGCTGGAGATGAACAGATGAAATTTCTATTCCATGGTGATGTGGCCCATTCCATAGGCAGCACAGTACTCGACCATGGTGGTGACGTCCTCAAGCACCCGCATGTTTGCTCCAATGTCGTCGGGATGATGCGTAAACATGCCCATACGGCTGACGTCAGGCGCCTTGTCAAAACGTTTCAAGGCCTCCTTGAGATCGCCCGCCGACAAGGTCATGTCTGTTTGTGCAGCAAAGAGCATGCTCATGACAGGAGCCATGCTGCCCGGCGGAGCGCGTGCTGCAGCCACGGAAGGTTGTCGGCTGCTGGCTGCAATGCTTGCCCACGACCTCGAAACACTGCGCGTTCTGCCGCGGAAGTCTTCGGGTCTTGTAGTCTCTGGTCGCTGCCTTGCTCTTGGTGGGCGCAGCGGCCCGGTGGTGGACGACGTACTAGCTTCCTGACAAACCAAACTGTATGCACAATGGGGGATAGGTCGTTAAGTTACGGCCTCCCTGGCGTCGTCGCCTCTTCCTCTCACTGCAGTGTGTTGAACAGCTTTGCGCTAAGTCTAGTCAAACGTACTCGCTATTCTGCAAGCTTTGCTGTGTTTCCCCTGAGGTCTTCTTCGGTACTAAATGTAACGAGACGAGCACAAGGTTGTAAGCAGGCGGGTTGTCGGCGGAGACAGGAACGACGCAGTTCACCATCAGACTCTTTCAACTCAAAATGCTTTACTAATTCGCACAAGGAACGGGTTATATCCTAATCCTCTCGGTGTAAACGTATCAGAAGTGTTTCTCCATACAATAGGAGTCTCTGAGAGTCCGTGACTCTTCAGACGCCCTCTTCCCTGTAGTGTACTGTGACAATAATATTTACAAATTTTTGTGATGGGACCACTTTTCATCATCCGTGGGACCACAAAATCCTGTCAAAACTGAATTTTATACGTGCCAGAACTTCGGTTCGGAAACAGAGGCCGGACTCCGCCGTTATTTGATGATCTTTGTCACTGCTCCCTTCCTCTTTGTTTGAACTTTCATCTTTTTGAGGTGTTGGGCTACCTTCCCTCGCTTCCTCTTGTCTCATTTGAATTTTTGTTCAATATGTGTTGTATTGTAAAACAGAATAATGGGAGGACAACATCCTCTACTACAAGAAGTCGCTATTCGTCTGTTTGAAGTCTGCCCGCAGAGTGCATCTGTCGAGCGAGTGTGAAAGGCCGAAGGAGTCATTCACATAGAAACGCACTCGAGACTTTCGAATGTCACAGTACAAATGTTGTTATCTCTATGTCAGTTTGCGTCTCTTGAACAAATTGACAAGTGAAATGGGCGATTTCTTTACTGATGCCATGCGTGACTCGAAAAGTCATGAATTCGAGGAAATCGTAAATCCTATCACATGTATGCCTAATAAGGAACTTGAGGAGAGTCTTGATGAGATTGATGAGACAAACAATCTAATGTCACCACTGCATTCTCATGGTCGAATGTGTCATCACAGAATCGTGGTGGTTCTACTAAGCGCTCAAAGATTGATAACTCGGTCGTTGTCATTCCCTCTCAAAAATTCCCGCCAAAAAATGGGGTGACACCGAATTTGCCAAGCGAGGTCGCTCAGTGCTTGTAATGCGCGCCCGCTATAGATCAACTGGATTGACTCCGCACCAGCGCGGGTGGACGGATGCTGGCTGAC
>Ga0209491_10012050_pt1 | contig 10079 bp, 12 predicted proteins | sample BON02_FD_187213 | JGI IMG/M metagenome (GOLD analysis project Ga0209491, IMG submission 187213) | Freshwater microbial communities from Lake Bonney liftoff mats and glacier meltwater in Antarctica - BON-02 (SPAdes) (version 2) | ecosystem: Environmental > Aquatic > Freshwater > Ice > Glacier...
TCAGATTCGCAGAGCCCCTGTGTCGCGCCTGGGACCTACCTCAACAACCCGAACTCACACCCAGATCCGAAGAGCCCCTTTGCCTTCGACGCGGACGTGGGGGCCGTGGCCGAGGCAAACCGATGATCGTCGCAGGCCGGTGAGTTCAGACACGCCTAGCCCCGGTCTGCACGTCGAGCGCGAGCATGAGGTGGTCGCGGCGCCCGGTGGGGGTGCTGCGATCTGGTGCTTTGAGCAATGCGTTGGTCTCTTGTCGGTTGAGGAAGCAGACGATTCCACGGGTGCCGCGTTTGGCTTGGATGGCAAGGACACGGGCGATGAGTTCGGCGTGTTCGGGATGGCGCAGCGACGCGAAGTTGAACAAGGAACGCACTGCGGCGAGGCGGGCGTTGCGGGTAGCCCTAGCTGTCACAAGCGCGCGGTTTCCCCCCTCCGGGCACTGACAGCGACCACGGATGGAAACGAGCAATCATCCAGCTCCTGCGGCGCCTCAACCCGAAACGCCGACACCGATCCTGCCCGCGAGTCATCAAACGCAAGTACTCCAAATGGCACGTCAAACGAGCACACCACGCCGGCTGGCCACAGCCCGACGGGCCACCCAACCCAACCATCAACTCCACCTAACTTAACGGCATTGCCATTAGCCAGGGAGTCTGCAGTCTGCCAACGGGCCTACTGGCGGTCTTCCGTGAACATTGGGTAGCGAGGCGTTGGGATGACATCGGGGTCACGCGGCGTGTGGCGTGTCGAGTCTGATCCTTGGCTTTGGGTGGTGGTTGTTGGGTGGTCGGTGTTGACCACCGTGCGTGATGGTACTTGTGTTGGAGTTTGGTCATGAGGATGGCGCGGACGCCGGGGGCGCGCCAACCGAGTGACCACCGCGTCCGTCTATTCGCTAGATGCCGATTCGGTTGGCATGACGGGCGTGTCGGAGTGCGGGAGGAGGAGCCCGACGTCGGTCATCGCCAGGTCCACGGTGGCGTGCCGCCACCGGCCACCTGCCTTCCGGTACGTGTCCTCGTACCGGCCGGTCAGCAGCACTGTCTGACCGTCGATGACACAGAGCTCAAGGAGTTCGCAGGTGCCCCGCGCCGTTGAGACGTCGTCATGAACGTGGACGGTGTGCCCGACCATGAAGTGCTTCGCCCAAGTGATCGTCAAGGAGACCTCCTCGAAGAATGCTCGGATTCTGTCACGGCCGCTAAACGTTCCGAACCGCTCGGTGCTCCACACTGCGTCGTCGGTGAACAGGTCGGCGAGAACGTCTGCCTGAAAGCCGGCGTCACATGCTGCGGCGTACGCTACCTTCAGGGCCCGGATCTCCTCCGCGGCCTCAAGCTTCGCGAGGCGAATCTCGTTCGTATCCGACATGTCAGGAGACCTCTCCGCTTCTCTTCTGACCCAAGTGCACAAACACGACTGCGGTTACCAGTGCCACTCCGTTGAAGACCGGGAGACCCATGTCTCCGCACCCAGGAGTTGGAGACCCGTCACCCCGACGACGAGGGTGTACCACCCCATCAGGGTGCCGACAACGTTGAACCTTCCCGGCTGGATCGTGGTGCACCCAATGAGCGCCGAGCCATAGGGCGCAAGGAGGTAGAGCGGCGCAGCGCTTGGGTCGACAGCTACCTGTAGGCCGAGCAGGAGAACTCCGGCGATGCCGGAGAACAGGCCGGCGAGCATCATAGAGGCACGGTACCGGACCCACGAGACCGGGACGCCGGACAACATCGCCGACTCGAGGTTGACTCCTTTCCACCCCCAGCGCAGCTGACGACCCGAGCACCAACACGCACACCTCCTTAGCGATCACCGCACGAGCAACCGGCTGGCGCGTGCCAGCATTGGACTCGATGGTCATGCCGCCCCGAGTAATACTGGACTGAGTCCGCGGCGACAATCGGACGACACCACGATTCCGATTTGGCGCCGCCGCCGGCGAGCCGGCCCCTGCGAGTGTCAGCTGTCGTCGTGGAGAGCTAGTAGCCATGGCGCTAACCTTACATCTTTGTAGGGAGACTGGGAGGATGTCCCGGGTTCTGTTGAAGTGAGGTGGTGATCCCTCCCCGGGCCGTGCCGGTTTGGCATGGTTCGGGAGTCCACCAAAGACACCCAACAGAGAGGGATCACCGTGGACAAGAAGGTACCTGTCGTGAAGATCACGACACCGGATCAGGTCGTCGAGTTGGCGAGCCTGCCATTGTCGGCAACGGTCGCGATGGCTGATGTTGCCGAGGCGATGCGAGAGGGCTTGTTGGCGTTCTCGACCGCTGCCGGGCTGGTCGTGATGCAACAGATGTTGACCGCCGAGCTCGCCTCGATCGTCGGCGCGAAGCACACCAAACAGTCGACCGGCGAGCGGGTCGGGAACTGGCATGGCAGCACCCGCGGCCAGGTCGTGCTCGGCGCTCGCAAGGTCACCGTTGAACGCCCGAGGGGCCGCTACGTCGACGGCGGCGAGATCGACTTGGACACCTGGGACGTGTTCGCCTCCGAGGACTTGTTGCGCCAGGTCGTGGTGGAGCGCATGCTTGCCGGGGTTGCCACCCGCCGTCATGTCGATGTCGGCGAACCCGTCGGCCAGCCCGGCAAGGCGACGTCGAAGTCGGCGGTGTCGCGCCGGTTCGTGGCTGCCACCCAGGCTGCAATGAGCGAGCTGCTCGAAGCGGACCTGTCCGAGTTGGACACTGCGGTGTTGATGATCGACGGGTTGAACGTGGCCGGCGAGATGGTCGTGGTCGCCCTCGTGGTCTGCGCTGATGGCACCAAGGTGCCTGTCGGGCTGCGGTTGGGTGACACCGAGAACGCCACCGTGGTCAAGGATCTGCTCGCCGATCTGGTCGCTCGGGGTTTGCGCTACGAGCACGGCATTCTGGCCGTCATCGATGGTTCCAAGGCGTTGCGCTCGGGGATCGCAAAGGTGTTCGGCACCAACGCGCTGATTCAACGTTGCACCCTGCACAAGCGCAGAAAAGTGATCGACTATCTGCCCAAGGCCCGACGCAAAGCAATCGATCAACGACTCGCGAAGATCTTCGCGACCGTTGATGCCGACAAAGGCATCGCCGCAGCGCGACGACTCGCGAACCTGCTCAAGACTGATCATCCTGACGCTGCTGGATCGTTGCTGGAGGGCCTCGATGAGATGTTCACCGTCGCCCGTCTCGGCCTCAACGGAACGTTGCGGCGGACATTGACGAACACGAACTGCATCGAGTCGATGATCTCCACCGTGCGCGGTGTCACCGGGCGGGTCAAGCACTGGCGAGACGGCGGCAGGAAGAAGCGCTGGATCGCGACCGGCATGATCGAAGCACAACGCTCCTTCCGACGCGTCCGCGGCCACCAGCAAATGCCCGACCTCGTCGCCGCCATCGCCCGAGCCGCCAACCCTGTGACACCAACGATGGGGGTTGACTCCCGCGGCTGCGGGGATGAAGTTGTAGGTGGGTTCGGGAGACGTCGGTAGTGGGATTGGTGCGGTGCAGCCCGTGTGACACCATGACGGCGGGGTCCGGCAGGTGGCTGCGATTGTGCTTCGAGCACGTGTTACACCTTCTTCAGTTTGTTGACCCCGACCGAACCTCTGCGGGCATCACAACACAGAGGAGGCAAGACAATGGATGTGATCGTGGATCGGTGTGCCGGTCTCGACGTGCACAAAAAAACGGTGGTGGCGTGTGTGCGCTCCCCGGGAGCAGGGCGTAGCAAACGTGCCGTCGAGGTGCGCACGTTCGAGACGTTCACTGACGATTTGGTGAAGCTGCGCGAGTGGCTGATGGAGTCCGGTGTGACCGAGGTCGCGATGGAAGCAACCGGGGTGTATTGGAAACCGGTGTGGGACGCGTTGGAGGGTCACGGGTTGGAGGTGTTGCTGGTGAACCCGGCACACATCAAGAACGTGCCTGGCCGTAAGACCGACGTGAACGACGCAACCTGGATCGCGACGTTGTTGGAATGCGGGTTGCTGCGCGGCAGTTTCGTGCCACCGATGGAGATCCGTGAGCTACGCGAGATCACCCGCTATCGGCGCCAACTGACCGAAGAACGATCCCGCGAGACGTTGCGGTTGCAGAAACTGCTCGAAGACGCTGGGGTGAAACTGTCGTCGGTGGCATCGGACACGCTTGGTGTGACCGGTCGAGCAATGCTCGAAGCGCTCATCGACGGCGAACGCGACCCGGCTGTGCTCGCAGCGTTGGCGAAGGGCCGACTCAAGGTGAAGTCCGAGCTGTTGGCTCGTTCGGTGCCGGGCCGGTTCAACGACTTCCATGCGGTGATGGCCCGTGAGCTGTTGGATCACATCGACTACCTCGACCTGGCCATCTGTCGTCTCGATGGCCAGGTTGATGTGTTGATGGTCCCTTTCGTTGACGCCCGCGATCGTCTCGACACGGTCCCGGGCATCGCGAAACGCTGCGCCGAGATCGTGATTGCTGAGATCGGTGTCGACATGGGTCGGTTCCCGACACCAGGGCATCTGGCGTCGTGGGCCGGGTTGTGTCCGGGCAACAACGAGTCCGCCGGCAAACACAAATCCACCAAAACCCGGTCCGGGAATCCGTGGCTCACCTCCGCGCTCGTCGAAGCCGCCTGGGCCGGGATCCGCACCAAGGACTGCTACCTGGCTGTCAGGTTCCAACGCATCCGCAAACGGCGCGGTGAGCAACGCGCCCTGATCGCCGTGGCGCACACGTTGCTGATCATCTGCTGGCACATCCTTGCCGAGGACACCATCTACCAAGAGCTCGGACCGGACTACCTCGCCGGCAAAGACCAACCCGATCGGCGCCGCAAACACCTCGTCGCTCAACTCGAAAAACTCGGCTACAGCGTCGAACTCGCACCCGTCGCCTGAGCCCACCCCAACCCGCGAAACACCAGCACCTTCAACCCGCGCGCCCCGATCACAGCACAACTCAAACAACTTCGTTACACCCACCAACTACGATCAGGCTGTCGCCTGAACAAGATCGGGATCACCACCGTACTTCAACAACAAGCGGGACAACCTCGCTCTCGACGAGGCACTCAGACTTGACTCCATCTCGTTCTGTAACACACCGGGTCATCGCTGTCCGGTCGATCGACGTCGTCTACAAACACAACGGCTGCCGTTTGCGCTTGTCACGGCGATCTTCGAGATCAACTGCGAGGAAGCAACCTCGACATCTTCAGCCGTTCCCGCCCGACCATCGGTGTGGACCGGTCGCCAGGCTCGAGCAGAACCTACAGAAATCGGTGCCTTGACCCTTGATTCCCACGCTGCTACTGTACAAAAATGCGGCACAGTGTGCTGCATGGAGGCACAGTCTGAAGAGCCTGGCTACATGGCCATGTCCATACACCTAACGAAAAGACGCGCAAATGACTGAACTAGTTGGAGATATCGCAATCGTAACCGGCGGTGCGAGCGGTATCGGAACCGCAATCGCGACACGCCTAGCGGACTTGGGGGCCAGCGTAGCCATCTTTGATCTCGATCTTGATCGCGCTGAGACAGTGGCCAAGGACTTACAGAGTAGTCGCGGCTCAATTAGGGCCATCGCCGTCCAAGTGGACATTACTGACGAGCAGCAGGTGGAGGCCGGCTTCGAACGGGTCTTGGACAAGTTGGGGGACCCAAGAATCCTTATGAACAATGCCGGCTCTGCACACTTGAACCTGATCACCGAGATATCCGCTGAGGAGTGGGACAAGACGCTAAGTACAAATCTTAAGGGTACTTTCCTCATGACAAGAGCGTTTGCTCGAAACCTCATCGGCAAGAACCTGGGCGGCGCCATTGTTAACACTTCCTCCCTCAACTATTCGGCGGCAACAGACGGTTTGAGCCACTATTGCTGTGCGAAGGCCGGCGTTAGCATGTTTACCCAAGTTGCGGCCTCCGAGTTCGGACGTCACAACATCCGCGTGAACGCAGTTGCGCCTGGAACCACTCGCACCCCGTTGACCGAAGCCATCGGCACAGTCACCGGGCAGATGGGGGCGTCCTTCGTGGAGCGAACGCCTCTGGGTCGACTCGGGGTGCCTGAAGATATTGCTCTGGTCGCAGGATTCCTTGCGACCACAGACGCCAGATGGGTGACCGGCGAGACGATCTACGTCGATGGAGGAAACCATATCCGTGGGCTTCACAGCTACTGGGACGTGATGCGCAACGAGGGCAAGGTATAGGTTTTTGAGAAGCGTACTGACGGCCTTCAAGGTTCTTGAGACCGTTTCCGGTGCTCAACCAGTAGGCGTGACTGAGATCGCACGCGAGCTAAACCTCCCAAAGAGTACGGTGCAGCGTTCGCTCAAAGCGTTAAATGAGGCGGGGTGGATCCGCTGCTATAACGATGCTGGGCTTACCAGATGGGTACTGACGCTAAAGCCTCTTCGGGTGGCAGCGACGTCTGGCCCCCTGGAGACGCTACGGCAGCAGGCTCTACCAATCATGGAGACCCTTCGACGCCAGACCTCCGAGTCCGTTCACCTGAATGTCCGCGATGGTGACGAAATGGTTGTTATAGAGAAGCTGGACAGTCTTCTGTCAGTGCGTACATTCAATGAATTGGGCGGGCGGGCTCCCTTGCATGCTAGTGCAACGGGTAAGGCCATTTTATCACTGTTGGATCCAGGGACTCTTGAAGCCTTACTCGGCTGCAAGCTTATTGAATACACTTCAGAAACCATCACTGACCCCCATGTTCTCGGCCTCCACTTGGATCTCGTTCGTGAGTTGGGGTATTCAACTAACCGTGGAGAGTGGCGGGAGGATGTATTTTCGGTCGCCGCGCCGATACGCGGGTATCGTCTGATTGAGGCCGCCCTGAGTATATCTCTCCCTATGTCACGTCATGACGCCAATCAGGTCGCCAATTGGGGTGCTCTGCTTGTGGCGGCTACGGCGCAGCTTTCAAGCTAGAGTTTAGCTCGAGAATGATTACTGTCTCTGCCGGGTTGTTCCTCCCAGTGAGTCTTTCAATTCTTTCGGGATCGGGATTCAATTTCCTGCCTTAGTACGGAGATGTTTATGAGCGATGGCTCGGTTGAATTGCAATATTCTGGGGACGTTGCACGAATCATCCTGAATAGACCTCAGGCACATAACTCCTTGACTTGGCCGATGTACGAGTCGATTTTTGATGCATGTCTGGACATCACTCGCTTGAGTACCATCTCCGCGCTGGTGTTGTCTGGCGCCGGGGATGAATCCTTCTGTGCTGGATCGGATATCCATCAGTTTGAAGGGTTTCTAACTGGGGATGATGGACTTGCCTACGAGTCCAGAATGGAGCGCGTGCTTCGCCAACTCGAGATGGTCCACTGTCCGACCATCGCTGCTATTGATGGGTTCGCCCTCGGTGGTGGTCTGCTGCTTGCGTCGGTGTGCGATTTTCGCGTCGCGACTCAAAAGTCACGGTTTGGAGTACCAATCGCGAGGACCTTAGGCAATGCGCTTTCTGGAAGGAATTGCTCTCGACTGATTTCTTTGGTGGGAGTAGGCCGGGCGAAGGATCTTCTGATGACTGGCAGGGTGGTGGGAGCGCCCGAGGCCCTTGATATGGGTTTGTTAACTTACGTGGCGCCAGATGGAGAGTTATCACGTACGGTGGAGTCGTTGGTCGAGCAGTTGCTCCGCAGCTGCCCTCAGACTCTTCGCGCTACTAAGACCATCATCGATCGATTGAACTATGGCATGATGGAGGATATCGATGTTCTTCACTCCGTGTACGGTCATGCGAACTTCCATGAGGGAGTGACAGCGTTTATCGGGCACCGACGACCCGCTTGGAAGAGATAGGTCTGTCGTGGGGTGGACGTGGGTTACGTGGTTGGCGTGGGGTTGCCGCAGGTACGGCTGTGAGACACCCAGGAGCTCATCGGCAGCTCCGAGTGCTCACCGGTAGAGATCTTTCCACGCCCACTGGAGATCGCCGCAAGACTCTCATAGCCCGAGTGAGTTCCACCGACTACAGCCAGGCGTGTCTTTCCGCCGCTGTTCTTTCCCTAGTGAGGGGGACCCAGTTGGTGGTCCAGTCGCTATGCGGCTGGGGGTTGGTGGGTCGTGGTCCAGTGTAGAGCGAACTCGTTGGGGGTGAGCTCGCCGTGGGCGGAGTGGGGTCGGTTGGTGTTGTAGTCGAGACGCCAGTCCTCGACGATCACGCGTGCTTCGAGCAGCGAGTCGAAGCGCCACGAGTTGAGCAGTTCGTCGCGGAGCCGGCCGTTGAACGATTCGATCCAGGCGTTCTGCCAGGGCGAGCCGGGGTCGATGAAGATGCTGTTGGTGTCGTTGAATCGGCACCAGTCCGCAATGGCGTGCGCAACGAATTCGGGGCCGTTGTCGAAGCGGACGTAGACGGGTGCACCACGCTGGGCAGCGAGGCGGTCGAGGACCTCAACGACGCCGTCGGCGTTGATGGAACGGTCGATCTCGATGGCCAAACATTCGCGGGTGAATTCGTCGATGATGTTGAGGAACTTGACTTGGCGGCCGTCCGCGGTGGTGTCGAACTGGAAGTCCATGGCCCACACGATGTTGGGCCGGATCGGGCACATTGCACCCACATCGATGCCGATGCCGGTGAGACGTTTCTTGCGGCGCCGTTGCGGCACCCGCAGCCCCTCGGCCCGCCAGAGACGCTTGATGCGCTTGTTGTTGACCTTCCAGCCGGCACGCCGCGCCATCTTCGCCGCACGCCGCCATCCCCAGCGGGGACGATCGACAGCGAACTGGCGCAGCCAGGCGCGCAGCTCGGCCTCCTCGGAGGTGATTGGTGGCGGGGTGAGGCGCATCGTGGATCGATGCGCGCCAACCACGTTGCAGGCTCGTCGCTCTGACACCCCGAACCGGGCAAGAAGCATTGTCACTGCTGCTCGCTGACGGTTCGGGGTCAGAAGTTTCCCGACGAAATCTCCTTGAGCATGTCGATGTCCAAAGCCTGGTTCGCGACCAGCTTCTTCAACCGGGTGTTCTCCGACTCGAGTTCCTTCAGCCGCTTCGCGTCGTTGGCTTTCATGCCGCCGTATTGGGCGAGCCAGCGATGCCACGTCGACTCCGCGATCTCCAGGTGCCGGCACGCCTCGTCGAGTTGCTGCCCGCTGGCGAGGAGCTTGTTGCCCTCGGCGAGCTTGCGGATGATCTGATCCGGCGTGTGCCGCCGGCGCTTGTTCGATGTCATGTTGATGTTGATTCTTCCTGCCCGGAATCCGGGCAACAGAGTCGCACAACAACTGGACCACTACGCAGGGCTCACCTCACTAGGACCGTGGGTCCGAATCGGTTGAGCTGGTGACGGCAGGCGCTGGGGTGGGTGTCAGCTAGGGACTCCAACGATGCCGTGCACACGCATGAGGCGCTCCACGCGTTTGTGGTTCACCTCGAAGCCGCGCTCGGCCAACTCCGGTGTCATCCGCGGTTGGCCGTAGGTGGCATCAGACTCGACATGGATCTCGCGCATCTCAGCCACCACCGCCTCCTCGACCAACTCGGCCTCGGTTGGGCCAGCGGCACGCTTGGTGCGCCAATCGTTGAACGCCTGGCGGCTCACCTCGGCAATCTTGCACGCCTGCGTGATCGGGAATCCCTCGGCCTTCCGGTCCAGCACCCACAAATAGCGGGTCACTGTCCCGACTCCTTCACCCAGAAGGCCGTCGCTCGTTTGAGTAGGTCTCGTTCCATCCGTAAACGGGCGTTCTCTTTGCGGAGCTCGACAATCTCGGCACGATCGTCTCGGGTCAGACCAGCACGTTCACCGCGCTCGATCTTCTCCAATCGGACCCAGTTGCCAAGCGTGCCCTCGCCGACACCGATTGCTTCGGCGACGTCGACGATCTTGCGATCATCATCGAGCACCATCGCAACAGCATCGGCCTTGAACTCCTCAGTGAACGACCGCCGAGACCTTGGCGGGTTCTGTTTCTCCATCGTGGACATGATTACCTCCTTCAGAAGGTGACCGGCTCAACGGGGGAGGCTCAGCTCGATGATCGCCTTTCGGCGGGCGTAGTCGGCGCGACCGGCTTTGGTGCGTAACCGTCGCGCCATGCGTTCACGGCTGGTGGCGTTGTTCGGGATCCGACCGCGC
>Ga0209491_10012051_pt1 | contig 10079 bp, 8 predicted proteins | sample BON02_FD_187213 | JGI IMG/M metagenome (GOLD analysis project Ga0209491, IMG submission 187213) | Freshwater microbial communities from Lake Bonney liftoff mats and glacier meltwater in Antarctica - BON-02 (SPAdes) (version 2) | ecosystem: Environmental > Aquatic > Freshwater > Ice > Glacier...
CAATTCGAATGGTCTCAGTAGGACAACCAGTTAAATCAAACATGGCTTCTGCAATCCATCCACCAGAAATTGCTCGATAACTGCCGTAGCACTTTGCATATGCTTTCTCAATAATAGGGACCCAAAGTCGCTTCTTGAATGCTTTTGAATACACCAACAGGAAGTTAGTGTCGACTCTGCTTTGAGCAGATTTTGATAATTTAGTTAGACCAGGTCTACATGGAAACAAATTATCTACAGTAACCAGATTCCAACCGCAATTCATAAATAGATGCAACTGAAAGCGAGAGTTTTTGTCTAGTTTTGTGACAAATAATCTATCAATGAGATCTCTTCTCTCAGCAAGAATGCTCAAGGCGGATAGGAACCAGCAATCACCCAAACTGCCTTGCCGTACATCTTCCGGCCGGGGACCTAAACTTCCAAACAATCGGTAATGACTCGGTGCTCGTTTCCATATCCAGTTCTTGTCCTTTTCTCTTATTAAAACCTCCCCTTCTTCAACCCATTGAAATGTATTGCAGGTTCTAGTACCGCAGCACCAAAAGTACTTGCCATTGTTTTGACCCTCTTTTGATACTTTCTTTTGTATGCATGGATTCTCACATAGACACATGGGTGCCTTAACGTTATCTGCAACTTGTGCAACGCCGCTAATAGACCTATAATCAGACGGAAATGATTCATCGACAAAATCATTTACTACTTGTGGATTTGTTGTGATAATACTATAACCGTCCTCTTGACAAGATATGCTGCTCATCCACGCTGTTTCAGTAGCTTTGATTCGTCGCGATTGCTTAATCCGTTTTCCTATTGTGAGCGGTTTTTCAATTAGGAGCTGAGATGGAGAGGATACACGTAGCGGTTCATGAATTTGATTTTCAATATTCGAATTTATGTTTTCAATTACAACGACTTCATCGTCATCATCATCGCTTATCCAAATCACTTCTGGGACCATCGAGGTATTAATGTTTCAAAAAGTACTGATACAACAACTGATACCTAGGCAAGCGAAAGCAGTTACAATGCACCGTAGTGTTCGGGTTGGTTCGGTTTTTCGTAAACTGAATGACGAAAAACCTTTAGCCAAACACAATGCAACCTCTGACCCTGAAATCATTATCCATGTAAGAGATGACATTAAAGGACAAACTCGGGACTTTTCTTGTGCAAAATCAATATTGTTGAGCAACATGGCTTACTTTAAAGCATATTTGAATGACCTTCAGAAAGTAGATATATCAGTATTATGCGATATTCATGTATTTGATTGGTTAATGAAGTTTGTTAAAAACCCAATTGCTGAACCTGCATTCGATCTCAGATCGTCTCTCTCCATCCTCATTTCGGCAGATTTTTTAGGTATGAGTCATCTAACGCGATTGGCTCTCGATTATATAGCTAGAAATATCAGTGACATTATTCACCAACCACTGGATCTTGAATGTGTTAATGAAAGCCTATTAAATAAACTCGCCAACAAGTTTACTGATCTGGAGATGGAACTCCTCATTGATCCAAGCGATAAAATGATGAGCAAACTATTCCGAAAGAAAGTAGAAAAGTTTGTTCGAACTGATTCATTGACATGTTGTTCAGAGTGTGCATTAGTTTATGATGGGAGCGCACAAAATGCCCTGATATGCCCTAAAGCACCTACCATCGTGGATTACCGAGGGGCTTTTCAACGGCAGCATTCTGAAAAACAGAGCTGGCATATAATTAATGATTATGTTGCTATACTTAAAAGGGAGTATAAATTGTCATGGAAGTCTGTTTACTGGACTTTATGGGGAGCTTGTCACGTGTTTCGTTGTCTGACTTGTCAAATGGATTATAACGGATGCATGACGAGTGGTTGCATCACACACAAAGACGAGCCTAGTAAATGCGACGAAACATATTCTTGTTGTGGTGAGAGGATATATCGAATGAATTCAGTGTTTCCGACCATCCTTCCAACTGGTTGCTCAACAGCAGATCATATTCCTGATACAACACACACTGACGCAGACACCATCTCCAAATTGATATATGTCAAACGATACGCGCGTCTATTTAAAAATCCAGTTGCCAATGTGGAACCAGACTTTATTTTGAAATCAGGTGATCTGAAACATCTATTGAAACCAGTTGAAATAACAGAACCAGCGACTGATTCAGCGAAAACAAAACCTTCAAAAACCAAGTTGTTGAATACTAAAGGGACCAAAAGTCGTAAATCTCTTGGTAAAAAGTCAAGTCGTAAATATAAAAAAACATCTATTCATGAGGACGAGGAGGAAGATGAGACCGATGCAGAGCTAAGTCGCCCTATGCCTCAATACCATGTTTCGTATCCAAGTAATTATTCTAATAATTCATGGGCTCTCGAGCGACAAAGGGATGAGGACGCCGTATGTATGAGAGATCTTGTAGACAAACTAAAATCGATGCGGAAATAGTTTTGCTCGTGATGTTTTAAAATTACTGGAATTAGCTATGGATGGCTTGAATCCAATAAACTAATATTACAATTTTTAGCGAGTTTCATTAAAACGAGACAACACTTATCTTTTTTAAAAAGAGAAGCCTGCCAATTTTATTCTTGAGAAAATCAGAAGCGACAGCGTTGTGAGAAATCATTGAATACTCAATATACCGCTTCTGATGCATCCTCGACTAGACTCCATATCGAATACAGTTGTGCTACCACTAATAAAAATGAAATTTTGATTTATAGAAGAAGCAAGTGAGAAACAGGAGCTAGTTGGAGTCGGCAGACTTTCTTCGAATGAGATGGTCGTGTTCACATTCCTTACAGAGTGCATGGATATGAGATCGCTTCAACTTCGCGTCGCCAGATTCTTTGAAATTAAATTCTGTGCATCTCACGCAGTGCTTGTATGCATGCGGTCTGGCTGCTTTGGGATTGTTTTCAGCTTTTAATCTGATTGCTGTAAGGCATTCGTCATTTTGGCAGCGAATTGCTAACTTAAGCTCCTTCACGCCATTTTTACGAATCTTTTCTTTTGGCTTCTGATCTCCTTCAAGTCGAATTGAGAGTTTTAGAACGCTATCGAATCGGTGGTCTGTCGAAATATTAATTATTGGCTCGTCAACAGTTTCAATTTTCAAAAACTTCGCCATCAGCGCCGCAGCAAAGAACTTGATACTTTGGTGAGATCCCTCAGGGTGAAAATAGGAATGTGCTAAGTAAGCATCCGTGATAGCGATTCCGAAGATACTACAAAACCCTCTAAACCTCCAACAACGTGTCTTGATCCTATCTTCAAGGGCAAGTGTGCGTTGTCTATGATGATTGTGTACGTCAACTCCGTTACAGTTGGAATGATACTCTGCTGTAATCGCATCACGTGGAATAGGTGCTGAAGCTGGAGTGGACTTTCTTGCTTTTGATTCCTTTTCTCGTTTCGTTTTCGGTTCTCCTTCAAGGTTTGCTTTCCCGCAACTGGAAACAATGGTTTGGATCCTACCATCATTCCAGCCGGTTGCCAATATAGGATAAGAACCTTTCTCAGTGGCAAATTCTTTCATGTAGTGAACAGACTGGCCATGAAAATCGTATTCAAAGTTTCGCAAGAAATCTTTGATAAACTGCGGATTCGAAGTTTTCACGAGGCCCATGAAGAATAAACCTTTCTCCCGTAATGAAAGTGCTGTTTCAACCGAAGAAATTTTCGAATCTCCGTATATTGTCCGTCGGCTGCCAAAGAAACCCTTGCAGAGACGCAGTGTCAACGCAGTTTCTTGATTGACATTCACCCCATCAAATTCAAGACAATCTACGCGATCTGAAAATTGAAGTTCAAGCGCTAAACAAATCTTCGTCTTGCAATCACAAGCCATTTCAAACATTAAGTCATCCTGCACCGGTTTACCTTTTATTATATGTGTCAATCCGTGAGAATGGCTCCTGTGAACGCCATTGGATGTCCATTCGCCTTCATCTACAACGATTGTTGCCCCCGGTTCAAAATTATTTCTCCGTTGTTCGTTGAAGCCTTCGATAACACCGCCCAATTCTTTCAAAGTGTGTAAAGAGTTGAATGGCGCCGCGCTCTCGTTGGGATTTGGGTCTAGTGACATGGGAATAAAAGCTAGACAATGGGTTATATCGTCGAACCGATTGAGAGTCATTCCATACTGACCAATATTAGCGGGTTTGATGCTTGACAGGTTATAGAAAGACGACTCGCTCCACAATTCCGATTTCGAATCAGTGCCCCATAAACGAAGCAAGAGTAAATAGCCCAAATATGTTTTGAATTCTGCGACTCGCACCGGTTGGAGCATCTTTTTCTTGAGACGATCGGAAGTATAATTTGTGATTTGATCTAGCACCTCTGCAGGAAGGAAAAACGCATCAAAGTAATCACTGATCTCTCGTTTTGAATTTGCATTGGGATTACTCCAACGCATATGAGGCCGCATTGTTAAATCTTGTGGAAGACGCTGTGCATCATAGGTTGCTTCATATTTCTTGTACCCGTTCAGTGGTAGATTCTTCTGGTCTTTCTTTCGTTTTTTCTTCGATGTCCTGTTTTGAATTTCGGTTTCAACTGCTTTTGGCTCCTCCACATCACAATAGCTATCCGAATCCTCTGATATCTCTGAAGCGCCAATCGAGTAACTGCCATCGCTATTATCACTCTCTTGGTGGCCACTGAGAACAGATGCTGGAGCAGGATTCTCCTTTCGTTTTTTTGACACGACTCCTTCTTTTGGAACTCCAATAAATGACTGCATATCGTCACTTAACTTTTCACACAACCAACGACCGTTGACCTTGTCGAAACCAGAAATAGCATGAGAATTGGCCAACATTATCTCTTCGACCTCGATTAGACAATGGCATGTCGTTTCATCAACTGGAGTCGATACAACAGAATTTATAGCACTATTCATTGCGTGTGCACATAAGCTGTGAATGGGTGTTTTGCATCTACATAGATGCTGACCACTGCATTGGAGCCGCATTGAAGGGGTTTTGAAATAGGATGTCTCTTTATTTCTATTGAGACAGAACATTTTCAATCCACATGCTTCGATGCTTTCATTTTCACGTGTCTCACAAGGAGGAAGGGTATGAAACACATCCCGCATTGTAGAAACACAATTCTTTTCTATCAAAGTTGCCTTACTCCTGATTTTCCTTCCAGTTTTTTCATCGCTTTCATCATAATCAAACCTAGCTTCCAAGGATTTATCTGAGGCGCCGATTGGCTTCGAGATTAAAGGCTTCGAGATTAAAAGCTTCAAGATTTTAATTGACATAAAAAATCTCATCGGCTTGCTGTGGATAAGAGAGTAAAACTTTATATTTCTTCCACTTTTCCCTTGCTCAGTGAGCGGGTCAACAATGCACGGGGTACCACTATAATTTCTACCTGGATCTTGTTCACCGAACACGAATTTCTTCGCATTAGGCGGTGCTGCATCATGCATCATGTCCAGCATGAGGTTAGTGCCAGGCGGGAAGTCCATCCAGCAAACTCGTTAAGATCGATAATCTGAAGGTCGTCACTGTGATTACGGGAAAATACTACCAGCTTCACTAGGAGCTCCATTTTGAAAATGATAAAGACTTTCTGGTAGCTCGTGAGTACAATTCAATTCCCAATTTAGTTTTCGATGAAAATTTTCATCAATTTACTCATGCGCAGTTTAAATCCGATGATCAGCATAAAATTAGATATGCCTGCCCATTTAAAATTCAAGCATGAACCAAGCTGCTCTTTCAATAGAAGATACTGGTACCAGGTACCTGGTACAACTGTACTAAGAAAAAAATATTGATTTTTTGTAACGGTTTTCACGACTATTTTCAGTTCTCGTTGTTTTGCAAGTCAAGCCATGGGGGATGAGAGCTGTAGCAAGACTATTCTATTCGATACGTCCAAGAGAGAGACGCATCAACCGAGTAACGGATTCAAGCGTCTCCAGAAGAAGCTACGCAGTGCATACAAAGTAGCCGTGAATAAAGATCCGATTACGACAGATTCTTTTGCTCATGTATCGTTGGTAGTTTTCGCTGGTCCGCGAGAGAAATATTCTGTAGCAGAATTTGAAATTATCAAAGATTATTTAGCAAGTGGAGGTTCAGTGTTATTTATGCTCGGTGAAGGCGGCGAGAACAAATACAATACCAATGTGAATTTTCTGCTTGAAGAATACGGTATCTCATTTAATAACGACAGTGTCGCGCGTACAGTTTACTACAAGTACCTTCATCCTAAGGAGGTATTAGTTACTGACGGTATTTTAAACAAGGGATTCTCTTTTTCAAAATCATCGAAAGCAGTGGTGAAAGACAAACGAAAGAAGTCTACATCGTCGACTACATCAACTTCAGAAGATAAGAGTGCGATGACCTTCGTGTATCCATACGGAGGAACATTAAATGTTCAAAAACCAGCAGTCGCGTTGCTTTCATCTGGACATATTTCTTATCCATTGAACAGACCCATCGCCGCGGTTGCTCAGGTGAAAGGATCAGCCACGTGGGATCATAAAGAGGGGGGACGTATTGGAGTTTTAGGATCCGTCGAAATGTTTTCTGATGAATGGCTAAATAAAGAACAAAATGACAAAGTGTTGGAGTTGCTGGTTAAATGGCTGTTCTGCGAAGGAGGGATTGTTTTAGATCACGCTGATGCTGAAGATCCTGATGTTGATGAATACCATCACATTCCACACACGGAGGCTCTTGCAGAGAGACTGCGTTCGTGTTTGCAAGAAGGGGAAAGCCTGCCTCGTGATTTCACCCAACTATTTGATGACTCTTTGTTCAAATTCGATGTCAACTTAATCCCGAAGGCAGTGGAGTTGTATGAGACATTAGGAGTGAAACACGAGCCATTGACGCTTATTCCGCCTCAATTCGATGCTCCTTTGCCTCCGTTGGTTCCAGCTGTGTTTCCACCTTCCATGAGAGAGCCGCCACCTCCTGCATTGGACCAATTCGATTTAGATGAACATTTTGCATCCGAACGACTTCGACTAGCGCAACTCACCAACAAATGCACTGATGAAGACCTTGAGTTTTATGTTCGTGAAAGTGCTGATATTCTCGGTGTATTGAACGACATGAACATAGATGTAACTCAATTGAAGGGAGAATCGGGTGCTAAACAAGTACTGGAATTCGTTTTGCGACAAGTAGTTCGTTTCAAGAAATTAAACCAAGAAGGAACTGAAGAAAATAATGCAAGAATATCTAATGTACAACATGAATCAGAGCAGAGTCGAGTGTTCAAAAACCAATATTTCCCCATGGAAGAGAAAGCGGAGGGCATTTGAAGTTTCAATTTTAAATTTTAAAGAGTTTTTTTCGGTCCAGTTCAGGCCTATTTATTTGAGGCACTCACATATATGAGGCGCTTTTCAAAAACTTGGTGAGGACTATTTGAGACTCCGCACACAAACGGATAGTTTCCATTTTATTTATCTAAGGTTCTCTAGTTCCAACACTTCAAGAGTTCTCTTGTACACAGGTCCGACAACAGCTTCGAAATTATCTTCCTGGTCAACAACAAATGATTTGGAAGTTAAGAAACATCCGGCTTAACGCCTTTGAAGCGGTTGGAGAAAATACCAAAGACAAATGTTGGCGAAAATCCAGAACCATTGGGTTGGTCAAATTTGAAAGCCTTGGCAGCTTCAATTTGTTTCTCCAAAATACTCGCCTTACCCCCGTGAAGCGCCATTTGAGTGATCTTGGTTAGCGACGGCTTCCCATTCTTGGTGACCATTTCACGACTCTTGGTCTGATTGAATCATACGACAAGATTGAACACTGCACAAAAGTCGTTGCCGTTGCATCAGGTAAACGGTGTTTTCTTCGATACCCACACGCTCCTCCTTGCCATCACTTCCAGTAACTAGCTTAGAAGACATGTCTCCTTTGAACGTCTCCGCCAGAATCACAGGTGAATTGAGTTGACAATTAATTCGCACTTTTGAAAACTCGCAATTTGGATTGCAATGTGCTCCAGAGTGTAGATCCTTGACAGAGACCAACAATCACCACGCGAATACCAAATGGCATTCCACTTACAACGTAGGCTGTGAATAGCGATAAGCTCCATGGAACTCCAGGAATACGACGTTGGAGCGATGGTATTAGCAATCAAACTTGACGGTGCTAAAGCGTCCAGCGCAAGCAAGGGAATTACAACAAGACCCTTTAGGGATGATAGTTAATATTTTGTATGTTGAGTAGGTAATATTTCGCATGTTGTTTAGCTACTATTTCGTATATTGTTTAAGTAATATTTCGTGTAAAATAGACAAGTTTTTGAATTTATTCGTTCGAAACCCTGGGCAGTATATTCAAAATCTCCCGACACAAAAGATGTAAAAGCTTTTAACTTGCCAGTATGTTATCATCACCAGTAGTTAGTGGACTAGTTGTTGGAGTATTTGTTTGAGCACGTTCAATTCTAGTTCATAGTGTACGCAGTAATAAGGGAATTCGCATACGCTTTTTTCATTGAAACATATCCTAGAACCATATTCGCTTCTTACATGGCAGGAGAATATGTGCAACAATAGTGTGCTAAAAATAAGAAATGCTAACATCGATTTAATTAAAATTTTATTATTAATTAAACTTATTTAAAAACAACCTGCTTTTACAGTCCAATAGATAACCCAATTAAAGCCGCTATAAACCCTAGACTCCCACCTGCTAGCACTTGAATTGTCGTATGGTCCTGCAATATGATTCTCCCAGGAAGTATCGGCGTTATTGTTACCAACGTGAGCGCAGTATATGCATGTGACAATTCATAAACGATAATGTAGTTCAGTATGAGTGTCAAAATAAGTACAGATGTCAATGAATGATTGCTTGGAAATCCATAAGGAGATTGTGACAACGACCTGTCGGGACGAAATTGGCTAAAATGCGGCTTCAAAATATGTCTCGATATCTCGTGACAGATTAAAACATATATTGACCAGAAAGAAATCAATGGCCCTGCACCGGCAATGAACCACATATACATGCCAAATGGAAACAAGCCAAAGAATAGAAACGGCCAAATAACACCCGAATAGAAACTCGCAATGTTCTCGATCGTGGTCGCATTTGGGTGAACTGAAACTTCCATGTGACTGAACCATGGATAATCGTGTCTGAATTGCTTTCTCTTCTTCTCATCTCTCCACTTCGTTACTCTATCCATAGCAAAACGTTTTTTATGTTCTCCTATTCTGGTAATTATCACATCACGAGGAAGAACATAATTTTAAAACTCGTCAATCACAACTTGACCAACTAATCCTTCTTTAGCTCCCCTCCGTTCAAATTCAGACAAGCAGGCCAGCACTTTGCAACTGCTGTTTGGTATGTGTGTCCACTTGTTGTGAGAAAATCGTAATAAGAACGTTTCCAAGCATAGGAGAGCACCGACTTTCCATTTGGTAACATGAAGCTTTCGCTCTCCTGCGCCACGATCTGCGTCCATTCACTGCTCCTCTTAAGTTGTTATCATAAACGTAGGTGTGGGTATATGCTGCACGATACTCCCAGAGGTAACCGCGGCACAATCGCCCACAAGCGAATCAATCCAAAGCAGATAAAAAATCAGTAGCAAGATTAGTCTATAATGGAATGCAGACATGAAGTGGTCCACGTACGATGGTATGGCTTGCATTGTACGAGAATTCGAAAATATAGTCTCTCGGAAACACATCGGAAAAAGTTCCAATAAAGACAAAACACAAGGATGGGAACAACGAGTGGATAAAAGCCATCAAATTCTAATTTCTTAATAGACAAGAGTATCTTGTTGAAAGAAAAGAGCCTGATGGCAATCCGTGAGGTAATCAGAAGCAAGAACATTATGTGGAATCACTGAATTCGCATTATATTTTTAAAACTACTAGTAGTGGATAAAAGCCATCAAATGCTAATTTCTTTAAACACAACAAATAGTAGTGGATAAAAGCCATCAAATGCTAATTTCTTAATAAACAAGAGTATCTTGTTGAAAGAAAAGAGCCTGATGGCAATCCGTGAGGTAATCAGAAGCAAGAACATTATGTGGAATCACTGAATTCGCATT
>Ga0209491_10012054_pt1 | contig 10079 bp, 7 predicted proteins | sample BON02_FD_187213 | JGI IMG/M metagenome (GOLD analysis project Ga0209491, IMG submission 187213) | Freshwater microbial communities from Lake Bonney liftoff mats and glacier meltwater in Antarctica - BON-02 (SPAdes) (version 2) | ecosystem: Environmental > Aquatic > Freshwater > Ice > Glacier...
TTGCCCCGTGGGTAGTCCTCCTAATTGTTGTCACGTTCGTGCTGGCAGCTTGGGGCTCTGTTTCAACGTTCACCACTCACTATTCAACTCTTTCCGATCAATTCACGAATCGTCAAGCTGCGATTTCCCTCGAGCCATTCGATGCCACTTTGCTCAATACGGTCCCACTCTCGGAGTTCATATTTGCTCGGCTGGGGACAAATGACGATCAAGGATTCCTCGGGTCGGTGCGAGAAGGTGCAACACTTGGTTGCCCACGTTTCCACGACTACGACTTCTCACCGGCCGAAGCCTTCGCGGAGCAATTGGAATGTATTCAGGGAGTTGACGTGATCCTGAAAACGACTAACTTCGACATTTTTGCCAACGGCATGAATGCAGCAAATGTGCAACCGATCCTCGATTACGTGAATGCCAACTTTGATTGTCTGATCGTTAACGACCGACAGTTGTGCACGAGGAAGTAAACACTTTTTCGTACTGCTTGGCCACTACCTTTGGAGACCATAGGCTCTCCGCTTTTTGTCGTGCGTTACCAGACATGGTTGATCGAAGTTCGTTATTTCTCAGGATCACATCGATTCCACGAGCCAAGTCTGTGGGGTCACCGGGAGTTGCAAGGTAGCCATTCACGCCAGATTCAACAATGTCTGGCAGGCCGCCAATATTAAATGCAACAACCGGAAGCCCACAGGCTGTTGCTTCGGTGGCGGTCTGGGGCAGGTTGTCTTGGCGGGAAGGAACAATAGCAAGATCCCCTTGTGAGTAAGCCTGGACTAATTCCTGGTCATTGAGGTAGCCCAGCCACCGGGTTGGTGGCATGTCACGCGGCCAATCTGCCGGGGCACAGTCATGGCCCAGCACTAACAATTGAGTAGGCTCTTGCACCAGTGGCATCGCCTCTTTTAGCAGATCAAACCCCTTACGTGAGTCGCTGAGGTTTCCTCCAAGACTGACAATAATATTTTTTACTCCCGCGGTGCGCTGAGAATTTTCAATTGGCTTGAACAGATCCAGATCAAGTGGGTTAGGAATGCAGGTCACCGACCAGTTTCTTCCAATCTCACTTGCCTTGACAACGTCAGAGAGCCAATTGCTTGGTGTGACCACGTGAAAAGGCCTCGTCCAATGTTTGAGTTTTCGCTTGGCAACCCACTTTTCAATCCCGGTGTAATTCTCGGTGTTTGTTGAGAGGTGATCAGGTTCGTAATGCATCCCACCGGTTACCGCCCACATGTCGTGCAAGGTCCAGACGAAAGGAGTCTGAATTTTCCCTATGTTTTCAATTGATAGGTAGCCGTAATTTGTCCAATGAATGTTGAGAATGTCCGCATTCAGTGAGTCAATTTTGCGCGCCGATAAAGCACTTGCCCGACCAGGGGAAAACAAGTGAGGATTCTCGTGCTTCGTAACAAACGCAGGAATCCCATCAGTGTGAATTCGGAGAGATCTGAGTTGTTCGGCTCCGAAACCAGAATTTATGAAAACTCGTGGATCCGGTGAATGTTTAAAGTCAACATGCATTCGAACATCAATTCCTGCGTTTTCACAGAGGGAGTTAAAGAGTCGATCAGTTGCCCGGCCTGCACCGCCACCACCATCGCTGTGGGAGAGGAGGAGGGTTTTCATACGTTTTTCTTCGCTGCTCGACGGTTGACTTCCCACGCTGCAATCCTTGTCGCTCCACGCACAGGACGTTCCCAAAGCCAAGCTATTCTTCGCCCGGTTGGTGAAAGGGCGGCGCGCTTAGCCCGTTCGGACTCCTGGAGATTTGCAGAACGATCGCCAACCGTGAGCGAGTCGGCGTGCCAACGGAAACTGGAAACTATGGTTCCAGTGTTAATAAATGGGCCAAGTTTTTTGAGTTTGAGCAACAGACTCAAATCGAATGCGAAGCGGTAGCTCTCGTCAACCCCACCTACAGATTCCCAAGCATTCATTCGCACCAACATCCCGGGCTGTGGAATTAGGTCCGGCCCCCAACCGAGAACTCGCGGTGCCCACTTTCCAGCGCTACTGACCCAAAGCTCCCGGTCGCTTTCGTCGATGTAGCGGCAGGCGCCATAGGCGACAGTTGCTGCTGAATTTGAGGCGAGAGCCGCAGTTGTTGTTGCTAGCGAATCTGGCTCTAGGAGGTCGTCGTCTCCCAACCAGTTCACGAAATCGTAGGTTTTATCTTTTCTTGCATGAACAACCCCAGCATTAATTGCCTTAGTCTGACTCCCTGGGTCACTGATCAGTAAGGCCATGAACTCGGTTGCGAGTTGTTCAATCACTGGGGTAATTGGGCTGACTATCACGATGTCCGGAGAGAGAGTCTGAGTGGAGATGGAATTTAAACACGATCTCAAGTGATCGAGGCGTCGCCCTAGGGTTGGCACCACGATTAGCACCCGCGAATCAGCCATGGCTTTACGTTAGCGGGTTGGGATGAGGCAAGTCATCACTGTGTCGCGTGTCAATGCGAATCGCATCGGACCAAGAAATTCGAACAGGAATACAAGTCAGTCCAACTGGTTTAAGTCCTAGATGGATTTTGTAAAGGTAAGTTCTGTTACTCCGTAAACATGATGGTCGCAGATTGATTCGCGTAAACTATTTGCGTAATGTTGCCACGCCAAGGAAACCGAAAACACGCGAGACCTCGAAATGACTGACTCAGAGAGGTATTTTCGTGTAAGTTCCGATTTATCCCCTACAAAGCGCACCAGGTTACAATGGAGTGGTGGGTAGAAACCAAAGGGGATGGACGAATTGATTACTAAGTTGGGGAAATCACTTTTGAGCATTCTCATGCAGTTTCTTAATCAAGTAAGACGATCTTTAGGGAAAATCCTTTGTCCATACAGGCGCGTGTGGAGTGATTCGCGTTGGGATTCGCGCTTGGATCCGCGTTCAGATCCGTATTACCCACGCCAGAAATCTTGCCAGATTCCTAATCTCGAGTTCCTCTTCGAAAAATTTTTTGGGCAGCGTGAAACCGGGACATTTGTAGAGATTGGGGCCCATGACGGGGTCTTGGTTAGCAACACTTGGGGTTTGGCTGCTCGAGGTTGGCAAGGGTGGATGGTTGAACCCGTGCCAAATCTTGCTGCTAGGTGCAGGCTAAATCACGAGTTTCATAAAGATGTAAAAGTATTTGATCAGGCAATAGGTTCAGCAGAAACAAATGAAGTTACTCTTTTTGTCGCGGATGCCCTTACAACGGCAAACCCTGAACTTTTTGAGGAGTACTCCACGCTGCCTTGGGCAACAAGTTCGTTATCGCAAGAGAAAATAACGGTACCGTCGACTACTCTTGACGACTTTCTTGCCAGATGCGAGGTGCCCGTCGGCTTTGACGTACTCGTTGTTGATGTCGAGGGTTTCGAGGCCGCAGTTTTTTCAGGTTTTCAAGTTAATCTTTGGCAACCCAAGATGATGATCGTTGAGTTGGCGGATACTCACCCCGATCTCACTGTGACTGCCAAATCAGACTACGAGCTGTCCAGTAAATTGCAGAGTGAAGGTTATACGATCGTATATAAGGATTCAATTAATACGGTTTTTGTTCGGCAAGGTATCTGCGATCTTGCCTGCGGTTAGAGTTTTTAGGAATTTATCAGGATAAGCAAAAAGTCATATAACAAGTCGGTCAAAGGATGTACCAGAAGATAAGTTGGAAGGCTCTAGGTGCGCTGCGGCGGTAGCAACCGATATTTAGCTGCGACGCAGATGATCTCAATGCCGGTCAGTTCGATCACATTTCTATTCAGATCTTGCCTTGGCATGGACGCCATCATCCTTGACAAAAAATGGGGAGCGGTAAAAACTCCGCTGCATCTCAACATGCGTCCTGGGCTAAGCGCCTGGCGACATCGTCGAAGACGGTTTTAATCCCAACAGGTAGTGGAGTGAGAGTTCGCAGTTTGCTCTCCTCTGAATACCGGGATTCGAAACGAAGGTTCGTTGCCTGGGCTGCTGAACTGGGGTGTGATCCCATGGCCGCGGGAATTTTGCGGTGAAAGACTTCTTGGCAGGTGCGCAGCACTTGACCGATTGAGGTGCCGGACTCCGAGGCGACAATTCGAATCGCTGGGTCTTGGTCGGGGTTGACGATGTGGTGTTTTTGCAGTTTGTGAACTTTGCTTGCGAGGTCTGAGGTGAAAATAAAATCCCTGACGGTGCTCAATGGCACGAAAAGATTGATCGGATCACGCGTGAGGGTCGAGAGGGCTAGTCGAGAGATCAGTCCTTGTAGTTTGGTGAGGTCTTGGCCGGGGCCATAAGCGTTGCTGACTCGAGTGATCAATACTTTGATGTTTGTCAAACGCAGTTGTGCTTGGACTGCAACTTCTTGCGCGAGTTTGAGGTATCCATAGACACCAATTGGCTGAGGTTCGGTGTCTTCAGTGAAGGGCGGGTTATTCGAGCCTGCATAAATCCCTCCCGCGGATGATACGAGAATAAATATGCCGTCTTGGTGGGACGTGTTCTTCGAGAGGTGGGTAAGAAACGTGGTGAAAAGTTCGAGTTCTTCATCAGCTTTTTGTTGATCGGCTGTGGTGGTTACTGCCCCAGCTGCCCAAATGATCGCCCAGGATTCATATCGCGTTGTTTGGGCGTTGAATTCAGCGAGATTATTGGTGAGGTCCGTGAGCGCTTGGGCGTTGTCGTGCCAGTTAATTTTTGTTGACTCGAATGGGTGTTGTGATTGCTCGTTGATTGCTGAACCGATCAGACCACCTGATCCAATTGTCCAGATCAGGGTGTTGTTCTTGCTCACTTGTCGAATGTGTCGGTGGGGTCAGAGGTAACCACGTACAGCGGTTTGCCAAGGGACATGTTGGTCGCAGCTCCCACGTATTGTGCAATGATTCCTAGGCTGAGAAGCGTTCCTCCACCAACAACGAGGATTGCGACCATGGTGGAGGCCCAGCCGCCGATTGGAACGTCACCGGTGATCGCGTTGGTAATGATCCAAATGGTGAGGATCGCGCCGAGGACAACGAATACTCCACCCAGCATGGAAACGAAAAGCAATGGCCGGGTTCCGGAGGAAACAACAAGTCGCAAGAAATGGGCAAGAAGCTTGGTGAACGAGTAGTTACTCGCTGGTCTGCCTTCGGTGCGGCTGGTGACTGGTTGCTCGGCAACCGTTGCGACAACCCAGTTGAGCGCAACGTCAAGGTAGACGCCTGGGCCGGTATAGGCGGCAACGCTTCGCGCGATCTCACCTTGAATCAGCCGGTAGCTGTTGAATTCGGAGAAGTCACCTTCGGCGAGAATTTTTACAAAGAACCACTTGGTGATCCCGGAGGCGACGTTTCGGAGTGCTCCATGTGGGGCGTCATTTGTTGGGCTCGCGTAAACCAGTTGCGCTCGCTCTTGGTAGGCCGTGTCGAGCATGGCAGGAATAAATGCTGGGTCTTGTTGCCCGTCTTCATCCATGGTGACAATCCAGTCACCGCTGGCTGAAGTCATGCCGGCAAGGGTTGCGGGGTGCTGGCCAAAGTTACGGCTGAGCCAGATAGCGCGAACAAAGTCGTACTTCGCAGCGAGGTCGCGGATCGTTTGATCGCTCGTGCCAGGGCCTCGATCCCAGACCAGCAGGACTTCACTGATTCGGTAGGTGTGACCGTTGGGGGTTTGTTGGTGCTCGCGGTGCTGGGCTAGTTCCGCCACGAGACCCGGAAGTGTCGCTTCACCGGAATAGACCGGGATTACGACACTGACCTTTAGTTCTTGGTGCACAGACACGCTGGGAGTCTATTGGGAGCCAGAAGCAAATGAACCCCGGAGTTTGAGAACCCGGTAGGCGAGTCGCCTTAGCAGGGTTTGTTGGCGTAGAGCAACCCTGGCGCGTAGTTTCTCTGTTTTGGTGGGCTTAGGGTCAAGGATTTCGGCGACTTCGTGCTGCCAGTCACGTAATTGTTGGGTTTGTTCGTCAACCAATTTGGTGGACCAAGAACTGCTACTGACCCGAAAAGCACCGATGGATTCGGTGCGAACCACGAGTGATTGGGATTGCAGGGCTTTTGTGTAGAGGTCGAGGTCGAGCAGAAACGGGCGGTCATCACTCCAGTTCAGGACCGAATCGAGTGCTTCGTGCCGAAAAAGAATGGCAACAGGTTCCCCAAAATTGTTGGTACCAGAAAGGTAGGAAGTTCTCAGCGCGTCAGTCCCGGTCGTGAGCCCTGGTTTCATTCCTCGCAAGCCGCGTTTTCGGTACAGCATTTTGCCGTTGGCGTCGACAATGTCGCGCTGAGCAACAGCAAAACTTGCCTTCGGGTGTTTTTCCAGATCAGCAAGTTGGTCGATGAGGGCGTTAGGGTAAAGAATGTCGTCCTGACAGAGAAGCTTGATGTATTCCCCGGTTGCTTCATGGCTGGCAGCGTTCCAATTGTCGGCTGCACTGGTTCCGTGTGGCATGGTCATTGCTTTAACCCGAGGGTCTTGCTGCTCGTAGATCCACTCACGGGAGCCGTCGGTTGAGCCACCGTCAACCAAAACAATCTCAATATTTTGGTGGGTCTGATTGAGAACCGAGTCCAAGCAATCCTCAATGTGCGGCAAACCGTTGAACACCGGAATAACCACGGAGATCACGGGAGTCATGGAGTAAGTCTGTCAGGTTGGGGTATTCACTGTCCGATCTCGCGTAACATGCAGCGCGTGAAGACACGTGGTTCATCTCGTTTCGTGGTGATACTGGGTGCGTTCACCTACTTGCTGGTGGCACTCGTGTTGGGATCGGTGATCCTGCGGTCTACGGATGAAGCGGTGAACCCGGCCGTACCGGCCCTGGGTCTAACTGCCCTTTTGGTGATCACATCTGCATTCTTTGTTCCCTCGCTTATGCGGCGCTTCTTCATAGAAGTTCGGTCGTGGGTGGTGTACGTTGTCGCCGGACTTTCGGCGCTTTTGAGCATTGGTCCCTGGCTGATTACCGCGTTGGGGCACGGCTCTGTTGCCACCGCGCTGTATCAAGGACTTCGCATTCCTCAAGGTCCGGTGCAATTTTGGGATCTCAATCTTGTTTTACAAAGTGTTGATTGTGCCCAGGCTGGGGTCGATGTTTACGCTGCGAATAACGGGTGTCTGGCAGATCCGTCGATTTACGGTCCGGGCACGTTGTGGTTGGGGTATGTCCCAGGTGACATTTTTTCGGCGTCGAATTCGACATCGCTGGGTGTCACCGCTCTTGTGATTTCCACGGTCATGGTGTGGTGGTTGGCGCGCAACTCAACAGGTCTTGGTCGATTGACGTTGTTGGTTTCCGTTCTTGGCGCTGGTTGGCTGTTGATCCTGGAGCGCGGCAACTTTGATCTCTTTGTCATGTGGATTGTGGTTCTCGCTGTGGTTCTCGTTCGACGTTGGCCCTCTTTGTGGTCGTGGGGTATTGCTGCTGCCTCGATCTGGCTCGCGGGAACGTGGAAGTACTACCCGTTTGTTCTGGGAATCATGCTGTTGCCGCTTTTGTTTGTGCGAAAGGGCTGGATGATTCTGGCTGGCTTTGTAGTCGCGACGCTTGCCTTTGTCGTGCTCACCTGGTCCAACGTGCAACTGTCCTTGGCCGCAAATTCCGGCATGGTTGATTTAGGAGATTTCGTTGTCCTTGGGCGTGTGCCCTTGGTTGCTCGGATGTTGGGTGGCGACGGTGAATCAGGAACCTACGGTTGGCCAGACCTGCTTGTCCTTGGGCTGGGGCTCGCTGCACTTGTCTGGGGTGCGGTGTGGATGCGGTCTCGAGGTGGGCCTGGCTTGCGTGGGATTTCTGACCGATCCGTGTATTTGGCCATGCTGGCAAGTGGCGGAAGCGCCCTATACTTGACCAGTGTGTTGATCGGTGGATTCGGTTACGCCTACAAAGCCTCGTTCTTACTACTTTTGATTCCTTTTCTGTCTCGCCCGGCAAAGTCTTCGAAGCCGTGGATTTTTGTACCCTCGGTAATCTCGCTGGTGCTGGTCGCGGTGGGCGTCGTGGTGGTGTGGAATACAGCACTTGCCACAGTCGCCGGCGTAATTGCGGCCGCATTCGCTCTGGGTGCAGCTGCAATTGTGGTCAAGAAGCCGGTCTTGTCGACGTGGAACCAGAAATCTGAGGTCGAGCAGTAGGCCATCTTTTGAATATGTCATCAATGCGAAATCTCCTTGATGACATATTCGCCGAATAGCTGCACGGTAATTCTTCCCGTACCGCGCTCAACGACACATGAGTGAGGTCCGTGGCGGTCGAACCAATCAACTCGGCCAACCCTTTAGACTTGGGTAGCACTGTTATAAGGGGTGTCCTTCCCACTGAACTAGGAGATTTATGAGCAACCTGCTCTTTCTGGCCGCCTTTTTGGCGCTGCCGGTGCTCTCCTATTTCCTGACTCGGAACTTGACCTGGACCGTGGCTGCTACCGCTGGCGCGTATGCAGCGGGGGGAATCTTGATTTCCTTCAGCATTGATGCTGGGGTGCTCTGGAATCTGGTCTCACTTCAGATCGCGCTTTTAGTCTTTCTGTTGCTTTCAGTTGCATTGTCGTTCCTTGTTGGTAGGAGAAGCACTCGCTATTCATTCCGTCACCACTTGGTTGGGGCATTTGTACCGGTGCTCGCTGTCCTGTCATTGATTTTGGTCAGTCGAGTGTTGGCTGCACCCTCGGGTGGACTGTTCACCGCGGTCGGATTTCTCATTCAGCGCTCCCACGCGGAAGACAATGCGCAATGGTTGGACTTCTCAAGCCAACTGATTCAAGGTGGGGACATTATTCAGGCCGTCCCCATGGGTGGCCCGCTGCAATTGTTCATGGTGTTCATGGCGACGGTTATGGCTTCGGTGTCCTTCGTCGCCTTTGGTGGGGTCAACGAAGTGTTTGTCGCTTCCAACTCGGTCGTGTATGCAGAATTCGGTTTAGCCGTCCTCGCACCTTTTGCGCTGGTATCCCTGGTTGAACTTCGCCGCAAGTTCGTATCCGGAGGCCCCCGCGGGTTCCTTCCGGCTCCGGTTGTGTGGGCGGGAATGCTGGTGCTGGTCACAGGGAGTTTGGCCGCGAGCGGTCTTGGTCACCTCACCTTGCAATTCGTTCTGATTTCACTCACTTTCTGGGTCGCGATTTTTGCGGTCGGATCAACTGCTCGTCATGGCGGGGTATTAGCAACAGTTGGAGTAGTTGGAGCCGCTCTAGTGTGGTTCCCGCTCACGCCAATCGCGCTCGTGATTCTCTACGGTGGATTGATTATTCTGATCGGTCGGCTGGTTCGCCAACGCTCGGTTTCATTGTTTGCAGTCACAGGTGTGTGGCTGGTCATGATCGTTTTGACCTGGTCTGAATTCCTGAGCGCTGTTCGGTACATCACCGAAACCAACACCGTTGCGCTAGGTATTGGTGGTTTGGGTAGTGGGATTTCCGCGATTGCCGCACGAATACCAAGCTTGGACTTGCTAACGAGCCAAGGCGGTACCGAGCAGGCCTCGCCGAGCCTTTCCATCGCTGTTCTGATCACTGCCGTATTGGCCGTGCTGTTTATTCGTCGGATTTTCCCGAAGGCAACTTCGGCTGCGCTGCTGCTGCGGCTCGCTCCCGCAACTCTGCTCGCGCTCTACTCGATTGCATTGTTGATCGGTGGATCATGGTGGTCGGGACAGCCACCCGCTTACGGAGCTTTGAAATCAGCGTTCCTCGTTTCTATTCTGATTCTTGCGGTCGCGGCACCCTTAGCCATCATGGAACTTGACCCACGCAATCGTGGTCGTTCGGTGATCCGGTTCGCCGGAATTACCGGAATCATTTACGTTTTGGCGGTTGACGGACTCCTGACCCGCGCCGTGATCTACACGAGTCCAACCCAGTGGCCCAATGCAGCAGATAAAACGGGTAATTACTGGTGGCCGGCTGAAGTGCAGTCCCTTGCTGACCAACCGATCTCCAGTCTTCCCATTGGCTGCGCCTACTTCGAAAAGGGTGCGGTCGTGCCAACCGCTTTGCCGGACGGGCAGCGCAGTTATGCGTGCACGCGACTTTTGGTCGGTCTTGCTGGACTAGACACCACCGGACAACCTGTGATCAATTGGGTCAAGCGGGAGTGGTTGACCAACACTCCAGCGTGGC
>Ga0209491_10012058_pt1 | contig 10077 bp, 9 predicted proteins | sample BON02_FD_187213 | JGI IMG/M metagenome (GOLD analysis project Ga0209491, IMG submission 187213) | Freshwater microbial communities from Lake Bonney liftoff mats and glacier meltwater in Antarctica - BON-02 (SPAdes) (version 2) | ecosystem: Environmental > Aquatic > Freshwater > Ice > Glacier...
AAGAAAAGAGAGAAAGAAAAGAAATCGGAAGGTCTTAGGAAACCGAGATGCAAAGCAGATTGGTGTCCTAAAGAAGGTCTTAGGAAACCGAGATGCAAAGCAGATTGGTGTCCTAATCCTAAATGCATTAGCCAAATGCATTAGACATATGCACACATATTTCATAAATAAGATTAATATTGGCTCTTGACTCTGATCGTTGTGGACAAACACAAATAGGACCTTGGGACAAACAGGACCTTGGACAAACAGGACATATGGGTACTAAATTATTTTCTATCTTTGATAATATTGTATTTTTTAATATAACCATCTGAAAGTCGGTATGTTTTGTATATATTGTTGTTTTTTCATTTTCAATATTAATACACTTATATGTACAATAACGTTCATACATATATGCAATGTTTATAATCAACTCTTTTGTTTTTTCTGATATACAGCCAAGAGTTGCAATACCATATACCACTGTAAATGTTTTTTCTATAAGAATGTTAGCAGCAAATGCAAGAATGTTTGGCATTCGTGACCAAAATTGGTCAAGATATGCATTTCGATATGTACGTGTTAATTTGCTTATTTGTATAACAGCATCTATGTTGTCACTTAATACAATACGTAATCCATCTGCATGATTAACTCGCTCTTCTGGTTTATCTACAAAACGAACATTTTGCAAATATTCTGTGAATTCTCCCAAAATATCATGGATTTGAATAATCATTTTTAATCGAATTAATAGTTACTTCGAATGCAGAAAATACTTCGAATTAATAGTTACTTCGAATGCAGAAAATACTTCGAATGCGGAAAATTCAGAAAATTCAGAAAATTCAGAAAATTCAGAAAATACAGAAAATTCAGAAAATTCAGAAAATACAGAAAATGTAGAAAATGCAGAAAAAATAAGTATAATATCATAATTCAAATTTTTTACATATATGTGTCTACTCGCTGCTATATCCTGTCGACACTAGATCCTGTTGTGATTCAATCATTTGATTAATATATGTGTTAAGTGTATCCAAATTGTATTTGGAATAAAAGCATTTATGTGAAGTACATGGTTCATTTCCAATAACTGTTACAATACATGTGTCTGTAACAGTCACACAATTTTCAAATTCATTAATGCGGTTAAATGGTATTTGCTGTGCATCATGTACAATTAAATCTGGTATACACTTTAACTTTTCAATTATTTCGTTCTTCGTAATAACAGCAGGAGTTGTACATGGTCGTGCATATATAATGTTTGGCACCAGTTTGTATGTAATTGACCCAGTATCTGTAATTAGTATATGGATATGGAATATAATTTTTGTTTCATAATTTTGAAGTAGTAGATTATACAACTGTGATATGTTAATAATCTCGTTTGTTGTTTCATCGATAATAACTGCATTTTTTGGTATACTAATTAGTTTACTATCACCATAATAAATTGACTTAATCGTTTTACTTGGTTGAAACAATGTAATTTCAAAGTTGTTTGCAATCGACGTTGTTTGAACTGAGGACTTATATATTTTTTTTAAATCAATATTAAGATACTCGCGAGATTTCTCATAAATATCGGGTGTTACTATTTTTTCTATATTGTTAATATAGTCTGTAAATTCTTGAGAGAAATTTACCATAAAAGCATCAGACGACGGTACAAGTTCAGTTATACCATTGTCGTTTATTTTTGTAATACCCAATAATATACTTGCATAGTTATAACCTGTATTGTATAAACCAGACAACCCGAAAATTATATAGTGCTGTTTGTCTCTCGCATAACGGGAAAGTGGCATAATTAATATTGGATAATCCGGATTTAATTTGTTGATATACGTACTATATTCAAGATTATTTTCTAATTTCTTTTCAGTCCAATCGGTAAATGATACGGTAGAAAATGGCAGTATCGGAATTGTAAATTCTGGCTTAGTAACACCTGGTAAACATAACGCAGCGATTGCTGGTGCAACTGTAAATCCTTTATCTTGATATTTTTTAATTCGGAACAACTGTGTGTCAGATATTCTCCATTGTTTAATATAACCAGTCAACATACATTCCAAAAAGTCTATAGTACACAGTATTTCAATGCCATATGATCCGTAATGCATTCCAACTTGACATGCGGGATTATCGAAATTCAAAATAGTTTCATCTAATGATTGATAGTTTGCATTGATAATTTCAATACTTTGTCCTGTTGGTCCTGTTTGTCCTGTTGGTCCTGTTTGTTCCGCTGGTCCTGTTTGTTCCGCTGGTCCTGTTGAAACACCATATACAATAGATCCACGTATTAATAAATCTTTTTTATCAATACCGAAATGTTTGCAAATATACTCAATAATAGCCAAATATGGTTTAATACGATTATCGTATTCGTCAATCATCGATTCGAAATTCTTTAACGAATTAGAGAATCGTTTTATCATACTTCTAAAATTATTGAATTGTTCGGACATAGTCGAACCGTATAAACTTTCACCACTTGCAACACCTGCAGCACTTGTAGCACTTGCATCAATTGAGTTACTTGCAACTTGTGCATCATCATTTGCTCCATCCGCATACCATAACAAGCAATCTTTTTTGTGATATTTTTTAAATATTTTCACAATATGTGTCATTTGATCATCTAATTTATCCCATACATATGAAGATGTACATGTTGTTTGTGTAATAGAAGTTTGCTTGTTATTTAGTATCCACAAATCGATATCAGAATTTTCTGAATGACCATATGTGTTTGCACTAACAGCATTTAATACATATCCACCTGCTACACATATTTTTTTTGGATTACGTACGCGCATAGGCATTGCCATATGAATTTTCTTAAATAATTCTTGCATTTCTGGCAATATATCAATTGTATTAAGACCATCGATGTCGATACCATAAATATTAACAATATCTTGCTTTTTAGCCATAGGATTAACTCCTAGTTTTTTAAGCATAATTTGCAATTGTTCCTGTACAAAATCATATTGACTTGGTAGATTTCCCTTGATTATCTCCGACATTATTGCAGAATTTACAGGATTTGTATGATTTGTAGAATTTACAGGATTTGTGTAAAAATATATTATATGTATGTGAATTCAATTTTAAACTCGACATATAGTATTAGCGAATTATTAATAAGTCATCAGTGACGAGATGGCAAACAATAATGACACGTTAGTTAACAATAGAATATTATTTATCTTATATTATTTATCTTATATTAGTATATCATAAATGTTAAATAGTTATATTATTTATCTTATATTAGTATATCATAAATGTTAAATAGTTATGACGCCTCGCTGCTTGAGCGCTTATCATGCATATTAACAGTATGATACAGTATGTAAATATAAATAATTACCAAATGTGATCAAACTGCAGAGCTCGACTGAAACAGATAAAAAGAAGTAATCGTGAAAGAAAAAAGGAAGGAAAGAAAAAAGGAAGGAAAGAAAAAGGAAGGCAAGAACGCCAAGATACAAGGTGTATCGGTGTCCTAATAAAATTGAAAATTATTATTAATATCATTTTTATCGGTCCAATTCTGTCTATTGGATGGCTGATACATCTGGGTTGCTTGATTTACCTGGTTTGCCTGATTTACCTGATTTGATCAACATGTTTGACCTTGAATATTATATCAATAATCAAGAGACAAACATGGATAGTACTTTTAGTAATACAATTGATATTATACTAGATAGTATCATTAATAATATACCACTGGAAGTACCACTGAAAATACCACTTGAAGTACCACCAGAAGTACCAATAGAAATATTAATTGATACAAAAGTACCTGTGATTGACAATGCAGATAGTATGACAGATACATTACTATGTGTACCAACTGTAATAACTAAAAAAGAGTATGAAAAGTTACAAATTCAATATGATCACATACATTTGTTTATGAGGAGAATAAAAACGAGTACATTTGATATTGTATTACTGGAACGATTTAATGTACTTATTTATCCTAGACATTTTATTGATGCATTTTATGAAATGACCACCAAAGAACTTAATCGTGTTTTAACTAAGTCTAACTTTACAGCGCAAGAAATTAAAACAATCAAGTGCGAAAAGCGTAGATTTAAATCCTATGATTATTCGAAGACATTTCGCGCTAAAAATAGGATACTGATTTATGATTAGGATTAGGTTTAGGACACTAATATTGGTGTCCTAAAATTGGTGTTTAAATTGGATCCTAAATTGAATTATTTAATCGTCATATTCTTTTTCTCGATTTATACCCCTGAAAATCATGTCTCACGTCGCTCAAGCCGCTCCCGTCAGCTACGAAGCTCTTCTGCTCGCCTATGCCGCCATTCCAGGATACGTCCAGGCCACCGATCTACCTCTCAAGGTCTGGGCTCAATTTGTTTGCGGACAGCTTGCTCGCCTTCTTGCGAGCAATGACTTCTCTCTCAATCACCTGAACGATGCAAACAGACTCGTTCGTGCTGTGCATCATACAAGTTGTCTGATGAAAGATAAGCGCATCACTCCTGGACTTGCTGCCAACGATCCCAGATTCATCACACGCGACGAGTGTGAGGACCTTTTGGAATTGATGGTACGTGCAATTGCGCAAGAGGTTGTCAACACTAACACCAGTCTGATTGGAAATTTCATCATTTTCATGTTCGATGCATGCGAAGCTCCAATTTCGCGAGCTGACCTTGGCGATACAATTGTCAACATGGCAATTGATGGACGTTGCGACGATTGCCTCTACTACATAGAACGAGAGCATGAAACGACCAAATATGTCGACTCCAAAGTCGAATCGCTCATCATGTCGGTCTACCATGCGAATCCAAACGCCAACGGAGGACAGCACTTTGCCGATTTGCAGTTCTGTTGCAACATTTTGGAAATCACCGCTGCGAACATCCATGGATACATTACCGTCGACAATCCCAACATTGCAATCTATGTTGCAGAAGTTCTCAACCTTCTCTAGGACACCTTCTGCATGACACCTTCTTTAGGATACCTTCTTTAGGATACCTTCTTTAGGACACCATTCCGCGTTGCGTCTCGGTTTCCTAAGACCTTTCGAATACTTTCTCTTTTTTTTTGTTCTCGACTCTGTCGAGTTATAGTACTTCGAACATATTTACACTACACATCTTACCCAGGTCCTGTTTGTCCCCATATTTACTATTATGTTTATCAGGTCCTGTTTGTCCCACGCATTTCTGTACTATTAATGATATAAGCCTTCGGCTCGGTTGTATTAATGCAATAGAAATACTGTAAACATAATAATAAATATGGACAAGCAGGACCTGGGTAAGATGTGTAACACAAATATGTGTTATATACAATATTGTATTTGTTTAATTATCAACAAATGAGTAGAGATATTTATAATTGATATCAATTATAATATATTTACATCACACATCTGGAGATATTTAATATTATGTTTATCAGGTCCTGTTTGTCCCGTGCATTTCTACTACATTAATGAAAACCAGCCGAAGGCCTATAACATTAATACTTCAGAAATGCGCGGGACAAACAGGACCTGATAAACATAATAGTAAATATGATATGATGTGTAGCGTAAATTTGTGTAAAGTACTATATGATTCGACAGAGTCGAGAATAAAAAAGAGAAAGAAAAGAGAGAAAGAAAAGAGATTGGAAGGTCTTAGGAAACCGAGATGCAAAGCAGATTGGTGTCCTAATCCTAAAATTGGTGTCCTAAAGAAGGTCTTAATCCTAATCCTAAATAAAATTGAATTGGAAATTGTTCTTGTTATTTTATTACAACATTCCAAAAATGGCATCTGCATCTAAGCAACTAGTCATTGGACCCGATATGGATCACTATGTTTTGGTTAAGAATGTAGTTGAATGGATCTACACAAGTGGTGCATCTGCTCGAGCTATCAAGGGCGGTCATCAGGAAACTCTTGTTAAGTCTATTATAGATAATGGAGATTCAAACAAGCCAATGTGTGTTGGCATTTGGTCAATGATTCAACCATGCATTCGTGATTTAATTCGCGATAAGGCACAAGCAAAGAAGCTATCGATTGAAGATCAAAAGTCTGTTGTTGCATTGATGTTATCCTTCCATGGAACATATTCAGATACATATTTCTGTTATATTCCACGTGTTGCACGACTTGAACTCGAAGCATTTATGCTTGATCATGAAAGTACTCGTAAGAAGATTCTTGAAAATGCTTTGAACTTTCGATCTATCTTTGTCGACCAAGAGCGTCAAAAGATGAACTAAGACACCAATCCGCGTTGCGTCTCGGTTTCCTAATCATAATCCTAATTCTAATAAAATTGAATTTGATATTATCAATAGTAAATCATTAAAATACTTGTCAGTATCCCGCTCAGATCCTGTTTGTCTCTTAGATCCTGTTTGTCTCTTAGATCCTGTGTTTTATATCAACTTGCAACATTTCAGGTCAAACAAGACAACAATGGACCAACTTGCAAGCTACGCATACAAAGCGTTTTCGACCGGAGATATGTCTATGATAGAGGGGTTATCAAATACTTATTTACTTAAAAATCTACAGACTTATGTTGAGATATCACTACATTGCAATCAACACACATGTCTGGAGTATCTTGTATTATTAGTAAATAATCAGGAACTGATTGATACATTTACGAATTGCGTACGAGATAGCTTCAAAAATTATGATATTTATATTACCGAAGAAATTGTTAATATCATTTGTAATAAGATCGGCATTGTTGGGTTTGTTAACAAAATTATCATTGAAGATCAATACAACATATTTATGTCACCTATGTCATTTTCAGCATTTAAAATAATACTCGATTACTGCGTAATGATCGAATACCTGAATCAGTCAACTCGCACACCATATACAATTGGTAATATTATTACCAGTATCGAAGAAATCGTATTTAAATTTAATGAAATACCAACACTATTTGACAGTTTGGTTTCAAATGATATATGCGATCCTGAAATTCTTAAATACATTTATGATCGAACACCCGACAAAAAACTGTATTTCGATGATCCACACTTTGTTGGATACTTGTTATCTACATTGTGCGCATGCGATTATATTATCTATAGCACATGTCCATACTTAACCACGGCTGCAAACATAGGCTTAGGTATACCATATCTAAGAATTACATTAGTATCGACAAAACTGTTAGAAGAGTTTTTAGACCAAGTATGTACCGATTTGGTTGTGTATGGATATACTCTTATCGAAGATGATTTTAATTTATCATTAAGTGACAACAATCTAGCAATATTGAAAAAATATTTACCAGACGATCACATACAAAATATTATCAAATCTCGTTTGATTCGAGTAAATTTAATAAATAAACTCAACAATTAGGTTTAGGACACCAAAATTAGGATTAGGACACCTTCTTTAGGACACCAAAATTAGGATTAGGACACCAATCCACTTTGTGTCTCGGTTTCCTAAGACCTTCCAAATTAGGACACCAATCTGCTTTGCATCTCGGTTTCCTAAGACCTTCTTTAGGACACCAATCTGCTTTGCATCTCGGTTTCCTAAGACCTTCCGATTTCTTTTCTCTTTCTCTTTTTTTATTCTCGTCCCTGACGAGTTATCATACTTTACGCATATTTACACTACACATTTTATCATATTTACTATTATGTTTATCTCATTTCTATATTATTAATGCTATGGGCCTCCGGCTGGTTTTCATTAATGGAGTAGAAATACCATAAACATAATAGTAAATATGTCGTGATGTGTGTTGAGATGTGTGTTGTAATTATATTACATAAAATATTGTTACTCATTTGTCAATAATTAAACAAATATAATGCTATATATAACACATATTTGAATTACACATCTTGTCATATTTACTATTATGTTTACAGTATTTCTGTTGCATTAATGCAACCCAGCCGAAGGCCTGAAACATTAATAATATAGAAATGAGATAAACATAATAGTAAATATGATATAATGTGTAGTGTAAATATGTGTAAGTATGATAACTCGTCAGGGACGAGAATAAAAAAAGAGAAAGAGAAAAGAAATCGGAAGGTCTTAGGAAACCTAGATGCAAAGCAGATTGGTGTCCTAAAGAAGGTCTTAGGAAACCGAGACACAAAGTGGATTGGTGTCCTAATTTTGGTGTCCTAAAGAAGGTCTTAGGAAACCGAGACACAACGCGGATTGGTGTCCTAATTTTGGTGTCCTAATTTTGGTGTCCTAATTTTGGTGTCCTAATCCTAATTTTGGTGTCCTAATTTTGGTGTCCTAATCCTAATTTTGGTGTCCTAATATTTAGTAGACGCCACGAATACAATCAATATTCACAGTTGTCGGCAATTCTGGATTGTAATTTTCCGAATATACAATTAACATGCTACGTCTATCAAATCGCTCATTAATCATTTTGATAAGTTGGTTATACATATTCTCATTATTCATAGTTTGCTTAATTGCGTTTGTGTTTTCAATCAACTTATCGCAAATTTGTTGATATAAATCACGTCTTGTAACAAATGCATCTGCTATAAATAAGATAAATCGAATATATGCAATCCATGAATAGGTAGGGTCCTCGGATGAATAATCCATAGTACAACAAACAAACTGATATATACAATTGGTGCATGAACATTTTTGTGAAAATCCTTCCAATTTCAGTACTCTAATATACTGCATAACAAAACATGCTTCATCCTCATCATCAGGTGGAAGTTCAAGATATTCTTGTTCTGGGTCATAACGAGCTAGAGTTGTTAATAACATAATTTGTATTCCATTTGTTGCTGCTCGTCTGATCGCGGGAGTTTCAATAGTTGTAATGATATGTGTAATGATTGCATTGGTAAAGGCCATATCTGCAATTGGATTACGTAAAATTGTTTCTATTAATCGTACTGTTCCTCGAAAACCAATAAGTAATTGTATTCGTTCATTTCCCCGTATTAAGGAATACAAGTATCCAAATACATGAGTATCGCGACACCCGTACTTGAGAATAAAATATCTATTATGTCTAACAAAGTTATTTAACATATTAGTGCTGTCTGGAATATCATACACATAACGAAATATTCGAATACATATGTTTTCATCTGCGCTTAGGTACCACAACAGCGATCGAATAATAATTTTTTCAATCGATTCCGTATGTCCCGATGTAGTTAAAAGTGTACAAATGTAATCAACATTATTCAATCGGTGTGTAATGAGTGCAGCTTGCATCGCAAGAGTTACATTGTTTAATATAATAACTGGATCTAGCATAGCCTCGTAATCTGGACAATCTTTTAACATATTCCGTGTATTATCTTGTATATCAGTGTCATCTTGATTATCAACAGGTGCTTGTTGATCAATCCAAAAACGATGCTCGACTGTAAACAATTCATGCTGAATATTGCTAGACACTATGTCAGCTATTGGCACATGCTCCTGAATGGTTAACTCGATTTCTGCATCAGTCTGTATCGCATTTTCATCAGTCTGTACCACATTTTCATCAGTCTGCATCACATTTTCATCAGTCTGTATCACATTTTCATCAGTCTGCATCACGTCTTCACCCTGCTCCTGTTGGTCACTCATTTTCACACAATTCTACTGATGTGATCTCAAAATGTGAGAGACAAACAGGATCTGAGAGACAAACAGGATCTGAGAGACAAACAGGATCTGAGAGACAAACAGGATCTGAAAATGCTGAATGATAAATGTAAAAATACAGATAACAATAAAAATTCAAATTTCGAATTAATATTAGGATTAGGATTAGGACACCAATCTACATGAGGTTCTGTTTGAATCACGCATCTCATAATACTAAGACCATATTTGTTAAGAACAGTTATGACGCGCTCGCTGCTCGTTGGGACAAACAGGACCTAGCGCTGGTCGCTCATTAATGTTTCATCAATGTTTGGTCCTGTTTGTCCCTATAGTAAGACTTACTGTTTTATTGATCGATCCATTAACCAGTATTAATTAAAAAATAACTCATATTACTAAACCATAATCGTTAAAGTAGTTATGACGCGCTCGCTGCTCGAGC
>Ga0209491_10012059_pt1 | contig 10077 bp, 9 predicted proteins | sample BON02_FD_187213 | JGI IMG/M metagenome (GOLD analysis project Ga0209491, IMG submission 187213) | Freshwater microbial communities from Lake Bonney liftoff mats and glacier meltwater in Antarctica - BON-02 (SPAdes) (version 2) | ecosystem: Environmental > Aquatic > Freshwater > Ice > Glacier...
AAAATTATCCGTCGTAAACTAGTCAGTTAAAAATTATTCGACATATATATGTCGTTTAAGGACTTAATGACATATAAACGCATTCTTATCCGACATATATATACAAGCGTAATTTCCTGATGTTTCCACCTTCACCCATTCACCTGTTGACTGCCTTCAATAATGACTGGTTGTCACACAAATACAGCATCCCTATGTCAGCGTGTCACGAAGCGCTAGCAAAATGCTGCCAATGCAGTTTGATTTGAGCTGGAGCCATCGTCCTCATGTGACCGCTGTTTTTTCTTTTTCCGAGGCTTTCTCAGCTTATTATATCCCACTCCCATTTGTTGATCTGAACCGACACCTGCTGTAATTTGGCCCTAGAACCCATGGCCTCTGCGCATGCCTACTTCTGTACCTATCCAGTACTTGGGTTCTCTGCCTTTTGATCTCACTTGATATTTGTCTCTCCCTCCGAATCCAGATACTTCTTCTGCTTTCAAGTCTTCAAAGCTGCTTTTGTCTCGTCTGCCAAGTGAAAATCTTGGTGAGCCCAACACGATGCATGCTCTTCACTTACTGCGTATTTGTTATTGATCTGTTGCCTTCACACTTTCCAGCGCATTGACTGCCGTGTACCTCTTTTTTTATCTGTCTTTCCTCATGCATTGTCCTTTGTTTGGTTGCTGCACTTTGGGGAAAATGTTTTTCATTGACCTCACGCATGTGCTGCTATTAACCTTTCTTCCCCGACCTCCACTAAACCACAGAATCCTTCGACCTGCCCATTCACTTCGACCACGTTTCCTGCTTCAATTCCGATCATTTTAAGAAAGATTATACAGTTACAGTAGATCCGTCGTCCTTTGTCCAAAATCTTTATATCCCCTCATCCTGCCAACTAAAAGAAACTTTTTGAAGAAGCAGCCAACATTACCGCTTCGTGGGAATAACAAACATACTACAGGCGGCCAAATGTTTATTCATTCATTAATTAATGGATTAATGGATTAATTGAGAATCAGGCCTAATTCTATCTGGCATTAATTAATTAATTCAAGAAAGAAGATTCAGAGCTGTGATTGGTGAAAAATGAATTACATACAATATCAATAGGACAGACTACCCATCAGGATTCAGTCCAAAAATCTGGCCTGCGGCGTATTTTGTTTGAGCAGTCTTGTCTGCAGTGCATTTTTTGACTGATCACAACGAGACAATTGATTTAGAACTGTAATTCAGCAAGATCAAATAATAAACCCTTTGTCAGAGAGATAAATTTGTTTATTAGGATAATACCTTATAGGAGGACCCTTTGGTCGCCTGGGCGTTTCTGACACTAGCTTGCTAGAGTCATGAGGCAGCTGAGGTAAGTATAGCATAAGCTTGTACTTTCTCGGGCAGTACGCAATTGAATTGGTATTCTGTGAGATGCAATTGAATTTGAGAGTTGGTGCATTGCACCAGTCTCTTACTGTGGAAATATCCACGTGGGTGGGGTGGTACAGTGGGCAACGGCGCGTTGTCTGTTTCTCTAAACAGGATAGGCTTGGGGCCTATGGGTTCCTTTAGCGTTGCTGGCTAGCCGAGATTCCAGCCCTGTGCTCGACTCAGTTACCCGCTTCCTATTAACCTCCCCCAGCTGCCACCGCTATCCCAGACCGGTTATTATTCCGGCCTTTGTGGATTGCTCCTCTTCCCTGTTGGAGCCCACTCATTGGGCTCAAAAACTTTTCGTAGAGATTGAAGCGTTGGGTGCTTGTGTTAGAGATGTCATCAGCTAGAGCTAGAGCGTGCTGAGCCCATTCTGGGCTCGTGTGCGTGGCCACGTGGAACTGCCGAAGGATCACGTCTGGGAGCTTTAGTGTTTACGGATGGCCTGTCACCAGATGGTAACGCGGGTTTTTTTTTGGTCTACCCCTGATTTCGTGAGTCGGCCCTCCCAAGCTTCCTCGATTGTGGATCCTCTAATACCGACCGTGAAGTTGTATTCGACTGTAGTCCTTCCTCCCCCCTTTCTCCGTGATACCCAAAAATAAACTCAAGGTGGTGAGCATATCTAGTATTGATCGCAAGGTCTTTTTCTTGCGCCCAGTCTAGAGACCAGTCCGCCCCTGTGTACCAGTCGGGCTGTTTCGAGGCACCATCTCTCGAACCCATTGGCCTGATGAATTCAAGAAAAGCGCATATTTTCGCTTTTTCGTTGCAAGCGAGTCCGTTACAACGTGATCTTACCAGGTCAGACCTTGAGGAATGCCTCTGGTTTTGTGTCGTTGAGTTCGTCTTCATCCCAGTACCTCATCTCGTAATGGCATTCCGTCATCGCTTTACCGACGGCCGAGCGACCCTGCTGCGTGTCAGTCATTAGGCCAATGTGTGCTAGGATTCCCCGTATCTCCTATTCCTCATGCTTGACGGCACTGACTGATGTGGGGAAGTCCCATACCTGGGATCCGTCTTCTTTCTTTCTTTCTTTCTTTGGGTTTGAAGACCCACCCTAATCACTGGACTAAGCGGGTGGTGAGCACCCAATTAACCACTTGGGACCCAGAACCTCATTCACTTCCAGTAATTGTTTTCCGATGTGCACTATCAAGTCCCTGAAGATGCCATGGTGTACCGCAATCCTTGGCTCCTGGAGGGCTTTGCAGTAGCCGTGTTTATGCCCTAGGCATTCTGAGAAGGCTGGTAGATCCGGGTAATGGGCTTTGCATAGTCTGCATTCGCCTTTTTCTTGCCAGTCCCATCTCTCAAAGTTCGCAGCACATGGGAACTGGAAGCTAATGCTCTGGAGGAGGCGGCGCTTGACTCTCATGCTAACTCTTTTGTCATTCCAATGCTCACCGAGGTCCGCTCTGCAGTTGCCTTCTCTCTTCAGGAATTTGGTAGCAATTTTATCGTGCTCCAAGACCTGGAGCCTAGCTGCCATGAGATGGGCCCGAGTTTTGACTACCTTACTCATGGTACTGCGGTGGGTTTTTCCAGGGACTGCCCAGGTAAAAAATGGCAATTGTTTTAAGCTCATCCATCTCGCAGCCATTTCCGTGTCCCTGCCTTTGTCTGCCCACCTGTCAGCCATCTCGTTAAAAAACTCTCCTCTATGTGATTTCATTGTGACAAAGAGAGTAAATAAGCTCAGATTACTACTACTGTGATCCTCTTCCGTAAGAGCTCCAAAATTTCTCGTAGGATGTCTCCATCCGGGGATGCTTTGATGGTTGGATCGATTCCTTCCCCAATCCATTTCTGGTTCGCCATTAAGAGGCATTTGGAGTCCGTAAGCAGGATGAGTGGTCTCTGGCTCTCCGTGTATCTTATCGCATCTTCAAGTTCAAGGGTGATGCATGCTGCTGAGTGCTCCGCTCTGTTCGAAGATGCTCCCTCTTCTTCCCTTCCCACTTTGCCGAAACATCCCTTAGCCCCTTCGTGTCTGTAGAAGCCCGCACCCATGTTTCCTTTCTCCTGGGAACCATCAGTAGCGTATATCAAGCCCGGAATGAGGGGAATACCCTTGAGGCCCGCTTCCGTTCCCGGCGTCAAGAATTTACTTTCGACCCCCTCGGTGCCGTCATATGGGTTGTCTTTGGCTGAGCAGGAGTTCAATAGTAGTTCTAGATCGTCTAGTAGATGCTTAGGGATGTTGTGTTTGCTGCTGGTCCAGACCTGAACTCTCCTGTCATATTTGGCTGGCTCGTCGTCCCGCGACTGCTACTATTTTCTCTTCCTGAAGGCCTTTTCTTTTGTGGTCATAATTTTAGTAGAGCCCTCAATACGGAGAGAAGTTGTCTCTGGTTCTGTGTTACCCGCAAGAGCACGAAGGATCCAGTTGATGGTGTTGAGAAGTGTCAGGATAGTGGCAGCCTGATCATCACGACTGAGTCCTGTCCAGTCAATTACTTGCTGGCCCGAGGCCCTGACACCCCACAATATCATGCCCCCTCTGACAGCGTTGTCGAAAAAGGGGGGTGCCGTGAGGGCCGTGTCCCCGATGTAGGTTGCCGCACCCACTGCCAATTTGGCCTGTCGGAAGACCTTCCAGGAGAACGACCTGCAATTAGGGTCCTTATTCATGGTTTCTTGGAGAAGTCTTTCTCTGTTCAAGTCTGTCGCCATGTCTTCTGGGGTCCCAAAAACTTGAGACAGAAGGTGTCATCTGGCACCGTCCATTTTGAGTGGGCCTTTTGGGTTGATCAAAGTTGCCACCTCTTGGAAGGTGTCTGCTGTTTTATGCCTCCAAGCGATGTATCTTTGCTCTCAGGGTCAATGTATACCCTGACCGCTCCCACCTGAAGAGGTTCTTCATTATGGATTTATAGTCCTCATTGATCAGTTCGGTCTGTGGGAGCATACAGGGGTTTCTTGCTATGTGTGAGGTTGAGAACCTCTCCCTGATGGTGACCCTTTCGGTAATTGGTGCTGTTTCGGTGTCTGCTAGGTCGCCCCACCCCTCCCTCCTTCATTGTCCGGAATTGGTCGATTAGGGGGGGTAGGGACATGTCTGTTTCCTCCTCCTCCTCCGAGTACGCCTCTTACTGGCTGTCTACGAATGTCTCCACCAGCGAATGCACTGGTCTATCGTATTCATCGGATACTAAGGGGAAGCCGAGCTCCTAGAGGCGTGATCGTGGTATCTATAGTACCAGCGGGGGGCGAAGTTTGTATTGCTTACACTTCAGTTTTAGTCAATTCATGACATGAGACCCGAGATATATTCTTGGATATTTGTACGAGTACAGCTCGGTTGACTAAGCAACCAAAGCTTGTACAAGACATTTTCAGTAAATCCGTCCCTTTTGTACCAAGCAATGGAGACGCAAGCAAACGACGATAAATGACGACAAATCCTTTCAATTTGACCTTTCAATTTGAAAGGTGTTTTGGCACCGTTTGCTTGATTTACTGAAAATGTCTAGTACAAGCTTCGGTTGCTTAGTCAACCAAGCTGTACCTGTACAAATATCCAAGAATATGCCTCGGGTCTCATGAATTTACTAAAACCGAAGTGTAAGTAATACAAACTTCGCCCCCGCTGATATTAAAGATACCACGATCACGCCTCGCATAGCTTGTGAACAATTTCCATGAAGTTTCCGGCTGAAGCAGCGCCCTCCTTTTATTCCCATCGGATGCATGCTTCCTCTCGAGGTCTCCTATCATATTGGATATGCAAGTCATTAGGAATGGTTGTCGACTTGCATGGCCGACAACGCCCTTCTGCACTGGATGCATTGCCTAGTGCATTCTTCTGCTCTGGCTCGAATCCACCATCCTCCTCTCGTGGTATGATATCCTTCCTCCAGAAAGTCGTCAGCGCCCATTCGTATCAAGTCTTGTTTCTTTAAGAGGGTTCTGTGAAGTACCACCGTGTTTGTGCGGCCCAGCCTCTTGAGCTGGTATAATCTTGTCAGCGTTGGGTTGTTGAATTCAAGACCTGTGCTATCTTCTATGTCTGTGTCTTCTGTGGAAAAGTCTGTCCTCCACTTGAACACTTCAGCCAGTGACTTAAGAAGGGTTCTTGCTTTGTTGCGATAATTTGCTGGGGGGATCAACGCGATATGCGTGCATATGGTGCACTGGGTTCCCATTTTGTAATGGGGACACCAGTAGTTGCCGACCGACGTCCAACCGTACTTAGGTATGTTAAGTTTGTCCACTAACGTTTTTAGAAGGATCCAGTCTTTTCTGGGGCTGAGCCAGTGCCATGGGATTAACCGGTCCAGCTTGTCACGTTTGAGCTGTTTGAGTCTGTCTGAGGCTCCTTGAAGAAGGTACTCCGTGACTGCGTGTACTGCGGTCGTATCCCTGGCCAGGCCTTTCCCTGGTGGGATCAGAGCGAGAGGCCTGCATTCCTCCGTTCTGGCCTCCCATTCGCCAGAGGCCTCCTCGAATGCTTTCAATGGGGAGAATTTGCCCCTGCCTACCTGCCGTCACAAGTTTCTGGAAGAATCTAGAATGGGCAAAAGAGTCTCTCGTGGTAAAGTCTCCCTCCGATTTCAAGTTTGGCTTTATTTCTGATCCCACCTTGTCCGAGTCGGCTCTGTTCTCCGGACAGGAGAGATCTCTCAGGAGCTCAGCTAGCATAATCAGTGATGGATGTGATGTGGGGGCTGTATCCCTACGTTCGAATCCAGCCGGGAGGCTCTGTCGCGCTCCTCGCACATCCTTTATTATCCAACCTCCTGCAAATCGATACATGCCGTCTCTCCATGGTGGGTTCTCCCCCTTTTTGTTAGCTTTTGTAGACATTGGGTGTTTGCTAGGACGTATCCGTACCAGGATGCTTGCTGTGAGATATTCTGGAGCCACTTAGGTAGATACTAATTTCAATCCAGCTCCGCGAGCAGTTCAGCTGTGCGTTCACGCCTGACTGTGTCCTCCTCCTCTAGAATATGTTCCTGAGTGATGTCCCATCAAATTCTAATGGTCTGTTTGAGATGCGGGGTGAATTTGAACTTTTTTGCCAGCCTGCGGAGAAGGCTTGGCATCGTTGCCCTTTCATCCGCTGCTGCTGTCATCTCCCTCTCGTGTTCCTTAAGGTTTCTCGTCACTTGTGGCAACACTGTTGCCGCCTCGTTCATCGCCGCTGTCGCGGTGGGTGACTGCCGCGCATTTCCCTGTCCCGGCCCAAGGAGTATGATCCCTGACCACTCCAGTAGCCTTTGCTAGAGCTTCAGTTGCTAAAGCTGCAACACCGTCCTCCTGGAGGGGGATCCCGTTGGTCCTTATGTGTCGCGCAATTCTTGGATACCTCTGGGAATGGCTTGGAAATCAGTAAGGGGGGAGGATTTTTGGATAGCTGGCGACGGGTGGTGCGTTACTGCTGATATCAGTCGAGTGGCCTCCGCCTGTAACCATGCTTCGCCCTCATTCTATCTCTCTGCTTCCTAGTTCTTATGCTCTGCTCCACAGAAGGAAGTGCGGGAGCCCGGGCGGTTGGCAGCTTCAGGCGTGCTATTTGTTTTTGATCCTTGCTCCGCCACGATAACCATGTAGTCAGGGCTGCTTCGTCCTTCGCCGTTACTCCCTTACTAGTGACTTTGGGAGTGTAGAAGCGAGAGGTTCTTGTTGAAGCATGGGATCTTGGAATTGTGTCAAGCGTTGCGAAGTTGGCCCTCGACAGTGTTCTTCGCACTTTCAGATTGACCAGCTCTCCCAACTGGAGTTGGAGGAGCTCCGTCGCCTCGGCCTCTGCTCACTCAGGCGCAGCGGGGGCGTCCAAGAAGGGTTTGGCCTGCTCCAGCTCCCGTCTTCTTGTTCTGAGCGGCAGGACCGCTCTCTACCAGCTGATGACTGGTTTGTACCAGGCGATCCTCGTTAGACAGACATCTCTTCCTACCCCCTCCAGGCTGATTATGTTTAGGTGAACACTGGAGCCTGGGGAGCCCGCGAGAAGGACCCTTACTGACTCCGTCGGGAGGCTTACTATGTCGATGTCATCAATTTGGGATAATTCCTCACCAATTTGGAGTTCACCACTCGTGGCTGCTGAGGAGCCCGTGACTAGTCCCATGATTCTATGGCTGCCGTCATTGAGCCTAGCTATTTTAAGTCCAATCTATTCTTTTTTAGGCATATCTGGGTTACCCTGTGATAGTTGGAGCCTCAGTCACATGGGCTATTTATACCCAGGGACAACTCCTGTTATGATCAAGCTTGATCATAACAAAAGTTGTCCCTGGGTATAAATAGCCCAGGTGGCTAAGGCTCCAACTATCATAACAAAGGTTCCACGATCGGTTCCCGGTAGTACACGAGTGATCACCCACCGGGGGGTGTTCAGGCTTCGAGCAGGAGTACAAGAATAGCCTGTTCAAAACACGTAATATTTTATATCGTGGAACCGTGAGTGCACGATGGGTCAATGGAAGTTGATGACCGGCCGCGAGTGCGACGAGGAGTTGTCCCTGGGTATAAATAGCCCAGGTGACTAAGGCTCCAACTATCACCCTGCTCTTCGTCGGACGTTTTTCCATCACGCTCCTGACCGTCTGTGATGGTCAGGTCGGTGACGCCATCCGAGTCCTCCTCTGATGAGGTTTCCTGAGCCGGCCGCTCATCAACGCCGATGTCGACGGGTCTGTTTGATGGGAAGCCTGGCAATTGTGCCAGCCATATAGCCGCTCCATACGTGGTGGTTATTGCTTCTCTTAGGAACGGGAGTCCCTGGCTCCTTGCTTGCCCGTCGATTGGAGACGATACCGTTTGCCTTGGTCTGTGGTTGTCGTTATAAATCCATCCTCGACGATCGTGAGAATTTGTCAGATCGAAGCTCTAGAGATACAAGTCGCACAACACCAATTCAATTTCAGAACAGTTTATAAGAAACAACGTACGTCACCACACGTAATACAACTTTTTCAAGTACTAGACTTGTCTCTATTCTTTTCCGTTTCTTTGCGCCTCCTCTTAAATTTCTGGCACAGTAACGATCCTGAGCTAAAGGTCCACTTATTCCTGCTGGAGTCGAAGTCTTATTTGATTCCTGTCTCCGTTCCATGATGATCACCTACTTCTTCGATTCACCATATTCCTCCAACAGTAATTGTTTAATATGTTTGTAATAGAAAGGTAATGTACCTGTAGGCGCCTCCAAGTGGGGCTTTTAGCAGATCGCAAACACATTGCGATGGGACAGTGGTAAACACTCTATTCTAAGCAGTGTTTATCTTACAGGATCCCATCGCATTTTCCCATTGCAATGACCCTCTTCACAAATTGCGATGGGACCTCAACGGTTCAACTGGTCACGTCCCCCTCCTAGAACTTAAAATTTTCTCTAGGAACGACCAAGGTTCGAGATTAGTTCGAGGTTCGAGGTTTGCGAGATTCATTTAAAAATTAAACGAACCTTGGTCGTTCCTAGAGAATTTTTTAAGTTCTAGGAGGGGGACCAGACCAGTTGAACCGTTGCGGTCCCATCGCAATTTGTGAGGAGGGTCATTGCGATGGGAAAATGCGATGGGATCCTGTAAGGTAAACACTGCTTAGAATGGGTTTTTTACCACTGTCCCATCGCAATATGTTTACGTTCTGCTGAAAGCCCCACTCCAACAAGGTCGTTTGACGTTTATGTGATGCTGCTGACCAACCATCAGCAAATAAGTGTGCTAACCTGTGCCCAGACCACTTGAAGTCTGACCGAAAAGTTTCCAGATTATGCTGATCACAACCCAAGATGGATAGTGGTATGTTTTCGAAGCGAGTGAATTCTTGTGTACTACAACACCTCTTTTTGAGGGAGTTCCGCAACCAAAAAATCGTCACAAAAAAAACGTAAATGCTCGCTTTAACGTGCTACTAATGTCACGTATTTAGAATTTCCGCTTTCATTGCGTTTTTTTGAAATCGTGCGGTTTAATGAATTGATTACCGATTTAATTCGGGGCCACAGATTCTAAAAAGTTATTTTCTTCACTGTTACCGCGTCGCGTTCTCTTTGAAGCACTCGCAGTATTTACCATGTTTGTCTATGCCCTGCTTCTTCCTGTTTTCCCTTGCGTTTAGTTTCGTCTTAGATGACTGTGATCAAATCTTGTTCCAGTTTTGAGTCTTATGCCAGCACGATTTGACTTTTACCACCACTTGCAAATTCTAGCAACATGTCAGCCCACCACCTGGCCTGTAGTAACAAGACCAGGTGCTGGTCTGGATATATGTATTTATGCATATATATATATATATACGTATATATACACAAAGCTATTAGACTATTTTTTGCGGAGTAATAAAAGCATCATCAATCGAATAAATGTATGTATACATTGATTGATCTGGCTTTTATTACTCCATAAGAAACAGTCTAGTAGCTCTGCTGGAAGCTCTATTTGCTCGATTTTTTTTACATATTTGAGACATGGGTACTGACATTTTTTTGTGTGTGTGAACTAGGCCTTTGTCCCTGACAAAAACTTGTTTTCCGCTCCTCCCAACCAGGCTCCTGTGCCTGATTGTTGCCATTCCTCTTGTGTGCTGATGTCAAACCCTATTACAACAGATTCATACTTTCTGACTCTGAACGGACCCGCATCGAACACAAACGCAAAGGTCACCTAAGGCACGGTCACCAACAGCTTGTACACACATCACAACGAGATC
>Ga0209491_10012062_pt1 | contig 10076 bp, 4 predicted proteins | sample BON02_FD_187213 | JGI IMG/M metagenome (GOLD analysis project Ga0209491, IMG submission 187213) | Freshwater microbial communities from Lake Bonney liftoff mats and glacier meltwater in Antarctica - BON-02 (SPAdes) (version 2) | ecosystem: Environmental > Aquatic > Freshwater > Ice > Glacier...
CTGCTGTTGCTGCTGCTGCTGCTGCTGCTGCTGTTGCCACTGCTGGCGCATTAAATTCGAGGTGGGGTTCGGTAAGACAGCATCGCCATTACTCGCTACCATCCACCCCAGTCCTTCTACAGCTGCACATTCCATTGGATCACCAGCCACTCGTCCCTCGACCGTCATCAAGGAATGACAAGCAACCAAAACCCATAACGCCGGCCCCACCACCTCTCCAGGAGGAAGGATACGTTCCTCCGCCTCGTTCTTCTTCCTCCCTCCCTCCCTCCCTCCCCTGCTGCTGCTGCTGCTACCCTTCCCTCCCTCCTTCCCTCCCTCCCTGCCACTGCTATCGCTACTGACGAGCGGCACTACCCCTCGTAGCACCAAATCATCACTAGTCAATGTCCCCGTCTTGTCAAAGCAGCACACCGTGACCTTTCCCGCATAGGGAATCCTGAACGGCTCAGTGCAATATACTAGACTCTTCGTTAAGGCTGCTAGGGAGTTAGTCACGGCTAGGGAGAGCTCCATGGGCAATTCAGGAGGGACCACCGAGGTGATAATCATGATGCAATGCAAGAGTAATTTAAACCGATTCCGACCTTCGTCTTTAAGCCCCTCGATGAGAACGACCCCAGAGGCAAGCACCGCGAACAGGAGGAGGATACCGATAAAAACAGCGGTTTCGACCGAGCCAGCCGTGACCCGACGGGTGGCAAATAAAATGGTCCGCATCAATTGACCTTGACTGGTCTCGAAGCCCGTTCGCAAGACAAAGCCGACCGCTCCTCCTTTATCCGGCGGAGGAGGGGGAGCACCACTGCTGCTACTACTACTGCTGCTGCTACTCTGCTTAATGCCGCCTAATTGCAAGATCTTAGTCCCTCCAAACACAACATGGGAACGCACTTCCGCAGTCGCCGACACGCCGGCACCCAAGGAAAACAACGGTGGTGGCTGCAAGTCATCCTCCTCCTCCTCCTCCTCCTCCCCCTCCCCTCCCTTACCCTTCCTCTTCCCCCCCTTCTTCTTTTTCGTCTTCCCTACTCCTGTGCTCTCCACCTCCAAGAACTCTTTCAATTGCGGCGTGCTCTCCCCCGTCAGCATCGCCTCATTCACAATACACGTCCCGCTCAAAAGCAACAAATCACACGGCACCAGCCGTTCAGACGGCGCTGCCTCCTCCTCCTGCGCCGGTGGTGGTGGAAGAGGAGGAGGGGATTGATACCCAGCCCTTCGACTCGCCCCTCCCCCCCTCCCTTTAAACTTGGCTAGTGACCCCCCTCCTCCTGTCCGTGCTGCTGCTGGGGCACGCCCCCCCCCCGCTGCCTCCTGCTCTTCTTCCTCTGCGCCTGAAAGAGGATGAGCAATCATTCTCCCCAGTGAGACTAGATCGCCGGGGAGCAAGGCTTCGCTGGAGAAGAGGCGCCAGCGTCCCCCTCTGTAGCACCAGACACGATAGGGGGGCCGACGCATAGAACGAAGCATTTCAAGGGAACGTTGTCGTTGATAGCACACGGTGGACTCAAACACCACGAGCAAAACGAGGGTGAACAGAGAGTAATACCAATACTCATCCAGACTCCACAACAACACACACAAGACTTGAAACACAAAAAAGGGCGCCACGGCATGTTCCTTAAAAAGGTCTCGAAACGGAGGAAGGGGGATGTCGAACACATTCTCACCCCACAGCCTCTTAGCTAGCCCTAGCTCCTCTTTTTGTGTATACCCCTGACGTTGCTGAAAATGATGCACGAGCCCTGTGGTCGGGAAGGATAAACGCGTGAACTCCCGTGCAGTCGCCCCCGAATCCCAATAACAAAAGAGGGTCTTCTGGAAGCTGAACCTGGCAAAAGGCAAGCGATGCTCTTGCCCCACCACAGTGATACTTGCTGCTGCTGCTGCTGCCGCCTCCACACTCCCTTCTTCGTTGTCCACCCTTAGCAAATGCACCATCTCCTCTGAGCCAGAATTAGGCGGGGGACGGACGCGGACATGCGTAGCTTCGCACGCCGTCGAGACCCGAGCGTAAGAGACGGCCGCGTCGCACGCCACGGACCAATGCGTGGAGAGGTGGGTGAGCAGGTGCGCCAGCAACACCAGGGGCCAGGCAACCAAGACCCAGAGAGGCACACCACCGCTGGCCGTGCTGCTGCTGCTGCTGGCGCTGCTGCTGCTGCCTTGCTTCTCGCCTGCCTCCTGTGAAGAGGGAGGGGCAAAGACCCCCGCGACAAGGACGACGTAGATGACGAGGAAGGGAAGGAAGTCCAGGCGCGTTCCTCCGGGGCGGACCTTGTAGAGGCCGCCCCAGGCCACCGTCTTGTCCTTCATCCTCCCTGCGATGTATGTTGGTGGGGTGCGTTGCGTGAGACTGAGACATAGACAAGGAATAGAGTGAAGACGCGAAGTGAGCGGGCAGCAGCTTCGGCGACTCCAGAATTCTTGACCACCTGCCTCACACTCTCGATGGCCCTCCTCTGTCCTTGTTGTTTTGAGACGAAGCAAAGGCATATATTAAATTGCACGTGCTGCCAGACGTGTGCGGTACCCTGCCTGTTGTCCTGGTGCTGCCGGTGGTGAGGGGTGGTGGTGTAGTGTGGAGAAGGGAGAGCGCGGAGGAGAAGGAGCAGCAGAACCCCACAAGGAGTATCCTAGCTCACGCCTCCCTCCCTCCCTCCCCCACAACCACACAGCCAGCCAGCCATGGTGGTCAAACGCAAGCCTAGCCGGAAGGAGAAGCGGCTACAAAAGAAGCTCAAACGGCTGGAGGATGAGTTGTCGAGCGACGACGAGGAGGAGGAGCAACAACCACCAACCAAGCTCTCCTCCCAGCCCTCCAAAGCCAGCAAGCAAGATAGTGCCCGGAGTACCGCGTCCGCGCGCTTGCTCAAGGCGGCGGCCGAGAGTGATGATGATGATGATGATGACAGTGATGGGAGCAGTAGTAGCGGTGGTGCTGGGGAGGAGGGGGATGTGTCGGATGCGGACGGGGAGAGTTTTGACGAGATGGATGGGTTGGAGGAGGACGACGATGATGACTTTTTAGGCAACGAGGCCGCCAAGGCCGATGCCGCCACGGCCGCCGCTGGTGGCACTGGTGCCAAGGACGGGATGGCTGATGTGATGGCTCGGATTTTGAATCAGGAGGTGAATAAGAAGGCCCCTGTGTTGGCTAAGCGACGGACGGCTCTGATGAAAGACATGGAGAAAGAGAAGAGGGAGCGGCATCGTGCCAAGGAGGCGGCGGAGAAGAAACGAGCCGCGCTCAACCACCAGTTGTATGTGCCTGATCACAAGGACGCGGAGAGGGAGAGGCAGTTGAGACGGATTGCCACCCGGGGTGTGGTGGCTTTGTTCAATGCTGTGACCAAGGCGAGGCAAGCGCAGGAGGAAGGGGGGGATGCTGGCACAGGTATGTCATGTTTGACTTTTCAAAACACATTTTCTTCTGCTTATTGTTTGTGTTTATAGTATATATACGTGTGTGTATACGTGTATATATAAAAAGGTCTGTGGAAAGTCCGAAGTGATGATTGCCAAATTCAATGCATAGTTCAGCTGAATTTTCCTTGATGATAAAGATGCGCCATCTTATCTTTCGCCCCTATCTGATCAAACTTGTCAATAAGACCAACCTTCTATACACACATGCCTGCCCTCCTTCCCTCCCTCCCTCTTTTCCGCCTCTTCTCTTCATTCACTCATTCTTTTCCTTTCTCCTTCTCCTCTTACAACCACCCAATTACTGCAGGAAAAGCCGGCGGCGGGGGCAGGGCCAAAGATATGTCCAAAAAAGATTTTCTGGAAATGCTCAAGTCATCCACCTCCAAGACCGGTGCCAGCAGCAGCAGCAGCAGTAAGAAGGGTGAGCAGAAGAAGGGGAAGAATCCTTTCTTTGACGAGACCCCGGGGGGGCAGGGCGAGGGAGGGAGGGAAGAAACGGAGGCTAGTTGGGCGGCGATTCAGGATGATTATTTGATGACCGCGCCGAAGATTAATGATTATAGCGAGGAGGAGGAGGAGGAGGGGGAGATGGAGGGGGAGGGGATGATGAGTGAGTCGGACGAAGAGTAAAGGAGGAGAGGAAAAGGGAGGGGAGATCCCTAAAAGCATGTGCAGAAAAGAGTTGAAAAAGAACCACGTACAGTACTTGTAGTCAATTGCGAGAATTTCAAACTGAGGGGAGAAGTTGGTTTAAGCTGTTGTTTGGTTTCGCTTTTTTATTCATTACAGTCGGTCGCAATTTTTATTTACTCAGGGCTCTTCGTCCTCCCTTCTCGTCTACCCCTATCCTGTCCTTCAACCTGATCTTTTCTCCAAATACTCCCTCCTTTCAGACGTCAAATTTAATCGTCCACCAACCCTCCCTCCCTCCCTCCCTCCCTCTCTTTACAGCTTCGCCGGATCCACAAACTGAACCACGCCATATTTCCCCGTCACCATCCAATCCTTCGCATCCGCCTTCCGTGCCCTCCCCACCTCTCCCTCCATCATCCCACAGCCCAACTCAGCCTTCAACGTCCTTAATGCAACAATCGGACAAGGGAAATAAGACGCGACCTGGTCAAAACCAATCGATAAATCCCACTCTCTATCTCCCAAAAGCCTCCTATAATTCGCATCCCCCTTCACAAACGCCATTTTTGCCTTACTCAAATCCTCACTCACATCCCCCGGCCGCTCCCAAAATGGAAAAGGCTGCGCCCAGTAATTATGGGCGTGTAATTCCCATTGTCCTGTTTTTAGGTAGGAGCCCCAGCGGTCTTTGGCAGCTACCACACCAGCGGTAGCTAGGTAATCGATCGTTTCCTTCACGTCTTTGTCCATGGCGTCACTGACAAAAGTAGGGTGGCCCTTGGTGTGAAACACGACCTTGGACGCCAGCCCATGCACGAGCAGAGCGTCCGCCAACAGCAAATCCGTGATCAATTCGAACCCCGCATTATCCACAATGATGTCCACCCGCCCTCTCTCCTTCCCTCCCTCCTTCAAATGAGCCGCCACGGCCGGAAAGTCATCCGCAAGCAGATTAACCGAACTCGCCTCCAAAACATTAGCAAAGGTCTGTGCCTTATTGGCGGCATCTGACTGAGAAGGCCATAGACTCAAGTCCATCTTATTCCCCCAAAGGGAAGCAAAGAGAGCGAACCGCAGGGCCGTTTCGGGGTCCCCTGCCTTGTGCACTTCCTCCGCGCGTGCCGCTAATTGCTGCGTTAATTCTAATGCCCCCTCCAACCCTAGGCGTTTCTGGTCCTTGAATGGGTCGTAGCTTCTTTGGAAATACCCAAAGATTTGGACGATGCGACGGTAGAAGTAGAACTCGGTCACCAACCACGGGGCTTCTAACCAGTTGCTTTTCATGTAGGGTGCCATGATCTCTCCCCAGACGCCCACGTCAGGCCCGCCATCGTCCTGGATAGGTGGAAGAGGGGACGTATGCGGGGTCTCTAGCTCGCGTTTGAGTTGGTCGAGCTGGGCTTTGATGCTGGCCCCGGCGGGGGTGGAGAGGAGGGCGTCGTTCTCGGCGTAGATCCGAACGAGGATGTCATCGCGGATGCGGCGAGACATGGTGTCATATGCCCAGGTTCCCGGGACATTGGACAGTATGATAGGGGGCAAGAGCGCGCGGGGCTTTGTGGTGGACATGCCTGAGGCGGTGGGCGTGCTGGCCATGGTCAGGGGCGCAAGACGGGGACGGGAGGAGGGGATGGGGGGGCAAGTAGTAGGGCTAGAGGTAGGGACGACAAAGGCGGCGGCTAGAGAAGCAAAGGCTAGAGAAGCAAAGAGGACAGCGGCCAGGCCAAGAAGCACGCGGGTCTGGTGCATTTGGGTCCTGTGGTTGTGTTCGGAGGGCGTGGGTGGCGCGGGCTTGCGGTGTGCGGTGTGGGTTGTGGTAGAGTGGTGTTGTGAGAAGCGAGCCAAGCGGGGAGGTTATTGGCCCATGTGCCGTTTTCACGTTTTCGTTTTTTTAGTTCTTTTTGTTAATGCATTATTTTGTCGTCTTTAATCTTCTTTCGTGATTTGCTTTTGCACACATTTGATTGACATGTCCTTAATCTGGCTACCCGCCTCTCTCTTTTCAAGTCTTTCCTCCCTCCCTCCCTCCCTCCCTCCTTCCCCTCCTTCCCCTCCCTCCTTCCCCTCCTTTGAGGTATACAAATGTTTAGAAATGCCCCTTGCTCACACCCGCAAGTAATTCTCCACCACCCCCCGCGCCAACTCCCTGCTGTTCGCCCCCTTGTAAATCACCACCAAATTCCAGGCCGCCTCCCTCGTGACATGCCCCTTCTCCCCCACCGCTTTCAACTCCTCTTCGTACCGATCGAATAAGGATAAAGCATCTTGATAAAAGGGCACCGCCATGTGCAACAACCCCGCCTGGTGAAACGCCCTCCCCATATTAAACACCACCTCCTGCTCCATCGCCTTTTTCGCCCCCTCCTTCCTCCCTCCCTCCCTCCCCACCTCCTCCTCCACCCCCTGCTCCCGTCTCAACCGTGCATACCTCTCCAGAAACCCCAAACATTTCACCAAACACCCGTGCCGATCCACCAACTTCCGATGACTCAACACGCGCATCAACAACGCCCCCGCCGCCAGAGTAATCGAAGGCTCCGTCGGTGCCAACCTATAAGCCCCCAAGAACTTATCGAGCGCCATCTGGTAGTTCCGGGAGATCGCAAAGGCATTGCCCGAGAGCAAGGCGAGGGGGAGGGAGTGCGGGGTTTTGTGGGCCATCCTGCGAATGACGGCACGGTTGGCGTCGGCTCGGGAAGCCTTGCGGACGAGCCGGTTTAATGCATTGCCGCGCTCGAGGGAGGTGGGGTGGGAGGAGAGAGACACAATGGAGGATTTGATTGCGGAAAAATAGTCGTCTTCATTCACGGCGTGGAGGAGGGTGTATTCGTGGAGTTCTCGCGCGTGATCTTCGGTTAGGAGATGTTTTCGCTGGACGAGGGTACGGGCTAAGGAGCCGGCTTCTTTAATCATTCCATGGGTGTCAATACAGGCACGAATCAAAGAGCGGGCAGCGAGGAAGACTTTGGGTTCCCCTAGGAGGGAGACGATTTCCGTGCGGGCGAAGTGGAGGTGGAGGTGCGTTTGGAGGGCGAGTTGGAAGGGGGTTGGGTCCCAGGTACGGGGGAGGAGGGGGGGGATTTCCATTTGATGGGGATGTTTGGGGTGGAGGGAGGTGGTGGTGGTATTGTTACTAGCGGTGGTGATGGTGGGCTCCTCTTCTTGCTTCTCTTCTTGTCCAGGGGGCGGAGCGGTAGAAGCAGCAGTAGCAGCACCAGCAGCGGTACGCTTCTTCGTCGATGTTTGCTCAGCGCCTCCCTCCATCCCTCCCTCCACCTCTTCCTTTTCCTTCGCCTCCTCCTCCACCTCTTCCTCGTCCACCACCCCCTTATTCCTCCTTGACCTTCTAAAATCACTCTTACTCTGAAAAACCGCCAACTCCACCAAGGCCAAAATGACCGACATAAAATCCTCCTGTCTCCCCACCTCCCGACACAACAACCCGTACTCCAAAAACATTTCCAATTCAGTCGTTTCTGGGTCCACGCTCCGCAGCGCCTCTCCTCCTCCTGCTCCACGTGCTGCCTGTTCCTCCCTCCCTCCCTCCTCTTCCTCGTTGTAAGTGGTAGTAGCTGCTGCGGCTTCTTCCACTTCGGCTGTTGTCAGGAGGGGAGGGCGGGAGGGAGGGCGACCTCGTTTCTTCGTTGTGGGGCGCTTGAAAGAGCCTACCAATAGCTGATGCACTGGCAAGCCTTCCCCTCCTCCCCCTCCTCCTCCTCCTCTTTCCTCCGCCTGTTCCTGCTCCTGCTGTTGCTGCTCTAGCAACTGATGCTGTTGCTGCTGCTGCTCCTGGTGCTGCTGGTGCTGTTCCATGAGCTTTTCCAATTCTTTGGTCAGTCGAGCAAGGCACGTCAGCATAGTCGGACGATGCTTCAACCCTCTTGCCGTCGTCGCCTGCAACGCCACCACCTCCCGTTGCACCCCTGCATACACCCCCTTCCCTTCCTCCCTCCCTCCCTCCCCCGCTCCTTCCTCAGCAGCAGCTGCAGCAGCACAAGCAGCCTCGATTTGGGCCAAAGTCGTCGCTGCTCCTTTGAATTGATTCAAGGCTAAATAAGACCTCGTCATTTGCAACTTCACTCTCAACCGCGCCGTCTCCGACAACCCACTGCTGCTACTACTACTGCTACTGCTACTACTACTCCTACTGCTGCTCCCATCAAGCCTCCTCAAAATCTCCAGCGCCCGAAAGTACTTCCCAGTATCCATATACGCCCTTGCTACTTCCTCTAACAACTCAGCAACCTCTCCTTCCCCCCCTCCCTCCCCCCCTCCCTCCTCCCCCTCACCACCACTCCCACTCATCTCCATCTGCCTCAGAGCCGCAAAACACTGCAAAGCACTCGCAAGCTTATCCAAGTACAACTGACAAATCCCAAACCTCACCACCAAATCAAGGGGCAACGCCAACTGCTGCTGCTCCTCACTCTCCTCCTCGAACCTCGTCTGTCTTTCCCTTAACTTCGCAATAAAAAAATGCAGTGCCTGGACCACACTAGCAGCGTCCCCAAACCTCTTCAAACCCATCAAGTGCCTCACCAACACCGAGCTAGCCTCATACCCCACCTCCATCCTCTTACTAGGCACATATCTATCCGCCTTCGGGCTGATCGGCAAAAACCCAATCTGCTTCTGTACGAACAACGCACCCATCACCCGACACAGCACCTCACTCAAAGCCCCCACCCCCTTCTCCCAAAACCTGCCCTCCCTCAAGCACTCCTCGGCCAGCCTCAGCAAAAATTGTTCCGGCTGCGGGGGGGATAAACGCAAGATTGCCTCGTAACCAGCTACTGCCTTATCGACCTTCCCCCAGAGGGACTGAACGTGCGCGCGATCCGCGATGGCCTCCACGTCTTTTCGGTTTAGTTTAATGGCACGTCCGAAGCAGTATTGAGCTTTGAGATAGAAGTCTTGGCCGAGCTCGAGGAACATTTGCCCGGTTTTCTTCCAGAGGGAGGCGTCTTTGGGGCCGAATTGGCAGCCGACGAGGTTGATTTCCGCGGCTTTTTGGAGTTCGCCTTGGTCTTCGTAGATCTGATAGTGTTGAAGGAAGGAGGGAAGGAGGGAGGGAGGGAGGCGAGGAAGTCTTAATTACACTTTATGCTCGCGACTTTTCCCTCTCTCCCTCCCTCCCTCCCTCCATTCCCTACCTGCCCCATCATCTGATACGGGTCCGGCACCGTTGGCGCCTGCCTGATCACCTCGTTCAACAACCTCAAGGCCTCCCTGTACTCCGCCCGCATATAATGTCTCTGTGCCTCCCCATACACCCTACTCAAACTCTCCGGCAAAATCCTCCCGCCCGTCGCCCCCTTCTTCTTCTTGGCCGGCATCCCACACTTAGGGGGTGGCTCACCCCCTCCTCCTCCCTCCCGACGTTGACGCTTCCTACTCCGCTTCCTCTGTCTAGCCGTCAGCCGCTGCAACTCTGCCACGTGGTCTATAAACGGCATGGTCATCCCTCCTCCCCCTCCCCCTCCTCCTCCTCCTCCTCCACCTCCTCCTGCCATCATCATCCCCCCCATATCACTCATCTCCTCATATTCCCTCGTCATGTTTGCATAGGCCAAACTGCTGCTGCTGCTGCTGGCTGCGCCTCCTCCTCCTCCTCTTCCACCTCGTTCCTCCTCCGCAGCCGCCACACGGGATACTAACTCATTGACAGGACGCAACTTACTAGCATGTTTGCCCTTTCTTTTGGCGGCGGCAGCAGACGTAGCGGGAGCAGAAGCAGAAGCAGGAGCACTTGTGCTGCTGCTGGTCGTAGCAGCACGGCTCTTGCTCGCAGCAGCTGCCTTGCCCTTGCCCTTGCCGGTGGTGCTGCTGGTAGCAGGGATACTGGCAGGCGTGGCAGTGCTGCGCTTATCTCCCTCCTCATCTTCGGTCTCGTCGTCGTCATCCGCTTGGAACGCCCCAAAATCCTCCTCTTCTTCTTCTTCTCCTTCCACGCCTTCCCCTCGTTCATAATCCATGTCGTCGTCGTCGTCGTCTTCCTCGTCCTCCTCCTC